>PVMK01188626.1_pt1 | contig 10655 bp, 8 predicted proteins | sample 1853481 | NCBI WGS metagenome assembly PVMK01 (sample SAMN08533507, study PRJNA380276) | Marine sediment metagenome, whole genome shotgun sequencing project. | reverse complement strand
ACAAAAAATCTCCCGCAGGATGAACCTGAAAGAGGAACATATCCGCTCCAGGATGGAAAATACTTCGGCAAAAAGAGGTTTTTCGGACTTTGAGAAGAAGAAGACAGAAACTGCTTCAGCTTCCAATAAAAATGCCGAACAGTTAGTATTACAACTGATGCTGTGTCATCCGAAAATCATAAACCTGGTTGATAAATCTTCGTTTATTGAGGAACTTACAGATACAGACATCAAACAGATTTGCAGTATGGTCTTAACGGAATATCGGGAAAAAGGAAGCTTCAGTCTTTCAGCTTTAATAGAAAAAACAGAAAAAGAAGATTTAAGAAAAACAATTGCGAAAAATTCTTTTGAGAACCATTTGGCCGGAGAACCCACAAAGATCCTGGAAGACTGTATCAAAGATATCCGGCTGAAAAAAAATATTAAGAAACAGGAAAAAGTCAGGGGCCTTCTAAGACAGGCAGAAGCAGCAAAGGACGAAAAACTTTCTACAAAGTATCTGGAAGAATCCCAAAACCTGCTGAAGGAAAAGAAAAAAATCCTTCGGCTCGAAATAAACACTTAAAATCTTGAAGGAGTTTTGTTCTATGGGCAGAAAACCCAAAACAGACAAGGTTAACCAGCTTATAGATACTGGAAAAGAAAAGGGCTTTTTAACCTATGAAGAAGTAAATGATGTTCTTCCCTCTGACATGGTATCCCCTGAAAAGATAGATGAACTGATGACAATGTTTGGAGAAATGGACATCGAAATAGTCGAATCTTCACAAGAAGCAAACCTTCCAAAACGCAAATCTGCAAAAAGAGAAATAGCGGAAAAGGATCTTTTTGGAAAAATGAATGATCCTGTGCGCATGTATTTGAAAGAAATGGGCTCTGTATCTCTTTTATCCCGGGAAGAAGAAGTTGAAATCGCCAAAAGAATAGAAGCCGGCGAACGGGAGGTTCTGGAGGTTGTACTAGGTTCTTCTACAACCATTCAGAAAATATTTATGCTTGGAGACCTTCTCAAGAAAGAGCAGCTACAGATCAGGGATATTGTGGATGACCTAGATGACGAAGAAAATGAAATAGATGAGGAGCATTATATAAATGTATTTCTGGGACAACTGGAAAAAATAAAGAAACTCTGTCAGGATAATGCCCGGATCGAAAAACGCCTTGCAACCCAGAAGGATTTCAGTGAAACCAGAAAAAGAAATCATAAGCAGAAAATCGATAAGAACAGAAGCGTACTGTTTGAACTTTTAAAAAGCTTAAACCTAAAGAAAAAACACAGAGAAAATATAGTCGGCACATTAAGAGGCTTTTTAAAAGAGATTGAAACCGCGGAGCGCTACATCGAACGAAGATGCAAGAAAGTCGGAATGGAACATAAAGAGCTAAGAAAATGGATCCGGCTGGCAAAAGACAATCCCAATGAAAAGAGAAAACTCAAAAGAAAATACGGCCACAGGGTTGATGAGCTGATAGAAATTGATAAAGACTTAAAGGAATATCGTAAAAAGATAAGACAGATAGAAAAAGAGGCTAACCTTCCTGTTATAGGACTTAAAGAAGCAATAGAGAGACTGAATAGAGGTGATAACAGAGCAAAAATCGCAAAAGATGAGCTGGTACGGTCCAACCTGCGCCTGGTTGTCAGTCTTGCAAAGAAATACACCAACAGAGGCCTTCAGTTCCTTGACCTGATTCAGGAAGGAAATATCGGTCTGATTAAGGCTGTTGAAAAATTTGAATATCAGAGAGGCTATAAGTTCAGCACCTATGCCACCTGGTGGATAAGACAGGCCATCACCCGGGCAATCGCTGACCAGGCCCGTACCATCAGGATTCCGGTCCATATGATCGAGACAATCAACAAGCTGATCAGAACATCCCGTTATCTTGTCCAGGAAAAGGGCTGTGAACCTGCACCTGAAGAAATCGCTGAAAAGATGGAACTGCCTCTTGAAAAAGTAAGAAAAGTCTTAAAGATCGCAAAAGAGCCGATCTCACTTGAAACCCCCATCGGTGAAGAAGAAGACAGTCATCTCGGTGATTTCATTGAAGATAAAAAGATAGTCAATCCTATGGATTCTATAATATATAAGAACTTGTCCGAACAGACACAGGGTGTTCTCTCAACCCTGACGCCTCGTGAGGAAAAAGTCTTAAGACTTCGTTTTGGAATCGGGGAAAAGGCAGACCATACCCTGGAAGAGGTCGGTAAGGACTTTGATGTTACTCGGGAAAGAATAAGACAGATAGAAGCGAAAGCCCTGAGAAAACTCAGGCATCCGATACGAAACAAGAAACTTAAAAGTTTTGTTTAGAAAATGTTTATAAGTGGGCTCATAGCTCAGTTGGTAGAGCCCCCGGCTCATAACCGGATGGTCCCAGGTTCGAATCCTGGTGAGCCCACCAAGAAAGAAAAAATGTTTCTAAAACACTTAAAACATAACGACAAAAGCTTTTAGATCTTTAAAATGCACCCGAACAATGGGTGCATTTTTTTATGCCGGAAAGAAAAATTTTCGGGTAAAATAAATATTTTTAAAAAATAAAAAGGGGTGAGGCGCAGCTCTTTGCGCTGATCGGCAAAGACTGTCTTTAAATACCCTTTAAGAAAACATTTGAAATAAGGAGAAAGAACCTTGAAAAAACAGCTTGTAATGCTTGCCAAAGTTCAGCAGATAGACACAAATGTTAAAAAAACAGAACAGTTAAAAATCAAGTTTGAAGAAGACGCACAAAAACTGAAAGAGGAAGTCAAAAAAGATGAGGAAAGACATAACTCTGAACTCTTACAGCTTGAAAAACTTGAAAAAGAATACAAAGACAAAGAAAAGTCTATAAAACTTTATCAGGAAAAGATTGTAAAAACAGAAGAAAAGATGCTGGCCATTAAAACCAACAAGGAATATCAGGCTTCTATACAGGAGATTGACAACATTAAAAAAATGATCGATGATAAAGAAAATGAGATGATCTCAGTCATGGATGGGATTGAGGAAGTTAAAAAGGAACTGAAAACTTCAGAAGATGAGCTGAACAGGGTAAAAGCTGAATTTGAAGAAAAAAAACGCGAAATCAAAGAGGATCTTAAGGGATTTCTGGATGAAGTTGAAAAAGAGAAAGAGATGCGGGATTCATACGTGTCTGAGATCGACAAAGATATTTTTGACAGATACAAAAAGGTCCAAAACTTAAGAAACGGTATTGCTGTTGCATTTGCAGAAGCAGAACATTGCCTTAGCTGCAACATGAAAATTCCTCCCCAGCTCTATAATGAGGCGGTACGGGCTGAAAAGATAGTTTCCTGCCCCCACTGCAACAGGATCCTGGTATTGAAACCGGTTAAAGAAAGCGCCGAAGGTGAAGCATAAATACAATATGTTTTAAATCCCAAAAAACCATACTTCCGACCCTTTTCTTTTTGAGGATTTCCCCATGTCCCTGACTCCCATGATGAAACAGTATCAAGCCATAAGAAAAACCCTTTCACAGGACACGGTTCTGTTTTTTCGGCTGGGAGATTTTTATGAAATGTTTTTTGATGATGCGAAAAGAGCCTCTGCAATACTGGACATAACCCTTACCGCACGCGGCGGAGAAAACAGCGGCAAGGTTCCCATGTGTGGTATTCCCTTTCATGCCTCACAGGGCTACATTAACCGCTTAACACGGTCCGGACTTAAAGTTGCTGTCTGTGAACAGGTGGAAGATCCAAAACTGACCAAAGGGATTGTTAAGCGGGAAGTTGTCAGAATCATATCTCCGGCAACAAACCTGGAAGATGACACAGACAGCATTGATGAGCATAATTTCCTGGCCGCGGTTTATAAAGTCAAAAAAATATGGGGCTGCGCATACCTTGACCTTGGAACCGGCGACTTCAAAACAGGAGAGTTTTACAGCCTCAAGGAAATGGAAGATGAACTTATCCGCCTGGCTCCGCGGGAGTGCGTGGTCTCTTCCAAGGCAGACCTTTCCGGACTAAATTATGTTTTCAAAGAAAACAGTATTGCTCCTGACCGAATACGATGACTGGATATTCGAATACGGGGAATCAAGGAAGAAGATATTTGAACAGTTTAACATCCAGTCTATTGCCAGCCTTGGAATCGAAGACCAGACCGCTGGCATCTCCTGCGCCGGCGCGCTTCTCTATTACTTAAAAGACAATCTCCATAAATCTTTAAGCCATCTGAAAAAACCTGCGGCGCTGCAAAATACAACTTTCATGTTTCTGGATAAACAGACCATCAGAAACCTGGAACTTATAAACCCGTCTTCAGCCAACAGAAATTCAGACACCCTATATACTATTCTCAATCGGACGGTTACCCCCATGGGTGCACGTCTTTTGGGACAGTACATTACCAGACCACTTATTGACCAAAAAGCTATTACTGACCGGCTTGATGCAGTAGAAGAATTTTTTTCAAACAAAGACATCCTTATAAAGGCGGGAGAATGTTTAGGCCTTATAAAAGACCTGGAACGTCTCCTTGCCCGCCTGAACTGCGGAACACCGTCAGCCAGAAATATCGTTGCCCTTGGTGTTTCGCTTAAATCCATCCCAGCCCTGAAAGAGACTCTTTCTTCTTTTAAAAGCAGACTTGTTCGTGAGCAGACAGAAAACCTTCACGAACTGAAAGACCTGTCAGACTTAATTGACCGTGCTTTTGTTGAACTTCCGCCTCCGGGAATAAGAGACGGCGGATTTGTAAGAAACAATTACAGTCCTGACCTGGATGAGCTTAGAAACATTTCAACAAATGCCAAGGAATGGATCGCTGATCTCCAGAAAAAGGAGATGGAAAAGACCGGCATAAAATCGCTGAAGATAAAATTCAATAAAGTTTTTGGCTATTATATAGACGTGACCCGGGCAAACCTTTCTATGGTCCCTGATTATTATATCCGCAAACAGACCCTTGTTAATTCCGAGCGTTTTATCATCCCGGAACTTAAGGAATACGAGGATAAGATCCTTGGCGCAGATGAAAAGTCAAAAGAAATAGAATTCAGGATATATGAAGAAATAAGATGTGCTGTGCTTAAACATATCTTTGAGATTCAAAAAACTGCCATCGCTGTGGGAGTGCTGGATGTTATCTCTTCATTTGCAAAAACAGCGCTTACCAATAATTATTGCAGGCCGGAAGTTACCGAGGGACAAACAATATATATTACTGGAAGCAGACACCCGGTTGTGGAACATACTCTTGAGGATGAGTCCTTTGTCGATAATGATGTACTCCTGGACATTGAGGAAAACCAGCTTCTGCTGATAACCGGCCCGAATATGGCCGGAAAATCTACCTTTATACGACAGGTCGCACTCATTGTATTAATGGCACAGGCCGGATCGTTTGTACCGGCCCGCATGGCAAAAATTGGTGTGGTTGACAGGGTCTTTTCAAGGATCGGCGCATCAGACAATCTTTCCCGCGGGGAAAGCACCTTTATGGTTGAGATGATCGAGACCGCAAACATCCTGCATAACGCAACCACAAAAAGCCTTTTGGTTTTTGACGAGATTGGCAGAGGAACCTCCACCTTTGACGGTGTCAGTATCGCGTGGTCAGTGTGTGAATATTTAAACCGTGAAAAGTTTCATCCTAAATGCCTTTTTGCTACCCATTATCACGAGCTTACGGAACTTTCAGATCATCATCAGGGAATAAAAAACTTTAATGTCACGGTGAAGGAACTTGAAGACAGTATTCTTTTCTTAAGAAAAGTAATTGAGGGAAGCGCTGACAGAAGCTATGGAATACATGTTGGAAAACTTGCCGGACTTCCAGAAGAAATAACCCGGCGTGCCGGTGAAATACTCCTCTGTCTGGAAGAGGAGAAAATTTCAGACGAATCCATAATAGAAATACTGAAAAAGAAAAAGGGCTCATCAAGCGTGTATGATCTGCCGCTTTTTAAACCGCTAAAGGAAGACAATAAAGTTACAGGGTCTGCGCCGGACGAAACTCAATTAACAGCAGAAGAAAGCGCTGTTTTAAATGAAATATCAAAAATCGATGCAAACAGTATGACCCCGATTGAGGCGCTGACAAAAATCGCGGCCTGGAAAAAAGAGCTGGAAAATAGTTCTGAAAATTAAGAAGCATAAAAGGTTTTCTACACATGAAACCTTGAATCATGGGAATGACTAATGGGCAAAATAAAAGTACTTTCTGAGCTGGCAGCCAACAAGATCGCGGCAGGCGAAGTTGTTGAAAGACCGGCTTCTGTGGTTAAAGAGCTGATCGAAAACGCCATTGATGCCGGAGCTGATAATATCTCTATATCAATAAATCATGGTGGCAAAAGTCTTATCAGGGTTAAAGACAACGGATCAGGAATGGACAGCGAGGACGCTAAAGCCTGTCTGCGGAGACATGCCACCAGCAAGATAAACAGATGCCGAAGACATTGAAGGAATAGCACGCTGGGGTTCCGGGGAGAAGCAATACCCAGCATTGCCTCAGTATCCCGCTTTTCTCTTAAAACCCGCATAGAAAAAGATGATACTGCAACTGATATAAAAATCACCGGCGGAAAAATTGATTCCATAAACGAATCCGTATCAGAGCCCGGCAGCACAATCGAGGTGTCTGATTTGTTTTTTAATACTCCGGCTAGAAAAAAATTCTTAAAATCTGATGCAGCTGAATACAACGCAGTTGCAAACATTTTTAATATTCTGGCGCTTAGCTGTGCGGATGTCTCTTTTTCACTCACAAGAAACAATATTGAAGTCGCGTCCTATCCGGCCTGTGATACTCTTTTGGACAGAATAAAGCAGCTCAATTCTGCCGAATTTGCCGAGAACTTAAGACCAATTGCAGTTGATAAGCCTGACTTTAAACTTTCCGGCTATATCGGCACACCTGAAAATACCAGGGTTAACCGAACCGGACAGAAAATTTTTATTAACAAAAGACCGGTTCAGTCTGCGTCACTCAGCAATGCCTTAAGCCGTGCCTATGATGAGTTTTTACCCCACAAGCGTTTTCCAGTGGCAGTTCTTTTTCTCGAAATTGAACCATCCTTTGTGGATGTTAATGTTCATCCGGCAAAAAGAGAGGTGCGCATCAGGACTGAACATTTCTTTGCGGATATCCTGGTGAAAACAATAAAAAAAGAGCTTTGTGGAAAAGGGACTTTTCTCAGAAAGAGAAGTCCGTCCTGTCAGCATGTCTTTTCCGGAAAACAGATATAAAAACAGCAGCGGACAAATCTCTTTTAGCAGACTGAAAGAAACTGCTGCTGAATGGAAGGGATCTTCTTCAGCACCTGTCTCCTTTGAGAAGGAGAGAAGCTTTGATTTCCAGCCCAAAGATGCTTCAACAAAATTTGTTAACACAGAAATTATTGAACCTGAAATAAATGTCTTTAAGCTTACAAAAATTCTTGGTCAAGCACTCGGCACCTATATTCTGGTTGAGACTGAAAACGGCCTGGGTCTTTTTGACCAGCATGCCGCCCATGAAAGGATATTATACGAAGAAATATTAGAAAGCTTTGACCGTAAAAAACCCCATTCCCAGAAAATGATTTTTCCGGAAACCCTTCATTTAAACATTCAGGAAAACGCTGTAATGGAACAACATCTGGATGCTTTCACACAAATCGGCTTCGGCATTAATGACCTTGGCGGCGCCACCTACTCAATTGACGCACTCCCGGCCTTTATTCCTGTAGGAGATGCTATTCAGGCAATGAAGGACACCCTCCACGAACTGATGGCAGAATCAAAACCAAAGTCATGGGAATCAGGCAAACAGACCCTTGCAGCCATTCTGGCCTGCAAGACCTATTCTGTTAAAGCCGGAAAAAAGTTGGATATCATGGAGATGGAACATTTGATCCAAAAGCTTGCAGCAAGAGAAAATCCCCACACCTGCCCCCATGGTAGACCCACCTTTTATCTTTTAACCAAAGATCAAATAGAAAAGAAGTTTAAACGAAGATAATTTCATGACTCAGCGATAAATTCAAAAACAAAAACATTAGGAAAATTTTCAAAAAAAGATTCATCGCTGCTAAATAAATAATGCTGTCTGGAATTTATACATTACCCACACACCAATAGCAGCAAACAAAACCCCCAACGTCCATGTTATCCAGCAGGGCATGCGAACTTTAAAAACAATAAAGGTGACCCAGCTGGCCAGCATTATACGGGGAGATGCAGCAGCAGCAATTCCGGCCATACTTAGAGTCACGTACATAAAAGCACAGCCGTACAGCGCAAGCCGCAGGTCTATCCTGAAAAGTAAAAGGGTAAGAATCAAAAACGGCAGGGTAAAGGCATATCTCTCGGCAGCGACCCTTTCCAGATCAAGATCCGGATTCAAAAACGCAAAAAACCCGCTGGTTAGATCCTGATACTGATGCCATGGTGTTCTTAGCAGATCACCAAAATGTCCTCTGCTATGGAACAGTACCAAAAAATCGCTGGTCAGAGAATAATAGTATAAATAGAGCGCTGTTACGGCAAGAACCGGAAGAAAAAACCATACCAGATTCTTCACATCAGACTTTAAATGATCAGATCGCTGATACTCGTAATACAGTGCAAGTGCAAGCTGTAAAGGAATGAGGAGAAGACCGGCAGAGCGGGTAAAAGCTGCAAATATAATAAAAAGTGCTGCAAAAAAATATTTGCGTTTATATTGATAAAAGAGTGAGGTGATTGCAAAAAAGAGATAAGGTGCTTCACTGTAGGCAACAGTTCCATATACAAGATTTGTAGGAAACAGCGCAAACAAAAGTGCTGCTTTTAAGGCACTGGAAGGTAAGGCAAAAAGACATGCGAATCGATAAAAAATACAGACCGCAGCCAGCGAAAATAGATTAGCAATAATAATACCGGACAGATACGGATTTCCGGCTATCGGTGTAATCATCCTTATCAGCAAAGGATAAAGCGGTGAAAAGCTGTACAGCATGGTTCGGGTTTCAGTTTTTGGATAGCCGTGTTCCGATAACTGAACATAATGTACACTATCCCACTGGTAGCCAAGGGCGAGAACCATACGGGGTACATCCGGAATAGCATCCCAGTACATGGCTGCGCCCTGGGGTTCCATATAATTAATACTTGCAATGATAAGCACCTTTGCTGCCAGAAGTACTACCAGAACAGAGACCAGGCCTTTTTCTTTCATCAATTTTTGACTAATTGCCTGAAACATTTTTTTGTTTCCATCCTATTGAAAATAAGTTTCAAAAAAGTATTTCACGCAATAAAAGCAAAGTCAAAAATAAACTTTAGCAAGCCTTTATTACGATAAACCGGAGAAGGCGCGAAGTGCAGATTTTACTGAAATCTTGACAATTGTTTGGATTTCATCTATTTTTATTAATCAGTTATTCAGATGCCGACGTGGCGGAATTGGTAGACGCAGGGGATTCAAAAATCGAAAAACAAAGGGCCTATTAGTATGCAAAATACTGTAGGTCCTTTTTTTTACTTGATATTTTACTGTCCATAAAATCCATTCGATTAATGCACCATGTTGCGTTTCTTCTACAAAGTCCCATCAATTTTCACAACAGTAAAATATTTCAAACTTGTTGTAAAACACACAGCTATTGACTTTGTTTAGGGGTAATAAAAGCGTTATACAGGCTGGAGAGCTGACTGAGAAGCGTTGGTAATTTATTTTTAATATACTGTTATGCTTTGCAGAAAAAAGTCAGCGATCGGCAAGAATTCGCTGCGATATATTTTTAAATCATGATTGGATTGAGTAGGGTGGAGGGTATTGACGAGGGGCTCACACAGACAGGAAAAATTAAAATCTGTGAATGGAGAAAGATCATGAGTTGATCAAAACTTTTGTTGTGTTCTTTCTTCTGATTCTTCCATGAATTTCATTATCTCCTCCCCATCTTCTTTCACCCTATTCCTACTAACAAGCAACAAACTAATCTGCCAAAAAATAAAGGCTCCAATAAGCACAACGATTATAGCTCGGAATATTCTTTTTTTCTTAAAATCATCCATGTTTAACCATTAAGAATAGTTTATATTACCAGAAGTAACATTAACTCTGGCAAGAATTAAAGTTATGGTACGAACTGTTGACTTTAGGTTTTGTTAAGGTTACTCGTGGTTATGTTAACTGCCTTTATGGCCCCTCTTTGCTCGTTTTTCTGAAATTAGAAAAGCAATATGGTACTGCAAAAAGTTTCCATACACCTAAGTAAATCAGTGCTGTAATGAAAACTGCGATAAAAATGATTTCCAAAATTTATTCCCCTTAAAAACTATTATTGTTTCTCTACTCCATCAAACTTTTTCGGACTGGGTCGCAGCATAGCGATTAAAAATGTGGCATGGAAAACTATTGCGGCCAGCACACAGAAACCTGCAAGGCCTATAAGAAGAATCATCGAATTGGTAAAAACGGCAACGGTCAGGCCAAGCAGGCAGAGTACTATTACAAGGGTGCAAGCGATCTTCTTTTTGGCTCCGCTTTTTTTTGTAGTGGAAACATCTTTAATAATTAGGGTTTTGTTCATTGTTGTTGTTTGGTACATGGCACTCACCTTTTCTTTGTTTAAAAACCTCTCTGGGGGCTTTATGGAGGTAATTTTGAGCGTCTTTTCTGCAAAACCAGTTGTTCCTTAACAAAATTGAAAAGTATAGCATTTCC
>PVMK01169098.1_pt1 | contig 10655 bp, 8 predicted proteins | sample 1853481 | NCBI WGS metagenome assembly PVMK01 (sample SAMN08533507, study PRJNA380276) | Marine sediment metagenome, whole genome shotgun sequencing project. | reverse complement strand
GGCTCCCCATGATCGCCCGGCATACCTTTCCTGCCTGCAGTGCATCTGCGCGCGCAGGAAAGGTATGCCGGGCGATCATGGGGAGCCCATTATGCTGTTTATCCCCTGTCAAACAAGAATTTCCGGCATCAATGGCTATCAGGGTGATGTCATAATGACGCTTGTGCCCGGTACTACCCAGAACCGAGACGACGGCCGCAATGCGCTCGGCGGGTGCAAGACCGCTGCCTTTCTGTATGATTTTCTCGAATCCGTCTGTTCCCAGACGACTGCCGTCTGCAAGATCTCCCTCGGTGACACCATCCGTAAAAATATACAGGGTGCCGCCATCCAGGTTGAATGATGCCTCCCGGATACCATCCCCTCCGGCAACCAGTGGCATGATTCCCAGCGGCGGTGCACTGGCAGGAATCGGGGTAAATGAGCCGTCCCGGGCATGCAGCAAGGGTGGTTCATGTCCGGCATTGGCCAGTTGTACCTCACCGGTTGCCAGGTCAAGCAGTCCGCAGACCATGGTGACAAACATGCCATGGATCGCTGTTTCACACAGCTCCCTGTTGATGGTTGCCAGCAGTACATTGGGTTCGTGCAGGGTCTTGCCAAGACAACGAAACAGGCTGGATGTCTTGGACATCAGCAGGGCGGCATCCATGCCTTTTCCGGAAACATCACCCAGACTGAAATATATACGTCCGTCATCCAGCTCGAAAAAGTCGTAAAAGTCACCGGACATTTCATGGGCAGGCAGGTTGACGCCGCAAACCGGGAAGGGCGCAGGCCGTGCTGCAGGCAGCAGGCTGCGCTGCATTTCTGCAGCAAGTTCCAGTTCCCGACTGACCCGTTCCTGTTCGACCAGGTCCTCGGCCATATGTGCATTGCGGATGGCCAGTGCAGCTGCCGATGCCAGTGTTTGCAGCATCAGCAGATCCATCTCTGAAAACAGGCCGCTGTCATCGCGCTTGTTGACCAGTTCAATGGCGCCGATTTTTTCCGTATGCACTGTCATGGGTGTGCACAGGATAGAGCGGGTTCGAAAACCGGTGGAAGCATCGACCGAGTGGTCAAAGTTGGGGTCCTGTTGTACGTCCCTGACAATGCGGCTGTTGTTTTCAGATACGCATTGACCAACGATGCCCTCACCGGCCTGCAGGGTGATTCCGCGTATGTCTACCGGGCCGGCATTGGCCTTGCAAACGAGCAATCCGTTTCTTTCATCCAGCAAAAACAGGGCACCGCCCTCTGCCTGGACAAACCGCACAATCAGGTCCAGTGCTTTCTGAATGGTTTCTTCGATGTTGAGCGTGACGGCCAGATGGCCACTCATCTTTGACAGTAATTCCAGGTGGCCGGAAACGTTGGTTGATTTGCGGCGGTCAAAGTGCCCGGGATCCCGACGGTCCTTGCCTGGAGGGCGATTACTCATCTTGCGTCCATTGTCCTGATGGCTTCATGCCTTCGCCTGTAAGCAGGTAGCTGTTCCGGAAATTTCATGGACGCAGTCGCGAGGACCTTGCCTGGTTTGTGCCTGTTGTTAAATGGTCGGGCAGAGAGGATTTGAACCTCCGACCCCTTCGTCCCGAACGAAGTGCGCTACCAGGCTGCGCTACTGCCCGTTTAACAGCTGCGGTTAACAGAAAAATCTGCGAGGCCGTACAATGCTTCCCTGTAGGCTGAGTCCGGTAGTGGATTCAGTGCCTCGATGGCGAGATCGGCTTCCCGCTGTGCGGCTTTTGCAGTGTACGGGATGCCCCCGGTTGATTCAATGATCGCACACACAGCCTGCATGTTGTCATGTCCGCCGTTTTCGATTGCCTTGCGGATCAGTCTGGCCTGGCTTGGCGTGCCTTTGTGAATTGCGTGAATGAGTGGCAGGGTCGGTTTGCCTTCAGCAAGGTCATCACCAACATTTTTACCAGTGTCTTCGGGGGATGCGCTGTAATCAAGTACGTCATCAATCAACTGAAAGGCTATGCCCAGATGCAGTCCGTAATTGGCCAGTGCAGTTTCAATCTGTTCGGATTCCTTGCTGAGTACGGCGCCAATCTGGGCGGCCGCTTCAAACAGGCGTGCGGTCTTGCGGCTGACGACATCCATGTAACGGATTTCGGTGGTTTCGGCATCGTGGCAGTTAAGCAGCTGCAGCACCTCACCTTCCGCAATGGTATTCGTGGTATGGGACATGATCTCCATAATGCGCATATCATTGGCGGCGACCATCATCTCGAAGGAACGTGAATACAGGAAATCGCCGACCAGAATGCTGGCCTCGTTGCCCCACAGGGCATTGGCGGTCATGTTGCCGCGTCGCAACTGGGAGGCATCCACGACATCATCATGGAGCAGGGTAGCGGTGTGTATAAACTCAATGATGGCGGCCAGGTTGGTGTGCTGGGCACCCTGATAGCCACAGGCATTGGCCGCCAGCAGTACCAGCATCGGACGCAAGCGTTTGCCACCGCTGTTAATAATGTAGTTGGACAGCTGGTTAATAAGGGCTACATCACTGCTCAGGGAGCTGTGTATCAGTGTGTTTACCGCCTCCAGATCATCCGCGAGCAATTCCCGGACCGAGTCGATATACTGTATATCACTTTGATTTTTAACAAGTTTTAACATATTTAAGCGATTCTTCAAGCGGCACAGCCATGCAGGCTGTCATCCCGGCAAGTTTAACGGGGTTAACCACCTTGTGCCAGAAGGGATTTGATTGACCTCGCTGGATGCAAACATTAGAATGAGCGGCCTTTTTCGACAATGATTTTGATGTGCTTGGAGTTTTCGACATGTATGCGGTTATAAAGACGGCGGAAAGCAGTATCGCGTCTCCCAGGGAGACACACTGCGAATTGAGACACTGGACGCCAGTGAAGGTGATGCTGTCGAATTCGATCAGGTCCTGATGGTCGGTGAAGGCGAAGACGTCAAGATTGGCACCCCGTTGCTTGACGGGAGCAAGGTGACGGCCACAGTCAAGGGACATGGTCGCGCCAAAAAGGTCGAGATCATCAAGTTCCGCCGGCGCAAGCATCATATGAAACGGATGGGACACCGCCAGAACTATACTGAAGTTGAAATTACCGGTATTTCCGGCTAGGCGCCCGCAGCAGAGGATTATTCAATGGCACACAAAAAAGCAGGCGGCAGTACGCGTAACAGTCGCGATTCCGAATCAAAACGACTGGGTGTAAAACGCTACGGCGGTGAAACCGTACTGGCAGGTAACATTCTGGTGCGTCAGCGCGGTACACGTTTTCATCCGGGCATGAATGTCGGTTGTGGCAAGGATCATACCCTGTTTGCCAAGAGCGACGGTATTGTACGGTTTGTGCAGCGGGGCGCGAAAAAGCGCAAATATGTCGAAATTGTTACTGGTTGAATCTGGCAACCACCAGGTAACATCAAGCCCCGCCATTGAGCGGGGCTTTTTGTTTATGACGCCATGAGATTTATCGATGAAGCGACTATTGAGGTCCGTGCCGGTGATGGCGGCAACGGTGCGGTCAGTTTCCGGCGCGAGAAATATATACCCTTTGGCGGGCCGGATGGCGGTGATGGTGGTGATGGCGGCAGTGTCTGTCTGGAAGCGGACAGCGCCATCAATACCCTGGTCGACTTTCGTCATGCGCGCAAGTTTATTGCCGGGCGGGGTGAAAACGGCAGGGGAAGAAACTGTACCGGCAAGTCCGGTGACAATCTGATTGTCAAGGTGCCGGTCGGGACACTGGTGCATGAGGAGGACACCGATGAACTGATCGGTGACCTGGTCCGGGATGGCCAACGTCTGGTCGTCGCGAGAGGCGGCTTCCATGGTCTGGGTAATGCCCGTTTCAAGAGTTCGACCAATCGCACGCCACGTCAGTCCAAACCCGGTACACCGGGGGAGAAACGGCATTTGCGGCTGGAGATGAAATTGCTGGCGGACGTCGGGCTGCTGGGTATGCCCAATGCCGGCAAGTCCACCTTAATCACTGCGGTATCCTCAGCACGCCCGAAAGTTGCAGACTACCCGTTTACCACGCTGTATCCGAACCTCGGCGTTGTGCGTGCCTCTGCGCACCGCAGCTTTGTGATGGCCGATGTACCAGGGTTGATCGCCGGCGCGGCACAGGGAGCGGGCCTTGGTATTCAGTTCCTGAAGCATCTTTCCCGTACCCATCTGCTGTTGCATCTCGTTGACATGGGTCCGGTGGGTGACCCGGTTGCAGATGTGGCCACGATTGTTGACGAGCTGGCTGCGTTTGATACTGATCTGGCTGCGCGGGAGCGCTGGCTGGTATTGAACAAGACTGACCTGCTTCCCGGGGACGAGCGTGCGCAGCGTTGCCAGGAAGTTGTTGACGCGCTTGCCTGGTCGGGTCGGGTATTTGAGATATCCGCCCTGGGGCGCACGGGAACCGAGTCACTGGTGCATGCTGTTATGGATTTTATCGAACAGCACAAGGAGATGGCAGATAGCATGGAAGGCAGGTAGTCTTTCAGATATTCAGGACTGTGTACCGACAGATCAATCGAAATGCCCGACAAGATTAAAACAAGCGAGTGTCAGCGCTGGGTCGTCAAGATCGGCAGTTCGCTGTTGACGAATGACGGGCAGGGGCTGGCCATGGATGCCATTGATGGCTGGGTCGAACAAATGGCCGGACTGCGGCAGTCCGGTCGCGAAATCCTGCTGGTGTCATCCGGTGCAGTCGCTGCAGGCATGGCGCGACTGGGCTGGAGACAACGTCCCCATTCCCTGCATGAATTGCAGGCGGCGGCAGCTGTCGGGCAGATGGGACTGGTGCAGGCATACGAGTCGCGTTTCCAGAAACACGGCTTGCATACCGCCCAGGTACTGTTAACGCATGAAGACCTGGCCGACCGGCAGCGTTACCTGAACGCACGCAGCACCTTGCGGACCTTGCTCGGGCTGGGTGTGATACCGATCGTCAATGAAAACGACACCGTGACCACAGAGGAAATTCGTTTGGGTGACAACGATACCCTCGCGGCCCTGGTCGCCAATCTGACAGGTGCCGACCTGCTGGTGTTACTGACGGACCAGGATGGTTTGTTCGATAGTGATCCACGCAGTCATCCCGATGCCAGGCTGATACCGGAGGCACAGGCCGGCGCCCCGGACCTGGAAGCCATGGCTGCCGGCAGTGGCAGTACACTGGGCCGGGGCGGCATGCTGACCAAGCTAAGGGCGGCTGCCCGTGCGGCCCGTTCCGGGACCCTGACGCTGATCGCCTCCGGTAATGAAAGCAATGTCCTGCAGCGGATCGCAGCAGATGAACGACTGGGTACCCGCCTGAATCCGGTCTGCGAACCGTTTGCTGCCCGCAAGCAATGGCTGGCCGGTCATTTGCAGGTGCGGGGGCAGTTGCAACTGGATGCCGGTGCGGTAGATAAATTACGCAGTGCCGGCAGCAGCCTGCTGCCAGTCGGTGTTACCCGGGTGGCGGGTGACTTTAATCGCGGTGATCTGGTGGCGTGCCTGGGACCGGCGGGAGAAGAGATCGCCCGCGGCCTGGTGAACTACAACTCGTCGGAAGCAGAGAAGATTATTGGTCAGCCGAGCAGGCGGATCGAGTCGCTGCTGGGCTATGTCGACGAGGTGGAACTGGTACATCGGGATAACCTGGTGCTGACTGCCTGACAGTGATGATCGCCGGGTGCATACCATTGTTGGCGGCATAAAAAAAGCCGGTCAGCGACCGGCTTTTTATACATACTTCTGTGCGACCTAGAGGCTGCGAATGTGCTGGTTAAGGCGACTCTTGTGACGCGCGGCCTTGTTTGCATGGATAAGTCCTTTTCCTGCCGACTTGTCAATGAGGGGTACGGCAGCATCGTAAGCCTGTTTGGCCTTGTCACGATCGCCGGCTGCAATCGCGGCGATCACTTTTTTGATGGCGGTGCGCATGTTGGACCGCTGACTGGCGTTCCGTTGACGACTTTTTTCTGCCTGCCGTGCGCGTTTGAGTGCTTGTGCTGAATTGGCCAAAACAACTGCTCCTGCATTCCATGATTCGAAAGACGGCGTACTATGCGGATTTCAGGGGGATTTGTCAATGTCAGGCCCGGTCAGTCGGTCACTCGAAAGGCATGCCCTGATACTGATAGAGCCTTGGCAGCTGCGGGCAGTCCATACTGGTAAGCGACTGTTTTAATTGATACCTTTCCTGCTTCCTGAGGATCATATGCTTACCCTGGTCACAAGATAACCGGTAAATGAGTCGTAAGTTACTGAAAAACACAGCCATTGTTGGCAGTATGACACTGGTGTCCCGGATCCTCGGACTGGTCAGGGATATTGTGCTGGCACGTCTGTTCGGGGCCAATGCCGGCATGGATGCCTTCTTTGTCGCCTTTAAAATCCCCAATTTTATGCGGCGCCTGTTTGCCGAGGGGGCTTTCTCACAGGCGTTTGTCCCGATCATCTCGGAATACAAGGAACAACGGGATGCCCCTGCCGTGCAACAACTGGTCAACCGGGTTGCCGGCACCTTGCTGGGCATATTGTCCCTGGTAACGGTGATCGGGGTGCTGGCAAGCCCGGTGCTGGTGGCGATCTTTGCGCCGGGCTTCCTCTATCGGGACCCCGCACAGTTTGATCTGGCGGCGATGATGTTACGCCTGACCTTCCCCTACCTGTTGCTGGTCTCGCTGGTGGCATTTGCCGCCGGGATCCTGAATACCTATGGACGCTTTGCCGCGGCTTCCTTTGCCCCGGTGTGGCTGAACGTGGTCCTGATTGGTGCGGCCATGCTGGTGTCCCCCGGACTGGACCAGCCGGAACTGGCGCTGGCCGGTGGTGTGTTCGTGGCAGGCATCGTGCAGGTCCTGTTTTTGCTGCCGTCATTGAAACGGGTGGGTCTGTTTCCCCGCCCGCAATGGGGGGCGCGGGACGCGGGTGTGCGCCGCATACTGAAGCTCATGTTGCCGGGTATCGTCGGCTCTTCCGTGGCCCAGATTAACCTGTTGTTCGATACCCTGATTGCCTCGTTTCTGGTAGCGGGCAGCGTCAGCTGGCTGTACTACTCCGATCGTCTGGTTGAATTCCCGCTGGGTGTGTTTGCCATTGCATTGTCGACCGTTATCCTGCCCAGCCTGTCACGTAGCCACGCCACCGGCTCTGCCGGGGAGTTTTCACACACGGTCGACTGGGGGCTGCGGCTGGTGCTGCTGATCGCGGTGCCATCGGCTGTCGGTTTGTTTATGCTGGCACGACCGCTACTGGCAACGCTGTTCAATTACGGTGATTTCAATGCTGCCGATGTGGACATGGCGGGTTTGAGCTTGATGGCCTATAGCGTCGGCCTGCCCGCGTTCATGCTTATCAAGGTGCTGGCGCCAGCTTATTATTCTCGCAAGGACACACGCACACCGGTGCGTATTGCAATAGTTGCGCTGGTGACCAACATGGTGCTGAATCTTGTGTTCGTCGTCCCGCTGGTCATGCTGGAAGTTCCGGGACCGCATGCCGGACTGGCCATGGCGACGTCGATCGCGGCCTGGGTAAACGCAGGCCTGTTGTATCGTGGGCTGAAAAAACAGCAAGTCTACCGTCCGGATACAGGCTGGCGGCAATTTTTCCTGCAGATCTGCCTGGCAGGTACCGTGCTTTGCGCCGTGCTGTTCTGGGGCACGCCAGCCACACAGGTATGGCTGGACTGGTCTGTCTGGTCGCGGGTGTTCGGGTTGTTTGTCTGGATTCTGGCCGGAGCGGGTGCCTATTTTATTGCATTACACCTTGCTGGCCTGCGGCTCATGAGTCTCTGGCAGCGGCGGCATGATGGGGACTAACACCCGAATGCCTTATACTCCCCCGTTTCACTTCTGAGGTCAGTCTCCACTGATGGAACTGGTTCGCGGTCTACATAATCTGCGTCCCGAACACCGGGGTTGTGCAGCAACGATTGGCAGCTTTGATGGGGTACATCTGGGGCACCAGGCCGTGCTTGCACAGCTGGCGGAGCAGGGCAGGAGTCGGCAATTGCCGGTCACACTGGTTACCTTTGAACCGCAGCCTCGCGAATATTTCAAGCCGGCCACGGCACCACCCCGGCTCACGCGTTTCCGGGAAAAGCTGGAAGTATTACAGCACTGCGACATTGATCGTATTGTGTGCCTGCGCTTTGATGACTATCTGGCAAATCTTGCACCGGAAGCATTCATCCAGCGTATTCTGCTGGATGGCCTGGATGTAAAGTACCTGGTCGTCGGGGATGATTTTCGTTATGGCAAGGGACGTTGCGGCAACTTCGAGATGCTGGAGCAGACCGGACACCGGCACGGGTTCTCCGTGGTGAACATGCATACCTTCAGTGTCGGGAGTGCCCGTGTCAGCAGTACCCGTATCCGGGAGGCACTGCAGACGGGTGATTTGTCCGGGGCAGAATCACTGCTGGGGCGGCCCTACTCGATGTGCGGGTGTGTTGCACATGGCGACAAGCGGGGCCGGACCATCGGTTTTCCAACCGCAAATATCTTTTTACATCGCACGGCAGTCCCGGTGGACGGGGTGTTCGCCGTGGAACTGCGCGGTGTTGACGACCGGCCCCTGCCTGGCGTGGCAAACGTCGGTACCCGGCCAACGGTTGATGGCAGCCGTTCCCTGCTGGAGGTACACCTGTTCGATTTTGACCGGGAGATCTACGGCTGCCATGTACAGGTAAGTTTCCTGAAAAAACTGCGTCTGGAACGCCGCTTTGATTCCTTTGCGCAGCTGCAACAGCAAATTCAGCAGGATGCCGGGCAGGCAAGGGATTACTTCAGTATTCGATAGCCCTATTAGCAAAGATGAGTAGGATTCACGGCAATATTAGGTTATAAACTGCGCTCTCTGCGCCCTGTGTAATGGATACATGACTGATTATCATGACTGACTATAAAGACACGCTGAATCTTCCCAGAACAGACTTCCCGATGAAGGGCAATTTGCCGAACCGGGAACCTGCAATGCTGAAGCGCTGGGAAGAAATGGATCTCTACGGGCAACTGCGCAGCACGGGTGCAGGCCGGCCGCGTTTTTTGCTGCATGATGGTCCGCCCTATGCCAATGGCGATATTCATATCGGTCATGCCGTCAACAAGGTGCTAAAGGATATTATCGTCAAGAGCAAGACCCTGAGTGGCTTTGATGCGCCGTACGTGCCGGGCTGGGACTGTCATGGCCTGCCGATTGAACTCAATGTTGAAAAGAAAGTCGGCAAGGCGGGTGTCAAGGTGGATGCATCCACGTTCAGACAGGCCTGTCGTGACTATGCCGGCAAGCAGGTGGACGGGCAGCGCAAGGATTTCATCCGTCTGGGAGTGTTTGCTGACTGGGCGAATGCCTACCTCACCATGAACTATCAATACGAGGCTGATATCATTCGTGCGCTGGGCCGGATTGTCGGGAACAGGCACCTGCACAAGGGTTTCAAACCGGTACACTGGTGTACGGACTGCGGTTCTGCCCTGGCTGAAGCGGAAGTCGAATACCATGACAAGAACTCCCCCGCAATTGATGTCCGGTTCCATGTGCTGAATGAAGATGGCCTGCTGTCCTGTTGTCAACACGTAGAAGGGCATGCAGGCGAAGGGCCGTTGTCGGTTATTATCTGGACGACGACACCCTGGACCCTGCCGGCCAATCGTGCCGTCTCGCTGAATCCGGACTTCGAGTATGCCGTGGTGCAATGCGCGACCGACGCGGGTGTCGAGCGCCTGTTGCTGGCCGAGTCGCTGCTCAAGGATGTCATGCTGCGTTTTGGCGTCGAGCAATACAAGGTGATTGCCTACTGCAAGGGCAGTGATCTGGAAGGGCAGTTGCTGGGGCACCCGTTCTATGACCGGGAAGTGCCGGTTATTCTGGGGGATCATGTAACGGCAGAGGCCGGCACCGGTGCCGTGCATACGGCCCCCGGTCATGGTCAGGACGACTATGTTGTTGTTAGCCGTTATAACCTGCCGGTCGATAATCCGGTAGACAGCCGTGGCTGTTTTCTGCCGGATACCGAACTGTTTGCAGGCGAGCACGTATTAAAGGCCAACAACCATGTCATTGAAGTCCTGAAGGGCAAGGGTGCGCTGGTGCATGAAGAGATGCTCAATCACAGCTATCCGCATTGCTGGCGTCACAAGACGCCGATTATCTTTCGTGCCACACCGCAATGGTTTATCAGCATGGACCAGCAGGGTCTGCGGACGGCGGCACTGGCAGCAATCAAGAGTGTGCAGTGGCTGCCTGACTGCGGCGAGGCCCGTATCGAGGGGATGGTGGAGGGCCGCCCGGACTGGTGCATCTCGCGGCAGCGCACCTGGGGTGTGCCCATTCCCCTGTTCATCAACAGGCAAAGCGGTGAGTTGCACCCGGACACGGCACGGCTGATAGAAGCCGTTGCAAAGCGGGTGGAACAGTCAGGTATTGATGCCTGGTTTGAACTGAAGCCGCAGGAACTGCTCGGTGACGAGTCTGATGAATATGACAAGGTCGGGGATACGCTGGATGTATGGTTTGATTCCGGCGTGTCACACTTTGCTGTGCTGGAGCAACGTGCGCAACTGGGTGTGCCGGCCGATCTGTATCTCGAGGGTTCTGACCAGCACCGTGGCTGGTTCCAGTCATCACTGCTGAGTTCGATCGCCATGCGTGGGTCGGCGCCCTACAAGACGGTGTTGACGCA
>PVMK01168652.1_pt1 | contig 10655 bp, 12 predicted proteins | sample 1853481 | NCBI WGS metagenome assembly PVMK01 (sample SAMN08533507, study PRJNA380276) | Marine sediment metagenome, whole genome shotgun sequencing project. | reverse complement strand
CGGCGAGCAAAAGTGCAATTATCGGCGGCTCCATGCGTACAAAAACCAACGCTACGATAATAGCGATGAGTACCGAAGCCATTTCGACACCGGTAGAAAATACGGTTAAGAGCTTCGCCGGATCATCCTTGCGCAGTAACAGCAAGATCAGCATGCAAGCATCGTTTACCAGCTGCATGCTGAACATGAGCAGCAACAACAAGCCCGCTGCTTTTAGATCTAGAGTCGCTAGCGGTACCTGGCCGCCCAGATACGTGTAGAGAGTGCCGCCAAACAGAATGACAAAGACCATCATGCCCGAATTGACAAGAGACGCGGTCATGACGGCTCTCGGCGCTTCGCCGATCCACAATCTGTGCCAGGGATAGATCAACGATGCCACCCCACTGATTAACGCGGCGTCTACCGGTCCGAGCACAAGGATACCGGCTACCTGGGCCACCCGGTCGAACGACACATGCCCGAAGTGCGGATGCGGATACCCCATGGTGATCGTAAATAGCCCGAATACCAGGAAAAACAGAGCAGTGTCTGTTCCATAGTCACCAACCAGAAAACCCTGCTGGGATACAAGTACAGAGAGAACCACCACTGCGCTGACGAACAGCAGCAAGCCGTAACTCAGATCGTATCGGGGAGCATGCAGCCGACTGGTCCCCGCGCCTTTTCTGTCTGATGTGCTCATAGCATCCAGATCATGCCGGTTGCGCGTCGTGACGTATACCACGCACATCTCATATTTTTTATAATTCACTGTGGTCCGGCCCTGAAATTAGCGTAGGCCTGAGATGCACTGAATTGATCAGAGATTCCCTAAGTATTAGTCCGAATTGCGTTGCAAAACGACATGGGTCGACAATGGCATGTTCGCAGCTCTTGTTTGATCCGCAGGAGAAACAGAATGACGACCCAGACTGGCAGCAACGCCCGCACCCTCACCGGCTACGCGGAGAGCCTGCTCGAGTATCCACGTTGGCTGATTGAACGAGACGTGGACTTCACGAACTGCCATCATGACGGCGCCTTCAGCTACACGAGTTCAGAGTGCGTTGACTGCCGATTCGGAGAAGGGTGTCGATGGCTGGATCAGAACCGGACGCCGACCCTGGAAAAGGCTTCGCTAGCTGACCTTCTGATCGCGCTGCAGTCAGCCATGGAGTACGTTCAGTCGAACAGAGACCACGCTCGTGGCTGTCATTGCCGAGCCTGCGTGTGGTTACACGAAGCACGGCATTTTTTGCATACTCGCGACAGATTCTCCTAGTGAAGCTCGTATTGCGTGCCGCGTCGCGGCCGCATCAGCAGATGCGCTATGATCGCATCTCAATCCGGGAGACGATATGAGCGAATTGCAACTGTCCGGTAGCTGCCTGTGTGGGTCTGTGACCTATGAAATCAGCGGCGAATCGATGCATTTTTATCACTGTCACTGCAGGCGTTGCCGCAAGGCGACCGGTACCGGTCACGCCAGCAATATCATCATGCGACCGGAATCTATTACGTGGATTACTGGCGAGCACTTATTGAGCTACTACAAGGTTCCGGACGCAAAACGATTTGCGACGACGTTTTGCAAGAAGTGTGGCAGCCTGATGCCCCGCATTGCAGCCGATAACAGCGTCGCCGTTATCGCGGCAGGCTCGCTCGACAATGAGCCTGGCATCAAACCAGACGCAAGAATATTTCAGGATTTCAAATCCGGATGGAGCTGCCACGACAGCAAACTGCCTGCCCACCAGACCTACCCACCGCGGGAGAGCTGAGATGCCGGACTTCATAATGAGCGCCCGGCGAATACGGCGCGGTGAATTTTCCGCGGAGCCCGGACCGACACGCTTCCTGCAGGTGCCATCGAATCGAATTCCTCTACCAAACCACACTGTCACACGTAGCAAATGGAACGCAGACGTTATGGCGGCGGGTCATACCGGTCAGGACGGCCACTCAGGTGCTGACTGTGGCGAAATCGTGGTTTTCGTACATGGCTACAATACCTCGCCGGCGGCTGTCGTACGCCGCCATCGACAGCTCAAAAAAGGCCTCACCAGAACTGGCTACAAATTTGCATTAATAAGTTTTGACTGGCCAAGTGATGATCGCGCAATCAACTATCTTGAGGACCGTAGCGACGCGAAACATACAGCGCTGCGAATGGTCGATGACTGCATTTCGCAGCTCGCTGCAGTCCAGTTTCGTGGTTGCAAATACAATGTTCACGTTGTCGCACATTCGATGGGAGCGTACGTCGTTCGTGAAGCATTCGACGACGCCGATGATCGCCCCGCGATCGCGGCAAGTAACTGGACTGTTTCGCAGATATGTCTCGTCGCTGCGGATGTATCTGCAGCATCGATGGCCGCAAGTGATGCGCGGTCGAGATCGCTATACCGGCACTGTACGCGTCTGACCAATTACCGAAATCCTTATGACCGCGTGCTTAAACTATCGAACGTAAAACGCGCTGGTGTGGCGCCTCGTGCTGGTCGACGTGGTATGCCCGATGACCACCCGGACAAGGCTGTCAATGTTAACTGCGGTGCCTATTTCAAGAAGCAACTTGCTGGCGCTGGAAAGAACGGCCACTCATGGTACTTTGAGGACCCGATATTTCTCGCCGACCTCGCCGCGACCTTGTCGGGGAACGAAGACCGTCACGTAGTAGCGTCACGCAGAATTGACGCTCGTGGCGAACTGCACCTTCGCTGACAGATCTCGCTGCGACAGTCGCCCGTAGAGCAGATTAATTTTACAACTTGTAGGAGCGGGCCATGCCCGCGATATCTTTCATTGATTTAGCGGTCTCGCGACCGCTGCTATCGCTCGCGGGGTCTCAAAAATGCAGTGGGCGCCAGTCGAAGACCGCTCAGTCCGATAAACCGGGCCCGCTCCCACCGGTGGATGTTTCAAGCTGGAGCGTGAGCCGAGGCTGTTCGCGCGCCGGGGCACGCTCCAACAAGGGAAAACCGCGATGTCGCATAAGTTCTCCACGTACCGCTGAGCTGCGGTATTATGCGAACTGACGCAAGGCATCTGCGCACCAATTAGGGGACATTTTTCCTCAGGAAGTGAACAAGCGCGCCAATCCATCGACAAGCTGTCAGGTCAGAAAGCCAATGCTGATAACGCCGAAACGGGACAATCTAACAAAGATAGTCATCCTCAACCCCAAAGGGGGTTGCGGCAAATCCACAATCGCGACAAATCTGGCAGCTTGCTACGCCAAGCGCGGCGCCAACCCGGCACTTATGGATTGCGATACACAAGGATCCACGATGGCATGGATCGAGCGGCGTCCGGACAACGTGCCACCTGTTCACGGCATCGCCGCATTCAAGAAATCGATGCAGGCAACCCGCAGCTGGCAGTTACGTGTCCCCGAAGGGATCGATAATCTCATCGTCGATTCGCCAGCAAGCATCAACCACGACGACCTTCGCGAACTCAGCGGCGACGCCACCAGTATTATTGTTCCTGTCATGCCGTCGCCTATGGACATACATGCCGCTTCACGTTGCATCGCCGACTTGTTGTTAGTTGCCAAAGTTGATCGTCGCGACCGAAAACTTGCAGTTGTCGCAAACCGCACTCGCAAGAACACCAAGAGTTTCAAACGACTCATGCGTTTTCTGGACTCGCTTGGCATACCGATTATCGCAGTGCTACGCGATACTCAGAATTTCGTGCACTCAGCTGAAAATGGCATCGGTGTTCACGAAATGCAGCCGTCGCTGGTTCGTCCCGATGTCGAACAGCTTGAGAAGATAGTCACCTGGCTCGACGATTGGCCTGCACGGCGTCGCGACAATGTAGAGGTCACCGGCATCACGCGGCAGCCGTTACGAAATTTTTCGATGCTGCGCAAACCGCATACCCGATCAATCTGAACTCGCCGCCCGCTCGTCCGTGCTACTCCTGAATTGATGCAAACACTGTTGCGTCAACATTGCCGCCACTTAGCACTACGACCGTGGTCTTGCCGGCCGTCGCAACACGGCCAGCGAGCAAGGCTGCCAATGCGACTGCGCCTCCTGGCTCGACAACCAGTTTTAGCGACTTAAACGCGAAGCGCATCGCCTGCCGCACCTCATGGTCGCTGACCAGCAAGACGTCGCTGACAAGTTGCCTGTTGATATCGAACGTGAGTTGTCCTGGCATATCAGTCAACAAGGCATCACAAATAGATGTCGCCTTACCCGAGTTTCTGACGCGCTCGCCGCTCCTGATAGACCGCGCGGTATCGTCGAACTCTTCAGGCTCCACCGGATATATCTCGACCTGCGGTATGCGCGCTTTTAACGCGACCGCGCTGCCAGCAGTCAGGCCACCACCACCACAACTTATGAGTACCTGATCCGGAGTCAATCCCAATTCCTGTGCCTGTTGTGCGATTTCCAGGCCCACCGTACCCTGCCCGGCGATGATGTCAGGATGATCAAAGGACGGTACAACCACCGCGTTCCGCTCCGCGGCCAGAGTGCGGGCAATTTCTTCGCGATCATCGATATTGCGATCATAAGTAATTACCTCGCCACCCAGGCGCCGAGTATTTTCCAGCTTGGAGACAGGCGCGTCCTCCGGCATGACGACGGCCGTGTGTATGCCCAGCAATTTTCCGGCCATCGCAACGCCTTGCGCATGATTGCCAGACGAAAAGGCGACAACACCGCGTTTCGCCTGCTCCGCCGACAGCTGGCTCAGCAAATTGTACGCGCCGCGAATCTTGAATGACCCTGTGTGCTGAAAGCACTCCGGCTTCAATAGCACCTTGCCGTCCGCAATTCGATCAAGCTCATGGCTTTGCAAGAGCGGTGTGTTGACAACAACGCCTGACAGGCGAATCGCAGCTTCTTCTACGGCAGCAATGTCAATCATTAACGGCCGTTTCGGCAGCCAGTCGATCGACCTTGGCAGCACAGATAAAATCATTGTCTGAAAGCCCGCCGATAGCATGCGTCGTAAAACTGACACCACAATCTCCATAACTCACGGTTAATACAGGATGATGGCCCTCGTTAATCGCTATCCAGGCAACTGCGTTCGCAAATGCCAACGTGCGACTGTATGCCGGAAAATCGAACTGGCGGGAGATTGTCAATCCGTCCTCGCTCAGCACCCAGTTGCTGTCCAGCGCCGGCAGCAGTTGTGCTACCTGATCCTCACGAAGTGGTTCAACACCGCCCTCGCATGGCTTACATCGCCGATTTACAAGTTCCGTGGTCATACTCGATTCTCCTTCCGTCTCCGGCGAACTATAAACCAATACGCAGCGTAAATTTGGTGCGTGAAGTACCTTATATACGTACGCGCCTGAATTCTGATTGCATAAACTGTTTGCTAGCCTGAATATTTCATGAGTGGACGGGACTGTCGGTTTCTGTGCCGAGTGCAGCGCGTTTTATCGTGCGAGAGACATAGCAGGGACTACGGTTGGAGCAGGCAAGCTCAACGAATGCTCGAACCGCTATCGCGGGGTCTAAGAAATGTAGCTAGTGCCGGTCGAATACCGCTCAGTCCGAAAAACCGGGATATTCTTGAGACCCCGCGATTGATAGCCGGCACTCATGAAATATTCGGGCTAGACTGTAGGACCCTCAACAACGCGGCATTGGACCCTAATGAAAGCAATGCTCCTCAAGCGAATTGTGTCACTACAAGACGATCCGGAACCGTTGACGCTTGCGGATCTACCGGTTCCAGAACCGGCACCTGACGAAGTCCTGATTCGGGTCAACGCCTGCGGTGTCTGCCACACTGACTTGGACGAGATCGAGGGCCGAACACCACCAACGGTATTTCCGATGGTCCCGGGGCATCAAGTAATTGGTCGGGTTACCGATACAGGCGACCGCGTTACAAGACATGAAGTCGGCGATCGTGTCGGCGTCGGATGGATTTTCAAGTCAAGCGGTGACGACAACGAAAACATCAGCAGCGATTTTGTTGCTACCGGCCGTGATGCGAACGGCGGTTATGCTGAGTATATGACGGTACACGAGCGGTACGCGTACTGTATTCCCGAGTGTTTCACCGACCACGAGGCTGCTCCACTATTATGTGCAGGTAGCGTCGGTTATCGCGCACTCAAACTTACTAACATGCGAAACGGTGACATTCTGGGCCTGACAGGATTCGGCGGGTCTGGCCATCTGGTCCTGCAGTTGGCCAGGCATCTGTATCCCAAGTCCCCAGTTTACGTTTTTGCTCGCAGCTCGGAAGAGCGCAAGTTCGCGAGCGAACTCGGCGCGGCATGGACCGGTGACACCGAAGACAAACCACCGGAGGAGCCGCACACGATTATCGATACTACGCCAGCGTGGCGTCCGGTGCTTGCTGCTATGAAATGCCTGCGCCCCGGTGGGCGACTCGTCATCAACGCAATTCGTAAGAATGACGAGGACCTGTCTTTGATGGCTACGATCAATTATGCAGAGCACCTTTGGCAGGAGAAAGAACTGAAGACGGTCGCCAATGTTACTGGCCATGACATCGAAGCTTTTCTTAAAGTCGCAGCCGCCGCGGACATTCGACCTGAAGTGCAGGTATACCGGCTTGACGAAGCCAACAAGGCGTTAAACGAGCTGTATGCCGGTGATATACGAGGCGCCAAGGTCCTCGCGATTGCTGGCAGTGTACCTGGTTGCTGATGTCTGCTTCAGGCCGAGAACAGACACGGATCATTTATTGAAACCAAGTTAATTTCCACTAGACTGTTTTTCGAGAAGAACAAATAATATCAAGAAAAAACAAAGGAGCCGACATGACAGCTACCAATGATGCCACTGCTGATGGCAGCGTTCAGACCAGAAGTCACAACAGGTTTTTCCTCGGCATGGCGGGACTTCTGCTACTGATCTTGCTAATCGGGTTCTCACGTACCCTGTTTTTACGGCTGTTCTTCGAAGTGCCGCCCATCCCTTCTTATTTGCATATACACGGCGCGACGGTCACGGCCTGGTTTGTCTGGCTAATTGTCCAGGTGGTATCGCTGGTGAACGTGAATCGCATTGACGTCCACCGTCGAATCGGAATGTTTGGCGCCGTGCTCGGCGTGGCACTGATCCCCGCCGGGTTGATGGCCACGCTGCAGGTTGTGGCACGCCTGCCCGAAATAGGTTTGCCCTTCGATGCGACGCCCCAGTTTATCACCTGGATTGTCTTCGCCAATTTCCATATGCTGCTCGGATTCGCGGCTTTCCTGGCGACCGCGCTCATGCTGCGGCGTAGAACCGCTATCCACAAGCGACTGATGCTGCTTGCAACCATCTGCCTTATGCCCCCACCGCTTGCGCGGATTGCCCAAAACTTCGGCTATGTGCTCGAACAGGAGACGGTCTTTGTCACAGCAATATGGTTGTTGCTGTTCGTGCCAATCCTGATTTACGACCAGACGCGTACACACAGCTACGGCAATAGGTGGCCTTTGCTTCCTCCTGGTCGTGTTCGGGCCGATATTGATATCCGGTACGGACTTCGCCCAAAACTTCGTTCGTGGACTGGGCTAACGACCGGATGACAATCGACACGCCGCGAACTTCTAATCGCCGGAGTTCTTGCATTACGATGACAGTGGCAAGATCAATATTGTTGCTCTTGGTGCTTCTCGTTCAATCTTGCACGTCGCTTGAAAACGAGAGTAGTGCGTTATCGTTCGCCCTTATCCACCCTCCATACTCCGAGTCATATCGCTGTTCCGAGCATCGCGAAGGCGAACTCCCACATCTTGGAGATTCATTAGGGGCAGACTGTACAATTGAACGGCTGGTAGATTTGGGCAGCCGAGCCTGGGTTCGATCATACGAGAGCGACGGTCGCACGAACGAGCAATGGTACGGATACGGGGCCGACGTATTAGCGCCGTGTGACTGTCGTGTTTTGCAAATTCGCGTAAATGCTGAGGAAAATAAACCGGGAATACCAGGCACGCCTCCAGCTTCGTATATTACTTTTTTGCGGCCGGACGGCGTACATATCCTGTTCGCGCATATTCAAAACGCACGTGTCTCTGTCGGGGAAACAGTAGTCGCAGGTGAGATCGTGGCATCAGTGGGAAACAATGGCTACTCCCGTCACCCGCATCTACATATCGGTGCGTGGCTTGGTAAATATGCGCTGCAAATACGATTCGACCAAACGAAAATGAAGCCGGTTGAAATTGAACCGAGGCCTTAGCCTCTCAGGCCACTAATGGCCATTCGTTCCGGATGACGAGCAAGGGCCACAAAAAGGCCAGCCCAAAGGGCTGGCCAGGTGGAGACTCATAGTGAGTCGTGGAGAAAACTATTTACCGGGGATTGGCCGCGAATGACGGTGTTTCGTCAATGAACAACGTCAGACTAACTCTGCGCTCCAGAGCGAAACTGTCAATTGTCGCGTCTTGTGCAGGAGCTTCACCATGTGCGGCAAGGCTAATGCGTGACGCATCGACACCAAACCCGATGAGCTGATCACGAACGAAGTTCACCCGCTTTTCAGACAGCTCGTAGTTGTATTCGGCGTCGCCCCTTTCATCTGCAAACCCGTCAAGCTGAACTCGAATGTCTGGCTTGGATGCCAGGCTCGAACCCAGTTCAGCGAGACGGATACCAGTCGTATCCGCAAGCGTGTATTCGTCGGTTCGAAATAACAGATCCATTGCGATACCGGCTTGCAACAGACTGCGTAGTTCCGGCATCGCGCTGTCTTGGGCGCGTGTCAGTTCGGCACTTAGAGAGTTGACGTCGCCGTTGAGTTGGCGCACGTCATGCTCAAGAGTTACCACCTCTTCCTGAGATTTTTGCAGTGAGCCGGAAAGTGCTTCAATTTCCGAGCCCTTCTTGTACATCGTGTCGCCCACTTTCGCACCGATCGATGCGCCGATGATAAACCCGATCGGGCCACCAGCAATAGCGCCTAGTACCGCACCGGTTCCAACTCCGATCGACTCTTCCTTCGAGGCGCCTGTCTTGGCATATGTGGGTGCCGCAACCAGGCTGGTAAGTACTGCGATGATAATGATTTGCTTGCGCATTGATCTGTCCTCCGTGATTCAAAGACCACCGTTGTGGCCCCTGTTGGAGTTCATTACATGACGCAAAAACGGTGCCGAGCGGCCCGCAGGGTGCAAAGTTGACGATCAATTGTGGCGAATCGTGGCCGAACGAATATCCGTTACCCGGTGAATTGATCAGAGCTGCCCTAGGTCCGTTCGTTGCTCAATGCGACAAACGTACCGCCATTTCTGTCGCAAAGGATTCGCATGAGATGTGCGAATTTACGCGCTGTCCCCGGAATTTCACGGCCGCCTTCGAAAAACCATGGAAATCCGACCGCGTGAATACGCACCAGGCGATTACCGTCCGCATCTTCACGGTTCACATTGTCGATCTGCCGAATGACATTGTCGATCGAACCACCACTGAACTCATCACCAAAGACATAGATACTGATTTTCTTGTCCGGCTCCCAGAACGTGCTGATCGCATAAATAATGCCATCAACGGGATTACTGTCACTAAAGGGGCGCCAGTTCTTCATTGTATTGACTATCGCTTCGCGTCTGCCCGGTGTATCCGGAATCCACTTGCCACGGTACTGCGAGAACATGTAACTGCCGTTGTCATTCATTATCTGAATGCCCTTGACTTGCGGATACACGTCCAGCGTCTCAGTCAGCTTTTCCTGCGCTCGTTGCCAGTTGAATTGCTGCATGCTTCCAGATGTGTCGATAAGAAAAATCACGTACTCGCTGTCCACGGGAATTCCCGCTACCGAATCCTCATCCGCCCGTTTGTAGTAGGGCTGCAAGCGCCGCATCTCCGCGGTAAGGCTCTGCTTGGTCGCCTTGAGCGCACCTTCATCGAAGGTAGACTCCGACTCTTCCTGAGTGACAGCGTATTGGCCCTTGACGGTATTCAGTTCGCCTTGCAGACGAGAGAGTTGAATCTTTGTCGCCGATGACTGTTCCTGAACTGACTCGAGTTCGCGATTGATGACAGTCGTTTCGCCACGAATATCGAATAACTCCTGTTGCAGCAAAGCGATGAGTTGTTTGAGATCATCTTGCGTCTTCTCGATAATGACCGGCTCATAGATCTTGCTCAAAACCAGCAGCAAAATAATGGCGCCAAAGCCGCAACAAATGCAGTCCAGGAATGAAAGGCTAAACGCTTCGATATTTCGACGTTTCTTCATCTCGACACCTCTCCCTAAGGCCAGTCACGACTGACGCTGATAAATGAGCCACTGGTTTGGTACGCCAATACCCAATACATGATCGCTGCTTCGTAATCGCCCTCAAGCGGATACAGAAAAACGTTGACCGGAATACCGCTCGGCAACGCGCGAATGGCACGATTGTGTAAGTTGAATCGCCGCTGCGCATTGATCGTTCTTTCAGTTGTGGTCGGCGCATCCATGGTGGGCAAACCGTCGGCGAGCAGAATGATATTGTCTGGCAGCGGCGTAAATCTCGATGCTACTTCATAAGCGGCGAGCATATTTGTGCCGTTTTGCGGTACGGTTCTGCGTAGCACCCGGAGCGCTTCATCAATTTGAGTGCCATCGTCGGCCTTCAACCACACACCGTCACTGCCCTTGATGACCGGCTCGACGTCGTTGTTGAACATGTAAATCTGGAACTCGCTGCCGGGCACGAATTGAGACGTCAACCAGTCTAC
>PVMK01118749.1_pt1 | contig 10655 bp, 8 predicted proteins | sample 1853481 | NCBI WGS metagenome assembly PVMK01 (sample SAMN08533507, study PRJNA380276) | Marine sediment metagenome, whole genome shotgun sequencing project. | reverse complement strand
CAGCAGTGTCTTTGACATTCACATGGCCAATCCGCCAATCTATATTGAACCCTTCAGCAGTTTTTCTCACCAGGTTCTCTTCCTGTAAAGCTTCATCAGGCCGCAGGCCATGGTTGACATAGACTGCTGTCAGGGTAATATCCAGTTCAGCAGTCAGCTTGACCAGGACGTGCAGCAGGGCCATGGAGTCGGGGCCGGACGATACTCCAACAACTATCCTGTCGCCTGCTTGGACCAGTTGCTCCTGCTGTAGTATTTTCAGGGTTTCTTTTTCCAGGGGGTGCATTGATTCTCTTGGATGTTGTTAAGATAAACTCATACAAATGCTCTGATGATGAATAAGGTAACAGCTATGCAACAAAACAGCCAAAATTTCATATCATTGACCTGCCGGTACGGATTTTTCTCCATCTACTTAATCATGGATGGACAAGAAAATATAATCCATCTGACATTTGCTCAACACGGTCACCAGCAGGCCCTGAAACAGCTCGCCGGCACCGCTGCCAATGTTACTATGCAGAGAGGCAAACAGGAAGATTTTAGATTTAATTCTCTCTTTGAAGAATACTTTTCAGGAAATCTGCTCCGTTTTTCTTTGAAAATTCAATCTCCATGTATTCATGCCGGTACTGAATTTCAGAAAAAGGTGTGGACGGAAATTGCCCAAATTCCATATGGACAGACAAGGACTTACGGAGAGCTGGCCCGGGCAATCGGGAACCCGGGTTCTGCAAGGGCGGTCGGGCTGGCATGCGGCGCCAATCCCCTGGCCCTGATAATTCCCTGTCACAGGGTAGTGGGGGCAAGTGGTCTGGGTGGCTTTGCCGGCGGTGCGGACATTAAGAAAAAACTGCTGGAACAGGAAAAGATACAATAGGCAACATATAAAGGATTCTTCCGGGTCAGCTTTTTCTTAAAAGCGGTGCCTGGACATCTGTTCCTGAATTTCCTCCCCAGGGTTTTGTTCCTCTGGCAACTCTTCCAGCAGGGCCGGGTCAATCCGCCGTATCTGTTCTTCCAGCACACTGATGTTCTGGTTTACTTTGTCCAACAGGTCGGTCTGCGGGTAGCTGACCAGGATCTCTTTAAGGAGCCTATGGGAGGCCAGCAGCAGCACTTTTTTTCTTTCAATATCTGCAGTTTTGCCGGCCTTAATGAATAGGGATGCGGCCTCCTTTCTCATTTGCCCGGCGGCGAGGTTGGCTGCTTCCGTAATTTTGGCCTGCGCCTGGTCAGCATACTCGGTTTCCTGGAAAGCCTGGAATGCCAGGATTGCAGTATCGTAATGCTGTGAATCAAGAAGGTTAACAGCTGAATCCCATTGATCGATCAGGGCCATTTCTTCAAGCTGGCGCTGGGCTTCAGTCTCTCTTGCTTCTGCCAGTGTCACCTCGTAAAAGGTCCGTTGGAGAACCGCCTGCAGTTCTAAAGAGAGATAGTAACCAGACAGTTGATTAAGCGTTTCCAGTCCCTCCTGGAAATTTTTTTGCGCCACCAGGGAGTCAACTTTCATCAGCTGTTGCCCGAACCAGAAACGCAATTGACTCTCTGAGAAGGCTTTCAACCGCAAGGCGTTGTCAGTAATTGGATTACCGGCATAGTCGAGGGCAAAGGTGTAAAGTTTTTCATTGAGCTCCGCACCATGAATTTTGTAGTCATTGGTCATAAACTCGCGCAGCAGTTTCATATAGGCAATCATTTCCTCTGAGTCGGGATCAGCATTTCTTAAAAAGGCCAGCTGTTCATCCCCCCATTTTTTTTCCGCAGCATAGGAACTGTAGAGGTTGTTGAGAGTCTCGTAAGATGCTATGGCTGCTGCAGGGTCACCGGCCGCCAGCAGGAGGTCGGCAATTTGGCGCTGCAGGCTGGCGGCGCCGATGGGCTGGGCGGCCGAGAAGAACATTTTTTTATAATACCGCGCTGCCGCTTCAACCTGACCGGTATGTTGCAGGGCGAGACCAAATTGATACTGGGTATTAAAATTCGGTACCCGGCTGGGATAGAGCCGCAAAAGCTGCATATAAGAGAAGATGGTATTCTGGTAATTGCCTGCTGCCAAATGGTCTGCAACCTGCTCCTCCAACTTGTCAAATGAGGGCAGCTCTTCTGTTTCAGCCAGAAAATCATCTGCAAACATCATGTCGTGCCCCAGCAATTCAGCACATCTGCTTTCGAGGAAAGCAATATCAAGCTGCTGCAGGCGGGTTGGATCGACAGTGTATAATTTATCTATGGGAACAGTTGTATTTCGGAGCATCCGTTCAAAAAGCAGGCTATATCCTGCCAGGATCCGCTTAAATTGCTGATCACACTCCGTATCGTCCTGCAGAGCGTCAGGACCATCACTTTCCTGGATTGTATCTGCAACCTCAAGCCACTGCCGGAATTTTTTTTCATATGCCAGAAGCCGCTGTTCAACAAATTCAACATCTGCTTGACTGACAGCTATTTTCTGAACTGAAGCAGTTTTTTCCTGCTGGAATTTTGATGAAATCAGCGAGGAGTTTAACGGTTCGGCATGCTGCACCGTTTTGGCAGGTGGGGGTTGCTGTTGAGCCCTTTCCGGCGCCGCAGTATCGGTCCCTTTTGGGGAGGTTGCGGTTTGGGTGGAGGCGCAGCCGGTAAAAAGAAGAATAATTACCAGAAGAATTATTCCGGTAGCAGTTCGTCGTCTATTCTGAAGCATGTATTTTTCCAGTTAAAATGAGTAATGGATAATAAGTAGCCATAAAAACAGGATTCGTCAATTGTGCAAATAAAAAGACGAATAAAAGTTTGTCGGCCTCATGGATAGGGAACGAAGTGAGACTTTCTATGAATGTATCAAGTTTGATGAACTCGTAAAAAGTCCCGGCACGGCATTGCGAGGAGTGTAACGACGAAGCAATCTCATGGAAAATCGACAGGTTAGAGATTGCCGCGCTCCGCTCGCAATGACAAAATATTCGATTTTTAGACTTTTTACGAAACTGTCAAGTTTGAATCGGGACGAGAGGGGAAGAGAGGAGGCTAGTTCTTCCAGAATGGCTGGAAATTTCTGGCGGGTTCCACTTCACCGCTCGGCAAAATGGTCCCAAAAGTTTTAATCCTGGCGGTGTTTGGGCTTTCTGAAAGGGAGGCGTCCGAATGGCTTTGGATCGGCAGCCCGTTATCAGCACGCACAGTAACATTGATCTGTCCGACATCGTCGTAATAGAGGTCCAGTCCCGTGTCGCCGGTGATGGCGTTGGATGAAAATGCAATGTCAACCAGATCAATGGCTTCGGCAAAGCCTTTTTCAAGAAGGATAGCATTGGCCATCCTGGTCCAGATGGGCAGGGCGCCGCTGGAACCTGTTATATGTGTTGTATGGCGCACCATCGGGCTGTTGTCGTCATAACCGACATATGCCCCGACAAAATAGCCGTTTTTCACGGAGAACTTGTTTTTTCCTTTGACCGGGCCGGGCACCAGGCCTATAAAAGACGAGTTGGTAAAACGGTTGGCAGTGCCTGTTTTGCCGAGTACAGGAACGCTCATGTCGAACTGTTGCAGCTGTTTTTCAACTTCCGGGTCATAGCTGTGCAGCCGGACATTTTTATTTGCAGATTTACTGGTCCCGAACCTGACCACATTTCGCAGGATGTCGCCCACCGCAACCGTGGTTTTGGGGTCGACAATGTCTTTGCGGTTTCTGTCCGGGATGAAGAGTATTTCTCCTTCGGCGTTTTCAATCCGCTCAATGATGCTCAGTTCGTCAATGGGACGCTGTAAGCTGCTTACCGTTATTGATCCGGTGGTAATGCCCTGGTACATTGTTATTGCTTCCAGAAGGGAAATAACATTGGAACCCAACGGGAATGACAGAACCGGCTCTAATTCACTCTGGATGTTGAGAGACCTGCCCAGGGCGATAAGATAACGTAACCCGGCAAGCACCCGGAAATCAGGTATGTACTGCAGGACATCAAAGCTGTAGGCCGGCTGCGCTGCCAACTTTTCATATTCGGACTGGATAGTCTTATGCAAAAGGTCAAAGGTGGTTGCCGACAGCTTTCCTTCGATGAGAAGAGAGTCCCAGAAATCTTCCTGGATTGTTTTTTTCAGCCTCGAACGTGACCTGGACTGGGAGAGTTTCCGGACCTCGGAATAACTGAGATACTGCCAGTTTGTTGCATCGATTGGAGCCGCGCCATATATGAATACATCCTGCATGGGATCGTAAAAAAACTGTCCTGCGAACTCTTCATATAGAAGGTTTGTCGGTGACAGGCTCCTTTGCGAAAAAATACCTGCGAGGTACTGCAGTTCCTTTCTTAACCTTAAAAAATGAAGATAATTGTTACGCAGAATGTTTTTGCGGATTTTTTTCTCTTCATTGACAACCAGGTCCTGTCTGGCCTGTGATTCATATTTCGGGCCCTGCAGGTTTTCCACATCTTCAAGAAAGCTGTCAAAATCAGCGCCGTAATGCAGTTCCTTGAGCTGCTGGTATTCGGAGTATTTGCCGCTGAAGATCAGATCCGGCTCCAGTTCACGGATCGCTTTCCGTAAAGCTGCCCGTTGCAGCTGCACATCATTAATCATAATTCCCTGGTTATCCCGCAAGCGCTGACTGTAACCGGCGTATGACTCGAATTCACGCCTGTCCAGATCCAGGTGGGCGATTATCTCTTTAAACTGGGCCGGCGACAGAGAATCGCAGAGATGGTAGAGGAGCCAGACAGTGGCAATGTTTTCAGAATGGACGCCGGCCCAATTCATTGATACTGTCCGATGCGGGCTTTTGTGGTCAGGGCGCGGAAAGTAAGGCTGCTTTTGATAGATGAAAAGGCTTCTGTAGTTATTCAACGCATCCATACTGTTCCAACCGAGTTGGAGTGCGGCTGTATATACCAGGGGCTTCATTACCGAGCCCGGTGGCCGTTTCGCTTCAACCGCCCGGTTGAAGTAATGGTTTTCCATGCCGCCGACCATGGCGCGGATGGTGCCGTCCTTGGCCGCCAGTATGGCCCCCTGGATCTCGGGATACTTTTCAAGATCAAGGAAAATTTTACCCGTGTTGCTATCAATTTCACGGACGCTTACAAAAATTGGGTCACCGATCTCGAGTTGTTCGAGAAAACGGCGGAGATCGTTTTCTTCGGGTTCGGTCCATCGCTGTTTTTTCCATTTAACCAGTGAATCCAGGAAAGGGGTAATGCCGCGCCGGTCGATGGTTCCCGCCTGTACCTGGTTGCCGCCCAAGCGGCCGAAAGATACGGAAATCTGCGGTTCCGGATCCACCGCAGCGCCGGTTACCGTACCAAACAAAAAAGCACCTTTGGCGATGTCCCGGTCGCCGGCCCGGGTCAGACCGGCATAAAAATTTTGTATTGCGTCATGGTCATACCCCTCAAGGCGGATGGCGAGCCGTGAAAGTTCCTTGCGCAGGGCAAAATATGCCTGTTCCTGTAACGGTTTTTCAACGGTTGTGTATATTCTGATGCCGGAGGTGGCCACATTATCAATGCCGTGTTGCTCCAGGGCTTCTTCCACCTCAGGAGTATCCAGGCCGCTTTTGACAAAGTCCATCAGGGTATTTAAAGGAAAGAACATTTGTCCCTGTTCAAAGGATATCTGCCGCTCTGTCTCTTGCCGGTATTGTTCTGCAGTGATCATGCCGAGCTTGCGCATTTGGCGCAGCACATAACCGGCTCTCTTTTTGGCCCGGTTTCTGGCCAAGGCTGCCAGGATTTCATTTTTCTTGATGAACGGGTTGTAAAAATTTGGCCTTTTGACGCTGCCGGCAATAAAGGCAGACTCCAGTAGATCCAATTCAGCGGCCGCTTGTTGAAATAATACTGTCCAGCCACTCCCAGGCCATGTCCATTGCCACTGACATAGAACTGGTTGGCGTAAAACTCCATGATCTTTTCTTTGGGATAATGGTATTCAAGCCGCAGGGCATAAAGCAGTTCATTGAGCTTTGATTTTATGGAACGGTCTTTACGTTTGAACAGGTTTTTTGCTGTCTGCTGGGTTATGGTGCTGCCGCCCTGGACAACTTTTCCTGCCTTGATATTTGCAAAAAGGGCCCGCAGGATGCCGGCAACATCGACACCATGATGTTCGAAAAAGTTGTTATCCTCTGAAGCAACGATGGCGTTGATGAAATTTTTGGGAATTTCATCGTAACGGATGTATTGCCGGTGGGCATCCTTGAAAAAAACACCTATTTTGTTCTTGCCGTCGCTGTAATACACCGGGCTTTCCATGGACAGGATCTTTTCGATATTACCCTGCAGTATTTCGTCTCCCGGATTAAATACAACAAGCCAGAAAAATGCGCTAAAACCTGCAAGAATAACAACCCCGGCAAGACCGGTTATGAGAAAGAGAAGTTTTTTCAGCATGTTCAGTTATAGATGATCCTCCACCCTGATCCGAGAAGGCGGCAGGAATGTAAATTCAATAAACATCGATAAAATATAGAGTGTTATTAGTTGCTTGTACATTGTAATGTTAAAATGCCATGTGGCCAGGGTGAAAATATAATACTAGCAGATTTAAAAAAATAAGGCTGCATTCTTCCCTAAAAAACCTTTAAATTCAAGGCCTGTATTGATTTTTTTATTGCAAAACCAGCATTTTTCATGGTATTTTTTCGTGGATTTGCCGAATTACCGCTTAACGTAGCTATCCAGTGCAAAAGAACAGAAAATCGATAACATCATCTCATATGGCCATGGTAATCTATAAATCTTCTCTGAACTCTATCCTCGCAACGATCTGCATTATTGTCTTACTTGGCGCCTGTGCTCCTCAACAAGCCGGCGACCTCGACAGGGACCACCGTTCCCAAAGCACTGCTTACCGGGTTCCCAGTCATGAGTCATGGGATAAATACAGTTCTTATCCGGAGCCTTCGATCGATGGTTATCTGGAAGGCCGCCTGCAGGGTGATGTGGAGCCGGAACCGGAACAGACCAAGGAGCAGGAACTGCAGGACCTTCAGCGTCTCGGTAGCCTGGGAACAGGGGGAACCGGCCGAGGAAAGCATTGTTGACGAGGTGCAATACGATTTTCCCATAACGATTAACAAGCAGGTCGAGTATTACCTTGATTTTTTTACCGGCCGGCATCGGAAGAATTTTGAAAAATGGTTATCACGCTCCGGCCGCTACGTGCCGATGATCCAGGAGCACCTTCGTGAAGCCGGCCTGCCGGAAGACCTGGCATACCTGGCGATGATCGAAAGCGGCTATAATGAAAGGGCCTATTCCAGGGCCAGGGCGGTTGGCATCTGGCAGTTTATCAGGGCGACCGGCCGTCATTATGGCTTGGTCAGCAACAACTATATCGATGAGCGGCGTGATCCCGTAAAATCAACCCGGGCTGCGGTGGCCTATCTCAGTGCTCTGTATGAGGAATTTGGCTCCTGGTACCTGGCAGTGGCCGGTTATAATGCCGGTGAGGGTAAAATAAGGAGAGCAATAAAGCGTTATAAAACCACCGATTTCTGGGAAATAGCCCAGGGCCGCTACCTTAAACTGGAGACCAAGCGTTATGTCCCCAAGCTTATCGCTGCAATATTAATCTCCAAAGAGCCGGAAAAATACGGATTTACAAACATCCAATACCAGCCGCCGTTGGCCTATGAAACAGTTGATGTGCCGCGCTGGACATCTGTCAAGGCTGTAGCCCTGGCCTCCAATCTCGACGCCAAAGAGCTGCGCAGCTACAATAATGAACTGCGCAAGGAGTTTACGCCGCCGAATAGAGCATCGTATCCTATAAAGGTGCCGGTGGGGAAAAAGGTGCAGGTAGAGAAAAACCTGCCACGCGTCCAGGCTGTTGTCATCACAGACTATAAGACCCACAAGGTCAAGAAAGGTGATACGTTAAACAGCATCTGCAAAAAATATGGCTTATCTAAAACCGTCATTCTTAAATCGAATAATCTGCGTTCCGCAGGGTTGAAAAGCGGCCAACGTTTAAGGATTCCTTATCAGACAACCAGCTACGAGATGCTTCCTGAAGGCAGTGTGGCAAAAGGTTACCTGGCTGCAGAATCGTCCGGCGGCAATTTTGTACTCCACAAGATACGCCCTGGTGAGACAGTTTCAGAACTGGCAAGGCTCTACAGTGTGCCGATTCATCTCATTGCCGCCTGGAATGATATCGGGGATATCAGCCGGATAACAGCAGGGCAGCAGCTTGTTTTTTACGTTCAGAACAATGCTCCGCAGGTTGCCCAAAATAGTGCAGCGGAGAAGTCGACCAAACAGTTGGTGGCGGCAAGAACAAAAGAGAGAAAAGAAATACAGGTTGTCAAAAAAACATCTGAAGTTCAGCTGACATCCGTACCTTTAAATAAAGAAACCGATGACAACCGGGGATACTATATTGTGCAGCAAGGTGACTCATTATGGAATATTTCCAGGAAATTCGGGTTGACCTCCCAAAAGTTACGGCAAATGAACTCCCTGGCTAATAATGTCATATATCCGGGTGACCGGTTGGTAATAATGGCTGGGGCAAAGTCCGACGGCCGGGAAATTTATTACCAGGTCCGCAGCGGTGATTCCCTGTGGACAATTGCCCGAAGGCATCAGGTTAGCCCGGAAGAGGTCAAAAGGTGGAATAATTTGCAGGGCAACATGATCCATCCAGGGAATCGTTTGCTTCTGAAGATGGCAAATGTGAATGGTCCGAAGGTTGAGACCTATTACCGGGTTCGCAGTGGTGATTCGCTGTGGACCATCGCCAGAAAGCATAAAACTTCTCCCGCAGAGATCATTAAGTGGAATAACCTTAAGAACAATACAATCCATCCCGGTAACCGTCTGCTGATAAAAGTGGCAAGTGATATAGATGTTTAACCGCTTATTGTACCTCAGGTTGTTTTTCTCACCTTGAGTTTTCATTGGATTGAATCTCCCACCTGGTAAATTAATCCCGCATCTTTTTCATTTGTTTTTTTGTGAAAATCTGATAATTGAAAGCCTTTCTCAATTGAACCGGCTGCATGGAGTGAAGCCGTTATAGAAACGTAGAAACGTCGTAATCATGGCGTGCATGAAGATCACTCCGATACTGAATAAATAATGACAGAAGAAAATATAGAAACCAAAAAGACCAGCAAGCCGGTTCCGGTGCTTTCTGAAGATGTGCACAGGCTGATAATTGACGACCGCGAAGTGATACTGGTTGGTACGGCGCACATATCCCAGGAGTCCGTGGACTTGGTACGCCAGGTGATTATCGACGAACAGCCCGATTGTGTTTGCGTAGAGCTTGACGAAAAAAGATACAAGGCCCTGTCCGGCAGAAAACGTTGGGAGTCCCTTGATTTAAAGGAAATAATCAGGAAGAAACAGCTGTCCACCCTGCTGGTTAACCTGATCCTCTCAGCCTATCAAAAGAAACTCGGCATGCAGCTTGGCGTCATGCCGGGCACTGAACTGCTGGAGGCAACGAAGGTTGCCAAAGAGCAGGGTATTACTATCGCCCTCTGCGACCGGGATGTAAGGGTGACCCTGCGCCGGGCCTGGCATAATACTTCATTCCTGAAAAAGGGATACCTGCTAGCCACTTTGCTGGTTAGTCTCTTTGACAAGACAGAGATCACAGAAGAGAAACTGGCGGAGCTTAAAAAGAAGGATGTGCTGTCGGAATTGATGTCTGAACTGGGCGAGGCAATGCCGGAATTGAAGAAAGTGCTGATCGATGAGCGGGATATTTACCTGGCGGAAAAGATCAAAACAGCTGGAGGAAAGCGACTGGTGGCAGTTGTCGGGGCCGGTCATGTCGAGGGCATCAAAAAAGTAATACACGAGGATCATAGTAAGGATCTGCCTGAAATAAGCACATTCCCGCCGGTTTCCGCTTCATTTAAGATTATCGGCTGGTCCATACCACTATTGATCATCGGCTCCCTTATTGCCATCGGCATAATGAAGGGAAGCGAAGCCGCCGGCGCCAATCTGCTTTACTGGATCCTGGCCAATGGCATTCCATCTGCTATTGGCGCCTTGCTGGCCTGGGGGCATCCCCTGACGGTTGCCAGTGCTTTTGGCGCTGCGCCGGTGACTAGTCTCACACCGGTTATCGGGGCGGGATATGTGACGGCCTTTGTCCAGGTTATGCTCAGGCCGCCGGTTGTCAGGGAGTTTGAAACGGTGACCGAGGACATGGCAACCCTCAGCGGCTGGTGGAAAAATAAGCTGCTGCGGGTTTTTCTGACTTTTCTGCTGCCGGGATTCGGCAGTATGATCGGTACATGGGTCGGTGGAGTTAAGATAGTTTCTAATCTCTTTTGATGGGTGGTACATTCAATTTTAAAAGGGTTCAAGGGAAAAAGGTGGAAGTACCCTGCAAGGGGGCAAAAATGCCTAAAGTTTGAAGTGCCTAAAGTGCCTAAAATTGAAAAACAAAAATTAAAGAGGCAGAGGTTAAAGAAAAAAGACACAGGCTAAAAGGTTAAGGGAATTTGAATTGTTACTGGAGTGTTGGAGTATTGGGTGAAAACAGTACTCCATTACTCCAGTACTCCAATTTTTCAAGTCGCTAATAAGATTAAGCACTTATGTGCCGAATGCTTTAAAAGCCAATAAAATGACAAAAAGAAAAAAAGAAAATTCAGATGTTGACCGGAAAGCAGGCCCGTTATTTACGGGGCTTGGGGCATC
>PVMK01118104.1_pt1 | contig 10655 bp, 6 predicted proteins | sample 1853481 | NCBI WGS metagenome assembly PVMK01 (sample SAMN08533507, study PRJNA380276) | Marine sediment metagenome, whole genome shotgun sequencing project. | reverse complement strand
TGCCTCCCCTCAGGTGCCTCCCCTCAGGTGCCTCCCCTCAGGTGCCTCCCCTCAGGTGCCTCCCCTCGGCTGCCTCCCCTCGGGCCTCTCTAACGGGAATGACCGTCCGGTACTGATGTTCCTGGGGGCCGCGCCAGGTAAAGCAGGGCGCCGGCGCGCCAGCCAGGGGCCCGGGCCAGGGCGCGCCGGGCCTGTGGCGCTTCATCAGCTTACCCAGGCACTCTTCCAGCACCACGGTGTTGGCCCCGGCCAGCGGCAAACGCCGAGTTTCCTCGATCGGCACCCAGCCCAGGTCCTCGAGCTCGCCGTCGCCGGCCAGCGCGCGCGGGATCGGCGGGCTTGACCTGCGCGGAGACGCCCAGCACGGTCATGAAAAAGCGCGAGTGGAAGCGCCGCGGGTAGCCGAGCGGCGTGATCGCCCGGGCGACCGGCAAAAGGGCGGCAAAGGCCGGAACCGCCGCGATCTCGGCGAAGGCCCGCCACACCTCGTGGTGGCGGTCCCCGGCGCTTGGTGCGTCCGGCCGGTCCCCGGCCACCAGGAGCAGCCCGGTTTCCTCGTAGCACTCGCGGAGCGCGGTTCTGGCGAAGACAAAGAGGTTGCGGCGGGTCTTGCCGTCCAGACCCGCCGCCGATACGGGCAGGGTCTCGTGAAAGCCGGAGACGTGCCGGTCGGCGGCCTCGACGAGACCTCCAGGAAAGACATACTCGCCGGGGAATGCGCGAGCTTTGCGCCGCCGCCGGCCCAGCAGGATCTCCAGGCCGCCGTTGTCGCGGATCAGCAGAAGCCCGGCTGCATCAAGGGGTCGGACGGGTCGGTTCGGCATGCGGCTTCGCCATCTTGCGACTGCGCCTCCTGCTGGACGCCGGCGGTTCCCGGTGCCGTGCCGAGGGCGCGAAGGTAAAGACTCGAATCCTTCAACAGGGCGTGTGCAACTTCGAGATCGATTTCAGGCTCGCCGTCGCGTTTCGGACAGCGCGCGCGCAGCACTGCGAGCTGGGCTGGGTTGCTGCTCCCGGAGGTGACGTCGGTGGAATAGTGCTGCAACGGGAATTCGCCGCGGCTTAGACGCGCGAGCACGTTCTCGGTGCCGGATACATCGCCGCTGGTGCAGAGATCGGGCATCACGCCCAGCGCATGGAGGCCATAGCCCGAGGGTGCGTGAAAGTTCGCCCAGGTCAAGGTCAGCTCGCCCTCGTTGGGCAGGCGCAAGACCGTCTGTACCGTGCCCTTACCGAAGGAGTTGGTGCCGACTAGGACCGCGCGCTCTGCATCCTGCAGCGCCGCGGCCACGATTTCCGAAGCCGAGGCCGAGCCGCCGTTGAGCAGCACGACCACCGGGAGACCCTCGGCCAAATCGTCGGAGGCCGCGTCGAAAATCTGATGGCTGTCCGGATGCCGGCCATGGGTCGTGAGGATTTGCCCTTCGCGCACGAAGAGATCGGCGACCTGGACACCCTGATCGAGGAGTCCGCCCGGATTGCCGCGCAGATCCAGGACGAATCCCAACAGGTCCTCGCCGAGTTCGCGCCGCGCCAGTTTGAGTTTCTCGCGCAGGCTTCTCGCCGTGCCCTGGTTGAAGTTCGAGACCCGGACATATCCGATGTTCCCGTCGGTGCGGAATTCGACCGTCTGCGGCACGACCAAGGCGCGGGTCATGGAGATCGGCACTTTTTGCTCTTCCGCTTCCCGTTCGACCAGCAGTTTGACCTTGGAGCGGATGGGGCCGCGCAGGCGGCGCACCACTTCCCTTTGCGACAGTCCGGCCGCGCTGACGCCGTCGATGTCCGTAATGAGGTCCTCGACCATGAGGCCCGACGCTTCGGCCGGTGTTTTCTCCATGATGGAGAGGATCTTGACGCCCTCGTCGATGACGCGGATGCGCACGCCGATGCCGCCAAAACCGTCCCGGCTTGCCCGGTTCTCCCGCGCGGCATCGCGGCCGGCGTAGCGCGAGAAGCGGTCGAGCCGGGTGACGATGCCGTCGAACACGACCTCGTAGAGCCGTTCAGCTTCGATTTCGGCCATGACCGGCGAGACGCTGCGGCTGCTCTCCACCGCGCTCGCCGTCAGCGCGCCCCAGGCATCGGCATTTTCCCGTTTCGGCACCGGGAGACGGCTGACCAGATGGTCGCGATAGCTCAGATTGATGGCGTCGCCATCGGGCTGCAGCGAGAGATCGGGATCGAGCTGGGATAGACCGCCCATGCCGGCCTGGGCCAGATCCGACATCGCCAACTCCTCGATATAGATCTCGGAGATGTGCTGATATCCGTTGGAGAACAGCCGGCTCGCGCGCGCCCGGTCATAACCGAGCGGGTCCTCGACCTGCTCCGCGGCACAGGCCGTCAGGAACAGCGCCAGACCCAGACGCATCAACCATGACGCTCGCACCCGCCTTGCCACACGCCTCGAAGCCTCGGGTGTTTCTACTTCTTTCATTATTAATACCAACGACTTAACGCTCCCGCCTTTAATGCCTGGACCCTGGCAGGGGACAATGCCTTATTTCAACTAGCTAATGTCGCATCTGCCGCCGCTATGACACCAGTTCAGCAGTAAATGCGTTCGTAATCAACATCTCGTTAATTCAAGGCATTATACCAAGACCTTGCGGGATCGGTTAACCATTGACGTTCCGCGCCTTTCGGCGCTGCCGGGGCGTTGCGCCGGCGCCCTTCCCACGCCGTTTCGTGCTTGCCTTGGCACCGCTTCGCGCGGCCGCCGCGGACCGCTCGCCCGACAGCGGGTCCCAGCCCGTGGCCTCGGCCGCCTCGGTGGGCGCCACGGTGGGCGCCACGGTGGGCGCATCGTGAGCCTCCGTCTCATCCTGGATCAGTTCGAGCACCATCCCGCCGGTGATCGGGTCGGCTTCGGTCAGGCGTGTACTCACCCTCTCGCCGAGGCTGTAGCGGCGGCCCCAACGACGGCCGACCAGGCTGTGCTCGGCGGCAAAATGGTCGTAGTAGTCCTCCGGCAGGGTGCTAATCGGGATCAAGCCGTCGGCGCCGCTGTCGTCGAGGGTGACGAACAGACCGAAGCGGGTCACGCCGTTGATGCGCCCGCTGAAGATCTCGCCGATCCGGGCCTTCAGAAAGGCGGCCGTGAAGCGGTCCACGGCCTCGCGCTCGGCGGCCTGGGCGCGCCGTTCGGTCATGGAGATATGGCGCCCTTGTTCGGCGAACGTGGCCTCGGCCGCCTTGGCCAAGCCGCCTTGGCCCAGGCCCAAGCCGATGATCAGGGCGCGGTGGACCAAAAGGTCCGCATAGCGCCGGATGGGCGATGTGAAGTGCGCATAGCGCGGCAACGCCAAGCCGAAATGACCTATGTTTTCGGGCGCGTAGGCGGCCTGGCTTTGGCTGCGGAGGACCAGCTCGTGCACCATCGCCGCATGGGGCCGGCCGCGCACCTGGTCCAGGATCCGGCGAAACAGGCCCGGCTTGATCACCTGACCACGCGCGAGGCGGAGGCCGAGGCCGTCGAGCACCTGGCGCAGGGCTTCCAGCTTCTGCGGGTCTGGCGCGTCGTGAATGCGGTACATGCAGGGCCGTTTGACCTCTTCCAGCGTCGATGCCGCGGCGACGTTGGCCGCGATCATGAACTCCTCGATCAGGCGGTGGCTGTCGAAACGCTCTCTCGGGCGAATAGCGGCGACCTGGCCGTCCGGCGCAAGGACGACCTGGCGTTCGGGCAGGTCGAGTTCGAGGGTGCCGCGGGCCGTACGCGCCCGGGCGAGGGCCTCGAAAGCGCCGAACAGCGGGCGAATGACGCCGTCGAGCAGGGGCGCGGTGGCATCGTCCGGGCGCCCGTCGAAAGCGGCCTGGGTTTGGCCATAGGTCAGCCGCGCCGCCGAACGCATCACGCCGCGCAGGAAGCGATGCCTGAGCGCCCGTCCCTCGCTGTCGATCCAGAGATGCACCGCCAGGCAGGAGCGCTCCTCTGCCGGCTTGAGCGAGCACCAGCCATTGCTGAGCGCTTCCGGCAGCATGGGAACGACGCGATCGGGGAAGTAGGCCGAATTACCACGCTCGTAAGCCGCCTTGTCGAGGGCGGACTCCGGCCGGACATAGTGGGCCACGTCGGCGATCGCGACCAGCAGGTGCCAGCCGCCGGGATTTTCCGGGTTGCCGTCGGGCGCGGCCCAGACCGCGTCGTCGAAGTCCCGCGCATCCTCGCCGTCGATGGTCACCAAGGGCAGCTCGCGCAGGTCTTCGCGCCCGTCGGCCGGGGCTGGTCCGGCGGCGGCGGCCTCGGACACGGCCGCCGCGGGAAATACCGTGGGCAGGTCGTGTTCGTGGATCGAGATCAGGCTGAGGGCACGGGTTTCATCGATCCGTCCGAGGCGCTCCACCACTCTGACTTCGCGGGCGCCGATCCGTCGATGGGAGGATTTCGGCTCGACCAGGACCAGCTCGCCGGGCCGCGCGCCTGCGGCATCCTCGGGCTTGCGCGACAATTCGGCCTTGGCACGGCGATCGGTCGGGCGCAGACGGCCGCCGCGGCCACCGTGAGCATCGCGCTGATAGACGCCGATGATGCGTTTCGGAACCCCGGCGAGCACCCGCATGGTGCTGGCCTCGTAGACCCCCTTGGCGACACGGCGCAACCGGGCGAGCACGCGATCTCCAGGGCCGGCCGCGCCCTTGCGGCGATCGGGCGAGACATAGATCCGGGGCGGCGCGGCCTCCTGGTGCCAGACGGCCGGCTTGGCCAGGACCTCGCCATCCGAGTCGATCCCGGTGATCTCCAGGACCATCACCGGCGGCAATTCCCCGGCCGGCAGATAGCGCCGCTTCGCGCCGGTCTGCAGGTCGCCCGACTGGCGCAACTCCTTCAGAAGGTCCTTGAGGGCGAGCCGCTCGGCGCTGCGGATCTGAAAGGCCCGGACGATCTCCCGCTTACCGACGGGGCCTTTGGATTCGCGAATGAAGGCAAGGACTTCCTCGCGCGTGGGAAAGGGACGCTCGGAACGCTTGCTGGCCATGTTCGGCGACGCCGTCAGGTCTCGGGCGTGGGCGCGCGTTTCTTCTTGGCGGCCTTGGGCGCCGCCTTGGACGTCTTTTTCGCCCCGCCACTTTGCTTTGATGGCTTCTTCTGCTTGGTCTTGACCGCCTGGGCGGCCAACAGCGCGACCGCCTCGTCCAGGGTGATGCGGTCCGGATCCGAACCCTTGGCGAGCGAGGCGTTCAGCCTGCCGTGTTTCACGAAGGGGCCGTAGCGTCCCGCTCTGACGGTGATGTCACCGCCGTCCGGATGCTCGCCGAGACTGCGCCCACCGCCACCCCGGTTCTTGGCCTCGGCCAGCAGGGTGACCGCCCGGTTGAGGCCGATGGTCAGCACATCGTCGTCCCCGCGCAAGGAGACATAGGTGGATTCCCGGCGGATGTAAGGACCGTAGCGGCCGATCCCGGCGGTGATCTCTTCGCCCGTTTCGGAATCCCGGCCGATGCTGCGCGGCAGCGATAGCAGGCCGAGTGCGGTTTCCAGCACGATGTCATCGGAGCTCATCTTGCGCGGCAGCGAGGTACGCTTGGGCTTGCTGTCGCCCTCGGCCTCGCCGAGCTGCACGTAAAAACCGTACGGCCCCTTACGCAGGGACACCGTTTGGCCGCTCGCCGGATCATGGCCGAGGTCGCGGGTTCCCGCTCCGTCATCGCCGAGACCGTTGGACCCGGGCGCGACCACCGCCAGCGGCCGCGTGAAACGGCAGTCCGGGTAGTTGGAACATCCGATGAAGCCGCCGGTCTTGCCCAGCTTGAGGCCGAGGCGTCCGTCGCCGCACCTGGGGCAGGCGCGCGGATTCACCTCCGGCTGCTCCGGGTCGACCGGGAAGAAATGCGGGCCCAGGTCGGCGTCGAGGGAGTCGATGACCTCAGCGATGCGCAGGCCCTTGGTATCGTCCACGGCTTGGATGAAAGCGTTCCAGAACCGCGACAGGACCTCCGTCCATACCGCGCGTCCGCCTGAGATGTCGTCGAGTTGCGACTCCATGTCGGCGGTGAAGTTGTATTGGACGTAGCGCTCGAAGAATCCGGCCAGGAAGGCGGTGACCACGCGGCCCCGGTCCTCGGCGACGAAGCGGCGTTTTTCGAGGCGGACGTAATCGCGGTCCTGCAGGACCTGCAGGATCGACGCGTAGGTCGAGGGGCGGCCGATCCCCAGCTCCTCGAGATTCTTGACCAGGCTGGCCTCGGTGAAGCGCGGCGGCGGCTGGGTGAAGTGCTGCTCCGCGGAAACCTCCCCGCGCTTCAGCTGCTCGCCCTGGGCGATCTGCGGCAAGCGCCGCTCGTCGTCGCCCCCGGCGGTTCCAGCGGCTCCATTGGCCCCGCCATTCGTCATGCGGGTCTCGTCGCGGCCCTCCTGATAGAGCGCAAGAAAGCCGGGGAAGGCGATGACCGAGCCGTTGGCCCGCAATTTGGCGGCCGTGTCGTCGACCGCTATGTCGACCACGACCTGGTCGATCCGGGCGCTTTCCATCTGGCTGGCCAGGGTGCGTTTCCAGATCAGCTCGTAGAGCCGCAATTGATCCGGCTCCAGCCAGCGCGACACCTCGTCGGGCGCACGCGACACATCCGTCGGCCTGATCGCTTCATGCGCCTCTTGGGCGTTCTTCGCCTTGGCGGTGTAGCGCCGCGGCTTGTCGGGCAGGTAGGAATCTCCGAACTTGGACTGGATGAGACGGCGCGACTCCGCGATCGCCTCCTCCGCAATCTGTACGCCGTCGGTCCGCATATAGGTGATCAGGCCGACGGTCTCGCCGCCGAGATTGGCGCCCTCGTAAAGCTGCTGCGCCAGGCGCATGGTGCGCGAGGCGCCGAAACCCAGTTTGCGCGAGGCTTCCTGCTGCAGGGTCGATGTGGTGAAAGGCGGTTGCGGGTTGCGCCGGGTCTTCTTCGGTTCGACGCGCACGGCCTGAAAGTTCCGCGCCTCGCGCAGGCGCCGGCAGGCTGCCTCGGCGCTCTCGCCGTCGGCCAGGTCGTAGCGCTCGAGCTTACGGCCTTCGAGCTCGGTCAGGCGCGCCTTGAAAGATTCGCCCGAGTCCTTGGCCAGGACGGCCTCGACGCTCCAGTACTCGCGGGGCCGGAAGGCCTCGATTTCCGCTTCCCGGTCACAGACCAGGCGCAACGCAACCGATTGCACCCGTCCGGCCGATCGGCTGCCCGGCAGCTTGCGCCAGAGGACCGGAGAGAGCGTGAATCCCACGAGATAATCCAGGGCGCGTCGGGCCAAGTAGGCGTCGATCAGTTCCTGGTTGAGCGCGCGCGGCTGCAAAAACGCCTGCTTGACCGCACTTTCGGTGATCTCGTTGAACACGACGCGGTGAACTTCGATACCTTCCAGCGCCCGGCGCCGTTTCAGTTCCTCGGTGATGTGCCAGGATATGGCCTCGCCTTCGCGGTCCGGGTCGGTCGCCAGGTAGAGCCGATCGGCCCCCTTGAGAGCATCGGCGATATCCGTGATGCGCTTGTTCGCCCGAGCGTCCACCTCCCAGATCATGGCAAAGCCCTCTTCGGGCTTCACCGATCCATCCTTGGCCGGCAGATCCCGCACATGGCCATAGCTCGCCAGGACCTTGTAGTCCTTGCCGAGGTATTTGTTGATGGTCTTGGCCTTGGCAGGCGATTCGACGACGACGACGTTCATCTGGTGCAATCGGAGCCCCACATCAGTCTTGCAGGCATAACGGCGAGCGACAGCGAGACGCAAGCAAGACGATTGTGACGGCTTGCTTCCAGACTCGACCAGTCCACTTTCCGGACCGGCGGAGGACAATTGGCATCCGATCCCGTCTTCGTCAACCATCGCGCCTGCCGCATTGGCGTTATTCGCCATCTCCGGTTTCCCAATCAATCGCGAAGCATTACCATGGCCAGCGAATATCGGCGATTATGACCGAGATCGATTTTGCAGTGACCGTCGGGGCGCGTGAGTCCGGTTTCAGCCGGTTCGATTTTGGATCTGCGCCGCGGGGAGCCTCGCGAATCGAGTAGGGGGCAGCAGATTTCCATGGTGGAATTTAACTTGCTGGCGAAAGTGATTTCCTCCCTAGACGAGGCTCCGCAGGGCGGCGAGGATATCGACATCCGGATCTCCGTGGCGCTTGGTGATTTGCAGAGCGGCTCGGCAAAGCTGCTGCGCTTGTTCGTCGAGGAGGGATACGACTGGAACGTGATCTCGAACCTGCTGGACGAGCAGGTGCCGCCTTACACGACCTCGCTCGATGCCAACGTCCCCGGCGAGACCATCGTCGGCGTGCTGTATTCGCGTAAGCGAGGGCGTTGGGCCGCCATTCACCGCGGGCCGGATGGCCGCGAAGAGGGGCCGGTGTGGGCGGCAACCGAGGCGCTCGCCAGGCGCGCGGCGGGATTGACCGGCATCATGTCCCAGGAGCGTATGGGCCAGGATCAGCAGGTCCAGCCCAAACTGCCGGATAAGCCGCCGCGCGAGTCGGCGGATGGATCGGCGGAGGGGCCGGCGGATGAGTCGGCGGGTGCGGGCGGCATCGAGCCGGAATCCGAAGAAGAACCTTCGGATTGGAAAATCCTTTTTTGAACTGACGTATTTCCGGACATTTCAACGTGGATTCGCTTAACGAGACATCGGCGGCAGGGGCTCATCGACCCCATGTGATCGTTATCGGCAACGAGAAGGGGGGCACGGGAAAATCCACCACGGCCATGCACTTGATCGTCGGACTGCTCAATCTGGGTTACCGGGTCGGCAGCATCGACGTGGACGGCCGGCAGGGCACGCTCTCCACTTATGTCGACAACCGGGCCGCTTACGCCCAGCGCCACGGCGTCGCTTTGGCCATGCCGGAGCACCGCAGAATCGCGGCCGCCGAGGCCGAAATCCGCGACCGGGAGACGGCCGACGACGGCGCCCGGTTTATCAAAGCCATATCGGAGCTCTCCCGCCAGCAGGTGATCGTCATCGACACACCGGGCAACGAAAGCCATCTAACGCGCCTCGCCCACAGCGAAGCCGATACCCGCATTACACCGTTGAACGACAGCTTCGTGGACATCGATGTCTTGGCCAAGGTCGACCGCGAACGGCGGGCGGTTCAGGCTCCCAGCGTCTATACCCAGATGGTGTGGGAGCAGAACAACCGGCGCGTCGTGGAAGGCCGAGCGCCGATCGATTGGGTGGTGATGCGCAACCGCATGACTCACATCGACGCCCGCAACAAGCGGGATATCGTATCCCTATTGGACAAGCTTGCCGCGCGCATCGGCTTCCGGCTCGCTCCTGGATTCGGCGAGCGCATGGTTTATCGGGAAATGTTCCTCAAGGGGCTGGCCCTGTTCGACATGTCGCCCGGCGAAAAGGGTTACGTGGAATCGGCGAGCCATGCCGCGGCGCGGCGGGAGGTGATGGACCTGCTGGCTACGATCGGTGTCCCGGTTCGCGCCTGACACGCACCGCCACTGGGACCGCCACTGGGGACCGCCACTGGGATCGCCACTAGGATCGCCACTAGGCTCAACGGGCCATGGCGAGGCATTCGCGATCGCGTTCCTGGAAGCGGGCGCAGGTCGCGCGGGCCTTGGCCAGACTGGCGAAGGGTCCCAGGCGCACCCGGTAGAAGATTCCCTTATCGGTGATATCGATCTGCTGGACGAAGATTTCATGCCCGGCCAAGAGATCCGAGAACCGCTGTTCGACCAGGGCTGTTTCGCGCGCGGCGGTCTCGGGGTTCAGGAAGGAGGCGAGTTGGATCACGTAATCCCCGCCGGCCGGTACCGCCGCCGCGGTTTGAATCTGCTCGGGCGGTTCGGGTTTCGGGGCGGGCGCCGGGGCCGTCGTTGTCGCGACGGCCGGGGCGGCGGAGGCGGTCTGCGCCGCCGCGCTCCCATCCGTCTGGTCCGCTTCGCCAGCCTCCGGTTCCGTCGGAGGAGCGGTTTGCGTGGCTGGCGCGGGCGCTTGGGCTGGCTCGTCCGGTTCTGCCGGGCTTGCCTCGAAGGCCCGGTCTTCTGCAGCCGCGCCCACCTGTTCGGCAGGGGTTTCGGGGGCCGACGCATCGGACTGAACCGGCATTTCCGGCGCGGCTGCCGCAAGCTGCTCGGCGGTCCGGAGATCCTGACGGCCCGGGTCGCCCGTCACTGGGTCTTGCATGCCGGCCGTGGCCTCGGGCTCTAAGGGCAGGGGCGCCCCGCCATCGGTCACGAGAATCGGGTCGCCGCTGACTTCCGAGCCCTGGCGCTTGACCCTGAGGCCGATCTCATGGCGCCCACTGGCCAGCGGTTCCTGCGATACGAAGGTCCAGAGCCCATAAATATCGGCCGTAATGGTGCCGAGCTGTTGGCCGTTATCCAGCACGATCAACTCAGTGCCGGGCGCGGCGCGACCCGCCACCACCGCCTTGCCATCGGGGTCGATCCGCATGAAGTCCACGATCGGCTCGCGGACCTGATCGATCGTACCCGGCGCGCCCGGATCGGGTAGCGTTGCCAGTTGGGACGTATCCGGCCGGCCGCCGGCCGCGGTCCCGTCGGGTAGCGTTCCCGCGGGACTCTCGTTCGCAATGGCACTTCCCGCCGGCGCGACCAGGATATCTTGCTGACCGGCGTTGGAGGAGGAGGCCAGGTCGTCGGCCTCCGGTCGGGCCTCGGTCGACGCTTGCGCGTCGATGTTTTGGGCCGACTGCGCGGTC
>PVMK01168148.1_pt1 | contig 10657 bp, 10 predicted proteins | sample 1853481 | NCBI WGS metagenome assembly PVMK01 (sample SAMN08533507, study PRJNA380276) | Marine sediment metagenome, whole genome shotgun sequencing project. | reverse complement strand
TCGTGATCGAGACCCGCCAGGATAAAACCCGGCGTGAGTACCAATCCATCACCGCGGTCAGATACACGAAGCCACGCGCCATCGGGATATACGTGATATCCATCGCCCAGACCTGATTCGGCCGGTCAATGGTCAGGCCGCGCAGCCGTCCTGGTTCAACAGATCGCGTAGCATGCGAGAACCGGCATACGGCATCTCCAGATGCAATCGATCAATGCGTTTCATCAAATCAAGATCGCGATCTGAGACCGGTGTTGGCAGGGCGTAGACCGTGGATCGGGCCATTCCCAACGCCTCGGCCTGGCGTGTGATCGGCAATGGGTGTGTCCGGTCAATCATCGTTTTGCGCTCAGCAGGCCGGTCTTGGTAAGCGCTCCTTCTAAAAAATCATTCTCCAAAGTGAGCTCGCCAATCTTCGCGTGCAGTGCCTTGATGTCTATCGGTGGCGCCTCCTTGTGCGCACCGCCTTCGAACACAACACCCGCCATCTCCAGCAACTGGTTCTTCCACTGCGTGATCTGGTTGGGGTGAACGTCAAACTGTTGCGGCAGTTCGGCGACCGTCTTGTCACCCTTTATCGCCACCAACGCGTCTTTCGATTTGAATACCGGCGTGTGATTCTGGCGGGGTCTGCTTGGCATAATTGCCTCCTGATTTTGTTGCCAATAACATGGCTCATATCAGGCGTCGAATCCACTTATAGCGCTGTCCGATTTTCCGGGGCCACCTCTAACCTTTGTGAAAGGTATTGCGTGACTGCCACTAAATCCGTTCATCGGCGGTATCCCCACCATCTGATTTTCTATTCACTACGGAGTGACAGTAATGAAACTTTTTGGACCCATTCTGGCTGGATGCATGATATTGAATCCCCTGATGGCTCTTGGCGCTGTCAGCGATGAGGCCTTCGAGCAACTACGTGCTGAGCTGGCCGCCTTGTCGGTCAAGCTTGATTCGCTTGCGGTGGAGAACGCCGAGTTGCGTCGGTCGCAGGCGGATTCACACGCAGTTATTGCCGAAGTGCAGGAGTCAGTCGTCTCGGTTCAGGAAAGGGTCGTTGTTGAGAAAGAGCCGACCTGGGCAGACCGCATCAGTATCAAGGGCGACTTCCGTTATCGCTATCAGCACGATGAGGTTGACCGGGCCGGTTCAGACAATCGTAATCGCGACCGGATTCGTGCGCGTGCGGAAATCAGCGCGAAGCTCCCTGGTAACGTGAAGACCGGTCTCGGATTTGCAACGGGTGGTGATGATCCGGTCTCTAGCAACCAGACATTGGGCAACGCCGGTTCGTCCAAGGACCTCAAGCTCGATCTTGCTTATTTCGACTGGAATGCCTTCGAGAATACCAACGCTCGCGGCGGTAAGTTCAAGAACACCCTGGAGATCGTCGGCAAAAGCCAGCTCCAGTGGGATGGCGACTGGCGTCCGGAAGGATTCGACGCGACCTGGGACAATGGAACTTTCTTTGCCCAGGGTCTGGGCACCTACCTTGAAAGTGACGATCGCAAGGACGAGGAATGGTCCTATCTTGTGCAGGCAGGCTGGCGTGGTGAACTGGCCGGGATAGACCTGGTCGGCGGCGCTGGCTATACGGACATCGAATCGGCGGGCAAAGAGTGCTTCTTCGATGGTTCCACGCCGGGCGGTAGCTGCGGTGGCAATGCAGTCGATGCCAATGGATTATATCGCTTCGACCACCAGGTAGTGAATGCCTTTGGATCGGCCGCGTTCGAGATTGCCGATCTCCGTGTCAACATCTGGGCCGACTGGATCAAGAACGGTGACGCGGACGATAACGATACCGGTTACCAGATCGGCGCCCAGCTTGGCAAAGCCAAGAAGAAGGGTAGCTGGCAGGTTAAGTACTACTACCAGGATCTGGAGGCCGATGCGACGCTTGCTCTGTTCACCAGCTCCGATTTCGGTGGCGGTGGTACCGACGCGAAGGGCAGTGTCCTCCAGGGTGCCTATGCATTGACCGATCAGTCCACCATCAACCTGTCGTACTATCTTGTCGAGAAGCAGGACACCTACGGTCTTGTCAATGGCGGAGACTCATTCGACGTCAATACGCTGCAAATGGACGTCAACTTCAAATACAAATAATCAGACACGTCAGGCATCAGCATCAGGGCCCCCGGTCTCTTCGAGATCGGAGGTTTTTCATTGGCGTGCTTTGTCGGACATAATCGTAGATTGATATGTCTTCACTACGGAGCAGCGACCATGAAACATTTCGGACTCCTTCTGGCGTGCGGCCTGGCTCTGACGCCACCGATGGTTGCCGGCGCCGTCACTGACGAAGCATTCGATCAGTTGCGTTCTGATCTGGCGGCTCTGACGGTACGTCTGGATGGACTGGCTGCCGAGAATGCCCGCCTGCGTCGGTCGCAGGCAGAGTCAGACGCGGCCATTGCAGAGGTTCAGGAGTCCGTCGTCTCCGTACATGAAACAATTGTTGTTGAGAAGGCGTCGACATGGACGGACCGCATCGGCATCAAGGGTGATTTTCGATATCGAGCGCAACGCGATACGGTCGATCTTGACGGCGTCGATGACCGGAATCGAAACCGGATTCGCGCGCGTGCGCAGCTTGTCGCAAAGCTTCCCGGCAACATCACGACCGGTCTCGGCATCGCGACGGGAGGCGATGACCCGGTTTCCAGCAATCAGACGCTTGGCAGCGGCGGCTCGTCCAAAGATGTGAAGCTGGATCTGGCCTACGTCGACTGGGCTGCCTTCAACGACACAAATATTCGCGGCGGCAAATTCAAGAACACATTCACGACAGTAGGAAAGAGCGAACTCCAGTGGGACGCTGACTGGCGCCCGGAAGGTTTCGACCTGGCATGGGACAGCGGTACGTTCTTTGTCCAGGGTCTGGGAACCTATCTTGAGAGTGATAGCCAAAGGGAAGACGAGTTTGCCTACGTCTTGCAAACCGGCGCACGCGGCGAGTTTGCGGGTATCGATCTGGTGGGAGGTATCGGATATACGGATGTCGACACAGCCGGGAAGGAATGCTTCTTCGATGGGTCGACGCCGGGCAACTCGTGCCGCGGTAATTCCGTCGATGCAAATGGCCTGTATCTTTTCGATTTCCAGGTCATTGACATATTCGCCCAGGCCGGTTTCGAGTTCGCAGATCTCCCGGTCAACATCTGGGGCGACTGGATCAGGAATGGCGATGCCGATGATCACGACACCGGTTACCAGGTCGGAATTCAACTCGGCAAGGTCAGCAAAAAGGGTAGCTGGCAGTTCCGCTACTTCTACGAAGATATAGAGCCTGATTCAACGCTGGCTCTTCTGACCAACTCTGATTTTGGCGGTGGTGGAACCGATTCGAAGGGCAGCGTGTTTGCGGGCGGTTATGCGCTGAACGACCAGGCCAGCGTCATCATGTCCTACTATCGCGTCGAAAGGCAGGATAGCTTCGGATTCGTCAACGGTGGTCAATCCTATGAAGTCGATTCGCTGAGGGTCGATGTCAGCTTCAAATACAGATAGCCGAAGACGCAAATCCATCTATCGAAATGGTGCCGGTCAACACGCGATCGAGGTACGCAAGCCGGGTAACGGGGCGGTCATCAAGAGAGCCAACTACTTCAACAGCGTCTGGGGAGCATTTGCTGCCATCGATCTGGGCGACTTCAACGGCAACGGAAGAAGCGAGCTGGTGGTGCTGGCCCGCAACGGCGCCAACAAGAACGCGGTGGAAGTGAGGGACGCGTTATCCGGTGCTCGTCTGTCATGCGTGTTCTATCTCAGCCCGAATTTTGCCCTGGTTGATATTAAATCGGCCGCCGACGTCAACAGTCACGGACGACCGGAGATTGTTGTTCTCGGCAATAACAACGGCAGCAGCAACACGGCTCACGCCAAGGATGCGAAGACCGGTGAGCTGATCGCTAGGCCGATCAATGTGCGCGACTCATTGAACTGTCCAGGGGGCAGTTGAGCAAGCCCGGCAGAGTCAAGGTTACGGGCGAACACGGCTCTGACCAGCTGATCGAAAAAGACTCCGAGTCACGCATTACGACGACGATCAAGACTTTCGATATCGCGGACGAGGTTATTCCCATCGTCGAGCGCGGGTTCATGGATCATGTGCAGGATCACTACGACGTCCGGTTCGAGTTCCCCGATATCCTCAGATACGACCCCGGCGGTCATTACGCGGTTCATAACGATTCCGAAGTGTGGGATAAGAGCGCCGGTGCATGGCGGCTCGGCGAGGATCGTCAGTACAGCCTTCTCATCTACCTTAATGATGAGTTCAGCGGAGGTTCCGTGCACTTCCCCGAGCTTGATTTCACGGTTCACCCAAAGCCAGGGTTACTGCTCGCATTTCCATCCGATCACAGATATGCGCATACGGCTCTGCCGGTCGAGTCGGCTATCCGTTACGTAATCGTCAGCTGGGGTGCTATTGTCGATGCGCGGCGATTGCATGATGGGGCGACGCTGGGCGTGGTCTATGCGGCGCCAGAGTTTGTGCCGGCGCGATTGCTGGTGATGGGATAGAAAATCAAAGTTCGTATACCCAGCGCAGGAGTGCGTTTTGCAATTCGCGACCCGGACCGCGGTGTACGTCCTTGTCGTTGTGTACGGCAACCACGACATAGCGCGTACCCGATCGGCTCTGGACATATCCTGCGATGCTGTAGACGTCGTCGAGACGCCCGGTCTTGATGTGCATCCGGCCTGCCAGCGAGCCGCCCCGGAAGCGACTTCTCATCGTTCCGTCGGTCCCTGACAAGGGTAGCGACGACATGAATTCCGACATGTACGGATGATGCCAGGCCAGTAGCAGAAGCTCTCCGAAGTTGCCGGCGGAGAATCGGGTTTCACGCGATAAGCCCGAGCCGTTGTCGATGTAGACGCCGTCGGTGTCGAGACCATTCTCCAGCAACCAGTCGTTGATCGCACGGCGCGATTTCTCGGGTGTACCCGGCTCCCCCTCGCTTTCAACACCCAGGGTCAGGAATACCTGGCGGGTCATCGCATTGTTGCTGAACTTGTTGACGTTGCGGATGATCTCGGCGAGTGGAATGGAATCTGCCCGGCCGAACGATCGGCTCCCCGTCGGGATTCGCCCCTCCCTGACTTCACCCGACAGACTGCCTCCCAGTTGATTCCACATCGGCATAAAGACGCCGTAGGTGAACTCATCGAGTTCCATTACGGTTCGCCACAAGGAGTAGTCATTGCATCCGCTGGGAAATTTTCCGGACAGAATGACAGTATCGCCGTCCAGACCTGCCGGCAGATCGAAGGAGACACCGCGCTGAAAACCCTGGCAAGGACCACTGCCATTGCGGATCCGGTTGTCGATGTTGAGATTGGCGATCACCGGATCGGTTGTCACCAGTGGTTTGGCACCGTTGGCGGGTCGCCAGATCCGGAACCTGACCGCCTTGAGGTTTACCAGCAACGCGTCCGGCGGCACGTTGTAGGTTCGATACGGCTGACCGTCGAAAGCGCCGGGGTCCTCCGGCCCCGGGTCGAAGAAACTGTTATCTATGACCAGGTCACCGCGAACCTCCCGCAAACCGCTGGCGCGCAAACCGCGCAGGAATGTCCAGAACCGCTCGGTGCTAAGAAATGGATCACCGCCACCCTTGAGCGCCAGGTCTCCGTTCAGAACGTCGCCCTCCAGCTCGCCGTCCAGGTAGGCCTCCGTCCGCCACGTATAGGCGGGCCCGAGGGCGTCGAGCGCAACGAAGGTGGTCAGTATCTTGATGATAGATGCAGGGCTTCGCGGCCGATCTGCATTGAGAACCAGCAGAGGTTCATCGGCGTCAACCGACTGGATGAACAGGCTGAGGCCATCATGACCGAGATTGTGACCGTCGAGGATGAGCTGCACGGGTCCGGGCAACGCGGGTCCTGGATCCGTTGTGGTTTGCGCAACGCCGGTGGTCGTCACGAACACCAGTAGCAGAGCAGATATGGATTGGCGGATGGTCATAATTGTCTCGTGGTGGATTATATTAACCTTTGCAGGGAGAATGGCGTCGCGTGATCGCTGTGGCCATCATGTTGAGAAAGTGGGAGGCGCAGGCGCTTACTGCACAGAACAGGGGAATTCACAAAATGAGTGATTATACGAGCTCCGATTATCGCGACGCATTTGTAGGCAACGCGATGGAGGCAGTGATCCGAATCGGAGCCCTGCTCCTGCTGCTCAGCTGGTGTTTCGACATTGTGCGGCCATTTGTCTCGATCATCGTGTGGGGCATGGTGATCGCCATCGGATCCAATGGTTTGTACAACAAGATCAACAATGCGATGGGTCAAAGACGCAACCTTGCCGCGGTGGTCTTTACACTCCTGGCGCTTGCGGTTCTGATCATCCCCGTCTGGATGTTGTCCGGAACCATGGTGGAAGGCGGGGCCAGCCTGGCAAAGGCAGTTGAGGCAGGCACCCTGAAAATCCCGCCGCCGCCGGCGAGTGTCGCCGACTGGTGGATTATCGGCGACCCGATTTCGAAGTTCTGGACGCTGGCCTCGGTGAATCTGGAGGCCGCTATCGACAAGATCGGGCCGCAGCTCACGGTGATCAGCAAGTGGTTACTGGTGGCCACCGCCGGGGCGGGTCTCGGCATACTCAAGTTCATCATCGCCATCATCATCGCTGGTGTCCTGCAGGTGAATTCCGCCACCTGCTACCGGGCCGCGCGTGTCATTTTCCGGCGGCTCGCAGGCGAGCGTGGCGATGAATATGCGGACCTGTCCGAATCGACGGTAAGAAGCGTGACAAACGGCATCCTCGGTGTCGCCTTTATCCAGGCCATGATGGCCGGCGTCGGTTTTCTCGCCATGGACATACCCGCCGCAGGGTTGCTGGCGCTGATCGTATTGTTCCTCGCGATTATCCAGGTTGGTCCGGGGCTGATAATCATCCCGACTATCATCTACGTCTTTTCGAAAGACGCCACACTGGTCGCGGTGATTTACGCCATATGGGGCGTGGTCACGACCCTGATCGACAGTGTCCTGAAACCGATCATGCTGGGACGCGGTGTCGATGTGCCGATGCTGGTGATCTTTATTGGCGCTATCGGCGGTTTTATCACGATGGGCATACTGGGTCTTTTTGTTGGCGCGATCGTGCTGGTGCTCGGCTACACCTTATTCATGGTCTGGCTGGTCGATGAAGATATCGAGGAAACGGAGGAGGACGAAGAAGCGGCCACTGCCTGACATGATCGACCTTGGAATCGTTTCGATCAGGAATCCGGATCCCAGCCGCCGCCGAGGGCCTTGTAGAGACTGACGATCGAGTTGAGATAGCGTTGTAGCGTGATGGACTCGTCCAGTTCGGCGCTGAAGAGGCTGCGTTCCGAATCGAGTACTTCGAGATAGTCGACGACGCCGCCATCGTAGCGTGCGCGCGAAAGTCGCGCGGCGTTCCTGGCAGCGATTACCTGGCGACTCCTTGCCGCGTGCTCGTCTCGATAGGTCTCGATGCCGATCAGAGCATCTTCAACTTCCCGGAACGCCTGTTGTAAGGTCGCTTCGTAGTTGAGCAGAGCCTGCTCGGCCCTCTCACGCTGGGCTTCAGACTGAGCCTTGAGTTGTCCGGAATTAAAAATCGGCGCGAAGATATTGGCGCCAAAATTCCAGAACTCCGCGTCGTTATCGTTCAGGTCGGAAAGATCATCGCTTGCCAGCCCAGCCTGGCCTGTCAGTGTAATAGAAGGATATCGCAACGCCTCGGCGACGCCGACCAGTGCGGTCTCGGAGATAAGAAATTCCTCAGCCTGTATGACATCCGGTCTCTTATTGACGAGTATCGCCGGCAGGCCGGCCGGAACCTCGGGTGGAAATCCTGCTGATAGATACTCAGGCCCCGGGGCACGCTGCCGGGGTTTCGCCCGAGCAGAATCTGAAGTGCGTTTTCGGCCTCCACTACTTGTCGTCTGAATGCGGCGACCGCTGCATTGGCTATTTCCAGTTCGATCTGCGCCTGGTTAACGTCGAGTTCCGGCACCGTGCCTTTGTCGAATCGCGCCTGGATGATCTTCAGGCTACCCTGCCGACTGATGACCGTGCGCAGGGCGATATCGAGGCGGTTGTCGATATCCCTGAGCAGCAGGTAGAAGTTGGCGACACTGGCGACAAGAGTAATCGTGACGTTCCGGTAAGCGGCTTCCGTCGCAAGCAGATCGGCACGCGCGGCCTCGGTGGAGCGGCTCAGACGTTTCCACAGATCGACTTCAAAGAATGCGTCGCCACCGATCGTATAGTTGTCGGTCGAATGGGTTCCCGGGAACAGAAGTTCGCTTTGTTTTTCGCGCCCGCCGGACCCGAAAATATCCAGAAATGGAAACTGGTCGGCCCTGACCACGGTGACCCGGGCCCTTGCTTCCGCAATACGAGACAAGGCGATGCCAAGATCCTTGTTCTCAGCCAGTGCGATACGAATAAGATCTTGCAGCGTGCGGTCTTCGAACAGGGCCCACCACTCGAGATTCGCGATCGACTCTCCCGCCGCTGTCGGTTCCACATATCCTTCCGGAACATCGAGATCCGGGCGTTCATAGTCCGGTGTCAGGGCGCAGCCTGCGACCAGCAAGCCCGAGAGGACCATCAACCCGATGCGTCGCATCGCTAGCTACCCCCCGATGGCGCAATCGTGTCCGCTGTCGGATCGCCACCCGGTTTCTTTGGTTTGCGGGCGATATGCCGTTCGACAAAGACATACAGCGCCGGCACGATCAGGACACCGACGACCGTTGCGACCAGCATCCCGCAAAAGACCGTTACGCCGATGACCTTGCGCGCCTCGGCGCCCGCGCCACTTGCGACCAGCAGCGGCAGTACACCCAGGATGAAAGAAAATGCGGTCATCAGGATCGGTCTGAATCGCAGTTTCGCCGCCGTCATCGCCGCGTCGAACGGGTCCGCTCCCTTGTCCGTCTCCACTTTCGCGAACTCCACGATCAGGATTGCATTTTTCGCCGCCAGTCCGATCAGCATCACCAGCCCGATCTGGGCAAAGACATTGTTGACGTAGCTGTCGTTGAACAATCGAAAAATGAACAGGCCGCCGATTGCACCGAAGATGGCGATCGGCGTTCCGAAAAGGACGGCTAACGGCGTCGACCAGCTTTCGTACTGTGCCGCGAGAATCAGGAAAACAAACACCAGCGCCATCAGGAAAACGACACTGCCTGTACCGGCTGATTCCTTTTCCTGGTAGGACATATTTGTCCAGGCGTAGGACATGTCACCCGGCAGAGTCTCAATCGCCACCGCCTCCAGCGCATCAAGTGCCTGCGAAGAGCTGAAACCCGGCGCTGCCGTGCCGGTAATCTCGGCAGAACGGAACAGGTTGAAACGATTGGTGAATTCCGGTCCCACCGTGCGGCTGGTACTGACCAGCGTCGAAAGCGGCACCATGTCATTTTCCGAATTTCTCACGTAGAACATGCGGATGCCGTCGATGGTCGCCCGGTAGGACGGCTCGGCTTGCACATAGACCTTGTAGAGACGTCCGAAACGGTTGAAGTCGTTGACATAGGCGCCGCCCAGGAAAGCGCCAATGGAGGTGTTGATGTCAGCCAGAGACACTCCCATTTTGAGCGCTTTCGAGTCGTCGATATCGAGGAAGATCTGCGGGCTGTTGGGTCTGAAGAAGGTAAGCAGCCCACCGATCTCGGGTCTTTCTTTTGCGGCCGCGATGAACTTGAGGGCTTGTTCGAAGAGATAGTCAGGAGTGTTACCGCCCCGATCCTGCAACATGAGCGAGAAACCCGAGCCCGTGCCCAGGCCGGGGATAGCCGGCGGACCGAATGCAAACGCGACGCCACCGGTTATCCTGGTAGCGAACGCCGCGTTGAGCCGCCGTACGACCTCATTGGCGTGATCTTCCGGGTCGGGCCGCTCATCCCAGTCCCTGAGCTGGATAAAAAGCATGGCCGCGTTGGGTTGCAGCGTGCTCGTCACAATGTTGTAGCCCGCAATTGCGGTCGAGTTCTGAACTGCATCGATCTCTGCCACGATATCCTCGAGCTGCCCGAGGACCTCGTCTGTGCGTTGCAGGGACGATGCATCCGGCATGATCATCGTTGCGAGGATGTAACCCTGGTCTTCCTCCGGCACGAAGCCGTTTGGCACGATCCGGAACAGCAACACGATACCGGCAATCAGGACCGCCAGGAGGATGAGCGCGCGCGAAACCTTTTCCGCGAAGAAGGCGGTCAATAGCATGAACTTGTCAGTCGCCTTTTCGAACCCTCGGTTGAACGCGTCGAAGGGCTTGTCCAGGAAACTCTTTTTCTGCTCACCAGGAGGCTTAAGCAGCATTGCGGCCAATGCTGGGCTCAGGGTCAATGCGTTGATCGAAGATATGGCCACTGAAATGGCAATCGTGATGGCGAACTGCTGGTAAAGGCGACCGGTGATACCGCCCATCGCGGCCACAGGCACAAACACGGCGATGAGCGACAGGGACGTCGCGACAATCGGGCCTGACACCTCACCCATGGCCTCGATGGTCGCTTCCCTGGGGGCCATGCCTTTTTCCATCTTCTGGGCGACGGCCTCCACGACGACAATGGCATCGTCCACCACGATACCGATCGCCAGCACGAGACCGAGCAGGGAGAGCGTATTTATCGAGAAACCGAGCAGCGGGAATATG
>PVMK01122059.1_pt1 | contig 10659 bp, 10 predicted proteins | sample 1853481 | NCBI WGS metagenome assembly PVMK01 (sample SAMN08533507, study PRJNA380276) | Marine sediment metagenome, whole genome shotgun sequencing project. | reverse complement strand
TCGCGCGTGGCAAACGGGCCGTCGACGCGTCGGAATCGGAAGCTCTTTCCGATGCCCTCGACAGGCTGGCCCGCCACCTCGGCGTAGGGGTAGATGAAGTAGTTGAGCGGCCCGCCGTGCTGCGCAGGGTTCAGCACCAGGTCGCGCCCAACCGTGAATACGATCCGATCATTGGGCAGCTTTCCGAAGAAGGCGTCGGCCTGCTGGCTCTTCCAGGCCTCACTCGCGTCCATGGGCAGCCAGCCGCGGGCGGGATCCCAGGCTTGGGCCCAGCAGTGGTAGCCGCCGATGTCGGCCTCGCTGCGGTCGTGGGGGATCGAGAAGCCGATCATGAAGCGCGCGGGAATGCCCTGACTGCGCGCCATCCCCATGAAGAGGGAGTGGAAATCGGTGCAATTGCCGTATTTCTCGGTGCACGCCCAGATGGCGTCACCGTGACCCCAGCCGCTGCCGATTTTCGCGTAGCGCATGTTGGCGTAGACGTAATCGTAGAAGGCCCGAATCTTGGCTGCATCGCTCGACTCGCCGCGCGCTTCCTGGGCGCCGAGCTGAGCGATCATCCCGTCGAGGGGGATCTTCTTCGTGGGCTGCAGGTAGCGATCGGCTGCGTCGTAGGGCGCGGAGACGGCATCCACTGGGATGCCCGAAGACGGCCTGCGCTTCACCGTGTAGCGAAACACGATCTCACCCTTGGGAGCCGGGCCCTCCCAGTCGATGCTCGCGATGCGGTTGCCGAGCGTGTCGCGCTGCTCACGATGCGGAAGCGGCGACTCGACGACGACGGAAAGCACTTCCTGATCGCGCGTGTCGGCCGGCATCGGGATCCAGAGGCGTCCGCGTTGTCCGTCGCGCGAGTCGATGGAGCCCAGGTCGACACGATACTCGAACTCGTAGCGTGCGGTGTCGTTCCAGCGATCGAAATCCTCGGCGCCAGCCGGCTGGATGGCTAGAGTGATCAGGAGCGCTAGCGGGATTGCCGATCGCGGTCTCATCTTCGCGCCTTTTCCTTGTTGACCGGCTTGGCTTCGGCTGATCAGCATCGTTACCGCTGCCAACCAGCATCGCTACTGCTGCCAACCACACCGGCTTTGGCGGCGACACGTTATCAAAGGTGACGTTGCGATCCGCGAAGCCGCATTCAAGCGCGCGAGGCGGCGCGCCGATAGCCCTCTCAGCCGCGCAGCTTACCCGGGAAGGCACCCATTTAGAAAGGATATAAGCGTATGGCGACGACCAATTCTGGCTGGGAAAAACTCGAGATCGGCCGCCGGCTGACCCGGCGAGGCGCCGCTGCGGTGGAGGCCCCGAAAGCCCCGGCGGCAGAAGGCCACATCGCCTACATCCAAGAGGGGTGCGAGGTCGAAGGGACGCTCTCGGTCGAGAACTCGCTGCGGGTTCAGGGGGAGTTTCGCGGTCTGATCAAGGCTCGCAAAACGGTGACCATCGACGAACGCGCAACCGTCACAGGTGACATTCAGGCGCGGATCGTGATCATTCACGGCGCCGTGGTCGGCGATGTAACCGCTTCGCGCGAAGTCGTGATTCAGGCAACTGGCCGGCTACACGGCGACGTCAAGGCGCCCGCGTTTCAGGTCGAGCGCGGTGCCTTCTTGAACGGGCGCACCGAAATGTATCGGCCGGAGCGCGCCCTCCATGCGCAGCGCGATGACGATCTGGGATGCGAAGTCTTGCGCTGACGAGGTTGTATTCCCCTGAAGCGGTGATCGAGAACGACGGAACAATCACCCACCACCACGCTGCCGGACGGGGCCACCGCCGGTCGGCTATCCGATCTTCGCCACCCGCACCGCTGTAACCTTCGTCTCCGGAATCTTCGCTATTGGGTCGAGGGCCGGGTTGGTGATCTCGTTGGTGGGGCTTTCGCGGAAATGGAACGTCATCGAGCACAGGCCCGGTGGGCAGATGTCGGTTACCTGGGCGTGCACCTTGACCACGCCGCGCCGCGAGTGCACCTCCACCCACTCGCCGTCTTCGATGCCGAACTGGGCCGCATCGGCGGGGCTGAGTTTGAGCCACTCATGGCTGTCCAACTCTTCCAGTCCTTCCACGCGTCGGGTCATCGTGGCGGAGTGATAGTGGTACAGGCTTCGGTCCGTGGTCAGGATCAACGGGTATTCATCGTCGGCGACCTCGGCTGATTTCTTGTACGTCAGCGGGACCAGTTGGGCCTTCCCGTTGGGCCGCGCGAACTTGTCCTTGTGCAGATATTGCGTGCCGGGGTGGTTCTCATCGGGGCAGGGCCACTGCAGGCCGACCTTCTCGATTCGCTCGTAGGAGATGCCGCCGTAGGTCGGGGTCACCGAAGCAATTTCATTCATGATTTCGGAGGGCTCGGCGAAATCGAAACCCGGTTCGCCCATTTTCTGGGCGATCTGGCTGGTGATCCACCAATCCGGTCGGCTATCGCCTCTGGGATCGATGGCCCGCCGCACTCGCTGGACCCGGCGTTCTGTGTTGGTGAACGTCCCCTCTTTCTCGGCGAAGGAAGCCGCGGGGAGAATCACGTCCGCGTACTCGGCTGTTTCCGAGATGAACAGGTCCTGTACGACGAAGAAGTCCAGCTCTTCGAGAGCTTCTCGGACGTGATTGGCGTTGGCCTCGGTCATCAGCGGGTTCTCGCCAACCAAATAGAGAGACTTGATCTTGCCCTCGTAGATCTTGTCGAAGATTTCAGTATGCGTGAGTCCGAGCTTGTCGGGTAGGTTGGAAATCGGTGCGCGGCTACCGTTTCCGGTCTTCGCCCCAATGCCCCAGGCTTTTTCAAATTTTTCACGTACCGCGGGATTGGTCACCTGCTGATACCCCGGGTAGTAATTCGGAAGCGCGCCCATATCGCAGGCTCCCTGGACGTTGTTCTGACCGCGCAACGGATTGACGCCCGAGGAGGGTTTCCCAATATTGCCGGTCAGCAGCGCGAGGTTGGCCACCGCCATGACACCGTCGGTGCCGTGGCTGTGCTGCGTGATACCCATTGCGTAGAACAACGCCGCAGGTTTCTGGGTCGCATAGATGCGCGCCACCGTGCCGATCTGATCCCACGGAATGCCAGTGATCTCCGTGACGAATTCGGGCGTGAAGGCCTCCAGGGACTCCCGGAATTCGTCGATATCCTCGCAGCGCTCGGCGAGGAATTCCTTGTCGTGTAGATCTTCTTCGATGATGTAGCGGCACATGCCCATCAGCAGGGCTACGTCGCTACCGGGTTTAGGCTGAATGAAGTGATCTGCCACCCACGCGAGTTCAATTTTTTTGGCGTTGGCGACGATCAAGTTGGCCCCGTTCTGGGCGGCGCGTCGCATGCGCTGGCCAATCACGGGGTGAGCGCTCGTGGTGTTGGCGCCGATGACGAAGAGGGTCTTCGCTCCATCAATCTCCTGGATGGAGTTGGTCATTGCGCCGGAACCGAAGGTGGTGACCAGACCGGCCACCGTGGGACTGTGTCAGAGTCTGGCGCAGTGATCGACGGTATTCGTCTGCATCACTGCGCGGGTAAACTTCTGAATCAGGTAATTCTCTTCATTCGTGCATTTGGCGCTCGCCAATGCGGCAAATTCATCACCCTTGGTTTTCGCGAATTTACTCGCGACCAGTTCCAGGGCTTCATCCCACTCGGCCTCGACGAATTCGCCGTCCTTCTTGATCAGCGGCTTCGTCAACCGGTCGGAGTGGTTTATGAAGTTGAAGCCGTAGCGCCCCTTGACGCACAGGCTTCCCTCATTGGTGGGCCGCTCGCGGTCGCCGCGCACGTCGACGATCTTGTCGCCCGAAACACCCAGGTAGATGCCGCAACCCACGCCACAGTACACGCAAGTGGTCTGCACTTCGCGGGCCGCAAACTTGGGTCGTTTGGGGGCGAGTGCACCTACCGGGCAGCGGACCACACACTCGCCGCAAGATTCGCAGGTCGACTCGATGAACGGTTTATTCCCAAAGGTGCCAATCACCGTCCTGAAGCCTCGGTCGATGAAATCCAGGGTTCCTCTTCCGACGATCTCGTTGCACGTGCGCACGCAAATCCCGCAGACCACGCACTTATTGGGATCGAACTGGAAGAAGGGGATTCGAGGCGTCGATCGGCAGCTCATTGCTCGACGGTCGCAGCCGCTCCAGGTGGTCGGGCTCGATCCCCAGGTAGGCCGAATCTGTGAGCAGCGCGCAGTCGTTTGCGGCTGCGCAGGCCAGGCAATCCATGTGGTGATCGGCGATCAGCAATTCCATCGCGGTCTTGCGCACCTGGTGGATCTGCTGGCTGTCGGTCTTGACGTCCATTCCCTCTTGCACAGCGGTTGTACAAGACGTCGTCATGGGCCTGCCGTCGATCTCGACCCCGCACAGGCGGCAGGCCCCCACCGGTTTCAGGTCGGGGTGATGGCATTGGTGGGGGATGTAGATGTCATTTGCCATGGCCGCATCGAGCACCGACGTACCTTCCTGGGCGATGACTTTTTGGCCGTCAATCGTGAGTTGAATCTCTTTGGGTTCTTGGCTCATAGGGACTCACCTTCGCCGGTGTGGATTTCCAGGTCGCCGGTGCGTTTTTCTATCGAAAACACTTTCGGTGGGCAGACTTCGAAGCACACGCCGCATTTGTGGCATTTTTCCTGATCGATCCAGTGTAGTCCTTTCGGCTCGCCAGTAATGGCGTCGGCTGAGCAGTTCTTCCGGCACAACTGACAGCCCACACAGCTGTCCAGGATGTGGTAGGTGATGAAATGCTTGCACGTCTTGGCGGGGCATTTGTTTTCATGGATGTGGGCTTCGTACTCATCCCGGAAATAACGCAGCGTGCTCATGACGGGATTCGGAGCCGTTTGCCCCAATCCGCAGAGAGAACCGCCCTTGATGCCTCCGCCCAGTTCTTCCAACAACTCGATGTCACCAGGCTTGCCGCGCCCCTCGACGATATCTTCCAAAATGGTGAGCATCTGCTTGGTGCCGAGGCGGCATGGCACACATTTTCCGCAGCTTTCCTTTTCGGTGAAATCCAGGAAGTAACGGGCGACGTCCACCATGCAGGTATCTTCGTCCAACACGACCATACCGCCGGATCCCATCATGGAACCGGCTTCGATCAGAGAGTCGTAGTCGACGGGAACATCGAGGAAGGATTCGGGCAGACAGCCGCCTGAGGGGCCGCCAGTCTGCAAGGCTTTAAATTTCTTGCCGTCCAGGACGCCGCCGCCGATATCGTAAATGATCTCTCGCGGGGTGACGCCCATCGGGACTTCGATCAGACCGCTGTTGGCGATCTTCCCGGTCAGGGCGAATACGGCGGTGCCTTTGCTCTTCTCGGTTCCGATGCTGGCGAACCAGTCCGCTCCCTTATCGACGATCTGCGAGACATTGGCGTAGGTCTTGACGTTGTTGAGCAGGGTGGGCTTGCCATATAGCCCCGAGTGCGCGGGATAGGGAGGCCGGACGCGGGGCATGCCGCGATTGCCTTCCATCGAGATCATGAGAGCGGTTTCCTCACCGCAGACGAACGCACCAGCTCCATGAAAGATTTCGATATCGAATTCGAAATCGCTGCCCATGATGCTCTTGCCGAGGTAGCCCTGTTCTCTGGCCTGTTGGATGGCGACTTGCAGGCGTTTGATCGCAAGCGGGTATTCGGCCCGGCAATAGATGTAGCCCTGTTTGGCGCCGATCGCGGATCCAGCGATCACCATCCCCTCTAGCACGGCGTGTGGATCACCTTCCAAGACACTGCGGTCCATGAACGCGCCGGGATCGCCTTCATCGGCGTTGCAAAGCACGTATTTTACGTTCCCTTTCGTTTCCTGACAGAACTGCCATTTCATTCCAGTGGAAAAACCTCCACCACCGCGTCCGCGCAAACCAGATTTCTTGACGATGTCGACAATTTCTTCGGGCCGCAGTTCGAACAGGGCTTTCTGCAATCCCTGGTAGCCGCCAGCATTCACATAATCCGAAATCTCTTCGGGGTTGATGTGGCCACAGTTGCGCAAAACCAGGCGTTTTTGTTTGGCGTAGAACGGGATGTCGTGATAGGTGGGAAGCTGCTCTTTGGTTGCAGGGTCTTTGTAGTACAGGCGCTCAACCGGCTCGTTGTCATTGAGCAGAGATTCGACAATTTCAGGCGCATCTTTCGTTTTGACATTGGCGTAGAAAGTGCCTTCCGGCTCAATGATCACGATCGGTCCCTGCTGGCACATGCCGTGGCAGCCCGTGAATTTGACCTCTACATCACTGTCTCGAAGGTCGCTATCTAGCGCAGCCTGGATTGCAGGTGATCGGGTCGATTCGCAGCCGGTACCTCGGCAAATCAGAACCGTTCGGTGATCAACTGCCATTCGATTTGCTTCCTTTGGCAAGGATTGTACGCACCTTCTTCTTGCTCAAGTTTCCGTGTACTTCTTCGTTGACCGTCACACAGGGAGCCAGCGCGCAACATCCAATGCAGGCCACCGTTTCGACCGTGTACTCCATGTCCTCGGTCGTGCCCTCGCCGTCGAGCCCCAAAACGGCTGTTGTCTCTTCCAAGATCGCCGGCGCGCCGCGCACATGGCAGGCGGTTCCCCGGCAAATCGAAATGATGTTCTTTCCGGTGGGCGTAAAGCGGAATTGGGCGTAGAACGTTGCCACGCCGTAAACCCGGCTCTGAGGTACCTGGATGAAGCGGGCGATCTGGTTCATGGATTCTTCAGGCAGATAGGTGTAGGCGTTCTGGACTTTCTGCAGGATGGGGATGATTTCCTCTTGCTTCCCATCAAATTCCGAAAGAATCACTTGCAGGTCTTCATCCATGTCGTCGCCTTTCTGACGCAGCAGTCAGCTGGGAAAACGGATACGCGCTGGTGCTACTGGCAAAGTGAGTCTGCCAAAAAAGGAACCGGGCCTCTCGCGCGCAAAGCCGCCGCTCCTCAGCCACCCCTAACGGTCGCTTCGAGCGAAGCCTCGCGACCATCCGAGGCGTGCGCGGGCCCGCAATTGCAATGGTATCGCAGACCGATGGGGTCTGGACGTGCCCGTCGAATTGGGGCGCCGCCGCACACCGACAGGAGAGGCTCTTTGCAACACCCCATCCCGCCGGCTCGATGGAACCAAGGAGCATTCTGCCCGTCAGCTCGCTTGCTTGGGCACCAGGTTCTTCGCCAGCTCGACGGCGCCCGGGGCGTCCGAGCTGTAACCATCCGCGTTGATCTTGATCGCGAAGTCCTGATTGACGGGCGCGCCGCCTACGATGAGTCGGGCGCCCATGTTGGCTTCCTTGAACTGTCCGATGCATTGCGCCATCACCGGCATGGTCGTGGTCAACAGAGCGGACATCGCTACGAGTTGCGCCTGGTTCTCGCCTGCGGCGTCGATGAACGCCTTCGGGTCGACGTCCACGCCGAGATCGACGACCGTGAACCCGGCACCCTCCAACATCATCCCGACCAGGTTCTTGCCGATATCGTGCAGGTCGCCTTTGACGGTGCCGACGACGACCGTGCCTCGGGGCGCGATGTCGGCATCCATGAGCAGCGGTCGAAGTACATTGAGGCCGATCTTCATGGTCTCGGCGGCTCGCAGCATCTCGGGGACGAAGAGCCGGCCTTCGCTGAAATCGTCTCCCACTGCTCCCATGGCCTCGATCAGGCCTTGCTCCAAGATGACGCCGACGTCCGTGTTGGCATCAATTTCGGCCTGAACGAGATCGGCGACTTCGCCGCGCTTGAGTTCCAGGATGGATTGAAAGATGTCCTCTATCGACATGGCGTATCCTTCGATTGGTTTCGATTCATTTCAGCTCCTCGTCTGCTCTCCGCATGATCTCGTCGAGCTTGCCGATGACATCGTCGGGCAATGGGTTCTTCGGCGGTGTGGCGAGGATCTCCTCCACCCGCTCCCTGGCCTTGGAGTACATATCCGGTCTTCCCAGCTCGGCCCAGCGCTCGAAGGTGTGGCGGTCGAACAGCTTCGGGACGTAGAACTCGTCGCTCCGGCACGCCGCTAGCGTGCTGTCCTGCATCAGGAAGTGGCCGCTCGGTCCCACGTCTGCAATATCGTTGTACAGGTCCTTCGCGTCGGACAGATCGATCCCTTCCCGCATGCGATTGCAAATGCCGCCAATCTCCTCGTCGACGACGATCTGTTCCAGACAGAGCAACCCACTCGTCTCGAGACAACCGGGCCCCTGCACGAGATCCGCGCCGCCGAGCACCAGGGGCATCGTGGTGAGTAGCTTCTCCAGGACGGCCTGGGGGCCGGGCTCCTTTGCGTCCGTCGTGCAACCCTGTTGCGTGTTGGGCAGGCCGTAGAACTTCGCCATCTCTCCCCGCGCCGCGGTCATGAGCACCATTTCCGGAGAGCCCTCGAGGAAGCCGCCGCTCGCGAAGTCGGTACTGCCGGAGGCATCGCCAAAGATAAGGGGCGTGCCCCGGATGGGCCATCTGGAAGAGCACCAGCGAGGAGAGGGCCTCGGCGTTGCCCATCGCGATGTTTGAAAACAGGCTGCACGGTCCGGTCGATCCGGTGCACGGCATCGGATAAATCAGGATCGGCGCCTCGAATTCGATCATGTCCAGGTAGGCGTCACACATTCCGCCTTCGTGCACCAGCGGCGCCAGCGTGCAGTAGGTGACCGAATAGAGCTTCCTCTCCTTGACGGCGTCTTCGCTGCCCAGGATCGCCGCCATCGCCTCGTAGATGTAAGGCACCTCCTCCGGCTCGCCGAATTCGTCCTGAACGTGCAGGGAGCTGTTCATGAATGAGTGGAGGATCAAGCGGATGGAGTCCGAATTCGGTGTATCTCCCTCTACTATCGAGTGGGGCCACACCACGGAGCTCAACGCCATCTCGTCGAAGACCCGCATGGCGTCGTTGTTGTCCTGCAGCGTGGCGTATCGTCTCTCGCCGGTGTGGAAATCGCGCGTGAACACGCCGCCCAGATCCAGCACGTAGCCGCTGACCGGGCGCGGCAGGGCGACGTCCCGCGCGGGGTCCCGGGCTACCCAGCACGAACGATTTCGGGGCGGTCTTCAGTGCCTGCTCGACCATTTCGGCCGGGATCTTCGCGATGCCCGTGTCGTGATCGACCTTGGCGCCGTTGTCGTTCATGATCTTCAGCGCCCGCTGGCTCAGAAACTTCACGCCCACCTGTTGCAGGATCTTGATGCTCTCATCGTGAATTTTCTGCCGCTCGTCCTCGGACAAAATCTGACACTGTGCGCGCATGATCACTTCTCCCTTCGCCCCTATCGCCAGCTGCAATTGTGGTGCCAGCACACCGCACAGACGCAATTCGCTGTTCGCGCAATCCCGCCCGGAGGGCACCGTGTAAGGCCAGATCGCGGCGCGCGCAGACTAGTTCCGCTGAAATCGCTCCGTCAATTGGTCATAGATGTACACCCACTGGGTCATTTTGCCTCACTGCGGCCTGCCAACGCCCCGCTCGAATTTCCTTCGATGAGGCCCGAATGCAGCGGCCGATCTCATCGAAAACGTGCAGGTCAGCTCGCCGCCGAAATTCCTTTCCCTCTCGTCACGCAGCCGCTGGCCCGAGTCTCGGTTCAGCCGGTGTCCGCCTCTCCGTAGACCTGGTCTGGCGTGAGGATCTCGGGGAAGCGTCCGCGCAGGGCGCGGCGGGTCTCGTAGCACAGATGACACGCATCAGCGTATGAAGCGTCGTGGGAGGTCTCGAAGCGCCGTGCCAGCTCGGCCGCGCCGCCTTCGAGGAGTGGCCCCGTAATCGGGTGCTCTTCCGGAACGTAGTCGGCGCAGATTTTCTCGAGCGAGCTGCGAAACACGTTCCCGAGCGAGATTCCCTGACAGATGTGCACGTTTCCCAATGGGTCCACATGTACCCGCTCGGGCTCACGCAGATCCTCGAAGGGGCAGGCGGTGAAGCGATGCCAGGGCGTCTTCGCGATGCATCGGCTGAGCTTTTCCGCGGCCCTTCCCCGGTGCATGACACCGGACTCACCCGCCGGGATCTGGCCGATCGTCGCGGTCGGATCTTCTACTTCGGGCCGCTCGATGCTGATGAAGTCGACGGGGATTCCGAGCTTCCGGGCCGCCTCTCGCGCGTTGCGGGTTTCCGGAGTCGAATTCTGGTCTGCGTGGTACAGGTCGCTGCTGACCGAGAGGTCCTCGACCAGTCCCGCGAGGGGCTCGAGGCACGCTGTCGCTTCTGCAATCGTCGTCGCCCAGAAACCATTCGAGACGATGCCCACCCGAAAGCCCATCCGACTGGCCCGCTGCACCGCTTCCACGAGCTTGGCGTGGTCGAGAAACGGCTCTCCACCTTCGAAGTAGATCCACTCCACCGTGCCCAGTCGCTTCGACTGCTCCAGGATCTCGCGAATCTGGTCCGGACTCATCGTGCCCTGTTGGCGCGGGCTACCCCACACGAAACAGTGATCGCACTCGAAGTTGCACTCGTAGGTCAAGAGCAGATGCGCACCGGTGAGCTTCATTTCTCCACCCTCCGAGTCGATGTCCGCGAGGGGGCACCGAACATCGAATCGCTGTGAGAACCGTCGCGATCAGGCTACCGCGGATGGGTCCTTCAAGCCGGCCTTTGGGTGGATGGCACCCCTCGGGCGCCTCAAAATCTACTCGGACTTGTGGGAAGAATCCTTCGGGTCGGTAAGCGCTCGGGTCTCTGCCGGACTAACGACAACCAGACGGTAG
>PVMK01180577.1_pt1 | contig 10661 bp, 11 predicted proteins | sample 1853481 | NCBI WGS metagenome assembly PVMK01 (sample SAMN08533507, study PRJNA380276) | Marine sediment metagenome, whole genome shotgun sequencing project. | reverse complement strand
CAAAGGCCAGGATGCGGCCCATATCCAGAAGTCCGATGTCCGGTACGTGAATCGGCGCCGGAAGAAGCAGGGGAAGCACCCGTTCGAGCCTCTGTACCAGATCGGTGACGTGCGGAAGGCACTCTCCCGGTTTCGGGCGATCGACTATCACGCCTGGTTCACGCCCGTGCCCGGTGTCCGCGCGCTGTTCCTCGACGCCGGCCACATCCTCGGCTCGACGAGCGTGATCCTCGAGGTCACCGAAGGCGGCAGGACCCGTCGGATCGTGTTCAGCGGCGACATCGGCCGGAAGGGACTCCCGATTCTGCGGAACCCGGAGATTCCCCGCGGGGCGGACTTCGTCGTAATGGAGAGCACTTACGGGGATCGGCTGCACGAGCCGGCCAGCGCCGCGAAGAAATACCTGCGCGAGTGCGCGGCCTCGACCGCCGAGAAGAACGGAACGCTGCTGATTCCGGCGTTCGCCCTCGGCCGGACACAGGAGGTCGTGTACCGGCTGAATCAGCTGTGGGAGGAACGGGCCCTCCCGCCGATCGACGTGTTCGTGGACAGCCCGCTGGCCGTCAATGTGACAGAAGTGTTCGGACGCCACCCGGAGTGCTGGGACGAGGAGATGATCGAGACGACCCGCACCGACCGGGACGGGGACGCGCTCGGGTTCCGACGCCTGCGCTATGTCCAGAGCGTCGAGGAATCGAAGGCCCTCAACTCGCGTCCGGGCCCGACCATCATCATCAGCGCGTCCGGCATGTGCGAGGGCGGGCGCATCCTGCATCACCTGTCGAACAACCTCGGCAAGCCCTCGACCACTGTCCTGTTCGTCGGTTACCAGGCGGAGCATACGCTTGGACGGAAGATCCTCGCCGGGCGCAGCCCGGTGCCGATCCTGGGCTCACAGGTCGATGTGAACGCGAGAGTCGAGCGCGCCGACAGCTACAGCGCTCACGCCGACCGGAACGAGCTCATCGCGTGGGCGGAGGGCGTGCGGGAGAAGGGGAACGTCCAGCGATACTTCCTGGTGCACGGCGAGCCGGACTCGGCGGAGTCCCTGGCGCTGGCGATTCGCGAGCGCGGGACGGCGGAAGTGATGGTTCCGGAACGAGGACAGGCGTTCGAGCTCTGACCGACCACGGGCCCGACGCCCGTTGCGCAGCCACGGCTGCAGTCAGACGGCTTCGCTCGCCCAATCCTCCAGGTTCTGGCGGATCACCTGGATCGCCTCGTCCACAGTATCCACGCAGGTTGGAATCTCGAGGTCTTCCGGGTCAGCCAGGTTCGGGTTTCCGGTCAGCCAGTAGGTGCGTCCCCACTCGAGCAACGCCTTCCACTGGTCACCGACGAAAACCAGTGGCCGACGGTGCAGGTGACCCACCTGGATCAGCTGCCAGACCAGCATCGCTTCGAGGGTGGTCCCGATTCCACCACCGACCACGACGAACGCGCTCGACAGCTGCACGAAGTGGTGCAACCGTGAGAAGAACGTTCCGTGCTGGTAGAGCATCTCCACGTAGGGGTTCGATTCCTGCTCGTGCGGCAGTTCGACGTTGAGGCCGATGGAGTAGGTTCGATCGAGAACGTCCCCCACGTGCTCCCCCTCGTTGGCCGCCTGCATCAGCCCCGGCCCCCCGCCGGTGACGATGTCGCAGCCCATCGCCGCGAGCTCGCCTGCCAGTCGCTTCACATCCTCGTACAGCTGGTCTCCCGGGTTCATGCGCGACGAACCGAAGATCGTGACCCGGTAGTAGGTGGGGCGCGGCGGTAGGATAGCCGAGAGATTGTCCACGACTTCCCACAACTCGCGCAGCGAAGTCTCTACGACCTTGTATGTCTGCCGGGCATCCTCCGACGACAGGGCGGGCGTGCGGATCCTGATCGCCTCCGTCCCGTTGTCCACCGGCGTGTCCTCGGCCCGCTCGATTCCGTCGTCCTGTCGATCGTTCATCCATCCTCCGGTTCGTTCACGGCGGGGTCGTCCCCGGGAGCGAGGATCGCCAGATACGTGCCGTCTGAGAATGGCCGCACCTCTTCCAGCACGAGTCCCGCCCGGAGGCCGCGATCACGCAGCGTTTCCGGATCGACGTACAGGAATGGGACCGGTTCTCCGCGTACTCCATCGAATTCCAGCTGGAATTGCACTTCGCCGCCGTATCGCCCGTCCTGCCGCAGCAGATCGGCCTGCAGATCATCGGGCTCGAGCCACTGCCTCGGATCGGTCGAGTCGGCCACGACTCTGCCGCCCGGCGCCAGCAGCCGCCGCGCGGAATCCAGCAACGGGACCAGTCCGTCCAGTGTGCCTGCGAGACCGAGGCCATTCATCAGCATCAGCACGGTGTCGGCCTGGCCGGCTGGAAGCGCGTCCAGCGGGCACACGGTAACGCGAGGGAATCCTCGTGCCCGGAGCAGAGACGCGATCTCCGGCAGTGACTCGACCGCCAGCACGTCGTGACCCCGCTGGAGCAGGGCCAGCGTGTGCGGTCCGGCCCCGGCACCCACATCGATCACGCGCGGACCGCATAGCTCGAGAGCCTCCCTCTCCAGCGGAGGAAACTCGTCGGAGCCCCGAAAGAACAGACTTGCCGGCCATTCTTCGTACGTTTTGAGGTCACTCCGCACGATGATCTTCGCGTCCCGGTGTCCCTCGTGGTACGCCAGGAGCGCGGCCGCCAACGGTCCCCAGCGAGCTCGCTCATCGCCGCCCCCGGTTTCTGCGCCGATCTGACTCCCCTCCCTCCGGATCCGGGTCCTCCCGGCGGTATCTGCAGGATCTGCAGATCACCGGGCCGGTGCCCCCGAAGCACCGGAAAGGTATGTTAGGGTTCGCCCCCTTCGCGCGGAGGAACGATGGACCCCGAGTGCCCGTTCTGCACCCTTCCGGAGGAACGCATCTGGCTCGAGACAGATCGGGTCGTAGCCGTTCCGGACTACTATCCGGCCACGGACGGGCACTGTCTCGTCCTCCCCCGTGTTCACGTCGCCAGCCTGTGGGACCTGTCCCCGGAAGAGCATGCCGAGGTGTGGGACCTCGTCACGGAAGTCCGGGAGATGCTGGCGGAGCGGCACTCGCCGGACGGATTCACGATCGGCGTCAATGACGGTCTCGCGGCCGGACAGACGATTCCGCACGCTCATGTCCATGTGATTCCGCGCCATCTCGGTGACGTGTCTGATCCGACGGGTGGCCTGCGGGGAATCCTCCCCCACAAGGCCCGTTACTGGGAGAGCTGACCCTCCGTCAGATTCCGGCCGGGAATCCGTCGAACATGTCGGCCACCGCCTTCGCGACCAGTTCATCCCGTTCGTCGGGCGAGGCGCTCGGATCGACTGTCTCTACCGCGTTTCCCCTCCAGATCAGTTCCTTCGTCTCTGCGTCGAAGATGTCGATCGTCAGCGATCCCTCCGTGTACACCCGCTCGGTCGACGTCGTGCTCTCGTATCCCGACCAGCGCCCGGTGCCGTAACCGTAGGTGTCGTACACCCGCCGGTCGGCCGCGCTGGCCTGGTAGGAAACGATCAGGTCGGCCTGCTCGATCGGGACCAGCCGGAAGCCCCGATCCGTCAGGTTCGCATCGACGGAACGGCGGACGCGCCGCTCCACCTGGTCGCCACTTGCCGGTCGCTCGGGCGCTGTTTCGAGCCACGCATAGGTGCTCTGGCCAGCAAACGAGTAACTGTCGTCGAAATCGATATTTACGTTCTTGCTGGAGCATGCGGAGACGCTGAGCGCCGCGACGCAGATGGCGAATGTGCTGAGCTTCATCGATCTGTTCTCCGGGTTCTCTTGTTGCCCGTCACGGCGCCGTATAGCTTGCCCTGTCCGACCCGCGCAACCTGTTCCGAGGAGACGACATGAGCAGGGTTCCTTCCCTGTATCGCACCTCGGTCGGCAAGAAGATCACGATGGCCGTCACGGGTGGCATTTTCGTGCTGTTCGTTATGGCCCACTGGTTCGGGAACCTGAAGGTGTTCATGGGGCCCGAGGTGTTCAACCACTACGCCGAAGGGCTCCGAGAGTTCGGAGATCCCTTCCTTCCGTACGGGTGGTTCCTGTGGATCTTCCGCGCCGTCCTGATCCTGGCACTCGTGATCCACGTGTGGACCGCCTGGTCGCTGACGCGACAGAGCTGGGCCGCGCGTGGGACGAAGTACAAGAAGAAACAGTCGCTGAACATCGACGCCGCATCGAGCACGATGCGCTGGGGCGGCGTCTTCCTGTTTCTGTTCATCACCTATCACTTGCTGCACCTGACGACCGGTACTCTGCACCCGGACTTCGTGCACGGTGATGCGTACCACAACTTCGTCGCCGGTTTCCAGTCGATCCCGGTGTCGATCTTCTACATGGTGTGCATGATCGCCCTGGGCCTCCACCTGTACCACGGGACGTGGAGCGCCATGCAGACCCTGGGCATCGACGGACCACGGGCGCAGAGATTCCGGCGCCCGCTCGGCCTGATCATCGCGCTCGTCGTGGCGGGCGGTAACCTCCTGTTCCCGGTGGCCGTTCTCACCGGGTTCGTGTCCTAGGAAGGGAGGGGACAGCGACATGGAGCTGAACTCGAGGATCCCGTCCGGACCGATCGAGAACCGCTGGGACAAGCACCGGTTCGACATGAATCTCGTGAACCCGGCCAACAAGCGAAAATACACGATCATCGTCGTCGGCACCGGCCTGGCCGGAGGTGCGGCGGCTGCCACCCTCGGCGAGCTGGGGTACAACGTTCTCTGCTTCACGTACCACGACAGCGCCCGCCGAGCACACAGCATCTCCGCCCAGGGCGGAATCAACGCCGCGAAGAATTACCAGGGCGATGGCGACAGCATCTTCCGGCTGTTCTACGACACTGTGAAGGGCGGCGACTTCCGCTCGCGCGAGTCGAACGTCTACCGCCTCGCGGAAGTCAGTAACGAGATCATCGACCAGTGCGTCGCGTCGGGCGTTCCGTTCGCGCGTGACTACGGCGGTCTGCTCGACAACCGATCGTTCGGCGGCGCCCAGGTTTCCAGGACGTTTTATGCCCGGGGGCAGACGGGTCAGCAGTTGCTGATCGGGGCGTATCAGTCGCTCATGCGGCAGGTCCACGCGGGCACGGTCAAGCTGTTCACCGAGCACGAAATGCTCGATCTGATCCTGGTGGACGGAACCGCGAGAGGAATCGTCACCCGGAATCTGCGGACCGGCGAGATCCAACCGTGGCTCGGCGACGCTGTCGCGCTCGGCACGGGCGGTTACGCCAACGTGTACTATCTGTCCACCAACGCGATGAAGTGCAACGCGACGGCCGCCTGGCGAGCCTACAAGCGAGGCGCGGCGTTCGCGAATCCCTGCTTCACGCAAATCCACCCGACGTGCATTCCGGTGGCGGGCGACTACCAGTCGAAGCTCACGCTGATGAGCGAATCGCTGCGCAACGATGGCCGGATCTGGGTGCCGGATGATCCGGGCGAGACGCGGCCCGCGGGCGAGATTCCCGAAGATGAGCGTGACTACTACCTCGAGCGCATGTATCCGGCGTTCGGGAACCTGGTTCCCCGGGATCTGGCCTCCCGACGCGCGAAGGAAGTGTGCGACCAGGGGAAGGGTGTGGGCGCGACGAAACTCGGTGTGTATCTCGATTTCCGGGATCCGATCAACCGTCTCGGCCGGGAGACGATCGAGGAGCGCTACGGGAACCTGTTCGAGATGTACGAGCGCATCACGGGGGAGAATCCCTACGAAGTGCCGATGCGGATCTTTCCGGCGCCGCACTACACGATGGGAGGGTTGTGGGTGGACTACAACCTGATGACTACCATCCCCGGACTGTTCGCGATCGGTGAGGCCAACTTCTCCGATCATGGCGCGAACCGGCTCGGCGCCAGTGCCCTGATGCAGGGACTGGCGGATGGCTATTTCGTTGTTCCAGCCACGATCGGCAACTATATCGGTGGCGAGCGTCCGACGCCCGTGCCGGAAGACGACCCGGCGGTGCAACGCACGGTGGAAGAGGTCCAGGACCGGACGTCCCGGTTGCTCGCACTCGACGGGACACGGACGGTGGACGACTTCCACCGCGAGCTCGGTCGCATCATGTGGGATTCTTGCGGAATGAGCCGCGACGCCGCCGGGCTGAAGGAGGGGATCGAAAGAATTCCCGTCCTGCGCGAGGAATTCTGGGAGAACGCGGCCGTCGTAGGCAGCGGTGATACGATCAACCAGGTTCTCGAACGGGCGGGGCGGGTTGCCGATTTCCTGGAGCTTGGCGAACTCATGTGTCGCGACGCGCTGGCGCGGGAGGAATCCTGCGGCGGTCACTTCCGGCTCGAGCACCAGACGCCCGAAGGTGAGGCGAAGCGCGACGACGAGCACTTCCAGCACGTGAGCGTGTGGGAGTACACGGGGGACGGAGTTGTTCCGACGGAGCACCTTGAGCCCCTGGAGTTCGAATACGTGCCCCCGACTCAGCGGAGTTACAAGTGATGGCCACGAGCACGATGAAACTGAAGCTGCACGTCTGGCGTCAGGCCACGACCGCGGCCCGGGGTGGTTTCGTGTCGTACGAGGCCGACGCGAACGAGCACATGTCGTTTCTCGAGATGCTCGACGTGCTGAACGAGAGTCTCGAGTCGAGGGGCGAGGAGCCGATCGTCTTCGACCATGACTGCCGCGAGGGGATCTGTGGTACCTGCGGAATGGTGATCAACGGTCGACCGCACGGACCGTGGGAGAGAACCACCGTCTGCCAGCTCCACATGCGGGAGTACAGCGACGGGGACCAGATCTGGATCGAGCCCTGGCGAGCGAAGGCGTTTCCGGTGTTGCGTGACCTGTTCGTCGACCGCAGCGCTTTCGATCGGATCATGCAGGCCGGGGGGTTCGTTTCGGAGAATTGCGGAGGCGCGCAGGACGCGAATGCGATCCCGGTGAACAGGGATGCAGCGGAAGCGTCGATGGACGCGGCGTCGTGTATCGGCTGCGGTGCCTGCGTTGCAGCGTGTCCGAACGCTTCTGCGATGCTGTTCACCGGCGCGAAAATCGCGCATCTGAACCGACTCCCTCAGGGTCAGCCCGAGCGGTACGACCGTGCGCTGGACATGGTTATGCAGATGGAGGCAGAGGCATTCGGCAACTGCTCGAACCACGGCGCGTGCGAGAACGCGTGTCCCAAGGGGATCGAGCTCGACGTCATCGCGTTGCTGAATCGGGACTACATGTCGGCGGTTCTGAAGGCCGGTTGACATCGGCCGCGACATGAGCCTGCTGGTCTGGGTCGCGCTCGGTGGAGCGCTGGGCGCGGTGGCCCGGTACGGCCTCAGCGGCTGGGTGCAGAGCGGGTCCGCGGGGACGTTCCCGTGGGGCACGCTGGTCGTGAACGTCCTCGGTTGTTTCCTGCTCGGCTTCGCCTTCCGCGTCCTTCAACTGTCGGCCCTGTCACCGGCGCTGCGTGGCGCCGTGACGGTCGGATTCCTCGGGGCATTCACGACGTTCAGTACCTTCAGCTTCGAGGCGGTCGGGATGATCCAGGACGGCCGGTGGGGCCGTGCCGTCGGCTATGTAGGCGGCAGCGTGGCTCTCGGGCTCGTCGCGGTACTCGCCGGCCTGTGGATCGCCGCGTCCCTGCAGCGCCCGGGAGGGGTCCCATGACGATGGAATTTGCCGGAGAACGCACTCTGATGCGGGTGTTCATCGGCGAGAGCGACCGCTGCCATTCCGGACGGCACAAGGGCAAGCCCCTGTACGAGGCGATCCTGCTGATGCTGCGCGAGAACGGAATTGCCGGGGCCACCGTCGTGCGCGGTATCGCCGGTTTCGGTGCCAGCGCCCGGATTCATACCGAGAAGATACTGCGACTGTCGCTCGATCTGCCGATCATCGTCGAAGTGGTCGAGACCGAGGAGAGGATCCAGGCTATGCTTCCCGAGCTGGACGGCCTGATCGGCGGCGGGTTGATCACGCTGGAACGCGCTCGCGTGGTCCTGTACCGGCCGTCGGAGAAGGGTGAGAAGGGGCAACAGGGGCAGAACGCGTGACCCGCCTGACCGACGAGATGCTCGCGGCCGCCCGGCCGATCCTGGAGGCCCAGCTGGAGCACCCGTTCGTACGCGGGATCGGGGATGGCAGCCTCCCTCCGGAGACGTTCGAGCGCTGGGTCCGGCAGGACTACCTGTACCTCAAGGAGTTCGCCCGCGTGTTCGCGTGGGCCACGGCGAAGGCCGACCACCTCGCGGCGATGAGCTGGTACGCGGCCGTTCTCGACCTCACGCTGAATACGGAGATGGCGCTGCACCGGGAGTATGCCGCGCGGTTCGGGATCGGCGAGGAGGATCTGGAGGCCGAGGAGATGTGGCCGACGACGCGTGCGTACACAGACTTCCTCGTGCGGACGGCGGCCGACGGCGACATGGCAGATCTGCTCGCGGCGCTGTTACCCTGCGCGTGGGGGTACGCATGGCTCGGCGCTCGATTGGCCGAGAAGGAGAGACCGGCGGACCAGCGGTACGCGGACTGGATCGAGCAGTACGCATCGGCGGAGTTCCAGGACGCGGCCGAGTGGCTGAGGACCGAGACGGATCGGGTAGCGGGTTCGGCGAGCGGTGCGAAGAGAACGCGCCTCGTGGAGCTGTTCGTCTTGTCGAGCCGCTACGAGCACAGGTTCTGGGAGATGTGCTGGACGGGAGAGAACTGGTAGCGCGCCGGCGGAGCGCAAGGGAGTGAGGGCATACAGTATGGCTGGTGGAGGGACGAGAGCCGTAGTCGCCGCGATGATCGCCAACGCGGTAATCGCTGTGGCCAAATTCACGGCAGCCGCGATTACGGGAAGCTCGGCGATGCTGTCGGAGGGGATTCACTCGGTGGCCGATACCGGCAACCAGGCGCTTCTCCTGTTCGGCAACCGGAGGGCCAGGAAGCCGGCCGATTCCCGTCACCCGTTCGGATACGCCCAGGAGCTGTACTTCTGGAGCCTGATCGTCGCGATGATCCTGTTCGGGCTCGGTGGCGGCTTCAGTATCTACGAGGGAATCATTCATCTCGGTCACCCGGAGGTCCCCCGGGACCCGGCGTGGATCTACTCGGTGCTCGGAATCGCGTTCGTAGTCGAGGGAATGGCGCTTCGTGTGGCGCTGGGCGAACTGGGGGGGAAGCGAAGCAGTCTGAGCCTGTGGTCCAGACTGCGGGCGTGCAAGGACCCGCGCGTGTTCGTGCCCGTAGCCGAAGATCTAGCCGCGCTTGTCGGAATCACTGTCGCTTTTGTCGGCGTGTTCCTGGCGAGAGCGCTCGACGCTCCCGTGTTCGACGGGGCTGCCTCGATCGTGATCGGCGTCATCCTGGCGTTCGTCGCCGTGTTCCTCGGCTACGAGACCCGAGCCCTGCTGGTGGGCGAGACGATCTCCGAAGAACTTGGAGCGGCGATCAAACGCATTTCACTGGAGGATGAAGCCGTCGAGGACCTGGTCCGCATCATCGGTGTCCACCTCGGGCCGGACGATATCCTCCTCAACCTCGGTCTGCAATTCGACCCGAGTTATCGGGCGGAGGCCGTGGCGCAGGCGGTCGAGCGGATCGAACGGAAGATCAGGGCGGAGGATTCGAGGGTGACACGGGTGTTCATCGAGCCCGAGATCGCGCAGGATCCGGGCGGTCTGTCCACACCATTCTGAGGACCGCGGTGTGAATGGTGCCGCGGGTGTCAGCCCCCGATCAGGTCGGCCCGTTTCCCGGCAGCTCCACCCCGAACTTGACCACGCTCTGCACGTCGTATTCGTCCCGCACTGTGCCCAGGACCCAGTCCCGGGTGAACACCGGGCGCGGATAGGTGCTGAATCCTTCGGGAGCACGTACCGCACCGAGGTACCGCCCGTCCTCGTCGAACACGTCGAACAGCACGCGCTCGTGCCATTCATCCGCGATCGCGTCCGGTTCCGTCGGATCGTAATCGGGGTCTTCGCGTTTGAATCCAGGCTGTGACACCCTCACCCAGACTGTCCCGTCTTCCCCCGCGTAGAACGTCGAATACGGCGGCTTGTGGTCCGGTATCGGATCCCCGTCCCACTTCCAGTTCGGCTGCGTGCCGCGCATGTTTCGGGTTGCGAACGCCTCTTCCTCCGCCTTCTCGCCGCCCGTGACTCGTACCGGATCGAAGTCCTTCGCAATCCGCAGTGGTCCCTGCGGCTTGAGAAGAATCAGCGAATAATCGGTGTTGATCTCGTTGATCGCGGTCCCGTTAAGACAAAGGGCCGTCTGTTCGGACGCCGTGAACGGAACGCTGTTCACCGATACGCTGTTTCCGTCCTCGCTCGTGAACCGGGCCTCGATTCGCGAGCCCTCGAAGCCGGTGTCGGGTGGTCTCAGAGTGTCGCCCGGTGTCCCGTCCGGGAGGATCTGAACGAGCCCGGATTGCCAGTCTCGCACGTCGGCCTCCACGTCCAGCAGGATGATTGTGTAGGCCCTGTCGAGAGTGTCGACGATCATTCGCTGCGAGGTATTGAACCCCCCACGGATCCGCCAGCCGGCCAGCGGTTCACCGTCGGGCGCGAATACCTGAATTCGGGCATTGGCCGGATCTCGAAGTAGAATCCGACCGTCGGACAGAACATTCAGCCCGCCATCGGGGCGCTCGTACTCTCCAGGACCGTCGCCGGGACGGCCGAACGTCGTGCGATACGTTCCATCAGAATTGTATACG
>PVMK01157007.1_pt1 | contig 10661 bp, 12 predicted proteins | sample 1853481 | NCBI WGS metagenome assembly PVMK01 (sample SAMN08533507, study PRJNA380276) | Marine sediment metagenome, whole genome shotgun sequencing project. | reverse complement strand
TATGGGCAGATGGACATTTGCCGCTGGCGACGGTAGTTTACGGAAACCAATACGCACGCCAAGAAAACCGCTTCCAAGGAATACTGATGCGCCACATTATGGTCATGAACGCCAAGGGCGGCTGTGGCAAAAGCACCCTTGCGACGAATATCGCTTCCTATTTTGCTGACGAGGGATATGGGGTGGCCCTGGCCGATTATGACCCGCAGCGCTCCAGCATTGACTGGCTCGAACGGCGCCCGTCCAACCGTGCGGAAATTGCAGCCGTGGAGGCGTACAAGGATGGCCTGAGGCATGCGCCGCGTAATGCGGATATTCTCGTTATCGATGCGCCGGCCCGATCTCATGGCAAGGAATTGACGGACCTGGTAAGGCATGCCGAGACGATCATCGTTCCCGTCCTGCCCTCGACGATCGATATGCAGGCATCCGATCGCTTCATCAAAGAACTGAAAGCGGTCGGCAAAGTTGAACGAAAGGATGTCAAGATCGGTGTGGTGGCAAACCGGGTTCGCGAATACACGCTCATATTCGAAGAGCTCGACGAGTACCTGACATCGGCGAGAGTGCCCTACGTTGCTGCGTTACGTGAAGCGCAAAATTACATCAGGGCGTACACCCGCGGACTTGGAATATTCGAGTTGCCGGAATATCTCGCGTGGCCCGACTGGGAGCAATGGGAACCGCTGACGAAGTGGTTGCGCAGCGTTCGCAGCCAGCCCTGTAGGAGCCCTGCGCCCAGCGGGCGATGTTAGCCAGCGGTGATTACCCGCAAACATTAATGGCATGTAGTGAACATGCCCTTCATGTTTGTCGCCCGGAGGCGGCTCCCACGAATCTCACAGTTTGCTATCGTTAGTCCGCACCCGCAGGCGGGTCGAGATGCGGTATCGCAGGCAGGGGCGAACGGGCGACCAGGCTCAGGCCGACTCGATATGCATCGGCCGCGGCATCGCCTTCGCCGAGCTGGTTCAGGAGACGGCCGAATTCCTGGTAGGCCTCTGGCGTCGGACGAATAGAGATAACCGTTTCAAGGTAACTACGGGCTTTACCCCAGAGCTCATTACGCAAACAAAGTCGGGCTGCCGCGAGCAACAAGTCAGCGTCGTCACCGTGGCTCTTTAGCCAGTTCTCCGCTTTCTTGAGCTGGCGCGGCGCATCGCTGCCATTGACGATGCCGAACAGTCTCACGAGTTCCGGGCGCCATTCACGCCGCAGATCCGTGGCCAGATCCTTCTCCGCCTTGTCATGCATACCGGTGCGGATCAGGCTGCGATAATAAGTTTCAAGCAGGCCTAAGTCCTTTCTCTGGTCTTTCGGAATTTTCTTCCAGACGATCATGACGGTTTCGCCATCGGCGGCCGATTCAAGATGTTCCTGATGTACCCGGAGCGACCACTTGGTCAGGGTCGCGTCGTCAAGCCGGCCGTATTTCCTGAGCTTGGGAAGGATCTGCGACAGATGCGACCAATCCTCGAGCCGGTAATAAAGCCTCCCGAGCAGTGCGAGCGCATGGCTGTGATTCGGTGAGTTCTCTTCGATCTGCCGCAGTGTCGCAAGCGCTGGTTCATACTGCGCCTGGTCGAGCTGCAATTCAGCCTGCGTCAACAAAACCGCGTTGGCCGCTTCGGGCAGGTTTTCATAAGCCTGGCGCAACCAGCGATCGCGCCGTTCATCCTGTCCAAGCAAGTGTGCGGCCCGCGCCGCCTGCAGATAGTTAAGGAGTGGTGCGTCGCTGACATCGGCAGCCCGTCCAAGCAGGCGCTCGCCCTTTGCGAAGTTGCCTTCCGCAACTTCTATCACTCCGCGGGTCAGTCTTTGGCCGGCGCGACTGGTGCGATAGCGGCCGGCGGCTTCGCCAAGCTTTCGCGGTGCGCGAAACAGCTTCATGATCATCCAGGCGGCAACGATAGTGAGGATAAACAGCGCCATCAGAACCGGCACCGACATTTCGATCAGATAGCCGCGAAAGTGAATGACGACGTAGCCGGGATCTGCCAGCAAAAAACTGGCGGCAAATGCGCTGACAATCAGCACAACAATGACAAGCAGGCCGAGTTTCATTGTTCAGGCTCGGCGACGGGCTCTGGTGATGGCTCGGCAACGGCCGCTGTTGCGTTCGAAAAGGCAGCGAACTGCCGCAACAAGCGCAGGGATTCAGAAATATCCGGCGTGGCAACGGAAAATACACTATCGTGAATCTCGGCGATCGTCTGCAACGAACTTCGAACTGCCGCGCTGTCCGTGTCGAAGTACTCTGTCAGCCATGACGCCGCATCATTCAGGCTTTGTCGAAAAATAGTTTCTTCGCCACGCAACACGGCGAGTCTTGCCGCCTGCAATTGCAAGGCGAGATTGGCGCGTAAGAAATACTGCGACTCAGGCGCGATCAGCGGTTGCACAGTCTCATCGACACGCCGCACGCTAATCGCACTGTCGATTGCACTTTTCATCGACGCCAACGCACGATCCACACCCGTCAACTCCGGGTCAAGCGCAGCTGCTTCGCCTGCATCCGACAAAGCGACTTCCTGTTTCAACGGCAGGGAGTCGACTACGGCGGCGAGACTGGCAAGCGTTAAGGTTACGCCTTCCGTGTCTGGCGTCTCGATGACATCCAGTGAACGCAATTCGAGCGAAAGCGCGCGCCGGATGTCAGTCAGTGCAGGATTGGCGAGTTGTAACAAGCGTTCGTCCGCAAGCCCGAGTGCGAGACTGGCGAGGTGTGGATTGCCCTGCAAGTTGCAGCTGCGCATTCGCAATTTGCATGTAGTATTCGGCCTCAGCAAGAAGCCAGGCATCTCGCGCACCGGTTGAAATTCCCTGTAATGAGGAAACAGAGCCTTCAATGGCAGCCATGCGGCCGGGGACAGATTCGAATTGCAGCAAGCGATCACTGAAGCGGCGCTCGATTGCAGCAATTTCACTGTCACGCGCTGCGAGTTGATCAGACAATGCGGTCACGTTTTGCTGCAAAGAGTCAACTGAATCCTGCACCGCACGAAACGACGATGTCACTGCGACAACTTGCTGACCGATTGCAGCGGCATCTTCGCGGTTGTCGCCTGCGGTACTTCGATCGCCGACAAAATCAACGCCGAACGCCAGCAACGCGAGACTTGCTGCGATCAGGGCAAGCCATGCGACAAGACCGCCGCCGCTCTTTTGCGGAACCGCTTCCGCTGCCGGCTCCCGCATGGATGGCTCGGGTTTTGCTGATGCCGGGCTCGCGCTTTTTTCCGCAATCGAATCTGCCGCAGCGGGCTGCTCAATTACGCTCTCGAAAGTTGCGTCTGCGGTAGCGGCTTCAGGCTGACCGCCTCTTCTTCGAGGTTGCTTTCTTTTTGCTCATGAAATTTGTCCGGTTTTCGTCGCTTTAATCAGCGTACTGACCATAGCGGGTGCCTGCGGGTCCGGTGCAAGCACGGTCGCGATTCCGGGAATCAGCTCGGAAGCTGTTTGTATCACACGAGCACTGGGTGCCACCAGTGTCGATTTCCGAAGTAATCTCAAGAATCGAGGCGGCAGAATCTGTACCAGGTGTTCCAGCGTTTCTACGCTCATGGCTGTTACCAGGCCGATGCGATCCTCGCTCAGTGCCGTCTCGAGATTTTCGAGATCGGCCAGCGTCGGTTCATGTTGGATGCGGTCGTAGACGTAAAGATAATCCACTTGCGCGCCGCGCTCTCGCAATGTTTCCGCCAGCAGCTCGCGGCCGCTTTGCCCGCGCACGATGACTATGCTCTTACCGTCGACTGACTGAAGCGCGTCATGCTGCAAAAGATGCTCGCTGTCGAACCCGTCCTCCGGAAAAATATCGACGCTGACACCCACCGCTTCGATTGCAGCGCGGGTTGCGGGGCCAATCGCAGCAATTTTCTGCTGCTTTCCCTTGACCGCTGCCAGGCCATAGGCGACTGCGTTGCCGCTTACGAATACAACAATGTCCGGCCTGACAAGCTCTGCAAAATCCATCCCGATCTCATCGATATTACGGCCGACGATGTCGATGGTAGGAAAAAGAAAGACCTTGCCGCCCGCCGCTTCAATTTCGGACACCAGGTCTTGCGACTGATGCTCTGGCCGTGTAATCAACACGCCACATCCGGCAAGACCGCCATCATTCACGACTGCGCCTCGCGCAGAATATCGCCTGCGCCGAGATCAAGTAAGCGCTCCGCTACCAGCGTGCCGATCGATTCGGCTTCGCCTGAGGGGCCTGTGGACTGTTCACGAAGCAATTGACGGCCGTCTGGCGATGCAACCAGCGCCTCAATTGTAAGGGTGCCGTCAGCAATGGTTGCATAGCTGGCGACCGGTGACTGGCAATTTGCACCCAGTTTCAACGCGACCGCACGTTCGGCCAACGTCGTCAATTTTGTCTCGGCGTGCTCAAGCGCAGACAACAAGTCGCATAAGTCGCCACGATTATCGTCGCACTCGATCCCGATCACGCCCTGGGCCGCCGCCGGCAACATTTGCTGCGGCCCGAATTCTTCACTGATCCGCGACTCGAGGCCAAGGCGCTGCAAGCCCGCGCTTGCGAGGACGATCGCCTGGTAGTTGCCGTTATCCAGTTTTCCAATGCGCGTCGCGACATTGCCGCGCAGCGGATTGACCGTAACGTCGGGGCGCAGCGCGAGCAATTGTGCTTGTCGGCGCAAGCTGGAGCTGCCGATTATTGCGCCATCAGGCAAGTCGGCGAAATTGCAAGCGGGCGCGGATACCAGGGCATCGGTCGGACTGGCCCGCTCCAGGACAGCGGCGATACAGAAACCGGGGGGCATTGCGGCAGGAACATCTTTCATTGAATGCACGGCGATGTCTGCTTCCCCTGCCTGCATCGCGATCTCAAGTTCTTTGATGAAACAGGCCCTTACCACCTATCTTTTGCAGGCTGATGTCGAGAATTTCATCGCCGCGAGTTGTCAAAGGGACCAGCGTGACTTTTGACACCTGTGGCAGCTCGTCGAGCTTGGCTGCAACGTGATTGGCCTGCCACAGTGCAAGCTCGCTTTTGCGCGTCGCGATTCGGATTTCCAAGCGGCTTACCCTTTCTTCAGGCGGCGTTTGACATTTGTCAGGTGACGCCGGCTCACGATGAGTCCATCGTCATCATCTGTAGCACCGCCCCGAAGCACAATCTGCGATCGCCCGTCTTCGGTTTTTCTCAATGACTCGATGCTGGTTACCGCAACCAGTGCTCCACGGTGAATTCGCACAAACGTGTCGGCAAATTCGTCTTCAAGCGTCTTCAACGAGTCGTCAATGAGATCCTGTCCGTTGAGGTGAAATACGTTGACGTATTTTTGATCCGCAAGAAAATACTGTACTTCGCTGACAGGAATCAGTTTCAACTCACCCTGCGATCGCGTGCATACATGGCTGCGGCGATCGGGTAACCCGGATTTCTTCGCGACCTCGCCGAGGACGTTGTTACTAAGGCGCTGCGCCAGTTCAAGCGCCTGATCCAGGCGCTCACGCCGCACCGGTTTCAGTACATAGCCTATGGCGCTGGCTTCAAACGCCTCGATGGCATACTCATCATATGCAGTTGCAAAAATGACGGCCGGCGGATTCTCGAACGTATTCAGATGATGTGCCGTCTCAATGCCGTTGAGACCGGGCATACGAATGTCCATCAATACCACGTCTGGTTCGAGTTCTGCCGCCAGTTCAAGCGCGCGTTTGCCGTTTCCAGCCTCGCCGATGACAGTGTGGGCCCCGTCTTCCTCAAGCAGATGCCTCAGCCGCACCCGTGCCGGTGCCTCATCGTCGACAATTAGCACATTCACGGGGCGCTTTCCTCGCACGGAAATTGCAGCTGCACGCTGTATTCACTGTCAGTCTCCTTGACATCGACCTTCGCCCGATTGCCGTATGCCAGCTCGAAGCGTTGCCGGATATTGGACATCGCCATCTTGTTGCCGTCTTTCTTGCGTGCCTGTCCGGGCGCGATCGGATTTCTGATCGCGATTCGCAAATCATCATCTATGCGTTTGCCAGTAACGTTGACCACGCCGCCATCCGGCAGTAATTCGATGCCGTGGTAGATGGCGTTTTCCAGCAGAGGTTGAATGGTCAGGCTCGGAATCAGGGCGCGCATCGGCAACTCGCTTATATCCCAACGGACTGAAAGCCGATCGCCAAGGCGCAGCTTCTCGATCCGCTGGTATGTCGTGGCAACCTCCAGTTCCTCTTTTAAAGTTGTCCGGTCTTTGGTTGCGCCGAGGTTGGCGCGTAACAGGTCCGCGAGATCCTCGATCGCCTCTTCGGCCTGTTTCGGATCGCTTCGGGTGAGCGAAGCGATCGTATTCATGCTGTTGAAAAGAAAATGCGGTCGCATCAACGCTTGCAGTGCGCTGATGCGTGCCTGCGCTTCGAGCATGATGCTGCGGCGCCACTCACTGGACACGTACAGGTAGCGCATGGCGAGTGCGATGACAATCGAGCTGATGGCAAACGTTCTCATGAGGAAAGCGGCGTGGGTGTCGTCGATGATGACAGCTTCACCAAATCTCACGGTAAGCCAGTAGGTCACTTCCGCGAGCAAGAGACACATTACCACCAGTACGACGAAGCAGATAACAAAGGCCTGCGTGTTGCCCTGATTCTCAGCCCATGGGCGAATGCGGCACAGCACTGCGGTTCCGAGCAACGCGAGCCACAGCAGGAACATGGACATCTTCGACAGTTCGGTTAAGAAGTTACCGGGCTCGAACGACGCAAGTGTCAGGACGATGGCGACCAACTCCGCGACCAACAGGATTACGAGGATCGTGCCGGCGGCACAGAAGTCGGGCAGATATGCTTGGGAGAATTTATCGTCGGCTTCGGGTGCTGAGGCCAAGTGTGGTCCTCCTCACGAATCAAGTCGGCATTGTAACGCGAAGAAATAGGGGACAGACCACGATTTTTTGCAAAAGCGCCATAGCAGGCAAACTGTCGAAAAAAATCGTGGTCTGTCCACTATTTCTAGGAAGAACAGTAGTCCTGGACCTGGTTCTCGACCCGTTCACGGGCTGCCTGCATCTCATCTTCGTCAAGATAGACGCGCTCGCCGTTCTCGTCCTGGCGATAGAGGCGCCGGGAAGTGACGTATTTCTGCAGTTGTGCCCTGGAGGTGCTGCACTTTTCCGCACGCGCGTCGGCCTGTGCCTGTAATTCTTCAGGTGACGGACCGGTAGGTGTAGCTGCCGCTTGCTCTTCCGCGGCTTTGGCTGCCGCGTCGGTACGGGACTGCACCATTGCCTGGACGCGCGCGGGGTTAGTCGGCCGCGATTGGATCGCAACCTTTTCGGACTCTGCACTGACAGGGACATCGCTGAAGTGGATATCGCCGTCCTCATCGGTCCACTTGAAGATGTCACCTGCGACGGCAGTGCCTGCTGCGGTCACAGCAAGCATCAGAGCAACAGCGATCGCAAGGTAGCGCATGATGACAATCCTTTGACGGTACGCCCGGGTCCAAACCACCCGAGTGAGCCTCAATCGCTCTATTAGCTTAAGGCTTTGAACGATAACGTATTAGATCATGTCGACGAGCACATTTTCGTGACCACAGTCACAAGGCCATTTATGGTGTATTTGACATAAAAGAGGCTGCGAGCAGGCTAGCCGGTAACAGCGTGCGATTCTGGCCTGTAAGCGCGGATTCACCTCTGGTCTTTTACAGTCGACTACGGTATCAAACGGCTATGGCGAACGAGTCGATCAACAAGTTGGCAAAAAACCTTGCGGAGACGCTGCCCCAGGGCCTGCGGTCAGTGCGTGATGATCTTGAAAAGAACTTCCGCTCTGTCCTTGACACTGGTTTGGCCAGACTGGACCTTGTAACGAGAGAACAATTCGAAGTCCAGGAAGCGGTTCTTGCGCGGACGCGGGAAAAACTGGAGGTACTGGAAGCACGTCTTGCGAAAATTGAGTCCGGTCCGCCGAAGACAAAAAAGAAAAAGACTGCAAAAAAGGCAAGTAAGAAATCCGCAAAGAAAAAATCCGGATGAACCAATGCGATGCCAGGGAGCGGCGATGCAACTGAAGCAAGCTAATTCCTTGAGCAAGTGAGTCTTGCGATCCTGCTATGCCGGGCGCAACTGGGCGTTACAGCCCCGCCGGTAACCATCGAGGTATTCCTGTCGGGCGGTCTGCCAAGGTTTTCCGTTGTCGGTCTCCCGGAGGCGGCGGTGCGCGAAAGCAAGGATCGCGTCCGAGGCGCGATTTCAAGCTGCAATTTCAATTTCCCGCTGGAGCGCATCACGGTCAGCCTGGGTCCAGCCGACATGCGCAAGACGGGCGGTCGATTCGATCTGGCGATAGCGCTTGGCATCCTGGCGGCGAAAAGACTGGTGCCAATGAATCGCTTCGAAATATTCGAGTTCTACGGTGAACTTGCCCTGAACGGCGATATTCGGCCGGTACCCGGCGTTTTGCCAGCGGCCATCAAGGCCGCTGATGCAGGTCATCCGATCGTTGTGCCGAGAGACAATGGCGCCGAAGCAAACCTCGTTCCGGGCGAGGTGTATGTGGCCGACACGCTGCCGGAGGTAATCGCGTTCCTGAGGGGTACCCGTGAACTAGGTTCGGTGGAAGCGGTGCCGGAGTGTCCCTGCACAACAAACCATCCGGATCTTGCTGACGTCAAAGGGCAACGGCTGGCAAAGCGCGCATTGGAAGTTGCCGCGGCAGGACGCCACAACATTCTATTCAGTGGACCGCCGGGCACGGGTAAGAGCATGCTAGCACAGCGACTGCCTGGCATATTGCCGCCGATGAACGACGCGGAGGCAATAGAAACTGCCGCCGTTGATTCGGTGCTCGGTCGATCGTTCGATCTCGCTCGCTGGCGGCAGCGCCCGTTTCGTTCGCCGCATCACACGGCATCTGCCGTGGCCTTGGTTGGCGGGGGCTCGGATCCACGGCCAGGTGAAATATCCAGGGCGCACAATGGTGTCCTGTTTCTGGATGAGCTGCCCGAATTCAGCCGGCATGTGCTCGAAGTCCTTCGGGAGCCGATGGAAAGCGGCTGGATTACGATCTCGAGGGCGGGTCGCCAGGCCGACTATCCGGCGCGTTTTCAACTGGTGGCAGCGATGAATCCCTGTCCGTGTGGCTACCTCGGAGACCCGTCCGGCGATTGCCGGTGCAGTGCCGATCGGGTGCATAACTATCGTGGTAAGATTTCGGGCCCATTGCTCGATCGCATAGATATTCTCATGCAGGTGCAGCGGCCACCGATAGCGTCGCTCCATCCAGACGCACCGGCGGAAGAGGCGAGTTCCGAGGTTACCAGGCGAGTCATCAGAGCCCGGACAATCCAGCTGAATCGCTCGGGTGTGTGCAACGCTGAACTGAGTGGCAGCAATCTGAAGCAAGCGTTTTGCGCCGAAGAAGAAACCTGGAAATTGCTCGTCAAAGCAGCCGACAAACTGGCGTTGTCGGCACGCGCCTATCAGCGAGTACAACGGGTCGCGCGGACCATTGCAGATCTCGCCCAGGAAGAAACCGTCGGCAAACACCATATGGCCGAAGCGCTGGCGTTGCGCCAGTTCGACCGTCAGCTGGTAGTGTGATTGATTCTAGCAGGATGTCGAAAAAGCCCTCCATGATTTTTTCAACGACACGATCCGAAAAGTGCGATTTTCGGATCGCTTACATTTTCAATGTCTTAAAGCCATCGAAAATGTCGGTCGCCGTGTACCGACTAGCAGACTGCTGAAAACCTCCGTTTTTCAACAGTCTGTTAGTTCGAAATCTGGCCGAGCATGTAATCAACGGCGCCGTTAACTTCCCGGTCGGACAAGTCCAGCCGCGCACCTTTGGGAGGCATGTAACCCGTGGAGCCGGTATAACCTTCCAGTGCGTGCAGATAGAGCGTATCCATGCCCTGCGCAATGCGCGCTTCCCATGCGGCGCTGTCGGCCAGTGTCGGCGCGCCGCCGATACCAGTGCCGTGACAGACGATACAGGCTTCGTTGAAGACCTGCGGGCCCGAAAGGAGCGTTGCAACCGGTTCGGCTGGTGGCACTTCGTCTACCCGAATTTCGCCCGGAGCAAGCTCATCCCCGGGTAGCCTGACCCGGCCGAACGGGCGAATCCGTTCCTCAACGGAGGCGTAGTACTCGGCCTGACTGTCATCCGTACTCGCCGTGAAATCCGATAAATTCCTTACGAATATGAAGAGGACGACGCCTACGATAGCGACAAAGATGATTACCAGGGTGCCGGTGTCAAAGAGTGATGAAGGCTGCTTGTCTTGCGTCAAAATCCTGCTCCGGAGGAATGAATACTGATTGTTGTGCCCGGCATCCGGGCCGGCAGCAGCGCATTATATATCAAGAGAATACCAGTGCCGTTGCCTATTCGAGCGCCAGCGCCGGCTTTTCGTTGAAACCCCTGATTGCATTGATTCGGTGCCGGTGAGAGAGTAACCGGTCCATTCAGGGGAATGAAATATGCATGCCAGAAGATACACCGTACTGACAGCGCTACTCCTGGCGCTGGCATTAGCAGCGTGCGGCGGCGGGCAGGAGGCATCGGAAACACTGGAATCGGCGGCAACGCCCGCTGTAGCGCCAGCCGACCTGGTGCTGCGCGGCGGCAAGGTGGCGACGGTCGACCCGGCGCTCGGCAACGCCGAAGCCATCGCGGTCAACGGCTACCAG
>PVMK01124759.1_pt1 | contig 10661 bp, 8 predicted proteins | sample 1853481 | NCBI WGS metagenome assembly PVMK01 (sample SAMN08533507, study PRJNA380276) | Marine sediment metagenome, whole genome shotgun sequencing project. | reverse complement strand
CAGGTGCATTATTCCGTAAATTAGCCATTATGAGGTCCAATAGATGAAAGGAAAGATAGGGTTCGAAGAGCACTTCGCGATCAAGGAAACGCTGGAAGAAACCCGCAGCTTTGCAGGTGATTCCGGGTTTTGGGACGATTTTACGCGCCAAATTCTCGACCTCGATGACGAGCGGCTCGAACATATGGATAAAACCGGCATCGAGTTCGCCATACTGTCACTCAACTCACCCGGTGTGCAAAGCATTTTGGATGCTGACGAGGCGATGAACGTCGCGAAGAAGGGTAATGAGCGAATGGCCGAGGCTGTCGCCAAGCACCCTGATCGTTATGCCGCCCTGGCCACTCTGCCGATGCACGACCCGGATGCCGCGTCGGCAGAGCTGACTCGCTGCGTCAGGGAACTCGGTTTCAAGGGCTGCATGATAAACGGGTTTCAGCAGGCAGGCGATCCCGAGAACGTGAAATACTATGACTTCCCGGAATATCGAAGCTTTTGGGCGACCGTGTCTGAACTCGATGTCCCGTTCTACCTCCATCCACGAATGCAGATCCCTTCCCGGGCCCAGAATTACGAGGGACATCCCTGGTTGATGAGCGCGCCCTGGGGGTTCGCAATAGAGACTTCGATTCACTCCCTGCGACTATGTGGCTCGGGTATCTTCGATGAATACCCCAACCTGCGAATCTGCATCGGCCACCTGGGCGAGAATATTCCATTCGGTCTGTGGCGAATCGATGCACGGATGCGCTTCTCGCGCCGTGAGTATCGCGGTAAGCGACCCCTCGGTGATTACTTCAGGGATCACTTTCACATCACGACCAGTGGCAACTTCAATGATGCCGCCTTTCGTTGCACGCTGGAGATGCTGGACAATGACAAGGTCTATTTTTGCTCTGACTATCCGTTCGAAAAGATGGAGGACGCAGCCGACTGGTATGACGCGACGGATGTCATCTCGGATGAACAGAGAATCAAGATGGGGCGCACCAATGCCATTAAGCTGTTCAACCTGGATATGGAATAAGCTTCATAGTCAGGGATTTGTCGTCCACGAAATGTGCTTAGTCTCCAGGAACTCGGACAGTCCCTCTATACCATGGAGGCGGCCGATGCCGCTTTCCTTGTAACCGCCATTTTCTACTTCAGGAAAAGTTCGCCCATGACTGTTGATCCAGATTGTGCCGCTTTGTACTTTATTGGCGACACGCTGTGACCGCTGTAAGTCCCCACTCCATATGCTGGCGGCCAGGCCATAGCGCGTATTATTTGCCTTGGCGATGGCTTCTTCCTCATCATCGAATCCATCGATGACCAGGACCGGCCCAAACACCTCATCCGCATACATCGGCGACTCAGGATTGTTCGCATACACCAGACCGGGGCCCAGAAAGAACCCGGAATCCAGGTCGCCACCGGGAGATTCACATTGATATAGTATTTCGTCGGTTTTACTGGCGTTATCGAGCAGATCGACCACTCGTTTCCGGCCGGCTTCATTAATCATCGGTCCCATCTGACTTTTCGGGTCGTTGCCCGGTCCGATAACCAGTGCGCGCATCGCTTCGCCCAGTTTTTCCTGTGTCTGTTCCAGGATACTGTTATGGGCCAATACCCGGGTCGCCGAGCAACAATACGGACCCGTCATGAACAATCCGGCGCGTACCAGCGCAGGTGCGGCCAGGTCAAGATCGGCATCTTCAAATACGATACACGGGGCACTGCCGCCGAGTTCCAGCCCCAATCGTTTCAAGGTTTTGGCGCCAGCCGCCATGATTTGCTTGCCAACCGCGGTACTGCCCGTATAGCTGATGACGTCAACGTCTATCGAATCAATCAACTCCTTCGCGCCTTCGCTGCCGGTCTCACTAAACATGTTAACGATACCGGCGGGCAAATCCGGTATGCCGGACAGCAATCGAAACACATATTCATTGGCGATTGCCGTTTGGGGCGCCGCCTTGACGACTGCCGCACAACCCGCCGCTAGAGCGGGGGCCAGGGATCGAATCATCAAAACGACAGGGGCGTTCCATGGCACGATGATCCCCGCGATGCCGAGCGGCTCACGAACCAGGTTTGAAAAAAGTCCCGGCTCGAGTTCGATTATTCGACCGAAAATATTTCGGGAGAGTCCCGCGTAATAACGCAGCTCGGAGATACCGGCATTGATCTCTCCTTTTGATTCCGCCAGTAACTTTCCATTATCAGCCGTTAACAACTGTGCGAGTTCCTCCAGGTTTGCTTCCATGAGATCCGCGAATTCGAGCAGGACTTTTTCTCTCACTCGAGGTTGATGGGGCCACTGGCCATGATCAAAGGCCTTGCGCGCTGCGGAGATTGCCTCTTGCGCATCTGCCTTGCCGGCATCGGCAAAGCATCCCAAAACCTCGCCGGTTGCCGGGTTCAGGCTTTCGGCCACCACACCCGTGGAACTGTCGACCCAGTTGCCACCGATCCAATTTTTCGCTGTTTCAGTCATTATAGTGTTCTCGTAATAAAATCTGGTTGTGATTAAAAGGTGTTATCCAGGGATGCCATATACTCCGCTACATAATCAGCACTGGTTTGATGGTGCGACCGGACCTTGCATCTTCGAATGCCTTGTTGATATCTGTAAAATCGTAAGTGGTTACCAGGCGTTCATAGGGAAATAGTCCTTGTTCGCTTAGTTCAATAAGCCTGGGAAGGAAGGTGTTCGCTATTGCCGATCCCTGGATTATGCCGCGCAGGCTTGCGCCTTTTGAAAAGATCCCTCGTGTCGTAAATGGAAACTTCTTGCCGCCATCAGGTGCGGTTACTATGCCACAAACTCCTCCCTGGCTCAGGGCCTCGATCGAGTCTTCCAGTCCCCCGACGGTACCGGAAGTGTCTAATGCATACTCAACTCCCCGGGGCGCCAATTCACGAATCCGTTCGTTGACTGACCCAAGGTTGGCATCAATGGTCGCGGTTGCTCCCAGTTCGGCGGCCAGGTTCAGGCGACCGGCGTTATAGTCGACCACGATCAATGGAGATGCCTGTTTGAGTTTGCCGGCCATGGTCGCGCTCAGGCCGACGGTTCCGGCGCCAATAATAAGCAGGCCGGACTTAGGGTGAACGTCAAGAGAATTCAGAATTGCACCTGCGCCGGTTTGAATGCCGCATGGTAATGCGCCAAGGTGCTCGTAGGGTGTCTTTCCGGTAATGGGCACAACATCGCGCTCAAGTGTGATGGCGTGGGTGGCAAAAGATGACTGCTGGAAGAAGGCGCCACTGAGTGGTTTACCATCCAGCTTGATCGTGTGAGAGCCATCGAGACGGGTACCGCCGAAGGCCAGGGGTATACCCTCGGTACAGATGAAGGGTTCATTCGACACGCATTGCGGGCAGATGCCGCACCAGGGGTAGGAAATAAGTACCCGCTCTCCGGGCCCGACCCGGGTTACATCCTTGCCAATGGCTTCCACAATGCCGGTGCCCTCATGCCCGAATACAGCGGGGAGAGACAGTATTTCTTTCGCCTTCACATCGGTGTGGCAAACACCGCAGGCGTGAATCCGTACCAGCAATTCATCGCCTCTCAAATCATCCAGTTCAACCTGCTCTAAGGAGAACGGACCATCTGGTTCGTGAAGTATAGCGGCTGTTGCTTGCATGATTTATTAAGGAACCTCTCGTTTATATAATGAGTTACTTTTTGAGTATGCTCTAATTATAAGGTCCTCAAGCGGGAATTTAGTGAAGAAAACGTTCCCATGCGAGTCAGCACATCAACGTTGGGTGACGCCCGGTTGTAGGCTAATTGAACTTGCGATGCCGCGGTATCCTGCCCGATTAATCACGCTAAATGGGAATATTTGTGTGAGTCGCGATGCTCTATCCCGCTGGTGTCACTTCTTTTGATACCATTTGCGACCGCAATTTGAATTCACTCTCCGCCCCATGTACGCTTGCATGGATATACTGTCTAAAGAGTTTCAACCCATGATTGTAAGAAGCATTAAGCAAGTTATTCCCGGTCAGCCCACCACCGATGGGGACGGAGTCAAGATCTCGCGAGTTTCCATGGTCAGAACCTCCGCCGCCAGCCCGTTTCTCATGCTGGACGAGTTTCGTTCTGATGACGAAAAGGATTATATCGGCGGATTCCCAGCCCACCCTCATCGCGGTTTTGAGACGCTGACGTATTTGCGTGCCGGCGGATTCACGCATGAAGACCATATGGGGAACAAGGAAACCATTAACAGCGGCGGGGCACAGTGGATGTCGGCGGCCAGCGGGATCATCCATTCCGAGATGCCGTCACTCGAGCTGGACCAGTTGCATGGTTTTCAGCTATGGATAAATCTTCCGGCGGAAAGAAAGATGAATCCGCCGCAATACCGCGATGTCGAGTCGGATGAGATGCCCATGGTCGAGTCCGCCGGAGCGCAGGCCAGGATTATTGCCGGAGACTTTGTCGTGGATGGTCAGGCGTATTCGGGGCCCCTCGACCGGGTCTCAAGCAAGGCAAGGGTTGCAGACGTGCGGCTTGTCCCCGAAGGCGAATGCATTATTACCCTGCCTGATGATCTGAATGTGCTTGCCTATATATACGATGGCTCGCTGCATGATGTTCAGAGCGTGGAAAAAAGACACCTCATCATCTATGGCCCCGGAGAGTCTGTTGAGTTGTGCGGGGGTCCGGAGGGCACGGGTCTGCTGTTGCTGGCCGGTGTGGGTATTGATGAACCCGTGGCGAACTATGGGCCTTTTGTCATGAATACCCAGGCCGAAATCGAGCAGGCGATCCGGGATTACCAGCAGGGTGTGCTGGTCCAGGGCTGAGACCCGGATTTAAACCTGCGCTCTGGTTATGCAAACTACTGATGAATTCATCTCCAACCTGAGGCTCCCGATTATCGCGGCGCCCATGTTTCTCGCGTCGGGCCCTGAAATAGTCATAGCGTGCTGTAAGGCCGGGATTGTCGGTAGTTTTCCATCGTTGAATCCCAGGACGACAGAAGATCTTGATGAGTGGTTGACGACGATATCTGATGCGGTCCGTAACGGGGACCAGGCATCAGCCGGGTTGACTACTCCGTATGCATTAAACCTGATCGTGCACAAAAGCAACCCGCGCCTGGAAGCAGATATCGACATCGTCGTGAAACACGAGGTTCCACTCGTTATCACCTCGCTCGGCGCGAACACCGATATTGTAACTGCGGTGCACTCGTATGGCGGGCTGATCTACCACGATGTCACCAACATCAGGCATGCACGCAAGGCAGCGGGAGCGGGTGTCGATGGGTTGGTGGCCGTCGCTGCGGGTGCGGGAGGCCATGCCGGCGCCATCAACCCCTTCGCACTCGTCAACGAGATACGGCGATTTTTCGATAAGACGCTGGTCTTGGCGGGGTGCTTGTCCACCGGCGCCGACGTTGCGGCCGCGATCGTGATGGGTGCAGACCTGGCGTATATGGGGACGAGATTCATCGCGACGGCGGAGAGCCGTGCGAAACCGGATTATAAGGATGCTCTTTTAGAGGCCCGGGCCAAAGATATAATATACACGGCGGCGATATCGGGTGTACCTGCAAGTTTCCTTCGGCAGAGCCTGGAGGACGCCGGCATAGATCCGGAGAACCCTGTTGCACCCGAAGACGTGGGGCTTGCGGAGGAGTTGATGGACGAGGGTTCGGGAACCCACAAAAATCGCCGCCCCTGGCGTGACATCTGGTCTGCCGGGCAAGGGGTCGGGTCTATCGATGACATGCCGCCAGTGGCCGGGTTGATTGCGAGATTTGAACTTGAATTCAATGCCGCAGGCAAGAGAATTCATCACACCTGACGCAGATGGACGACGTGGTGGTGCGACTTAGGTTTCCCGGAGTCGCGGGCGCAAAAACAGGTACTGTGTGAATCCCCGGCTGATGAGCCAGCACCAAAGCGCAAGCCATAGTCCATTGTTTCCCATCTCTCCTGTCAGCCACCATGCGGGCAGGAATACGACAAAGGTCGAGAAAATCATCGAATACAGCATTTCCCGGGTCATCCCGATTCCTATGAAGATGCCGTCAAACTGGTAGGCCCATACCCCGATCACGGGCAGGAATGCAACCCAGGGGTAGTAGATGGAGGCGATCTCGCGTATCTCGGTAATGCTTGTGAAACCAGTGATAATGAGTGATTTCAGGGCAAACAGGGCCAGGGAAGAGATGGCTGCAAGGCTCACGGCGACCTGCGTACTTTGTCGGCATATACGTCGGAACGTGGCCTGGTCATTGGCCCCCCAGGCCTTGCCTGTCAGCGCTTCGGTGGCGTGGGCAATGCCATCGAGCCCGAAGGCGGTCACGTAAAGCAGGCTGATTAGTATCGCGTTGCCCGCCAGTATGTTCTCACCCATTCGGGCACCTTGTGCCGTGACGAAGGCGAGGGTAAACATTAAAGCAAGTGTGCGGAAAAAAAGGTCCCGATTTACGGCCAGTAACTCGCGGTACTCCTGCAAGCGTGCAATGGCGGCCTTTATCAGCGCGAAATCCGGATTCCACTGAAGCCCGGCTATCTCGCCTCGCAACAGGAGCAGGGCCAGCCCCAAGCCTGCGTACTCCGCAACCAGGCTCGCCCAGGCGGCGCCTACCGAGTTCATCTCGAGTACGATGACGAGCAGATAATCGAGCAGAATATTGAGGACATTGGTCGCAATCATGATGATCATCGGCAGGCGCGTATTCTGAAGGCCGATAAACCAGCCGATAATGCAATAATTTATCAGCGTGGCCGGTGCACTCCAGATGCGAATCCGGGCATATTCATTTGCGAGTTCTTCAATCTCTCCGCCATTTGCAATCCACCCCAATCCGGTCGGGATGGCGATCCCCTGGAGTAAGAGGATGCCGAGTGCCAGGGCAAGGGCCATGACAATACTTCGTGCAAGCAGGATACCGAGTTCGTCGTATTCCTCGGCGCCATAGAGTCTTCCTGCAAGGCTGGTGGTACCCATGCGCAGAAACCCGAAGGCCCAGAACAGGATTGACAGGAGCTGTGACCCTATAGCGACGGCACCAAGATAGACCGGGCTGGCGAGGTGTCCGAGGATGGCCGTGTCCACGACCCCGAGTAACGGGACACTCAGGTTGGCCAGCATAATCGGTGCGGCCAGTCGGGCGATCTCGCGGTGACCCTGCAGTTGGGAAGTTGCTCTCAAGGGTCCATCCGGTACTTTGTTGGAGAAGAAGGCCGTGATGCTATCGAATCAAAGAGAAAATGGAAACCAATAAATTCCTCGCCATCTACCCGGAAAACGATACAATCCGGCCCCATGTTGCAGTTCGAAAATCTTGCCCTGAGGCGCGGGCCACGGCTCCTGTTCAGCGGCGTCAACCTGAAGATATTTCCCGGCCAGAAGGTCGGGATAACCGGCGCCAATGGCACCGGTAAATCCAGCCTGTTCTCGCTGTTGCTTGGTGATTTGCATGCCGACTCCGGCGAAGTGCGAATTCCGCGAGACTGGCGGCTTGCGCATGTCGAGCAGGAGTTGCCGTCGGGCGACCGGAGTGCCATCGACTATATCCTCGACGGGGACACGGAACTCAGGGGGTTAGAGGAGAAGTTGTCTGCGGCCGGTGACGGGGATGGCCACCTTGTTGCCGAGCTTCATCAGCAAATGGAGGCCATCGACGGATACACCGCCAGGGCGAGGGCTGCCCGCCTGCTCAGTGGGCTCGGCTTTCAGCCGGAAGATGAGGGACGTATCATCGACGAGTTCTCGGGCGGCTGGCGCATGCGCCTCAATCTTGGGCGGGCCCTGATGTGTCGTTCAGATCTCCTCCTGCTGGATGAGCCGACCAACCACCTGGACCTGGACACGGTCATCTGGCTGGAGAGATGGCTGGCCGCCTACCAGGGTACGCTGCTACTGATCGCGCATGATCGGGATTTCCTCGACCGTGTTGCTGACAACATACTGCACATCGAGCACGAAGGGCTGCGTCTCTACAAGGGTAATTACACGGCCTTTGAAAAGCTGCGTGCGGAGTACCTGGCGAGCCAGCAATCCCTGTATGTCCGGCAGCAGCGTGAGATTGCCCACATGCGTGCCTATGTCGACCGGTTTCGCGCCAAGGCTACCAAGGCGAGACAGGCACAGAGTCGCCTGAAAGCGCTGGAGCGTATGGAGCAGATTGCACCCGCCCACGTGGATTCGCCATTCAGGTTTGGTCTGTTCCCGCCCGAAAGAAACCCGGAGCCACTGGTGCGTATCGTGGATGCCGCCATTGGTTACGGGGAAACAACCGTCTTGGACGACATTAACCTGACATTGCGACCGGGCGATCGTGTTGGCTTGCTGGGATTCAACGGTGCCGGTAAGTCGACGCTTATCCGCTTCCTCGCCGGAGAAATAGAACTCCAGGCAGGATCGAGGCTGCCCGCAAAGGACTTGAAGATCGGCTATTTCGCCCAGCACCAGCTTGACCAGTTACATCCGCAGCACAGTCCCATGGAACATCTGATGCAACTGGACCCGGACATACGTGAGCAGGAATTACGCAACTATCTCGGCGGCTTTGGCTTCTCTAAAGATCAGGCCCTGTCCCCGGTCGGCCCTTTTTCCGGCGGCGAAAAATCCCGGCTCGTGTTGGCCATGCTGGTCTACCAGCGGCCAAACCTCTTGCTGCTGGATGAGCCGACCAACCACCTCGATATCGAGATGCGCCAGGCACTGGCAGTGGCGCTGCAGGATTTTGAGGGTGCGATGGTCATCGTGTCCCATGACCGACACCTGTTGCGCGTGACGACGGATATCCTGCTCCTCGTCGACCGGGGCAGGGTAGACGAGTTTCCGGGGGATCTCGAAGACTACCCGGCATGGATGGCGGAGCGCGCCAGCGAAGGTCGGCGCGGCAGGGGCGACAAGGCAGGCAGTAAGCAGGGGACTCATACACGTGAAGCGCGCCGGGATAGAAAACGTCGCGAGGCCGAAGTCCGCCAGCGCCGTAAACCCTTGCAAAATCGCATCAGGTCCAGCGAAAAAAGACTAGCGGAACTCTCTTCTGGGATTGAAGAGCTGCAGGCCCACCTGGCCTCTCCGGAGCTATACAAGGAAGCCAGTAACAAGGAACTACTCAAGCTGCAGGCGGAGCTCGATGAGTTAAGAAGGCAACGGGATTCAGTTGAATCCGACTGGATCGAGGACAGCGAGGAACTGGAGTCATTGAATCAACCGGCCGGGGGATTGGATTAACCCCCGACCACCTGGTTCGAAGCTACGAGAGAAAACTTAAGTTATTGTTTAAGTCTGGCATGCCAGTCTCGTTAGTAATATTCGTGGGTGGTTCTGAATAAGAGGTTTTACTAACCCACATTCAGGCACGTGTAATATTCAATCTATTGGTCGTATTATTTTGAGGGTCATTTCTGAATGCGGCAACATACCCGAGTAGCAGATAGGCTGAATATTGCATAGCCACGTCATTCCGGCGCATGCCGGAATCTAGGAATTATGACAGGAGGATGGTATGGATAAGGAACCCTGTGGCTTACTGCGGACGAACTGCAAAGCCTGTCGATGTTCAGCCACGTGATTCATTCACTGGGTGATGGCCTATTAAGCCAGGAAATGGGCGTGGTTGAAAAACAGCTCGTCCGTCTCATGCAGGCGCGCGGCATAGACCCGTTGGTACTGAGGGAGCGACTGAAGATACTTCCCCACGGGCACCGGCAAATCCCCAGTCGCCACTTTGCCCTCTCCGTTGAGACATGCATCAAGCGCCAGCGCTTACTGCTGCATTACCGAGACTTCAAAAACAAAACCTCCATACGCGAAATCAGCCCGCAAACCCTCGTCTACTATCGCCAAAACTGGTATCTGGATGCCTGGTGCCATCTGCGCAAGGGGCTTCGAACCTTTGCCATCGCCCGCATGGATAAACTCAAACTTCTAAAAAATGCGGCTTTGGACAAACCTCGCAGCGTGCTGGATGCACACTTTACCCAAAGCTATGGCATCTTCGCCGGCCCTTGTGCTCCTCTGAGCGAAACAGTAGCCTTAAATATGGCGAAATAGTATCGTATACTATGGCGAAATGGTAGTGTAACGTATGGGTTAAGGAACCACAGGTGCCTGTCCGCGTGGGCGGCAACCGCGAGGAACGAGGGATATGACCGAGTATCTGCGACGACTGATTGATACCGAACTCGATGAGTTGATGCCGGAACTCCCGGCGATCGCGCTGGAAGGTCCCAGGGGAGTCGGCAAGACCGCTACGGCCGAGCGCCGGGCACGCACGGTTTTCCGTCTGGATGAACCGGCGCAACGAGCGATCGCCGAGGCCGATCCGGCGCAAGTGCTCAGCGGGGATTCACCCCTGTTATTGGACGAGTGGCAACGTGTTCCGGCGGTCTGGGATGCCGTCCGGCGGGCCGTCGATCATGAGAATGCGCCGGGCTGCTTCCTGTTGACGGGTTCTGCCGGCCCGGCCACGCCGCCGACACATTCCGGGGCCGGCAGGATCGTGAACCTGAGAATGAGGCCCATGTCCCTCAGCGAACGCGGTACAGGCATTCCATGCGTCAGCCTGAAACAACTTCTGCAAGGCGACAAACCAGACATAGCTGGCAAGACGGATGTGACCCTGGCGGATTATGTCCGGGAGATTGCCCACTCCGGGTTTCCAGGCATCCGGCTGCTCTCGGGC
>PVMK01115179.1_pt1 | contig 10661 bp, 11 predicted proteins | sample 1853481 | NCBI WGS metagenome assembly PVMK01 (sample SAMN08533507, study PRJNA380276) | Marine sediment metagenome, whole genome shotgun sequencing project. | reverse complement strand
GTTCTGCCGGAGGTGGAGAATTGAAGAGGTTCTACCGATACCGGGAGATTACGCATCATTGATCTAAACCTAAGCGATGCCGGTGGCTTATGAATGGAGTTAATCAAAAAGAATCTTAGTACACGCTATCCGGATCAAAGTAACATGAAGCCAAAATTCTTTTTACAAATCAGCGACTACCAGCAGAGCGTGGCCCCGGCCCCTTCAAGGGGCCTTCCTCATGCCCCCAGCGCTGCTGGTGGTCAGCTGATCTAATGAGCAATATGATCTCTTTGAACATTTCATTACCGCAGCTGCAAATGTTTTTTTCTAATATTTTTAAGAGTGGGTGCCATTTTAATGTCCATCCCGGTGTTTGACAGCAAGAGTATACCGCTTTTTTTTAAGATAGCGCTGGCCTTTGCATCCAGCCTTGTTTTGTTTCCGATTCTGGAGTTGGAACCTGTGCCGGTGTTAACCAATATTTTTGCCATGGGGGTGAGTGTCGCGGGAGAAATATTATTGGGGCTGGTCATCGGGTTTTCCGTCAAATTAATATTTGCCGGTATACAGCTGGCCGGCCAACTGGCCGGGTATCAAATGGGGCTGGCCCTTGCCAATGTCATGGATCCGTCTTCCAGTCAGCAGGTGCCGCTTCTGGCTCAATTTAATAATTTGATTGGATTGCTGATATTTATATCCATCGATGCCCATTACTGGTTTATAAGGGCTTTGACTCACAGCTTTCAGATAGTGCCGCCTTTAAACGTCAAGTTCAGCGGCTCTCTGATGGAACATCTAATTAAAATGTCCGGCAACATGTTCGTCATCGGAATTCAAGTGGGCGCCCCCGTAATCGCGGCGTTGCTGATTACCAGCGTGGCCTTCGGATTGATTGCCCGGACCGTACCGCAGATGAACGTGTTTATTGTAGCCATGCCGCTGAAGATCGGTATCGGACTTTTATTTCTCGGGTTCAGCCTGCCATATTTTTCAGCGTTTCTTAAGAAAATTTTCGACGGCCTGGGTCAAAATATTATCTTCATGCTAAAGGCGATGTCCTAAACCGGATAAACCGGAATTGACTATTGAAAATTGAATATTTGTGTCCCGCCTCGGCGGGATTCGCTCCGTCATTTTATTGATAGGTCTTTTTATAAATTGATCCGCCAGGCGGACTAAGTTACTAAACTCGATTCGATCTCGAAACATTGCGTAATACGCGGGACCATTAACTATGCCTGAAAACGCCGGCCAGGAAAAAACCGAAAAAGCGACTCCTAAAAGAAGGCAGGAGGCCAGGAATAAAGGCCAGGTCGCCAGCAGTCGGGAAGTCTCTTCGGCCGTCGTGTTGTTGACGTCTTTAGGTGTTTTTTACTTTGCCGGATCCTGGATGTTCTGGAGTTTGTCGGAAGTCATAGTACGGGTGTTTCAAAATATCGGTACCATGCGGTTTAACAGTATCGACGATGCGAGTGTTTTCTCCTTTGAATTAATTAACAGGTTGTTGACAATCCTGATTCCCTTTCTATTGCCGTTGGCCATTTTGGGATTGGCAGCCAATATTTTACAGGTCGGCTTTAAGTTCAGTACCGAGGCAATTTCTCCGAAATTTAAAAAACTGAATCCGATTTCAGGAATGAAGCGTTTTGTGTCTCTCAAAGCATTTGTGGAACTGGCCAAATCCATTGCCAAAATATTGTTTATCGGCACCATTGCCTATTTGCTGGTAAAAGGCGATATGAAGGCCTTTCCGCTGCTCATCGACCAGGAGGTCGGGCAGATTCTTGTATTTATTGCCAGGGTGTCGCTTAAAATGTGCTTTTTCGTCTGTCTGGCCTTGATCATCCTGGCTGCAGTGGATTTTTTCTACCAGCGCTGGCAGCACGAAGAAGATCTGAAAATGACCAAACAGGAAGTCAAGGATGAACAAAAGCAAACCATGGGTGATCCCAAGGTCAAGTCGAGAATTCGCAGTATGCAACTGGAGATGGCCCGGCGCCGCATGATGGAGGCCGTGCCGGAGGCTGATGTTGTCATTACCAACCCGGACCATTTCGCCATTGCCTTAAAATTCAATGCCGAGGAAATGATCGCACCGCGCGTACTGGCCAAAGGCGCCGGTCATGTCGCCCAACGTATCAAAGAGATCGCCACGGCGCAGCAAATCCCCCTGGTTGAAGACAAACCTCTGGCCCAGGCACTTTATAAAATGGTTGAATTGGGCGACTATATTCCGGCTGAATTGTATCGGGCGGTAGCCGAAGTCCTGGCCTATGTATACCGGCTTAAGGGGATGTACGCTAGGGAATGACGAATGATGATTGTCGAATGTCGAATGAAGGGATCCAAGAAATGATGATTGTCGAATTAAATAATGCTACCCGTCGAGAGCCTCTGGGTCGAACGACAGGGCCGAACGATCATTATAAAAGCAAATGAATCTCCCCACGGCAAGCCGCGGGGTATCTTTAAAGGAAAAATTCATTTTATCGCGGCAAGCTGCGGGGAATTAAACCCTAAAAGAGATTAAAACCTGACATTTCAGAATAAAAGACGCAAGCGCTAAAAATCTTTTCATGCGCCAATTCTCCAATACAGGGTTTTATGTTTTGAACATTTAATATTTGAATTTCGAATTTGTTTCGAATTTCGATATTCGGATTTATAAGAAAAATGATTCCTCTAACAATCCGCTCAAGCTATTCCCTCATGTGGGGCACAGCCGACATCAAGCAGGTCTGCCGTCACGCCAAACGGTTGGGCTACAAACGCCTGGCGCTGACCGATACCGACAATCTCTATGGATTGTGGCCCTTTTTGGCAACCTGCAAACGTGAAGGCTTAAGCCCCATTGTGGGGGCGGAAGTTACCCAACCCGGCGGCCGGAAGCGGGCCGTGTGTCTGGTGGAAGATGATACCGGCTACCGCAACCTCTGCCGGCTGCTTACCTGTCGCCACATGAACGCGGATTTCGACCTGGAAACGGTCCTGCCGGATTACGCCGCCGGCCTGGTGGTGCTGACCCAAAATCCCGATCTGCTGCGCACCTGGCACGCGGCAGAGGTGACGGTAGCCGCTGCCATGCCGCGCAACCCCTTGCCCCCCACCCATCAACTGCGCCGCAGCGCCAAACACCTGGGAGTCTCCCTGGCGGCCACACCGGGAAGTTTCTTTTTGCACCCGCAAGACTGGGCTATACACCGACTGCTGCGGGCCATTGACCGCAACACCTCGCTGTCGCGCCTGGCGGCCGACGATGTCGCTCCGCAGGATGCCTGGCTGGCCGCACCTGAAGAATACAGCCGCCGGTTCGCCATTTGCCCGCAAGCCATCCGGGCCACCCACGAAATTGCCGAACGCCTGGTGTTCAACGGCCCCCAATTCGGCATTGTCATGCCCCCGCTGTTGAACCGCAACGGTGACGATCCGGACCGGCGCCTGCGCACGGCCGCCTACGCCGGTGCCCGCGAGCGTTACGGAGAGGAGCTTTCCGAAGGGGTGGTCGAACGGCTTGAGCATGAACTGCTGAGCATTGCGGACATGGGATTTTCGGCTTATTTTTTAATTGTCCAGGATATCATCCGGCACAGTCCGCGCACCTGCGGTCGCGGTTCGGGGGCTGCATCCCTGGTGGCCTATTGCCTGGGAATCACCAACGTCTGCCCCCTCAAACACAACCTGTATTTCGAACGCTTTTTAAACCCCGGCCGCACCGATCCGCCTGATATCGATGTCGATTTTGCCTGGGACGAACGCGACGATGTGCTTAACAAGGTGCTGGAGCGGCACAGCGGCCATGCCGCCATGGTGTCCAATCATGTGCTGTTTCAGCCGCGCATGGCCATCCGGGAAGTGGCCAAAGTATACGGGTTGACCGACGCCGAGATCGGGCGGGTATCCAAACGCCTGCCGCGATTCTGGCGCGCCAAAGAATCCGGGCCCGAATTGCTGACCGGACTCAAGCAGCGCCCGGAATCAAGGACCCTGGAATTTCCACACCCCTGGCCGGAGATCCTGGCCCTGGCCCAGCGAATTATCGGCACCCCCCGCTACCTGTCCGTACACCCCGGCGGGGTGGTCATCACCCCCCGCCCCATCGACGAGTATGTGCCGCTGGAACGCGCACCCAAAGGGGTGCCGATTATCCAGTGGGAAAAGGACGCCACCGAGGATGCCGGCCTGGTTAAAATCGACCTGCTGGGAAACCGCAGTCTGGGCGTCATCCGCGATGCGCTGGGCAACCTGCGCGCCAATGCGGTGGCATTTGACGAATCCCGCTGGGAGCCGGAAGACGATCTTGCCACCCAGCAGGCCCTGGCCCAGGCGCACCATGGGGTGCTTTTACATCGAAAGCCCCGCCATGCGGCTTTTGCAGCAAAAATCAAGGGTGGGCGATTTTGAGCACCTGGTGATCCACAGCAGCATTATCCGGCCGGCCGCCAACGAGTTCATCCGCGAATACATCCGCCGGCTGCACGGCGGTCAATGGGACCCCATTCATCCCCTTTTGGCCGAAGTGCTGGATGAAACCTTCGGCATCATGGTCTATCAGGAAGATGTGTCCCGGACCGCCGTTATCCTGGCCGGCTTTTCCCATGCCGAAGCCGACGCTCTGCGCAAGGTCATGTCCAAAAAAGACCGCCGAGCATCAACTGCGGGATTTTCGCAAACGTTTTTTCGCCGGAGCCAAATCCCGGGGCGTGTCCCAAGATCAGATAACCGCCATCTGGGAGATGATGATGAGCTTTAGCGGCTATTCCTTTTGCAAACCCCACAGCGCCTCCTATGCCCGGGTTTCCTTCCAGGCCGCCTACCTCAAAGTGCATCACCCGGCCGAATTCATGGCCGCCGTGATCAGCAACCAGGGCGGCTTTTACGGCACCTTTGCCTATGTCTCCGAGGCCCACCGTCTGGGGCTTACCATTTTACCGCCCGATATCAACACCAGTGAGGTTCACTGGACCGGCCGGGACGATGCCATCCGGGTGGGACTGCTGTCAACTAAGGGCCTGTCCGCTGAGGTCCAGGCCCGCATTGTTGCCGAGCGCCGGCGTCAGCCTTACCGCAGTGCGGGGGATTTCCTCCAACGCGTACAGCCCGCTGAAGATGAGACCCGGGCGCTGATCCACTGCGGGGCCCTGGACGCGTTGAACCCCGGCGGCAACCGCGCGGCCCTGATGTGGGAATTGGCCTGCTGGCTGAAGACCCGATCAAGACAACCGATTCCCCGCACCCGGCGCCTTTTCGGTAGTCTAAGCGATGCTCAGGCCCGCAAACTGCCGCCCCTGCCGCCGGAAGATGCACGGGAACGGCTGCGGCGTGAATTTTCCGTCCTGGGTTTTTTATGCGACCGGCACCCCATGGAACTGTACGGCCACATCCTGCAAAAATTGAAAACGGTCAAAGCCGTCGATCTGCCGCGCCATCTGGGCCGGCGCGTACGCCTGGCCGGCTGGCTGATCACCGGCAAGGTGGTCACCACCAAGCATGGTGATCCCATGGAATTTTTAACCTTCGAAGATGAAACCGGTATTGTGGAAACCACCTTTTTCCCCGCCACCTACCACCGCTTCTGCCACATGATCGACCGCCAGCGGCCCTATCTGCTCAGCGGCAAGGTGGAAGAGGATTGGGGGGCAATCACCCTGACGGTGGATAAGGTTGAAAGGATAAAGCGGTAGCGTTTTCATGTATGTGCCGCCACTTCTGCCCCTCCCTGGACCAGACCTGGCCACTCGATCAACTTCAATGGATCGTTTCCTGAGCAATAAACTTAAATCTTGACCTCGAAATGGCGTTAGTCGTGCCAGGGCAGGCATGCCACCCGCCAGCCTCGCCTGGTATTGAACTGAATTGGATCTGACCGGCCGGCACGAGCACAGAGAGAAAAGTTGCAACAGATTGGGAACGGCATTGGCGGGCAGGTCAAAAGCGGGTGGTTATGAACACGGAACTGTAAAATACTGTCAAGTGCTGTCAAATTCTGTAACCATTTGAAAATATAGTTATTTTTAACTTAACTGGCCCCTAATAATGATGATAATAATTCGCATTTACATAATGTCTTTCTTGAAGATCATGATCTCGTCAAGTCCTATGTAATTGTTACCGCTAAGTGGAATACGTTTCTCATAAATATGTAATTATTTACCACTTTTTTTGGGAATTTGCTTAACTATCTAACATTTTTAGAGAATCTTAATTCGCTACGAATTGGCACATATTATGCTCTATTATCAAAATTGATTCAACAGGTAGAAAGATAATTTACGCTGACGATACCTTTGAACTTCGGGAAGTGCTGACGCCATATGGCAAAGCTGAAAATTTGGATTCCGGAAACACATTTTTATGGAATCGATAACCACTTATGAAAAGAATTTTTATTTAATGGACGGAACACCATAATTTTAGGCATTTTAGGCACTTTGGCGCGACATCATTATTCGATGTTCAATGTTGGACGTTCAGTCTGTTCTAAGTTCGAAGTTTAGCCTGTTCGATATTAAACGATCCTTTGTAGATACACGGTCAAATGGCATCAATGCAACGTATGACCAGTTATTAAATAACTTAGCGCTAATGAGGGTCGACCCGGCCGTCTCCCGAGGATTGAGCGTCCAGGTAGCGGATCTTCCCGGCACGTATTTGGGTCTGGCCACCCGCAATGAGGAGCGGATCGATGCCGCTGCCGCCGGACATGGCTGGCGTCTGGACACTTCCTCGACGCCCAATCTTCTTGGCGGTTTGGAAAGCATGGATTTGCAGAAACGGTGCTCCGGAAGGTTATCATCCGACAATAAATATCCGGCCCCCGACCCCTTAATATCATCTCGTGAGGTCACGGCATGACATCCTGTGGCATCCCTATTCTGAAGTAAAACAGCAGCAGTCAACCGACAGAATTAGAGCCTGCATGCTTTTTTCATAACCTGCCTTTTTTTCCTGTCTGAAATCCTGATACCTGACCTGCATTTTATTTAAAAAGTCTAAAATGGACAAAATGTGAGATTATTTCCTTGACAGCAATATAAAATGAATGTAACTAAGTAAGGCAAAAAGTCCAAATTAGACAAATTGATTGACTCGGGGATCTCAAATGGCAAAGAAACTGTCCCGATACATATCTATCGCTGACGCCATTGCGACACTTTTGCACCCCCATGCTGAAGTTGTCCTCCATGATATTGGAGATGATGCAATCTTTTATATTACCAATCCGTACTCCGGCAGAGAGGTGGGTGATCCTTCAAATCTGAAAGTCAATGCACAGAGTTTCAACCTGGATGAAGATGTGATCGGTCCATATGAAAAAACCGGGGCCAATGGGCAGCGCATTCGATCGATTACCGCAGTGCTGAGGGACGATAGAGGAAACCCCAGTGGAATCATCTGCATCAATCTTGATTTCTCAATTCTTGAATCCGCCATGTCTACTCTTGAGGGATTCCTTCATCCACCGGACGTGGCCCCCCGTCCGGAAATCCTGTTCCGAAACGAATGGCGGGAACTGATCCTGCTGGAAATCCGTTCATATTTAAAGGAACAGAAACAGACCCTGGGAAACCTGGATGTTCAGGGGCGAAAAGCACTGCTGGAACGTCTTGATGAAAAAGGTCTTTTTTATGCAAGAAAATCGGTGGAGCAGGTAGCTGTCCACCTCGGAATGTCGCGAGCGACCATATACAAGGACCTCAACCAAATTAGAAAGAAAAAGAAAACCTCCGATATCGTTGCCGGACTCTGAACCGGCCTTGAAATTACCATGCAGGCCTAAAGTGGGAGGAAAGATTAATGCAAGTATTTAATCTGGAGCAAATAAAAAGCGTCATGGAGCAGATCGACATTACACCTTTTATCGAAGAGGGTTTTGTCGCCTATTCTCAGGGAAAAGTAGTCGTTCCCCCGGTGGGAGAGATGATATTCGAGAATCCGCCGGCTGATGTCCATATTAAATACGGGTATATTAAAGATGATGACTATTTTGCCATCAAGATCGCCTCCGGATTTTATGAGAATTATAAAATCAACCTTCCCACCAGCGACGGACTCATATTGTTGTTTTCCCAGCGAGATGGCACACTGGCGAGTATTCTGCTGGATGAGTGTTATCTGACCAATGTCAGGACGGCGGTGGCTGGGTCAGGTTGTCGCAAAATATATGGCCCCATCCAAAATTGATTGCATCGGTGTCTTCGGTACAGGGGTTCAGGGTCGGATGCAGGTCGAGTACTTGAAACCGGTTGTGGATTGCCGCAATATTATGGTCTGGGGGATTGCCACAGGATAATTTTGACACTTACAAACAGGACATGGAAAAACTCGGCTTCAGTGTCCAAACAACCCGGGACGCGGGTGAAGTCACCGAAAAATGCCGCCTGATCATTACGGCAACTCCCTCCCAGACCCCGTTTATTGATGTCAAACAGATAAAACCGGGCACCCATATAACGGCCATGGGCTCCGATACCCCCCAAAAGCAGGAGTTAGACCCTAAAATCCTTCAAAAAGCCGATATGATTGTGGCCGATAGTATCGAGCAATGCCTGTCGCGTGGTGAAATTTTCAAGGCGCTGCAGGCGGGCCTGGTAAAAAAGGAAGATCTCATTGAGTTGGGGGATGTGATTGCCGGTGGTCAACCCTGGGCGAACGTCTGATGAGCAGATAACCGTGGCTGATTTGACCGGTGTGGCGGTACAGGATATTCAGATCGCCAAGGCAGTCCACGAAGCCCTGATCCAATCCGATTTTGGCAATGCCTAGGAAGCATCATTGTGTGGTTACGCAAAAGGTATGCGATTGATCCCGACCAGGTCCTCCTTGGAGGGGGACAAACGGGCGGTAGTAATGATCGTGGTATTTGTTACTAAAGCTGCATGTCGGGAAAATGAACCCTAAAACAAGGCACAGGAGGTATGAGAGATGAAAAAATTTTTCCTTTTAATGACGGCAATCCTGGTATTCGGCGCAGGCGGACTCGTGCAACCGGCAGCAGCGGAAACGCTGCGCATTGGAGCGGAATGCACCTATTTCCCGTTTAACTATCGCACCCCTGATGGGTGTGCTTACCGGCTACGACATTGACGTTGCCAGGGGTATCATGGAAATCATCGGGGCCGACGCCAAGTTCGTTTGTCAGAAGTGGGACGGTATGATCCCGGCCCTGCTTGCCAATAAGTTCGATTTGATAACAGCGTCCATGTCGATTACTGAGCAACGGAAGAAAAAAATAGATTTCTCGATTCCATACCGGATTTCCGTGGGTCAGTTTGTCGGCAAGAAAGGCGCGAATCTCAATCTTTTCAATAGTGACGGTTCCCCCAATCCGGCCAATTTCAAGGGCGTTAAAATGGGCCTGGAACGTGCCACTACTTACGCGAACTGGGTTGAGGCGAACATACCCGATGCCAAGGTGCTGCTGTATGATACCAACGAGGCCTTATATCTTGATCTCCAGAATGGCCGCACCGATATCATCATGACCAATCCCATGAAGGCCTATCTCAAATTCCTCAGCAAGGATAAGGGCAAGAAATTCGGATTCGTCAGTCCGCCGCTCGCTGACCCCAAATTTTTCGGCGTCGGGGTCGGGGTGGGCATTGCCAAAGGCCGGGCAGGACCTGCTCAAGCGCATCAACGGTGCTCTGAAGACGCTGATTGAAAACGGCTCTTTGAAAAAATACTCCCTGAAATACTTTCCCATTCGCCATTCACAACGAAAAATGGGAAGGTGTCGAATAAGAAGCTGTAAATGACGCGGTGGTGTTGGCGGTAGCCGACATCGCCGCGTTTTTCTCACACGATTTAAAATTCAAATTGACAAAACATGCCTGGGTTTGGCTATCTCAACCAGGTCAAGCCTTAGGTCTCGATCAAAGGGAGGAAGCCTCTGTGGCAGATCTATCCGGGTGGTGGGACGATTATTTCTGGGGTGCAATGACCGTTCTCAAGGTTTTTGGTGTATCCGTGATAATGGCCGTGATTTTCGGACTGATTGGAGCCAGCGCCAAGCTGTCGAAAAACCGCATTGCCAATAAAATCGCCGGTGCCTATACGATCGTCTTCCGCGGAACGCCGGAACTACTGGTTTTATTGCTTTTTTACTACGGTTCGGCGATTGCGCTGACCGGCATCATGCAGATCTTTTTCCCCCGAAATGTCGTTTGTCGATATCCCTCCTTTCTGGGCCGGTTCCTTTGCCATTGCTTTGATTGTCGGCTCTTACGCGACAGAGACCTTCCGGGGGGCCTTTCTGGGCGTTGATCCGGGGATTGTCGAGGCGGCCCGGGCCTTGGGAATATCGAACCTGCAGACGTTCTTCTATGTCCGCATACCCCAGATGTGGCGTTTGGCCCTGCCGGCCTTTGGCAATCACATGCTTTCGATAATGAAGGATACGGCATTAATTTCAATCATAGGACTTGAAGAAATCCTATTTGTCGCCGAAATGGCGACAGCGGTGACCCTCAGGCCGTTTACGATGTATATGGTCGTGGCTTTGATTTACCTCAGCATTACGACCGTCATTACACTCGTGGTGATGGCCCTGGAGAAACATGCGAATCGTCATCTGGAGGGTGCCAAATGAATCTTCAAATATATCTCATCCTTGAGAGCATCCCCAAGATGCTGGCCGGCCTCGGGGTGACACTGCAGCTTCTGTTTCTGGCAGCCTTTCT
>PVMK01178481.1_pt1 | contig 10662 bp, 9 predicted proteins | sample 1853481 | NCBI WGS metagenome assembly PVMK01 (sample SAMN08533507, study PRJNA380276) | Marine sediment metagenome, whole genome shotgun sequencing project. | reverse complement strand
CCCGCCATATGCTGTGTTTACTTTTTGTCTCTCTTGTTTGACAACAAGTGACATTGGTTATTCTTTTTGATTGCCAACCTTTGAGCTCCGCCATGATACTAGATACTGTATCCGGCGCTTTTGTAACTAAGTATCCATTTATATCATCGAAAGCTTCCTTTCTCCAGATTCTTCCTGTACATTGGGAACCTTCACCAAACCGCATCTTATGCTGCTCATAAATATTTCCCTCACTATCCTGAACCGTCATTCTGCCGCTTACAATACCATATTGCACATTCTCATGTAAGAATCTAATACATTCCTCAAAGTAATTCCACGGGTACACTATATCGGCATCAGATAGAGCAATATATTTATAATCTATACTATTATCCCTGCAATAATCCATAGCATAATCAAAACCTTGGATCCATATAACTGCCATATGTTCGCCCCACGCATAGGGATGCTTAGTGGTAAGCCTGAGGCAGTGTACCCATGGATATTTCAAACTAGCCTCCTCTATAATCTGAACTGTTTGATCCTTACTAGCATCATCGACTATGAACCATGCAACTGGCCTAATACTTTGGTTGACGATTGAGTGAAGGAGAGCCGGAAGATTGTCCTCTTCATCTTTTGCAGGGGTAACTAATATGTACGCAAATTCGCCTAACTTCAAAGGTCTTCCCCTCTTTTGTGGTTCACAAGTTACTCCCCTTTTATATTCGTAAGAAGTTCACAGAATCTCTTCTCAATGTGCCGTGCTAGTACTTCGTAGGACCGGTTTTCAGTTACCCATTGACGCCCTCTTTGTCCCATCTCAGCAGCCCTTTCCGGATTGGTTAGTAGCTCAATGATAGCATCAGCAAATGCCTCTGCGCTAAAAGGCACAAGTATCCCCCCACCACTTTGCTCAACTACTTCCTTCTGATCAAGTATCTCTTCGTTGGCAATTACCGGCTTTCCTCCTCCCATATATTCAAACATCTTAATCGGGGAGCCGATTATATGGCAAGCTACTGGAGATACTGGAGATACCCCAATATCTGCGGCAGCGATAAATTTCGGTATCTGTGAACCTGAAACTTGTCCGGTAAAAATGACATCCTCTTCTATTTCCAGCTCACGGGCCAGTTCTTCAAGGGTTCTCCTATCGCTCCCTTCACCTAAAATTAGCAGCTTCACTTTCTCTTTATGTTTCCTGACCCTCGAAAATGCCCTGATCAAAACACTTAACCTTCTTACTTTATCTAGATTTCCAACATAAATGACTATCTGTGAATCTACTAGTTGATAACGTTCGCGGATATCTCTACCATCTTTATTTGTAAACGCAGCGACATCTATACCATTGGGATAAGGCATCAATTTATCTTCTCTGATACCCCTTTGGGCTAGTACATCTCCAAACCACTTAGAGGAGGGAGTAATCAAATCAGCTTTCTTCATTTGATATATCGTTATCCAATCATGAATTTTTGCTATTAGATAAGGGAGAAGCCTTGGCCATTTTGACTTTATTTTATTAACCTCCCACACCATTCCCAGAGGCTCTGAATCAAAGACAAATGGAACTCCATATTTCCTCTTGATATATATAGCTATTAATCCATCAAGCATATCACCCTTTACATACATAATATTATAATTACCCTGTCCAAAGATCTTAAGTATGGAACGAATTCTTTTTGTTGTATTTAATGCTACATTGACAGTTTTCCCAATTAAAGAAGAATTATTGAAGAAAGACGTATATGGAGTAGCAAAGACATCGACATTACCCACGCGAAGTTGCTGCAACGCACTAATATTTTCTGCAGGTACTACCCAGGTAACGTTATGACCATAATTGGTAAGATATGTAATGATTCCCTTCCTATTTGCCGGCCCAAGTTCCACGCTTCCGCTTCTGTACGGAATGTCAAACAACATACATATATCTAATTTCACTCCAATCTCTGAGCATGTGGCATCATGAGACATGTGTGTACTCATAAATATATCCGAGATATCACCCATACCATGCTCCTACATCTTGGTTGTTATTATTGCCATTTCGAAATATGTCATACACTCTAATCCGTGAGCCTCTTCTTTGGGTCATCTAAGCACTTTCCGAAATTTGAAGTAGATCCATTCAAGTAGAAAACTTGATTTATTTACCTCCACAGCCATGTCTATACCTGCTGACTCGTGGTCCTTCTGAATATCTATAGTACACATTCCTTCATTAGATAGTTACATCTATAAATCGGATTGTTTTCCTGGAACTATTTCTATACACTCCCCCAGGCCTCTACGAACTATACACGAATTACGGAAGGCTTCTGGGGACTTTAACGTGCTCTCATTTTTCTTTACATATGCACTTGTTAGAACAATTAGGGAATTCGCTCGATGAGTCTCTTTATTGCATTTATCGTGTAGAATCTAACCTATTTATATGCAACAATAACCGATGCTTTATAACCCCACGGCAACCGTCTATTTGGGCTTAATATCTCAGCCTTCGCAAAACCAGACACCTCTAGTCTATTCACAATATCTATACCATAATTTCGAAAAACAAGTACATTGCTAGAGCCACGTATTAGGTCATCGTGATACTCCGGAGGCAGTATATACTCCAGCTCCCCATTTTGGTCGGGATATTTTCTAACTCTCTCTACAGTGCAACCGCTGTTCAATGGTACTGTGAAAAGAAAAATGCCGCCTGGTTTTAAAACACGGAGAACTTCAGAGAATCCCCCTATATCTTTAGATACGTGTTCAAAAACCTCTGTTGATGTGCAGACATCAAATATACAATCCTCATAAGTTAATTTTTCAATATTTTGACACTGTATACCGTTTCTGTATTCGCCACATACTACATCATCGAAATACTCTGAATATGTGAGTACACCAGCATTCTTCTGAAGATAGTCAAATAGTGCTCCACGAGAAGAAAGTTCATAAACATGCTTTGACTCAAGCTCGGGCACCACTTCAGTTATGACTTCGACAATTGACATATGAATGCCTGTAGCGAGGCATTTCATACAACGCACTCCTATTGCGCTAACATCTAGTCTGACAATTACACTGCCATGAGAACAAACTGGACAATAGAAGGTCCAAACGCGAAACTTTCTCCAGTTGATGGCCTTCATTGCAGTTCTGATGAACACAGCAACCTTCATATCAATCCCGGTTCTAGTAGAGATTAAACGTAATAGACTCTGTATTGGTCAGGAAAACGACGCATTTCCCCTTAATATTCCTTCATATAGAGACTGCTGAAATAGTCTCAATCAACCCCCTAATCCCCCAATTTTGGGGGATTTTTTAAAGCTGGGGGGCACCCCCAGGCCCCCGCCAGAGGGAAATCCCTCCGGACTCCCTTTACTACGCAGCAGCCCCAGGACGGATTTATGCGAGAGGCGGGCAGATCAACAGACACTTCGGCCCACCCCAGACCCCCGGCAGGATGTATCCTGCACCTCTTTTTCAGCGGTCTCATATATTACAAAATACTAGCCAGCCCCAGCATTTTATCTCAGTGTATTTCACCATACTCACCTGGGGAAGTCTCAAAAAATGATTCACCGATGCTCAAGGTCAGTCTATTTTCTCTCAGTTACCAGTAGCCACGTTTTTCCGGTAAATATTCGAAAAGCATAGCACGCCCCATAACACATTCACTCAACTAGTCTACCTTGTCAAACTATGGAATAGCTGACGCCACTCGAGATTCCACTTGAGCTTCTTAAATAATTCAAAGTCAGAAATCCTTCTCAGTTTCTGAACCTGGACACGCCTTTCTTTAATATATTTCCTGTCCCGGTTGAGTTCGCGCATCACTCTAAACTTAGCTCCGATGTAACGCCGGCCCTTTAGCAAGCAATAGCCCCATATAAGAAATTCTGTAATAGCAAAGATGGGAAAGCAAATTGCAACCGTCAAAGGCTTCAGGCTGTAGAGTAATAGAGTCTGCCGTCCTTTTTCCAGTTGAAATAGCTTCTCCGGATTCATCTTCATCTTATATTTGTGGTAGACTACCGCCCCGGGTATACAATATATCTCCCACCCCATCAGATTCACTAGCCAAGATAGCATCACATCATCATTGCCCATGGAGCTTTCCTCTGGAACACCACCTAACCGCTCCAATATTTCTCGTCTGACTAAGTATGAACATCCACTTACGCCGGGCACCCTATAGGGACTGGATGATTTATCGTCTATCTCGTTTAACCCACGGCAAAAGCTAAGCCCAGTAATGTGAATGTTCGACCCCACAGTATTAATCCTATTACGGTCATAGAAAAGTAGAATCTTGGGCATGACTGCCCCTACATCAGGATGCGCATCTAGGAAGCCGGTCATAGCGTTTAACCAGTTAGTGGAGACTTCTGTGTCTATATTGAGCGGAGCAATATATTCCCCAGTAGCACTGGCTAACCCACTATTAATGCCACCGGGATAGCCTATATTTGTGTCATTTGCAATAAAAACTAAATTGGGAAATTTGGCGCGAGCATACTCCAGGCTTCCGTCACTAGAATTATTATCAACAAAGATAATCTCAAAATTGGCGTGACTCTGGCTCAAGATTGATGATATGCAAACATCAATATGAGACATACCATTATAGTTCACCAAGATAACGGACACCTTCTTCACAACCACTTTTTCACTCTTAACAGGTGTGTTTAAACAACCCCCCTACTTCATTTAATTAATGATACGATCTCGATATATGCTATATTCTTGAATTTCCATAACTCACATTTGGGCAAAACCACCTTCTGCAGTTCACAGCCTTAAGCTGGTTTCGAAACCATCATTTTCTAATACCTTAGCATCATGCGATGCTACTATGTAATAACTTGACGTCTGTATACCTAAATTAGTTGCGTGTGCAGCCCCCACCATTTTCTACTGAGATAGGCCGCACTCCTGTAAAAGACGACGTGATATACGCTGTCCTATCCACACTTCCGTCATTAACCCCTACAATCTCAACAGTGCCGGGCCATCTCAGATTTATGGCTGCATGCTGGCACTCAGCGATAGTTCGTTCCGCGTTGTAAGCAGAGATGATAATACTCACGCTTTTCACAAAATTCCACTCCTAGCATTGCTACGTTTTAGAAACGATACCTAGCTAGTTCCATTTGCTACATACAGTTTATATAACCCCTGCAAACCATCCCTGAGCTTGAACTCCGGTTTGAATCCCAGAATCTTTTTTGCTTTAGTTATATCTGAATAATTCCTCTCGATTTCCCCTTTACGTTTAGGCTTATAAGAAGTAAATATTTGTGAATTCAGGCCTGTAATTCTAGACCCGGCACATATTTCTTTAATTATTTGTACAAGTTCATTGATGCTGGTCTCCGTTCCACTTGCTATCTGAAAAACGTTGGACTCCCTAGTCTGAAGTCCGGAATCTGATGTTATCAGAGCCAGGCGGATTGCCTTACAGATATCGTGTACATGAATAAAGTCTCTGGTCTGGTTACCATCGCCATAGATAATCAAAGGTTCTCCTTTATTCACCCAACTCATGTACCTTGGAATTACACCACTTTTATGCTCTGAATACGGTCCATAGCAATTAGCGAATCGAAGGCATGTGGTGTTTAAGCCAAAGGAATGGTAGTAAGCAGAACACAGTGCTTCGCCAGCTAGTTTGGAAGCTCCGTAGGGGGACATAGGCTGAGGTACCTTCAACTCATCAATCGGTGGAGTCTGATCACCAACCGCAGCATTGGATGAGGCCAAAATGAATTTATTTACACCTCTGCAACGGCAGGCTTCTAGAAGGTTGATAGTACCATTGACATTGGTATCCCAATTCTCTTTTGGTTTTTTTAAGGAATCAACAACACCTGTATGAGCAGCAAGGTGAACTACAGCATCTATGCCATCTACCGCCTTTTCCACAACCCCACTATCTCGAATATCTCCCACTACCAAGTCGACATTTGAGAGAACTGTTTGAAAAGTCCCTCGAGTTATTTGATTTCCCTGAGTTTGCTGGGGGAGTTGCTTGATGGTCTTAATGGGGGATTAGATGCTAATTCACCATTTCCCCCAAGCCATAATATGGAATTGGTGGAAAGGTTGTCCAGGATTCTTACTTTATAACCACTATTCACAAGGTATATCACCAGATTCGTACCGATGAATCCACAACCACCAGTGATTAGTATGTTTTTAGGTTCGTATTTATTATTCACGATTCAAACTATCTTCCTTCTGCATTCTTGATTTTATAGCTTGGCTTTACTAGCTCCCATAATACGAAAAACACCTGCCAGACGTGATTCCATGCTGTCTTCCTTTCCTTAGGAATGTTGCACATGGTGATAGGTACTTCGATAATTGTAGCGCCATAGCGGTTTGCCTCAAGGACAAGAATGCCGCAGGTACATTTCCCCATCAGCTTGAGCTTCAACGCGAGATCTCTATCCATAGCCCGGAATCCAGTCCCCGAGTCACTAATTATTACTTTAAAGTTTGTAAGCCAGTTAATAAACCTTTCGGATATCCGGGGTATCTCCTGTATTTTTCCCAGAACCAGGTTGGCTCTCATTTCTAAAATCGGATAAATCAGTCTAGGTATATCGCTGGGATCGTGTTCGCCATCCGCATCTAAGGCAACAACGATATCTCCATTTACTTCTTTAAAACCGGTCCTTATTGCACCAACATACCCTTTCCCATATTGGTTTTCTACTACTCTTGATCCAAGAGTCTCGACTACATCACGTGTACCGTCAGTGCTACCATCATCTATTATTAGAACTTCATCAGCATGCCTTTGAGCCGGCCTAATGATTGGCGCTATTCTCTCCCTCTCGTTATAGGCTGGGATTATTACTGAAACCATGCTACCCACATGATTTTACACTCACCATCTACCAAGCGTCGATACTCTCATTTTTTTACTTTCACTATTGCTATCTCGGTTCCTGACCACTAACTGGTAACATTCTAATGTATCATCTGTGCTGATTGACCCTTATACTTGGCTCCTAGACAGAATTACTATTAGTATGTCGTTACATCTGGCTCACATTTTTCTCCTCTACGACTTCAAGGGTTTCCACCTGCTTTTTCCGCCCGGACCACCATGTCCTAGGTAGTATTAGATGTCGTTTTTCCTCTATCCTCTCTTTGATATGAGGTTGTGTAAGTAAATCAAGCATGCGATATACTTCTTGCTCCAAGGTCACCTGGGGTCTAAAACCTAGCTGATCCGGTAGCTTGTCGCAGACAGGTTCATACGGATGAATGTCAGCTTCCACCCGGGGATTCTCCACACGTTGAATCACCACTGGAATATCGAATTCTTTGTTGGCTACCCTGGCAACAGTCTCAGCCAGCTCTCTTAAGCTGTAAAAGCCAGACATCTGATTTACTACTTCATACCGCCCCGGTTCTGGTGGATGACCAATGAGTCGAGTCATGCACTGCATCGCATCCTCTAAGGCGATAAAACCACGGATCTGCTCCCCTGAACCATATATTGTTAATGGGAATCCGACCACCGCTTGAGCGACAAATCGGTTTATCACCGTCCCGAAGTATTCGTCTATGTCCAGGCGGGTGCGAAGTCGTGGATCTGCAGCGACTTGTGAAGTGTGTATACCATATATAACACCCTGCATCACATCGTAGGAACGCAGTCCCCAAAATCTACACGCTTTATGTATATTGACAGTGTCCTGCACTTTGCTTACGTGATAAAAGCTCCCCGGGTCACGCGGGGTAATCTCGCCGCCCAAACTCCATTCCCTGTCACCCCACTTTAACATGGCATCATCTGGGAATACCCCTTCAAATATGGGACGACCGGAAAGGGGTGTACCGTATTCACCCATCGTGCCCAGCTTGATCATGGAGGTCTCCGGCACTAAGTCCCTCATCATAAACAAAATGCCGAGGCTGCCTAAGACATTGTTCTGCTGGACATAGCTTGCATGGTCGAGGTCTATCATGCTATAAGGGGCACTCGGGCACTCGCCATAGTGAACGATAGCTTCCGGCTTGACCTCATCGATGAATTCTTGCATCAGGTTCCGCTGGTTTAAAATATCTATATTCCGAAACTCGATGTCTATGCCGAGTACTTCTCTGGCTATACGGAGCCTTTCAGTCATCCTTGTAATAGGAACTATGGTATGGGCGCCTCTCTCCATAACCCAATCACGACGCGCATAGTTATCTACTCCGCTAATCTTGCAACCCAAGCTACCTAACCAAAGGGCAAGCGTCCATCCTAAGTACCCATCTATCCCAAGGATCATCACCCTCATATCTTTGAGTAAATAGCCATAATCCGTCATCTGCCATTCCGGGCATTTTTCAAAAGTGATGGTCATAGGGTCATAGCGCCCCAGTTCCGGACGGCGCTTACATTTAGCTACACTATTCGACTCGCCATCAGCACCCATATTTTGAGAGTGCATCATAACTGAGTGTCCGCCAGCCCTGAAATCCACCCTTCCAGTGAGGGCCATTGCCGGGCAATTCCAGCAAGTGCAATCTGCATTATGTGTTTCCATCGCTCCTCCTTTCCTAGCTACCGCTATTTTTCTCCTTTAATTAAGGAGTTCCTTATTTCGTGCATCGATTTCTCAATACTTTATTAAACTATTTGGCACTATTGCTTGCGAGGTAATGCATGCTACTATAGTAATGGGGGCTCTACTGGGTGTCACCCTCGTTTTTGCCACCGTCCCCACTTGGTATATATTCTCTCGCTTCTTGAGATAAGCGAGCAACTTCTCCACGCATCATTTCCTTCATGGCCTGCAGCATTAGCGCGGTAAACATTGCTAGCAACCCTACTAAGCAAAGAAGAACTGCACCAAGAGCGTTGCCTACAGCCAATTCCCTAATCTCACTATATGTAAGTAAAACACGTATGCCAAGAAACAGTCCACCCGCCATAAACACAAGCCCAGGTACCCCTAAAAACAGCAGCGGTTGTCTTAGACTGATTAAAACCACAACCCTACTTAGAACGCCTACCCCGTGACCTACCGGGTTCCTTTTTGCCTTTTCCAAATAGGAAACATTTATAGGAACTTCAGCTATCCCGAGCCCACTTTTACTTATGGCGAATTGTATCTCAGAGCTAACCGACATTCCGTCTTCCGTCAAATTTAGCGCTTTAAGTGCTTTCGAAGAATAGGCTCTGAATCCACTCTGCGAGTCACTAACTGTCTGCTTGGATCCAACATTGGTAGCGATTGTTAAAACTCGTTGCCCCAGGCGTCTAAACATAGGCGGCTTTTTGCCTACCCCCAGGAACCTAGAGCCCACTACAACGTCTGCCTTTCCCTCAATAATCGGTTTAACGACTTCAGGAATATCGCTGGAATCATGTTGTCCATCCCCATCGATGATCACCAGGATATCTGGCTTAAACTGTCTCGCCTTGATAAAAGCGCTACGAATCGCCGCACCATAACCCTGATTCCTGTCATGCTGGTATACGTCTGCTCCAGCTGCCGCAGCGATCTCAGCAGTTGCATCAGTCGAGCCGTCATCTATCACTATGACCCTGCTGACATACCTCTTCGTCTTGAGTACTACACTGCCGATAGAACGCTCCTCATTGAAGCAGGGGATGGCAGCGACAATCTTCGGCATCCGCTGTTTACTTTCGGAAGCTATGGACTCCTGATTCATTACTAGCATTCCTTTCCTTGACGCAGTAGTCAATCAAATTAGTGTAGTGTAGCATAGGACACCTAGTTTGACAAATTAATTGTGTTCGTCCTTGTTATGTATTCGTCCTGCAATAGTGTTATTTCGTAGAGCTGGCTGAAACAGTCACAATCAACCCCCTTAATCCCCCATTCTTGGGGGATTTTTATATCTGGGGGACACCCCCAGACCCCCGGCAGGAATTATCCTGCACCTCTTTTTCAGCGGTCTCTATAAGAAAGGTCAACTATGAGGGCAAAGCAAGGATGGAAAGTTGGAGACAATTCGAAACGAAAAACAAAGGAGTACTTGCTTCATTATGCTGATTCCGTATCTAAGTCAGCTCCTGCCCGCTTTGAAGGCTTCTACCTTGATTGCTACCCAACATTTTGTGTCATTGAAAGATACAATGCCGAAGCAATCTCACCATCGCATACCTGCCACTAGCACTCCTAAGATTGCTTCGCTCCGCTCGCAATGACAAACGTATAACTAGAGAGTCTGCAGACATGGGCATTAGCAACCCCCTATATCCCCCAATCTTAGGGGACTTCTAAAGCTGGGGGACACCCCCAGACCCCCGGCAGGAAGTATCCTGTACCTCTTTTTCACCACTCTTTATTAATGCTGAAAACCTTCACACTAGAAGATAAAGAATAAGATCGGGATGAGTCCATTGGTTCATACCTAACCCTTTTCGTCATTGAGAGAAGCCATAGCAGGAGCTTGTAGAGGAGTGGTTAAGGCGCTTTGCTAAGAGAGGTCATTCTAAGGTGAGTATTGAAATATCTTTACGTAGGGGATTTCACTCTCTCCCCACTGTATTGAAGCGGACTCATGAATTAATTCGTAGTGCTCCAGTTCCACGAGGGGCACAGGGCTAGCAAAGGGGTGTATGCCTACTACTATATAGTCTGGATTTTCATCAATAAATGTTTTCGCTTCCTCATAGGTGGGGAAGGGCAGGCC
>PVMK01117283.1_pt1 | contig 10665 bp, 9 predicted proteins | sample 1853481 | NCBI WGS metagenome assembly PVMK01 (sample SAMN08533507, study PRJNA380276) | Marine sediment metagenome, whole genome shotgun sequencing project. | reverse complement strand
GTAAGGAAATAATAGAATCTCAGGTGTATCAGTAGCCTGGGCCATGCCAGCCCAAACCATAGGGGTCTCTCTAAAATTATTAGCATTTACATTGGCACCATGCGAGATGAGCAGTTCTACCAAATCTTTATTGCCACCTCTGTCAGCCCCATGCAGAGGGGTAAATCCCGTCAGTGACGCAGCATTTATATCAACACCTTTTGAGATGAGCAGTTCGGCCACATCCTCATGGCCACTAATGGCAGCCCAATGCAGAGGGGTGAATCCCCTCTTTGTCTCAGCATTTACATCAGCACCTTTTGAAATGAGAAGTTCGACCACATCTATATGGCCTCTGTCAGCAGCAAAATGCAAAGGAGTCGATCCACTTCCGGTCCTGACATTTACATCAGCCCCTCCTTCAATTAAACTATTTACCTTTGGCAGGTCTCCTTCTTTAGCAGCTTCATGGAGTGGAGCGGCCATAGCATATCTGCTTAACGAAAGAATTAATACAAACAAGCATAACATGATAACTTTTGATTTTTTACCTGATTTAGACATAAGGCACCTCCTTTCTTGATATCAAAGGGTTCAAAACCTTAGCCTAAGACCTGAGCAACAGCCTTACTGAAAAACAGGGTTAGCCTTGCGCGATCGCCTCTTCACAAAAATCATCCGCCGATGACCTGAATTTACCCAGCTGATGACCGAGATTGGGATTAAGTTGCCTGATCACCGTATCCATAAGCCTGGGGGAACCAGTGCGGCATGGTCTCAATGGTCTCGGCATCCATCCCGAGCATCTCGGCTCCTGAATAAACCGGACACTTGCCAAACTTGACCACAACTTCTTGCGAGCTTTTGGTTTTTTAGAAAAAGATTTCAGCTCCCAACAGGTCCGTTTGTATCCTATTGGAAGCTAGGCATATACATGGGGTGTTTTCCCATTGGAGGACCTCCTGAATAGAGGTTAAATGATTGGTGGGAATATTTACATATGATGTAATGACAAAAAACGTGGGAAGTCAACAAAAAATATCAGCTTTCAGGAAATTCATTGCAGTAGATGATCCTGGACTTGAGAAAGGAAACAATATAGTCAGGATTTCTTTGGTATTTGGCACCACTCTCGGGACAATACTACGTGCATAAGCCTTCTGTCTCACATCGAGGAAAACTATGCAACAATACCAACTCAAAACATGCATTTTGTCAAGGGTAATCATAGGGTTAAGTTAGGAGCAGGCAACTTCTCAACTAGTCCAGGTAATGGCTGCTGGATTCTAGCGAAAGCAGCAATCGAGTCAATAGTCAAAAAATATGATTTACCCGAAAATATTGAGATCTTACAAACTGGCATAAGATCTAAGATCTTAGTGTGTGTAGACGGCTAGTACAACGTAAAACTTAAAGCTTCGCATTTCGTGCAATATTTGCTATAGTCGTCTTCATCGGACAAGGAGGGCGATATGGCACCACGCTACAGAGTAACATTGACAAAAGAAGAGCGGAAAGAGTTGGAGGGTATTTCAACTAAGGGAAAAAAGGGCAGCCCGTACCGTATTATATGCTCGAGCATTGATCCTGCTTGATGCAGGAGAATATGGTCCAAAGTGGGTCGTTGCACAAGTTGCAGAAGCCTTAGGGACAACGTCTCGAAGTCTGGAACACTTAAAAAAACGATTTGTTGAGGAAGGTCTTCCTGCCGCCATCGAACGGAAGAAGCGCGTGACTCCTCCGCGAGAAATTCAATTCGGAGGCGAATTTGAAGCCAAGCTTTTGGCCATGGCATGTTCGGAGGCACCGGAAGGGTCGAAAACGGTGGACTATACGGCTATTGGCTGAAAAAATGGTTGAACTGAAAATAGTACCGAGTGTTTCTCCGATGACGGTATGTAATACTTTAAAAAAAACGAACTTAAGCCTCACTTAAGAAAGTACTGGAAAATACCGCCAGACCAAAATGCCAGCTTTGTAGCGGCGATGGAAGATATTCTCGAAGTTTATGCGCGTCCGTACAACGTGAAGTTTCCGGTTGTGTGCATGGATGAATCGAGTATGCAACTGATCGGGGAGGTGCATGAGCCTATTCCTGCAGCTCCCGGCCATCCTGTTTTAATGGATGACGAATATGTTCGCAAAGGGAGTCGCAAACATCTTCATTGAGGTAGAACCCCTTGGGGGAAAGCGTAAGGTGAAAATCACTGAACGGCGGACACGGATTGACTGGGCACATTTCATCAAAGAGATGATTGAAGAACGTTATACAGATGCCGAGAGAGTAGTTTTGGTTATGGACAACCTCAATACACACGATACGGCCTCGCTATACACGGCCTTTCCGCCTGAAGAAGCCAGATGTTTGGCGGATCGCCTTGAAATACATTACACCCCTAAACACGGAAGTTGGCTAAACATAGCAGAGATTGAACTCAGCGTTTTGAAGCGACAATGCCTTGCAGGTCGAATTGACTGTATTGAGAAAATGCGAGCTGAAGTGGCGGTATGGAATACCGATCGAAACAACCGTCAAACCAAGGTCGATTGGCAGTTTAGCACGAATGACGCACGTATCAAACTGAAACGGCTATATCCGAAACTTTAACAGTATACACTGTACTAGGGGTTAGATGAATATTTTGTCAAAAGATCTGGTTATCAGGAAAATCAAGCCAGAAGATGCGGACGAAATCAGCAGGATTGAGGCTGTCATAACCAAATCCCCTGATAGAACCGATTTCAGACAGATTATTGTGAAACAGGTGCGTAAAGATGAAGATGCAAGCTTTGTAGCAGAGATTGACGGCAAGGTAGCGGGCTACATGATAAGCTATACTGTCTATGCCGGGTTTGGCGTTGAAAAGAGCGCCTGGATTGCAACGCTGGGTGTGGATCCCAAGTTTATGGGGCAGGGTATTGGGAAGATGCTGGCCGAGGAGATCCTTCGGGTTTACGAGGAACGAGGCATCAGAAATATCTTCACCTCTGTCCGCTGGGATTCAGTGGACCTTTTGTCGTTTTTTAAGACCTTGGGTTTTGATCGGAGTGATTTTATTAATCTTAGAAAGGGACCTTGATTCTTGACCGTCCCCGACGTATCGGCTGTTGGCCTCTCGTAATGCCTGGATTCCGGGTTATCCGGTCAATCCCAATCCTGTTTCATCTCTCAAATGTTGTGCCCCTTTCGCCATTAGACACACAAGGGCAGATCCCGTATAGTCCGAGCCCAAAAAAGGAAGTTCTTGCAAAACCCGCTTTTTTCTTGACACATAGCTACGATGTAGCTAGATTGTAATCACATAGTATTGAACATCGTAGATAATCTTTTCTTATCACCAAGAGTAATAAGAAAGCATGTCACGGATTCAGGTAATCTAGAAGGGGAAAAAAATGAGGTACGCAGAGACAGGGTTTAATTTAGAGGTTGATCTAACCCGGGGAAACATTGAGAGGGTGGAAACCGACCCAAGAGACACCGAGCTTTATCTGGGGGGGCTAGGGACTAACGCCAAGATATTATGGGATAGGGTTCCCCCTGAGGTTGAACCCTTTTCTCCTGATAATCTACTCATATTTGCCGCGGGTCTTTTATGTGGCACACCTGCTACCGGTTGTAATCGTACCATTGTTTCTACCATTTCTCCTCAGACGTTACTGATGGCATTTTCAATGATGGGGGGGTTTTGGGCACCAGAATTGAAGTATGCCGGCTATGACAAGGTGATTCTTCGCGGCAAGTCTCCTGATCTGGTTTATTTGTGGATAAACAATGACAAAGTAGAAATACGTGATGCCTCTCATTTGCAGGGTAAGGGCGCTACTGACACTGCAGAACTGATTCGACAGGAGTTGAAGGAACCGAAAGCCCAGGTGGCGGCTATTGGCCTGGCCGGTGAAAACAGGGTCTATTTTGCTTCTATCGAGCAGGGCAGGTCCAGCGCCAGCCGAGGCGGAATAGGGGCCGTTATGGGGGACAAAGGGTTAAAGGCGATAGCTGTTCGCGGAACAAATGACATTCATGTTGCCCGACCGGCTGAATACCTGGACCTTTGCAACGAAGTGCTGGAATATATAAAATTTCGAGAAAAAAATCCAATTCCGGGAGTAATACCCATTTTATCCGTGCTTGGATCACCGCAAGAGATGGCAATACATGATGAGAAATGGCACACCGAGAATTTCGCCTGGGGAAATGCCCGCCATCGCAGAAGAGATTTTTGGACCGAGGAAGTCGATAGAGCTTGGACGGAGACGTTGGAAAATGCGCGGACGCGGCTAATAAGTTGCTATAACTGTCCGATGAAATGCGGGGCCACAATTTCCATGCCGGGACTTCCAACCTACATGATGAAATGCTTTTCGAAACTTACGTATCCAATGGCGGCCATGTCAGATCTGGATTTTGGTTTTAAAATCGCTCAACGTGCTACGGAGTATGGAGTGGACGGATACTCAGCTCCGCAAGTTATGGCCTTCTGCCTTGAACTTTATGAAAACGGTATTTTATCTGATGATGACATTCAAGGAATGCCGTCCGATAACGAGGAGAGATTTTACTGGTTGCTTGACAGAATTGTTCGGCGGGAAGGGATAGGGGATGTTTTGGCCAATGGTACCTATTGGGCGGCCAAAGAGATTGGTAACGGCGCAGAAGCCTATGCTCATAATAACATTAAAAAGCATGAGCAGCTGCCTCTCAAACTGGGAATGCTGAATCCCATTTATTTTCTGATGTATTGTACCGGCGAGAAAATAAACATTACCCAAATTGAAGGACAGTTTCCCCAAGCCCCTTTCCCTAAAAGAGAGCATAGAGAAAAATTTGTAAAGGAATGGTTCCAGGTTCCTGATGAAAAGTTTAAGCAATATTTTCTGGACTGGGAACCACGCGGAGAAAACTCAATGCCTTATTACCCCACCGTTGAAATGACGTGTGATATTGTGGACTGGATGGAGCGGATGCACTACATTGATGACGCCCTCGGAATGTGCGCCGGTTTGTCGTCATTTCACCTGAAGCCTCCGTATCATATCCACAATTTCCCGAAATTTATCTCATCAGGTGCCGGGATCGATATGGATGAAGCCAAATTAACGCAAGCAGCCAAGAGGTACCGAACTTTAGTCAGAGCCGTTAATATAAGAAGAGGCATGAGGAGAAAAGATGAGAAGCCTCCAGAGGACCATTGGAAGAAAAGAATTCCCGAACTCGAAAAAGAGCTCTTAGATACGTATTACAAATTTAAGGGGTGGAATGATCAGGGTATTCCTACTAAAGAGTCTTTACATGAATTGGGTTTGGATTATGTTAGCGAAGACTTTGTAGAGAGGGGGATCTTGACAGATAGTGGAGGCACTCCTTCTAAAGAGACTTCGGCGGAAAAAGAGAAGAAATAAAGTGAAGAGGTGGTAACCGTCATGGGTGAGAAAAAAAAGAAAATAGTCAAAACAATAAAAGTTGATGTTGATAAATGCAATGGTTGCCGCGCATGTGAGTTAATCTGCTCCTCCTTTCACGCTGAGCCAAAATATAGCAGCAATAATCCGGCGAGGTCTCGTATTCGGGTGATTCGTGAACCGATAAAAGACATATATGTTCCGGTATACGCGGGTGAGAATGCAAAATCCGAATGTGCGGGCAGAGACAAATACACGATTGACGGAAAGGAATACGAGGAATGTGCCTTTTGCAGGGCTTCCTGCCCATCCAGGGACGTTTTCAAAGAACCCGATTCCGGTCTCCCTCTAAAATGCGATATGTGTGAAAGCGATCCGACACTAAAAGAACCCTTGTGTGTTCAGTGGTGCTTGGCTGATGCCCTGATTTACGAAGAAAGGGAAGAGGAAGTCGAAGAAGAGGAGGAGCAGGAGGAACTGGAGATTGGCTTGGAATCATTGGCAGACAAACATGGATTGGAAAAGATAATGGATACCGTTGCCCGAATGTCAATGAAGGACTAACGTTTTAACAGGGTGTGGAAGAATGTTCACCCTAACGTTGCAGATGGACGTTTTTCTACACCCTGTCAAAAAAGAGGATTAATGAAGACAGTGGAGACTGTAACCCCCTTCAAAGAGATCATAGATGAGATAAAGGCGAGCGGTGGAGACGCCTTTAAAAGATGCTTTCAATGCGGATTATGCGATACGGTTTGTCCTTGGAACAGGGTTCGATCCTTTAGTATGCGTAAGATCGTTCGAGAGGCGACGTTCGGTTTGACTGAGATTGAAAGTGAAGATATCTGGCGTTGTACCACCTGTGGAAGATGCCCCCAGCAGTGCCCCAGGGATGTGAGACAGATAGAGTCCGGGGTAGCCCTACGAAGGATTGCCACGGAATATCAGGTTTTCCCGACGGCCGTCAAGCCTGTCCGCATCGCGAGCGCAAGCCTCGTCGGCGAAGGTAACCCCTTGAGTGAAGCGCGAAAAGACAGGGCCAATTGGGCAGAAGGCTTTTCTGTCAAAACCTTCACCGAGGGGATGGAAATTTTATATTTCCCCGGTTGCTACTTAAGCTATGACCCAAGATTAAAAAAGGTGGCCAGGGCCACAGCCGAGATCCTCAACCGGGCAGGGGTGGATTACGGGATACTGGGCGATAAGGAGAATTGCTGTGGAGAAAGCATCCGAAAGACGGGCGAAGAGGAATTGTTCAGACGCCTGGCCAGGGAAAACATCAAAACGTTTATCGATAATGGGGTGAAGAAAATCCTTGTTTCTTCCCCCCATTGCTACCACACCTTCAAAAACGAGTATCCGGAATTTATGGTGCACTTTGAGGTGGTTCATCTCTCTCAATATTTATTCGAGCTGATTCATGAGGGAAGACTTGAGTTGAACAAGGAATATAGGAAAAAAATCACGTATCATGACCCATGTTATCTGGGCCGACATAACGACATATATGACGAGCCCCGGGAGATTTTAAAGAAGATACCGGGTTTAGAGCTTAATGAGATGCCTGATTCGCGGGTAGACAGTCTCTGTTGCGGAGGGGGCGGCGGCCGGATCTGGATGGAAACGCCAAAGGGGGAAAGATTCTCCGACCTCAGATTAGAACAGGCCATGGAAGTCGGGGCTGAGGTGCTGGTGACTTCCTGCCCATATTGCATCGCCAACTTTGAGGACAGCCGGTTAACCCTTGATGTTACCGAAAATCTGGAGATAAAAGACATTACGGAAATTATCCGGGAAGTGATCTAGGGCTCTCGCAAAAATAAATTTACATTTTTGCGTGAACCCTTAGTGTCTGTCCGGAAACGAAATCCGGACACGAATGAGTTTCCAATTCAGAAAGCCGAAAAGACCTGATGAGGAGAACCTAGAGAAGTGGAAAAAGAACAAATTGAACAGCTTTGTGAAAGTTTTGTGGACAGTAATTTTGGAGACGTAATGGTTGTTGGTGGAGGGGTCAGCGGTATTCAAGCCTCTCTTGATCTTGCCACTGCTGGTTTCAAGGTTTACCTGGTTGAGAAAGAGCCGAGCATCGGCGGCCATATGGCCCAGCTTGACAAGACTTTTCCCACCAATGACTGCTCCATGTGAATACTCTCGCCCAAACTGGTCGAGGTCGGCCGGCATCCCAATATAGAGGTTCTGACCTATACTGAAGTCGAAAGTCTAGAAGGTGAAGCAGGAGACTTCAAGGTAACCCTGATTAAAAAGCCCAGGTACATTATAGAGGACAAATGCACGGGTTGTACGACCTGTGTGAAATACTGTCCGATCGAATACCCGGATCAATTTAATCAGGAAATATCGAAGAATAAAGCCGTCCATGTATACTTTTCTCAGGCAATTCCCCTTGTCTCATATATTGATGAAAGCTGTATTTATCTTAAAGAGAAAAAATGTCGTATTTGCGAAGGGGTGTGTCAGAATGAGGCCATAGATTTCAAACAAACGGCGGAGAAGGTAGACATAAATGTAGGGGCGATAATTCTTTCTCCCGGCATTGAGCCATTTGATCCAAAGGTGAAGGATGAATATGGCTACGGAAAGTTTGAGAACGTGGTCACCAGTATGGACTATGAACGGCTGTTATCCTCCACCGGGCCATACGAAGGTGAGGTACTGCGTGCTTCCGACAAGAAGCATCCCCATAAAATAGCCTGGATTCAATGCGTCGGTTCCAGACGGGTTACCCCGGGCGAGAACAGCTATTGTTCAGGCGTATGCTGCACCTATACCCAGAAACAGGTGATTTTGACAAAAGATCATGACACAGAGACAGAGTGTACAATATTCCATAACGATATTCGTTCCCATGGCAAGGATTTTGAACGATACTACCAAAGAGCGGAGGGACTTCCCGGGGTTCGCTTTATAAGAAGCTACGTCTCAATCGGAAGAGAGAATCCGGAAACCAAAAATGTAACGCTGAAATACGCGACTGCCGACGATGGCGTAAAAGAAGAAGAATTTGATATGGTGGTGTTGTCCGTTGGATTGAATCCTCCTGCTGATTATGAGGGGCTGGCAGATAAGTTTGGGCTCGAACTCAATTCACACGGATTCTGCAAAGCAATTCATTCCAATCCTATTGAGACCACCAGACCCGGGATTTTTGCAAGCGGAGCCTTCCAGGGTCCTACAGATATCCCCGAGGCGGTTTTTACCGCCAGCGGGGCCGGCGCCCAATGTGGTGAATTCCTTGACTACAGGCGAGGGAAACTGGCCAAAGAAAGGATATATCCACCGGAAAGAGATGTCTCCAAAGAGGAGCCAAAGATAGGCGTCTTTGTGTGTCATTGTGGGGCTAATATCGGAAGTGTAGTAAACGTTCCTTCCACAGTTGAATATTCCCTAACCTTACCCAATGTTGTCTACGCCCAGGAACAGCTGTTTTCATGCGCTACTAATTCTGCCAAGGAAATAACAGACTTGGCAAAGGAAAAAGGGCTCAACCGAGTGGTTATCGCTGCCTGCTCCCCCAGGACCCTTGAACCGTTATTCCGGGACACCCTTCGGGAGGCGGGGCTTAATCAATATTATTGTGATATGGCGAATATCAGGGAACATTGCTCCTGGGTCCACTCTAAAGAAAAGGAAAAGGCCACTGAAAAGGCAAAGGATATCATCCGGATGTCGGTCGCACGAGCTTGTCATTTGGAGCCATTACAGGAATTTGATCTGCCGGTAAACAAGACGGCCCTGGTGGTTGGTGGCGGTATTGCCGGCATGACCTGTGCGCTCTCCATAGCCAACCAGGGACATGAAGTTCAGTTGGTGGAAAAGGATAAAGACCTGGGGGGTATGGCGCGAAGAATTCACACCACCCTGGAAGGAATGGATGTTCAGACATATTTGAATGATGTGATACGCTCGGTTTATGAGAACCCCTTGATACATGTATCCCATGAAGCCACCATCACAGACGTCGCCGGTTATGTGGGGAATTTCATAACCACGGTGGAAACTGAAGGAATGGTCAAAGAGATAAAACATGGTGCATCCGTCATCGCTATCGGTGCTGATGTATATAAACCTACCGAATACCTTTATGGAGAAGATGACAGGGTAATGACCCACATTGAGTTGGGGGAGCAGATCGCCAAAGGAGAAGAAAAGGTCCTTAATGCCGAAAGTCTGGTGATGATCCAATGCGTAGGCTGCAGAAATGAAGACAGAAATTACTGCAGCAGGGTATGTTGCAGCCATGCAGTAAAGAACGCCCTGAAACTAAAAGAGATAAACCCCGAAATGGATATCCACGTTCTCTTTCGGGATATGAGAACGTACGGGTTCAGAGAGGATTTTTATAGGGAAGCGTCGGAAAAAGATGTCAAGTTCATCCGCTATGAGCCGGAGGATAAACCCCAGGTGGAAGCAACTGAGGAGGAAGGTCGGCCTGTGTTAAGGATTACCGTGCCCGATCCCATTTTGGGTAAAAAACTTGTTATCGATACCGAGTTGCTTTCTTTGGCTGCCGCTGTTATTCCCTCTGCAGGAACCAAGGAAGTCGCCGGATTATTCAAGGTAACCTTGAGCCCGGATGATTTTTTCAAAGAAGCCCATGTCAAATTAAAACCGGTTGAGTTTGCTGCAGATGGCGTTTATCTTTGTGGAACGGCTCACTACCCCAAGCATATACCGGAAACGATTAACCAGGCTTATGGCGCTGCCGGCCGGGTCTTAACTCTTATCTCACACGATACAGTCGTAGCCTCAGGTGCTGTTTGCGAGGTAAAAGAGAACGATTGTGTATCGTGTGGGGCATGTATTACAGCCTGTACGTATGATGCCATAGAGTTTCGTGAGACACCACAGGGCAGAAAGGCCTGGGTTAATCCTGTTCTCTGTAAAGGAGACGGCCTCTGTAACGCAAAGTGTCCAACAAATGCTATCGTACTAAAGCACTTTACCGATGAAGGGCTCTTGAGCCAAATTGATGCGGCGGCGTAAGGCTTGTAAAAGTCCACTAACGAACAAATAAATCACAATGACTAAAATTCAAAATCCCAAACCCTATGATCTTGAAGAAAGGGCGGAAAATCAAAATAACAAACGATTATTTTTTTTGGAATTTGGAATTTATTTGTAATTTGAATATTGAATTTTGGAATTTCCGGTTTATCCGGTCCAGGAGGTGAGAACGAATGAGTACAGGTCTTAAATTTAAACCAAAAATACTAGGTTTTGTCTGCCATTGGTGAGCATACGGCGCTGCTGACCTGGCTGGAG
>PVMK01118541.1_pt1 | contig 10667 bp, 9 predicted proteins | sample 1853481 | NCBI WGS metagenome assembly PVMK01 (sample SAMN08533507, study PRJNA380276) | Marine sediment metagenome, whole genome shotgun sequencing project. | reverse complement strand
ACCTTTGTGAATGCTTGTATGTAAATGCTTTACAAAGATGTCAAAAAAATATTTTGCACGTTTTGCGCAAAACTGAATTGCTAACTGTCTAATGCTGCATGAATTAAATATCGTAGGGTGGGCAGTGCCCACCCTAGACCGGCTGTTTTTTTATTTGAAGCTATATCTATAAGTATATGCCGGATCGAGTAAATCGTGGTTGAAAACCGCTCCCACAATCAACAGTAACACCATCAAACAATAAATTTCTTTTTTGATTAAACTGGCGGCGATTTAAGCCGACGATCAGGCGGATATGGGCCTTCTGGTTCTCTGTCTTGCGCCTTTACGCTATGCGCTTTGCCTTTTTCCGACTTCCGCATTCCGACTTCCGAATTCAAAACTCTGTCGTCTGCCCTCTGATATCTGTCTTCTGTCCCCAGCTACTTCCCACTTCCGCATTCCGACTTCGACAGCCTCTGTCTTCTGTATTTATTCAATATACAGCTTCTGCCCCGGATATATATTTTTCCCCGGATAAAGCTGGTTTAAATACAGCAGACGATCCAACGGCATGTTGTGACGTTTGGCGATTACAAACGGACTGTCGCCGGCTCGAACCTCATAGGTTGCGAGACCGTCAACGGTCGGGGGCGTTTGGGGTTTTCCTGAAAAAATTGTCAGCACCTGCCCGATGTGCAGCGTGGTGGTTTTTAGATTGTTGAGTTCCTGAATTATTTTTGTCGTTGTTCCATATTGCTTGGCGATAATATATAGCGAATCCCCTTTGCGGACGATATGGTTAAGCGCCTGGCCATTGCGGGGTTTTGGAATTACTTTAACCGGTTGTTTCTTGTATCCGCGTTGTGGTATTTTTAGCCGTTTGCCGGCAACAATATAATTGGAACGACTCATTTTGTTGGCCCGCATAATCCTTCCGACGCTGGTTCGATATTTGCGTGCAATAACCGACAGTGTTTCGCCCTGACGTACGCGATGATAGACATACGCCCGTTGAGGCGGACGGGATACCGGCATGTCATCAATTTGCGACAGCAGCAATTTAGCATTGCCCGACGGAATCCTGAGGCTGTAGCTGTCACCGGGTAAAATTTTATAGCGCAGTTCCGGATTAAGGTCTTTTAATTCTTTTTCTTTGACGCCTATTGCTTTGGCGATATTTTTCAGGCTGACCTGTTTGTTGACGAAGACCGATTCAAATTCCAATGGCGGATCGACAATGATCTGATCCATTCCATAAGTCTCAAGATTGTTCAGCACATGCAGGGTCGCCAGGAAGCGGGGAACATAGCGCGCGGTTTCCCGGGGCAGTTTTTCATAGAGATCCCAGAAATTGTCCAGGTAGTTTATATTTTGACTTCGAATGACCCTCAGTACTCTTCCTTCGCCACAATTGTAGGCCGCCAGGACTGTTGACCAGTCTCCAAACATGCTGTGCAGCTCTTTGAGATAATCAATGGCGGCCCGGGTTGCCTTGGCCGGATCCATGCGTTCGTCGATGAATTTATCACGCTGCAGGCCGAATTTATAGCCGGTTGAGGGGATAAACTGCCACAGGCCCAGGGCGCGAGATCTTGAAAGCGCGTGGGTTTTAAAACCGCTTTCAATTAAAGGCAGCCAGGACAGTTCTTCCGGCAGACCGGCTTCTTTCAGGGCGCTGACGATTCGATCCCGGTAGCGGCCCGAGCGTTTAAGAGATTCGATGAAAAAGGTTCGCTCACCTCTTTTGGTAAAAAGGTCGATTTCAGATTGAACGTGCCGGTTGACGACGATCGGAATTGCATTGTGGTTTCCGTTGACCACAATATTGCGCGATGCATAGATCTCCAGAATGCGTTTGGAGATCATAAAACGCAGATCTTCTTTTTGCTGGATGAGTTTGGGTTGATCCGATGTATCAACACTTAAAATCAGAGCATAGGCCCGATCCAAAGCGTCGACGGCTTTTTCCAACTCGCCCTGCTGCCAATAGTCCTGTGAAAGTTCGCATAACTCGAGGGCATCATCGAGGTCGGTCTGGACATTCCGGGTGGTGGTGGCGTCAGTCTCCGGTCCGTTTTCAGCCTTATTTTCATCGGTACCGGCGCCGGCAGACCCGACTGGACCGGGGGGGACCTCAGAATCCTGTGTTCCCTCTTCGGCCGGCAGCAGCCGGGCTGAATCGGACACATTTTCTGAATCAGGTGACGGATCAAGGTTGGCAGAGAGGCGGGAGCATGCACTTAGCAAAAACAATAACAAAATCGGAAAAACAAAGTGGCGTCGGTTCATCAAATCAATTCCTCAGGATATTCAAATAGTCAATACAATTTCGCAAACGGGCGGCTGTCTTCGAACAACAAAACTTCTTAATATGAGATAAATCAAAAAAAGCTAAAATTGTCAAGGGTTTATATATTAAATTTGCCTCACTCGTGTGAAATACAAAATTAACAGCTATCCGGAGGCATAGTGCTCTCTCAAACATGCCAATTTTATGCCAAATATTTCGAAGGCCCTTTTCAACTGAAAATTAATGCTTATCATGAACTGTCACATCAGCAGGGCAACCGCTTTTTAACGAATCCCCGATTTATCGTAAAAATGGTTGTTCTATCGGTTTTCGTGTCTTCAGTGTTCCGGACTGAGAAGTTAGACAAAATTTTGACGGTTATATTTTAATCATTGATATTTAAAGAAATATATCATAAAGTAGCCCCAATTCATCGCCGGACCCGTAACAATTTAAATGTTTGTAAGGTGGCCGCGAATTATCACAAAATTCATATTTTATGCTGTTTTTCTGATCGTAATTTGACTTAAACTACTATTTTAGTGAATTTTAAGAGATATTGTAAGAAAATATAAGATAATGGATGAAATAACAAGAATTGGGCGTATAATACTTTATAACTATATTTAACTCATAATAAACCCTGATAAAGAAACTTGATATTTTTACGATAGATCGGTAAATAAATTTGTTTTGAGTTGAGGGGGAGGGCTTGCGACTTTTTTCTTTAATGAAATTATAGATTAATCTTTTGTTTAGGTTCAAATTCCCCGCAGCCAGCTGCGATAAGGATAGACTCAAACAATTTTCTGATGCCCCGCGCTAGCTGCGGGGAGGTTCATTTTAAGGTGCTAAGTTGTTAGGCCAGCGTAGCTCAGCTGGTAGAGCTACTGATTTGTAATCAGTGGGTCGGGGGTTCGAGTCCCTTCGCTGGCTCCAATCTTATCTTTGACTGACGACTCAAACGGGGCGTCGGCGAACAAAGACAGTTTATCAGCAATAACTCACAACCCTAATTTTAAAGGTTATGGACCGGAGATAGTGGATTTCGAACCTTGTTATTGTCTGATCTGCAAACTCCGAGCAACATTTGTAATAACAGGACGGTGGGGTTCCCGAGCGGCCAAAGGGAAAAGACTGTAAATCTGTCGGCGAAGCCTACGGAGGTTCGAATCCGCCCCCCACCACCAGCCTGAAGATAAGGCGTATGTAGGAGATTTCGGCGTTCAATTCGGGATCGATAGGTACTACATGGCTTCCTGCAAGAGTTCATACGCGGATATTTTGGAACCCTTTTATCATTATCTTCAGTGATGCCTCTGTGTCGGGGGGTAAAGCCTAAAATCACATGAGCGGGAGTAGCTCAGCTGGTAGAGCTTCAGCCTTCCAAGCTGGATGTCGCGAGTTCGAATCTCGTCTCCCGCTCCAAAAGCAGTTTGATGGAATATTATCCGGAACAGGGAAATGTCCCCTAACAGATTGCCCACGTAGCTCAGTAGGTAGAGCGCTTCCTTGGTAAGGAAGAGGTTCAACGGTTCGATTCCGTTCGTGGGCTCCACTAAATAACCTGCCGTGCAAATTCAATCGCACCTGGGGCGGCCTATAGCGGGTTAAGTCATAGAGGATAACCTTTACAACAAATTTTATCCAAAAACCATGGGAGGATGGGAACATGTCAAAGGCAAAGTTTGAGCGGACCAAGCCGCATGTGAACGTAGGTACGATCGGACATATCGATCATGGTAAGACGACGTTAACGGCGGCGATCACCAAGCATCTGGGTTTGAAGGGGTTGGCGGATTATGTGCCCTTTGATCAGATAGACAAAGCGCCGGAGGAAAAGGAGCGCGGAATCACCATCGCCACGGCGCACGTGGAGTATTCGACTGTCAACCGTCATTACGCGCATGTGGACTGTCCGGGACATGCGGACTATATCAAGAACATGATCACGGGTGCGGCGCAGATGGACGGTGCGATATTGGTAGTGGGTGCCGATGATGGTCCGATGCCGCAGACCCGCGAGCACATATTGTTGGCGCGTCAGGTCGGAGTGCCGCAGATCGTGGTATTTTTAAACAAATGTGACATGGTCGATGATGAGGAATTGATCGAGCTGGTGGAACTGGAGCTGCGGGAGCTGTTGGACAAGTATGAGTTTCCGGGTGATGATACGCCGATTGTACGCGGCAGCGCGTTAAAGGCGCTGGAGAGTGACGATCCGGATGTCGACGAGGTCAAGTGCATATTTGAGTTGATGGAAGCGATCGATACGTTTATTCCGGAGCCCAAGCGCGATATCGACAAGCCGTTTTTGATGCCGATCGAAGATGTATTCAGCATTTCGGGACGCGGCACGGTGGTGACGGGTCGAGTGGATCGTGGGATCGTGCACGTGGGGGATACGTTAGAGATCGTGGGTATTCGCGAGACGTTTAAGACGGTCTGCACGGGAGTTGAGATGTTTCGCAAGCTGCTGGATGAAGGTCGGGCGGGCGACAACATCGGCGTGCTGTTGCGGGGCACGAAGCGCGATGAGGTAGAGCGCGGGCAGGTAGTGGCGATACCGGGATCGATAACGCCGCACACCAAGTTTAAGGCGGAAGTATACATATTGAGCAAAGAGGAAGGCGGACGTCACACGCCGTTTTTCAGTGGTTATCGGCCGCAGTTTTATTTTCGTACAACGGATGTGACGGGAATATTGACGTTGCCCGAGGGTGTGGAGATGGTAATGCCCGGTGACAATGTCACAATCGAGGCGCATTTGATTACGCCGATTGCAATGGAAAAGGAGCTTCGCTTTGCAGTGCGCGAAGGTGGTCGTACAGTGGGCGCAGGCGTTGTCAGCGAAATTATCGAATAAATGCTAAGGAGTCTTTCAGGTGAGAATTATAGTTACCCTTGCGTGCACTGAATGCAAACGAAGAAATTATACGACAACCAAGAATAAACGCACGACGCCGGATAAACTGGAGTTCAGCAAATATTGTCGGTTTTGTCGTAAGCATACGCCGCACAAGGAAAGCAAATAGACAATTGACAGATGCGAAACGGATAATGCAGGCCAGTAGCTCTAACGGTAGAGCGTCGGACTCCAAATCCGGGTGTTGGGGGTTCGAATCCCTCCTGGCCTGCCACACTTTATGTTGGTGAAACTCAGAGTTTGTCGATCAGGGGATAGCTAGATTTCCTTAGCTTTAATAAACTCAAAGCCTTCGTTGATTTAGGAGCACAATGGGACGGATACAGCGTAAGAAGCCTTCAGGACCAAAAAAGAAAAAGAAACTGAGCTCTGATAATCAGGGAACCGCAGGGCTCAAAGAGGCCCAGGATCTCGGGCTGACAAAAACCGCCTCAGGTGCATCTGCTGCCAAAGGCGAGAAGAAAAAACCGGCCGTATCTCTGAGAAAAAAACCGGCGGCAGCCGGCACGGCGGTCGTCAGACCCAAAGATAATATTTTTACCAAAGCCGCCCAGTTTTTTAGGGAAGTTAAGGTCGAACTTAAAAAGGTCACCTGGCCGTCACGCAAACAAACTATCGGCTCCACTGCGGTGGTTATTGCCCTGGTGATGATTATCTCATTGTTTCTAGGGGTAGTCGATTTCGGCATATCCAGTTTGATCCGTATCGTTCTTCAATAACCAGAGGGGAGAAAAGCGTGGCGCTTAAATGGTACATAGTTCATGTGTATTCGGGCTTCGAAAACAAAGTTAAAGCGGCTCTGGAAGAGCGGATCGCCGCCGGCCTTAATCCGGATAAATTCGGCGAAGTACTGGTACCGACCGAGGAGGTCGTCGAACTGGTAAAAGGGAAGCGCAAAACGTCTTCCAGGAAATTTTATCCGGGTTACATTTTGGTCAGAATGCAGCTTGATGACGAAACCTGGCACATTGTCAATGATACCGCCAAGGTGACCGGATTTTTAGGCGGACGGGAAAAACCGACCCCATTATCCGATGACGAAGCCGATCAAATTCTAAACCGCATGGCCGCCGGGAAGCTGAAACCTCAGCCGAAATATTTTTTCGAATCCGGCGATGAAATTCGAGTCATCGACGGACCATTCACAAATTTCAACGGTACGGTGGAAGAAGTCAATCCTGAAAAAGGTAAAATCAAAGTGCTGGTGAGCATTTTCGGCCGCGCGACACCGGTGGAATTAGACTTTGTTCAGGTTCAGAAAATGTAGGCTGGATGCTCGATGCTGGATGCTCGATGCTCGATACTGGATGCTCGATACTGGATGCTGGATACTGAATGCGGGTAATGGCAGGTATAGGGTGGAAGGCAAAAGAGAAGAGCTCTCGGCTCACGGCGCACAGCTCAGGGCAGATGTTCGATGCTGGATACTGGATAAAATTAGGAATCGCTTCCTGCTAATATCGAGTATCGAGAAACCAGTATCGAGAAGCGAGTATCCGGGATCTGGTTCGTTCGAGGCACAAACCTTAATCAAATATAAATTTCATTATTGTTGCTCCCGCAAGTAAGCGGGATTCGGGTTAGGAGATAATAGGTTAAAATGGCAAAAAAGGTAATGGCGCTGATTAAACTGCAAGTTGTAGCCGGCAAGGCCAATCCATCCCCTCCGATCGGTCCGGCGTTGGGCCAACACGGAGTTAATATTATGGACTTTTGCAAAACATTTAATTCCCGAACCGCCCAGGAAGAAGGCATGATTATTCCCGTGGTGATAACCGTTTATCAGGACCGGTCATTTACGTTCATCACGAAAACACCTCCGGCGGCGGTGTTGCTGAAAAAAGCGGCAAAAGTTGCTAAAGGTGCCGCGGACCCCAAACGGGATCGGGTCGGCTCGGTCACCCGGGCGCAGCTCGAAGAGATTGCCAATCAGAAAATGGTCGATCTCAATGCGAATGATCTGGATGCTGCCTGTAAAATAATCGCCGGCACAGCCAGAAGTATGGGAATTGAAGTTGGATAAAAAAACGCCTTGCGCAGTGGGCGTTGCAGGTTGCGTGCTGCAAATTAGGGATTAATATATATTTACCTTCAAGACTGACCGTAGCGCGAAATTCGAAATATGAATTAAGGAGATAATAAGAACGATGCCGAAACGGGGTAAAAAATATACTGGATCGAGAGAAAAAATTGGTGCCGGTGCAGCCGATGGCTTTGAAGAGGCTGTCAAAAAAACCATTGAATCATCATATGTCAAATTCGATGAATCCATCGATGTCGCCGTCCGCCTGGGGGTGGACCCCCGGCACGCCGATCAGATGGTGCGGGGAAGTGTGATTCTGCCGAATGGAACCGGTAAAGAGGTTAAAATCCTCGTTTTTGCCAAGGGCGAGAAGGAAAAAGAGGCGCTTGATGCAGGAGCCGATTTTGCGGGAAATGACGAATTCATCGAAAAAATCAAAGGTGGATGGTTCGGTTTTGACAAGGCCGTTGCCACACCGGATATGATGGGTACTGTCGGGAAAATCGGTAAGCTGCTCGGACCTCGCGGACTCATGCCGAATGCCAAAACCGGAACCGTCACATTTGATATTTCCAGGGCGGTTGATGAACTCAGAGCCGGAAAAATTGACTTCAGGGTCGAAAAAGCCGGTATTGTTCACGTGCCTGTTGGAAGAGTTTCTTTTGGCGTCGAAAAAATCATTCAGAATATTACTGCCTTTATAGAAACCATCTTACGTCTCAAGCCGGCTTCCAGCAAGGGAACTTACTTGAAAGGTATTGCTCTGTCTACCACAATGGGTCCCGGCGTCAGGATCGATGCTGTGCATGTCAAGGATTTGCTCAAATAATCCACTGGAGCCATTAAAGTAAAATTTTTGGATTTTATGTTTATAATATAGTAATCCAGCAGTAAGAGCAGTCCCAACATGTTGCAGGCAAGTCATTAAAGAATATTACAATGCCTTCCCGTTTGGCTTCGGCATTTTGGCATCAAGAAAAATATGGCGTCTGATTCCGCCGGCCAAACAACATCTTAGGAGACGAATCAACTCACTACAAAATAGCCTTTACGGCCTGTTATGTGTAAAGGTTGCAAACCAAATTCATTCTGTCGGAGACCGTAGGTTCACTGGCCATATGGCTGGCCAAGGTTGTGTTTAATCGGCATTGCCGGCCTACCGAGACGGATATGTGATTGTCGTCCTTTAAAAGACCTAATGTCCAGGTCACAATTACAGATCAGTTACAGCTAGTTTCCTCCGGTTTTTGTTCAGATCAGGAAAGGAGGTGAAGTTAACAGTTGAAAATAGAAGCTAAACAACAAATTGCCGAAGATCTGCATGATAAATTTGCAAAATCCGCAATTGTCGTTTTGACCGACTATAAAGGCCTGGATGTGGCTGCGATTAACGATTTGCGTCGCAAGCTCAGGGAATCGGATATTGAATACCAGGTTGTCAAAAACACGCTTCTTGCGCGAGCGGCGGAAGATACCGAGGTCGCTTTAATCAAAGATCACTTTAAAGGTCCGAGCGCGGTTGCGATAAGCTACGATGATCCGGTGGCTCCGGCCAAGGTTTTAACGCAGTTTGCCAAAGACAATGGTAAGCTTGAAATCAAAGTCGGCGTGCTGAACGGCAAGGTACTCGATGCTCAAGCCATTAAGGCATTGGCACTGCTGCCTTCCAGAGAAGTGATGCTGGCACAGTTATTAGCGACCCTCAATGCGGTTCCGACATCATTTGTCAGGGTGCTGGCTGAAGTTCCCAGAAGCCTGTTGAATGTGCTGACAGCGCTTAAAGATCAAAAGGAAGCGGCCTGATTTTGCGGTTCGAGTAATCATTCATGACAGATCGTTTTTAAAAGGTCAAACAAACAAGTAAAATTGAAGGAATAACCGGAGGAAAAAATGGCAGATACTACGAAAGAAGATGTAATTGAATTCATTGCAAATATGTCGGTTCTGGAATTATCGGAACTGGTCAAGGAAATGGAAGAAAAATTTGGAGTTTCGGCCGCGGCACCGATGGCCATGATGGCAGCCGGACCGGCGGATGGCGGCGCTGGAGAAGCGGCCGAGGAACAAACCGAGTTCGATGTAATTCTGACATCTTTCGGCGATAAGAAAATTCAGGTCATCAAAGAAGTCAGGGCGCTCACGGGGCTCGGTCTCAAGGATGCCAAAGCACTCGTTGATGAGGCTCCCAAGCCCGTCAAAGAGGGTGTCTCCAAAGATGAAGCTGAAAAAACCAAGGCTCAACTGGAAGAAACCGGAGCTCAGGTTGAAATTAAATAATTTACTGTCAGTTGCTGGTTGTCAGTTGTATCGATTATTTGCGAATTTACTGCAGACAAGTGCATTTAGATTCCAATCGGATTTTTGCAGAATCAACTGACCGCCGGCAACTGAAGTTATATCTACTTTTCAAGCTTTTGTTCAGAGTCCGTCCGTACCAGGGAATTATAATCCGATACATTTAATAGTCGTCTTTATGCAGCGACGGAAAACTGACAATCAACAACCTTCAATAATGGGAGATGCCATGTCTGATAGGCCTTTGGCAAATACGCGCATACGGAAAAATTTCGGCAAAATCAAAAAGCTCGTCGACATTCCGGATCTTATCGGGATGCAGCGGGAATCATTTCAACGGTTCCTGCAAATGAACATTGCGCCCGAAAAACGGCGGGATATTGGTTTACAGGCTGTGTTTAAGTCCGTGTTTCCAATCAAGGATTTTACCGGGAGCGCATCCCTTGAATTTGTCTCATATCGATTCGGAGAAGTAAAACACAGCATCGAAGAATGTATTCACAGAGGGATGACCTATGAACTTCCGGTTCGAATTACTGCCAGATTGGTGGTCTATGATGTTGATACCGAAACCGGTGTTTCCAACATCCGGGATATAAAAGAGCAGGAAATCTACTTCGGCACGATACCGTTAATGACCGAGAAGGGTACTTTCATTATTAACGGAACCGAAAGGGTGGTTGTCAGTCAGTTGCACCGTTCATCGGGCGTGTTTTTTGATCACGACAAGGGTAAAACCCATTCAAGCGGCAAAATTATCTACAGTTCTCGAATAATCCCGGTGCGCGGTTCCTGGATCGATATGGAGATCGATCCTAAAGATATTGTCTATATCCGGATCGACCGCCGCCGCAAATTCCCGATTACGATTCTTTTTAAATCTTTTGGTTACTCAGTTGAGGACCTTCTGTCCTATTTCTATCAAAAAGAGAAAATCGTTGTTCAGGGCAAACGGTTTTTCAAAAAGTTTAATGAGAGTTACCTCAAAGGGCGTCGGGCCAGCAAGGATGTCATGGATCCTGAAAATGATGATGTCCTGGTGAAAAAAGGTCGAATTTTCGCCCAACGCGCGATCAAACGGTTGAAAGCCGCAAAAACGGATTTGATTCCAATCGATGCCGAAGAGGAAATTTATCAGGCATTTTCTGAAA
>PVMK01116000.1_pt1 | contig 10671 bp, 12 predicted proteins | sample 1853481 | NCBI WGS metagenome assembly PVMK01 (sample SAMN08533507, study PRJNA380276) | Marine sediment metagenome, whole genome shotgun sequencing project. | reverse complement strand
TGTTGGCGCTGGTACTGGGTATCGCACCCAGCATAGCCGGCTTTCTGACCGCGATCGGTGTGGTGGACAATGCACCCGCCTTCCTGGTCGAGATTTATAATTACGCCTGGTTTGTCGGCGCCTTCACTTCGGGAATTTTGTACTACTTGTTCATGCGCCTGAGATCAGCACCCACCTGAGCCGATACCCCCCAAACGCTAATCTTTTGCGCCGTAAGCCAGGTCACCTGCATCGCCGAGGCCCGGAACGATGTACTTCATGCTGGTCATCTCGTGGTCGATGGCGCCTACCCAATAGGTCGTTTCCGCCGGCAGATTTTTCATTGCCATTGCCAGGCCCTCGTCAGTTGCGATGACCACCACCACGTGTAACTGCGCCGGCGTGCCGCGTTCCAGCAAAGCCTTGTAGGCCAGCACCATCGAGGATCCTGTCGCCAGCATGGGATCACACAGGATGACCGTCTTACCGTCTACGGAGGGACTGGACAGATACTCGATCTCCACCTCGAACTGATCGCTGTCCGGTGCGTGTTTGCGGTAGGCCGATATGAAGGTGTTTTCCGCCTTATCGAAGTAGTTCAACAATCCCCTGTGCAAAGGCAGACCGGCGCGAAGAATGGTCGCCAAAACCGGCTGTTCGCTTAATACCGCAGCATCGGCCTCGCCCATGGGGGTTTGCACCCGGATGTTCGCATGCTGCATGACCTTACTGATCTCATAGGCGAAAATCTCACCCAAACGCTCAATATTGCGCCGGAAGCGCAGGCTGTCCTGTTGGATTTCCACATCGCGAATCTCGCGCATGTACTGCTGGAACAATGACCATCGGTCACCGAGATTGTGCACTGTGGATTTCATCGGTGGAGAAGTTTAACAAATAATCACCAGCGCGGGGCTGGGGGATTGTGTCAGGCGCCGGGAAGCCCTGGCTATCGGAAGCATACATTTCAGTACATTTCCTGCGGTCCGAAAGGTAAACTTCTTTTCATTCAATCAGTATCAGTTTTTAGCGAGGGCAAAGCTTTGATTACCGAACAGGATTGCGTGGCCCTGGACGTAGAGGACCCACTGGCGAGTGAGGCGGCCAAATATTACCTCCCCCTGGGTGTGTTGTATTTTGCGGGAAATTCCCTTGGCGCTTTGCCCGTAGCTGCCCAAAAACGGGTCGCATCAATCATCCGTGATGAGTGGGGAGAGAGACTGGTCGGTGGTTGGAATAGTGCCGGCTGGTACACATCCCCCTCGCGTGTGGGCGCAAAAATTGCCCGGCTGATTGGGGCAGACGCCGATGAAGTCACCGTTACGGACAGTACGTCGGTAAACCTGTTTAAATCCATCATTGCCGCCATGGGGCTAAACACGCAGCGCAAGGTGTGCCTTACCGACCGGGAAATATTTCCAACCGACCTTTATATCATGCAGGGCATTGAGGAGCTGTTGGGTGAACAGTTCACTTTGAAAGCCGTTAAAAGCGACCGCATCCTCGACGAAGTCAGCAAGGACACGGGACTGGTGGTTCTCAGTCACGTCGATTATCGAACCGGTGACGTATTCGACATGCGGACATTACCCGGCGTGTGCACGAAGCCGGCGGACTGGTGCTGTGGGACCTCTGCCACAGCGCCGGTATATTCGATATAAGACTGAATGAAGCAAAGGCGGATTTTGCCGTCGGCTGCGGCTACAAATTTCTCAACGGTGGGCCTGGTGCGCCTTCCTTTGTTTATGTGGCCACACGTCACCAGGAGAACATCAGCCAACCGCTGTCCGGATGGATGGGGCATGCGAACCCTTTTGCTTTTGACGAAACCTACCAATGTGCACCAGGGATCAGGAAAATGCTGTGCGGCACCCCGTCCATTATCGCCATGGGCTGTTTGGAAGCGGCTCTTGACGAATTATTGCCGGTATCGATGGCAGCGATAAGAGACAAATCGACCAAATTGACCCGCCTCTTCATTGAATTGATGAAGGAACGTTGCACAGATTTTGGCTTCACCCTTATTTCATCGGAAAACGATGATATCCGGGGCAGCCAGATCAGCTACACGCACGAGCAAGGCTACGCCATTATGCAGGCACTGATCGCAAGCAATGTGATCGGGGATTTTCGAGCGCCGGATTGTGTGCGATTTGGCGTGAATCCTTTGTATTTGAGCTATATGGATATTTGGCGGGCTGTGGACACCATCAAAACCATCATGGAAACCGAAGCCTGGCGAGAATTCCAGGGCCAAAGGAAGGAGTCAGTCACTTGATCAGGCTGGTGAGGGCGTCAGCCACTGCACCATCTGCCGGGTCACCTCGGGGCTGTTAAGCAACTCCATGTGATTCATGCGGTAGGCGATCCATTGTGATGCTTCTGAAAACTGCAGCGTCCGTTGTGCGTCATCATGATGGCCCAGTGCGCTGTGCAGGGGCACCAGGCCGTCGCCAATCAAGCGGTCCGCCAGCGCGTTGCGCCTGGCTGCCTTGGTCGCGGCCACGGTGTAGCAGGCCACACCCTCCGGTAAGGGCACAAACTGGCGTTGATCGGGTTTGCGGTGAAAACGGTTGTGGCCATGCCAGTCTTCGTCCAGCACATGACCGTAACGCAAATCGGTGATGCCTGCACTGCGTAGCCGGCCAAGCGTGGTGAAAGGTTTGGTATAGGTCATGTTGCCCAAAATGGTGTTAACCCAGTTACCGGCCCGCTCCAGCGGGGCCCCATGGTGCGGTGTACCCAGAAATACGATGTTTTTCAGGTGAGCCGGCCAGCGTAAATCATCCTGTTTGGCATAGTGGCAGGCGCTGCGGGTCAGCAAGCCTCCCATGCTATGGGCCACCATGCTCAGCTCTTCAATCGGTGTAGGCCAGTGTGTCACCAGTTGCTCCAACTGGGCAGACAGTTCGCGCCCGTTTTGTGAGGTGTGCAAACCGGAGTTGTAGTGCAGATAGACGGGGGTGTAGCCGAGCGCCGAAGCCAGTGTTTTACCATGGTCGACTACGAGGCCTCTGCGCTGCGCGTGCCGCTGCATGTCGTTCAAACACAGGCCATGAATCAACAGCAACACTTTGTTGGAGGGGGCAGGCATTGATGGCATGGACTGCCAGTTCAATGCTTCGTCCCGGTAGCGCAGGGTCATGGGCGTCGCGAACGGGTTGTTGCCGGCGACCAGACGGTCACCCATCACGCCATTGAGAGCAGCCAGAACGGCTTCACGCTGGAGCGTTCCGGATTTAGCATCTTCCTCCGACTCAAACAGGGGCTGAAGTCCGGCCAGCACAACGTCTGCGCCTTTGCCCACCAGCTGAGTAATATTGTGGATATTTCTGTAAACCAGCCCCGGAATGCCACGTGTCTGTCCCGGTGCTTTGCCACCAGGAATACCCATGGTGTTCAACACCGACTGGTGCACATCTTCGGTGATGCGGGTCACGCCCGTGGTGGCCTGCGTTGCCAGTTGTACCAGACCCCGAATGTCCGAGATACGCACCCTCTACTTCACCCCATGCATGCCGCGGCGAACCAGTGGTACCAAATGCGAGGGCCACTACTGCGGAAGCCATGCCGATCCAGAACATCATCATGAACATGTCACCATAAAGCGCTGCTGCAACAGCCACATCCAGGGTCTCGCCTTCAGGGACATCCATCGCCGTCAGTTCGCCAAACCGGGCCGCCAGCACTTCCGAATAGGCGGTCGCCAGGAACCAGGCGCCCATCATGACACTGACGACACGGGGTACTGATAGCTGTGTTACTGCACTGAGGCCAATCGGTGAAATGCTAAGCTCGCCGATTTCAAGCACGGCGTAAGCGAGCACCAGCCACCAGACACTTGCCACGCCGTTAATGCCTGCCAGGTGTGCCGCGTACGCCATCGGCAAAAATGCCAGGCCAGCGAACAACAGGCCAATCACGCTCTTGGCAGGCTTGCTTGGATTCAATCCCCTCTTATCCAGCCATGGCCACATCCAGGTGAACAACGGTGTAAACGCAACAATGAAAAATGCACCCAGGAAAGTCAGTGACCCGGCGGTTTGCTGCACCACCGACATGTCGCGGATAAAAGCGGCAATCAGCAGCAAAGCAACCGTACCGATCAGTATTTCCCCGGTACGTTCCCGGCCGGCATCGGACAGTCTCAAGGCCGCCGCCATGGCCAGCGGGCTGGCAGCCAGCGGGATAACCGACCACGGCAGTACCGGATCATCACCGACTAGCGGGACACTGAACAAATCCTTGGTCAACAAGCGGTCAGTGAAAGCCACCCAGGAACCGTAAGTCTGCTCATACAGGGTAAAAAATATCAATACCATAAAAATCAGCATGACCAGACTGAGCATCTGATGCCTTTCAACGCGGTTACATTGCTTCACAAGAAACCAGATAAACCAGGCCACCAGCACGGCTGACATAATGTGCATGGCGCCCGTAACAGTCCAGGTGTGCTGCATCAATTGCCAGATAACGCCGACACCGACCAGTGCACCGGCATAAATAGCCCCTTCCCGCGTCAACGGTCCCAGGACTTTTTCTTTTAACAAGGCCGGATTTGCCGGTTCGGCGTGGCCATGCAGATATTTTTGCCCGTTCAGAAAAACGGTCAGGCCCAGTAACATGCCGATACCCGCAGCGCCAAAACCATATTTCCATCCAAAAGTTTCGCCCAGGTAACCGCAGATAAGGCTGGCAAACAGGGCGCCGACGTTGATGCCGGCATAGAAAAGAGTAAATCCTGAATCCCTGCGTGGATCATTTTGCGGGTACAGCTTGCCGACTATGGTGGAAATATTGGGTTTCAGGAAACCGACACCTGCGATAATCAACGCCAGTGAAAAATAGAAAACCTGCAGTGCAGCTTCATCACGCTGAACTTCACCATCAACAAGACGGGCCTGGTCACCCTCAATAGCCATACCGAAATGCCCCAGGCAGAGCAATATCCCACCCGCGACAACGGCTTTGCGCATCCCCAGCCAGCGATCAGCCAGCATACCGCCAATCACCGGCATGGCATAAACCATTCCGCCATAGGCACCCAGCAACTGGTAGCTGGGCGCATCCCCAAACAGGTGATATTTAATCAAATAAAGGAATAAAAGCGCCTTCATTCCATAGAATGAAAAGCGTTCCCACATTTCAGTGAAAAAGCAGACATACAAGCCTTTCGGGTGCCCCCAGAATTCATCTTGCGAATGGTAGATTGTGTTGCTGTCGATTGCGCTCATGGGGGCTAGTCCCGGAAGTTTTTGAACTGCAGCGGCAGGCCGAATTTTTCTTCTTTCAGTAGGGCGATCACTGCCTGCAAGTCGTCACGTTTTTTACCGGTGACACGTAACTGATCGCCCTGGATAGCGGCTTGCACCTTCATCTTGCGGTCCTTGATCATCTTGACCATTTTCCTGGCTTCCGCAGATTCTATACCTTCACGCACGGTGATTACCTGGGTAGCGGTCTTCGCCTGGATGACAGGCTCGGCCTTTTCGAGGCAAACGATATCCACCCCACGCTTGATCAACTTGTTGCAGAGCATGTCATACATCTGATCCAGCTGGAACTCCGACTCTGTATTCATGGTGATGAGTTGATCACTCAACTCGAAGTTTGACCCCGTGCCTTTGAAGTCAAATCGGGTTGAAACTTCCCGGTTGGCCTGGTCAACCGCGTTGCTCAGTTCGTGGTGGTTTACTTCGGAAACGACATCGAAAGAAGGCATTTTAAAATTCCCTTACATTTGCTTGGTGTGAAAATCGGGCCATTATCCCGCATATTGCCGCCTGGCTACCAGCGAAAATCCTCGCTGTCCTCGGATTCACGGCGCCAGAACTGGTCGATTGTGTCAGCGCCAAAGAAGAACTCCAGTCTCAGCCGAATACCCGGGTTGGCGTGGTAGCTGAATTCGTTCTCGAAAGACAGCTGCGGCACAATCTCGTAGTAAAGCCAGTCATACCTGGTTCGTTTGCGGTAACGCAATGCCACGGTGTACTTGTCTACATGCGTATCCGGCCGCGTATGGAAAATCGTTGAGAATTCGTATTGCAAGCCGCTCTGCAGCCCCAGGCGCTGGGTCAGGAAACTGCTGACCCGTGTGCGGTAACCTTCTTCTTCGGCTTTCTCTCCACGCCAGCGGCCATCGAAAGTCTGGCGGAAAAAAAACGATCGGTGATGATCCGGTTTAAATCCAGGCGGGTGTTGATCTGCCATGCATTATTGGTCTGGTAGCGCACGGTCTGCGTGAAGCGGTAAGAACCTTTCTCACCCAGCGCATCCTGATAACGCACCCTGGGTCCGGCAAAGAATGCGAATTCATTGAACTTGACCCCGACGGTGATGCTGGTATTCCAGCGGGAGGATTCCCTGGTAAAAAACTGCAGGCCGATAATACCGTCATCGGATGCATCATCAACGGAATCATCAAAACCACCGCTTTCATCGTCAACGCCAGCCACGAGGCTGACCCTGCGGCCCAAATTGGGCAGGTTGAAGCGGGCCCTGAATCTCAGTTTCGCCTTGACGCCCTGCTCATCCCGGTAATATAGCTCCGGGCGAATCCTGATCTGGCTGTTGGCGGCTTCCGCCTCGTAGGCGGGGTCATTGAAGAACTGGTCCACCCATTGGGAAGCGCGCTGTACGCCGGTGTCGACACGTTTCTTGTGCGCGTCCAGCCGTGAGGTTTTTTCTGTAGCCTCAACGCCTTCTTGCTCACTTTCCGTCTCTTCGCTGACGGGTGTCTCAGGCTGATTTTCAGTTGGCTCTGCAGCAAAAACCGAAAATGAAACCAGGGAAACCAGCAGCAGGAACCCGGGGCGCAGGATGAAATTCCGGATCATGTGAAATTCCCTATGAACTTTCAACTTCCAGACTGACCTTTGCGGTACCCGAATCCAACAAACCCAGCTTTGCTGCCGCTGCACCGGAAACATCGATGATCCTGGCTTTTGTGTGGGGGCCCCGGTCATTGATCCGCACGGTGACGGACTTGCCATTGTCGAGGTTGGTGACCTTGACCAGGGTCCCAAATTCCAAGGTCCGGTGGGCGGCCGTCATATCGTCCCTGTTATAGGGCTCTCCGCTGGCAGTAGCATTGCCATTGAGCGCATCCGCATAGTATGAAGCCATACCTTCTTCAGCCAGTATGGGCATAGCGGCCGTAATGCCCAGCAAGGCAACTATAATCACAATTAGCTTTTTCACTAAATAATTTCTCTTGCTGCGGTTGCAGCCTCATTCAATTTTTCAGCTTGATGTCAACCAACAATTCGGCACTGACAAGTTAACTATCAAACCTTTGAGAACTCAAGGAAAATACTGTCCAATCATGGAATTGGTGGGCCGTTTAGGACTCCAACCTATAACCATCACATTAAAGGTTTGAAATAGCGTACATAGCCAGCTTGGAAGATTTAGGCTGTAACTAATAATAATTTGATTGTTCAGTTTCATTGCCAAAGGACCTCTTCGAGCTTACGGACAATGTTAATGCGTGTTTCTTCCCCGCATAAAGATCGGCAAGTGAAAGGACGCTGATTTCAGCGAAACCAAACTGTTCCTCAGCCCTACCGCATATCGTCATAGTTTTGGGGTCATATACGCAGCCCCGAAGTACCGGCGCCACCTCGATCTTAATCTGTACGCGATCTGGTGTGCGCAGAATGAGCTTGTTTATTGTGCGCTGTGTCGCTGGGGCGCTTTCTGTGATCGTGATCCCTTTCATGACAGATTGAATGCGCACACCGATACGTCTGAGCGATTTTTCGATCTCGGCCAGTGATTGGTCGCGATCCGCAATCGGTAGATAGGTCAGATCAATGTCAATCGAGAGACGCGGCAAGTCACGGACAAATAGATTAATGGCCGTCCCGCCTTTGAGGGCAAAGCACTCCTCTTCGGCCACATATGGAAGTGTTCGTACAAGGAGACCAACTTGTCGGCGGTAGACATCATTGAACGGCATTGAGGTCCCCCGGCACGGTGATCTGATATTTGGGATCGAGTTTGCCGCCTTTGACGAGCATGCGCTTTCCTTTTCCAAGATCAATTTTGTCGCGCTTAATATGCTCCAGCCAGCGGTGACGGTGGCGGTCGGCGAAGAAGAAGAAAAGGCGTTTAACCTTTATGCTCGTAGCCACCTCCAAGAGCTTTTGCATCCGGCGAGGACTAATATTGACTAATCCTTCCACCGTCACATCTACAAGATGGAAGGTTTCCTTATTCGGAAGTTCATCGATCAATTCCAGAATCGCACGTTCTGGGGTTGAGATGAGCAGCGGCCAGTTCCATTGGCCCCATCGCATGATGCGTAGCGCACCAGGCTGTATGCTTTCGGATTCATCGGCTACTGATGCAGAAATAGAAAGTTTGTCTGTTTGCTGGTCTATTTTGGGAAGGAATCGAGTACGATTGTGAAATTCAAAATTCGGTCCTGCCGGGAGCTTAGTGACCCAGCCAGGGAGCTTCTTATCGCCATAAATTTGGATAAGCTGCGGAGACTGGGACAGATAGTGGGCGTAGCCTTGAAGATCGAGGGCAGTGCGCCCACCGACGGAAACGGGAAAGTGAAGGATGGCTTGAAGCGATATAACGACTTGCTCCCAGCTTAAGCTTCCGCGAGATCGGCGGAATACGCCACGAGTTGGTTGCTCCAACCAACCGGCGGCAACGTACTGGCTACGGAGCGAACGGGAATAGCCATGTGCTTCAAGCCAGGCAGCATCGACGAGTAGCCCTTCAGGTAACTTACGCTCAAGCCGGTTTAATTTCTTTCCACTTTGCACAGTCATACTGTACAAAATAGCGTATTTTCGAACTAATGCCAAGTTTAAAAAAGTGTCAATATGTACAGCCTGGCTGCGCAAATCGGAGATAAACTAAACCGTTCAATATTTGATTTTTGCAAAAAAAATGGTGGGCCGTGTAGGACTCGAACCTACGACCATCGGATTAAAAGTCCGATATAGCGTTAATTAACACTCATGGCCATCGTACATCTGTACAGAATCACTTTAGAACATTAAAACCTATTATTTTATAGACATTAAAACCTATGAATGATATAACAGTATAACCTATGATTCGTAAGACACTAAAACCTATAGAAAGAGAGTGGCTCGAATGGCAAGTCCCCAAGAAAAACTGTCTCAATCCCTTCAGGTTCTTAGGGAGTTGCAAGAGCGCGGTGTGATAGCGGTAAGGTCTGCTGACCTGAGCCGAACCCACCGGGAACGACTTGTTAAAAATGGCTTTCTTAAAGCGGTTATGAGGGGATGGTATATCCCTTCACGCCCAGATGAGACTCCCGGAGATAGTACTGCATGGTATGCCTCATTCTGGGATTTTTGTGCAAGCTATCTAAGAGAGCGGTTTGACAGTGACTGGTGTCTATCTCCTGAGCAGTCGCTATTCCTACACACTGGAAATCGAACGGTGCCAGAGCAATTGCTGGTGCGCTCACCGAAAGGAGGGAATAAACCGACAGCACTTCTTTTTGGGACATCCCTATTTGACATTCGTTACACAATGCCCAGGAAAGATGACATCGTTGAAAAAGATGGTTTACGTCTCTATACGGTACCTGCCGCACTGGTCGCTTGCCCGGAGCATTTTTTTCGGCATACTCCAACAGAAATACGTGCTGCCATGGCAATGGTAAAGGACGCTTCGGACGTACTGCCCCTTCTGCTTGAAGGCGGACATAGCACGATTGCCGGGCGTTTGGCCGGTGCTTTTCGGAATGCGGGGAAGGACCGTATTGCCGATCAAATCATGGGAACAATGAAGTCTGCCGGTTATACAATGCTTGAATCCGATCCATTTGAAAACAGACCACCGAACATACTGGATACGCGGGAAGCTTCTCCTTATGTGAACCGTATCCATTTAATGTGGCAGAAGATGCGGGAACCAATAATTGAACGGTTTCCTGCAGCGCCCGGCTTGCCAAATGATATTGACTCATATCTCAAGCATGTCGAGGCGATTTACGTCACTGATGCCTATCATTCATTATCGATCGAAGGTTATCGCGTAAGTGCAGAGTTAATTGAGTTAGTGCGAAGTGGTGCGTGGAATCCAGATCATAATGAGAATGACCGGGAACACCGCAATGCCCTGGCTGCACGCGGATATTGGCAAGCTTACCAAGCTGTACAGGAAAGCCTTGGTAAAATTCTGCACGGTGATAATCCGGGAACAGTTGTTGGTAACGACCATAGCCAATGGTACACAGAACTCTTTGGGCCAAATGTAACAGCGGGCATAATCAGCGCCGTTGATCTGGCTGGCTACAGAAGCGGTCCCGTTTATATACGCCGTTCTATGCATGTACCACCACCAAGGGAAGCGGTCCGGGATTGTATGCCTGTATTATTTGATCTGCTGCGCGAAGAAACAGAACCGTCTGTTCGCGTCGTGCTCGGGCATTTTATTTTCGTCTATATTCATCCCTATGTGGATGGTAACGGGCGAATGGGACGTTTTCTGATGAATACGATGCTCGCAAGCGGTGGCTATCCATGGACTGTAATTCCAGTAGATAAGCGGGATGCCTACATGGCAGCGCTGGAAAAAGCCAGCGTGGGTCAGAATATAGTCCCGTTTGCTGAATTCCTGGCGAGAGTGGTGGATGATGGCATGAAAGGGAAATCCGTTCCTAAAGTCCCATCTTGAACCCTGCAAACCGTTGAATTC
>PVMK01183965.1_pt1 | contig 10673 bp, 11 predicted proteins | sample 1853481 | NCBI WGS metagenome assembly PVMK01 (sample SAMN08533507, study PRJNA380276) | Marine sediment metagenome, whole genome shotgun sequencing project. | reverse complement strand
AACACGTGTTATGGAACGTCTAGGCAGGCTTGCCGCGGTGGTCCGGGCGACGACAAGGCAAGCATAACGACGTCCAGAAAGCGCGGCAAACCGGTCAAATGGCCCCGTATTGGTCGAAACTGCTCTAGGGTTTCAGTATACCGGCCCGCTTCGCCAGATCGACATAGACTCGACCCGTTGCGCAAGGATTCACGATGCTGGCTTTCACGCCACGACGTTCAAGGGCTGAACGATACGTCTCGCAAAGATGTTCGCTTCCCATCAGCTTCACACAAGAGGCATCGGCACCAAGGGCCGAAAGCGCGCCTGCTATTTCCGCGCCGATCAGCAAGCCCGAGAGGTAGCCGGATACGGCCTCGGGCGCCAATTCCCCGAACAAGACCCGGGTTCTGGCGCCAAAGAGGACGTGGGTTAGGTCACCGTTGTGCAAATAGCCAACATCGACACCCAGCGCAAAGGCCTTTTGGTCGCCAACGCCATCCTCGACGCGCAGTTGCGATATCACGGTGTGATTGAGGATCGCCGCATAGAGATCCCCGGTCATGAACGTCATGAACCCGACGATGCGCCCTTCGCGTATCCGGACCCATTTACTGTGCGTGCCGGGCGCCACGATCAGCGAGCTGTCCTCTTGCCCGCCGGCGGCGATCGCCTGAATTTCCTCACCCCGAATGACATCGGCGACACCGATCCGGTCACGGGTTTCGACGCCGGGGACAATCCAGATTTGATCCTCCGATGGCGCCCGTTTCAAAGATCCGGCCAATTCGTCCAGTCCGGCCGGCAGTGGACAGTAAGGGGCCTGCCTCCACCCCTTGGCCGCGCCGACCATCCCGGAGAGCAATGCCGGCATCGCCCCATGCGTCTCCATCCACGGTGCGGCAAGGAGGTCGAAGGCCTCCTGAAAACGGCCATCCCTGACGTTGGCAAGACCGAGGTCATCCTCGCGCGTATCCAGTATCGCTCCATTGCCGTCGAGCAGATAACCGCGGCGGTTGGTCGTGCCCCAGTCCACCGCCACGAGCGCGGCCGGAGACGATGCAGGAACGGTCATCTTGTAGCTCCCGAACTGCGCCCCGAGCGGGCCGGCGAGGCATCTGTCGCGTATCTCATGGCTGCTCTCGTCGGGCCTGTCGGAAGGGGATCACACTTCACTTTTTCTGGCCTGGCAAGCCGGCGGACCATGATTTCATCGACCGTACAGACTGTCGGACGTACAATTCGCGCTGATGAAACCGACGGCGGTCATCCTCAACATGGCGCGCGGCAAGGTGATCGACGTGCCGGCCGCAATCCGGAATGCGGTATTGGGTCGGTTGCTGGAAGCCAGGCCGTTACCGCAAATTCTGAATATCGAATAACGTCACAAAACCATCTGGAAACGGCGCACGAAATGGCGACACGAGAGGTACCGACATGCAAATAGCAGCAGCTTACTACACTGGTAACAAGACATTTTCGGTGGAGCGCACGAGCGCCGCCGATCCCGGTCCCGGTGAGGTGCAGATCGATGTCGCCTATTGCGGCATCTGTGGCACCGACCTGCACATCTATCTCGGCCATATGGATGCAAGAGTAGGCGATCATCGCGTTATCGGTCATGAAATGTCCGGCGCCATAGCCGTTGTCGGCGAGGAGGTTTCCGGTTTTTTGCCCGGTGAGCGTGTGGTCGTACGCCCGCTGGATCATTGCGGCGATTGTCCTGCATGCAACCGGGGCCATCAGCATATCTGCCAGAATCTCAATTTCCTTGGAATCGATACCCATGGCGCCTTTCAGGAGAAATGGACGGTCCCGGCGCACACGCTCCACAAACTGCCGGACGGCGTGTCGCTTGCCCATGCGGCGCTGATCGAGCCGGTCGCGGTTGCCTGCCATGATGTGCGCCGCGGGCGCGTTGCGGCCGGCGAAGATGTTCTGGTCATTGGCGGCGGTCCGATCGGCATGTTGAATGCCATGGTCGCCAAGCAGGCGGGAGCAAATGTCACGGTATCGGAGATCAATCCGCATCGCCTCGCCATTGCGCAAAAACTTGGCTTCACGGCGCTCAATCCGAAGGAAACGGATGTCGCCCAGGCCATCCAGGCCGCAACCGGCAACAAGGGCGCGGACGTAATCTTCGAGGTGACCGGCACCCAGTCCGGCGTCGATTTGATGACGGCGGCGGCGGCCACCCGCGCCCGCATCGTCATGGTGGCCATCCATGCCGCCAAGCCCCAGATCGACCTCTTCCAGTTCTTCTGGCGCGAGATTGAAATGATTGGCGTGCGCGTATACGAGCCCGAGGATTACGAGGCGGCCATCCAGCTCGTCGCTTCCGGGCAAATCGATGCCGAGACGATGATCACCAATATCCAGTCCCTGGAGGAAATCGGGGCTGCATTTGCGGAGCTGAGCGGCAATCCAAAAGCCATGAAAACACTGATTAAATGCAAAGCGGAGGGTTAAACGTGGGCGTACTGGATTCATTCGATCTCACTGGCAAGACAGCGCTCGTCACCGGTTGCAGACGCGGCATCGGCAAGGCGATGGCAATTGCCCTCGCCGAGGCCGGGGCGGACATCCTTGGCGTCAGCGCAAATCTTGAAAACGAGGGAAGCGATGTTGGCAGGCAAGTGGCCGCGCTTGGCCGGAACTTTTCCCCCTATCCCTGCGACTTCTCCAACCGCGATGGGCTGAAGGGCTTCATCGCCAAGGTTACGGCGGACCACCCGAGGATCGACATTCTGATCAACAATGCCGGCATCATCAAACGTGCGCCGGCGATCGAGCATTCCGATGAAATCTGGGACGAGGTCATCGAAGTGAACCTGTCCGCCCAGTTCATCCTCTCGCGCGAAATCGGCAAGCCAATGGTCGCAAGGGGTGAGGGAAAAATCATCTTCACCGCATCGCTTCTGACGTTCCAGGGCGGAATTACGGTTCCGGGCTATGCGGCAAGCAAGGGCGGCATCGGTCAGCTAACCATGGCGCTTGCAAATGAATGGGCCTCCAGGGGCGTCAATGTGAATGCCATCGCACCCGGCTATATCCGGACGGACAATACCCAGGCCCTTCAGGACAACAAGGAACGCTACGAGACGATTCTGGAGCGCATACCGGCGGGACGTTGGGGTGTGCCGGAGGATTTCGCGGGTCCGGCCGTTTTTCTCGCATCCTCGGCCTCCGACTACATGCACGGCGCCATTGTGACCGTCGATGGCGGATGGATGGGACGTTAGCGCGCAGCAAGGACCGGGTGTCCAACCTGTCCAATGCAAGTTGGAGCCAAGGGTCTCCTTTTACCGCGGATTGGCGGAACATCCTGCCAGGGCGTCCCTGGCCTGCCCGGTGATCGTGTCCCATTCCTTGTCGGCGATTTGCTGTTTGGTCGCGATCCAGGAGCCGCCGATCGACGTGACGATCGGCAGCGACAGATAGTCGTTCATATTGTCCCGGTTAATGCCGCCGGTCGGGCAGAAACTGACGCCGAGGCTGGCGTAGGGTCCGGCCAGCGCCTTCAGCATCGGCACACCGCCGGACGCCCCGGCCGGGAAAAACTTCAGCATCCGGCAGCCCAGCGACAGCGCCCGTTCGATCTCCGATGGTGTCACAACACCCGGCAGGAAGGGCGTGCCGGAAGCCATGAAGAATTCGACCGTCGTCGGGTTCAGTCCCGGCGCCACTCCGAAGCCAACCCCAAGGTCAATGGCGCGAGTTGCCTGATCCTGCGTGACGACCGTTCCGGCGCCCACCAGCATCTTCGGGAAGGCCTTGCGTATGCGCTCGATCGCCGATGCTCCGGCGGCCGTGCGAAAGGTAATTTCGATGACGTCGATACCGCCCGCGAGCAGCGCCTCGGCAAGCGGCGCCGCATCGTCGGGATTTTCAATCTCGATCACCGGAACAATGGGCCGTGAAGCAAGAGTGTCCTGCATAATTCCATTCCTTGTTCATTGCATACAGGCGAGTCCGTTTTACCGATCGACCCGGGCGCTGCCACCACCTGCGAGCTTCTCCACTTCGGCCAGAGAGGCCATCGTCGTATCACCTGGCGTGGTCATGGCAAGGGCGCCATGGGCAGCGCCGTACTCGACCGCTTGCCGGGCATCTCCAAGCACCATGAGACCATAGATAAATCCGGACGCGAAACTGTCGCCGCCGCCGACCCGGTCCATGATTTCCAGGCCCTTGCGTTGGGTTGAGGAATAGAAATCCCCATCGACCCAGCACATGGCGGCCCAATCGTTCACGGTCGCGGTCTTGACGCCACGCAGGGTCGTCGCCGTCGCCTTGAAGTTGGGATATTGGGCAACGGCTTTTGCGATCATGCGCTGGAAAGATTCTGTATCCAGTTCGGCCAGCTTGTCGTCGATGCCATCTACTTCAAAACCGAGACAGGCAGTGAAGTCTTCCTCGTTGCCGATCATCACGTCGACATGGTTGGCGATTTCACGGTTGACGGCGCGGCATTGCTCGATACCACCGAAACCCTTCCACAACGAGGGGCGGTAGTTGAGGTCATAGGATACGATCGTGCCATGTTTCCTGGCAGATTTCGCGGCTTCGATGGCAACCGCGCCGGTCGTTTCCGACAACGCCGCGAATATGCCACCGGTGTGGAACCAGCGCACACCCAGTTCCCCGAATATATGCTCCCAGTCGATGTCGCCGACCTTTAGCTGAGAGGTCGCCGTGTTGCCTCTGTCGGAGCAGCCGATGGCGCCGCGAACGCCAAAGCCGCGCTCGGTGAAATTCAGGCCGTTGCGGACAGTGCGGCCAATGCCGTCATAGGCCGTCCATTTGATCAGCGATGTGTCGATGCCACCTTGAAGGATAAAGTCCTCCACCAGCAGACCGACCTCGTTCCTTGCCAGCGCGGTCACGATGGCGGCGCGCTGCCCAAAACAGCGTCGCAGACCGCGGGCGACATTATACTCGCCGCCGCCCTCCCAAACGCGGAACCGACGGGCCGATCGTATGCGGCCTTCCCCCGGATCGAGGCGCAGCATCACCTCGCCAAGGCAAACCATGTCGTATCGGCATTCGTCAGCCGGTTTGACTTCAAAAACACTCATTGATTCCTCATCTCCATTATCCGCCAATCCAGCCGCCACCTGCGGTCAACTTGGCAAAGTTACTGTCACATAAACCGGACTGACTGAAAAATAAGATCGGGCGCATGCTGGATCAAAGCAGGTTCAGTTTTGCCGATCGCCCGAGGATCGCCTCGCAAACCTCCCCCGTCAGTTTCCCGTCCTTGCACGCCAACTTGTTTCCCTGATCATCGGAAATGCCGATGCGCTCGGCGATGGTGCCGATTTTGCATTGCCGATCAGAGTGAGCGCATTGGAGGTCACAAAGTTTCTACCGGATTCTGCCTTGTCATGTTCTTCGAACGGACTTGCCGGCCCGCCTCGTTGACATGCGCGGTGGTCAAACATAGGGTTCGGCCATGAATGGTGCTTGGACTATACCACAAACGATCCACTGGTCTACACCAGAAGGATCGCGGAAATCATGGAATCGCAGAATCCCGTACTACATGCGTTTCCGAGATCATTTTGCGGCCAAGATCGAGGCAGGAACGCTGGCTCCGGGGACCAGGCTGCCACCGGAACGGGCGTTGGCCGAAGAGTTTTCCATCACCAGGGTTACCGTTCGTCAAGCCCTGATACGGATGGAGGCCGAGGGCCTGATCTTTCGCGAGGAACGGCGGGGCTGGTACGTTTCACCGCCCAGGGTCCGTTATGATCCGACCGCCAACGCCAGTTTTACCGAAAGTATTGCCAAGCAGGGCCGGGTGGCCGGCACGACGGTCCTGTCCAAACAACAGGTTGCCGCTTCCCACTGGGAAAGCAACCATCTGGGTTGTGCGCTCGGCGAACCCATCTTTATCATCAACCGCCTGCGGACAGTTGATGGGCGGGCAGTCCTGGTCGAGCAAACTCATATCAAGGCGGAGCGTTGTCCCGGTCTTCTGGATTATCCTCTCGATCAATCATTGACTGATTTGATGGCGGAGAAATTCGGCATTATAGAGCATCGGGTACAAATCAATATGCGGCCGGCGGCGCTAACGGAGATCCCGGCAAGAGCGCTCGGAGTCGCGGTTGGAACGCCGAGCCTCTACCTGTCGCGGGCCATTCTTGACCAGTTCAATGAGGTGGTCGAACTCGATCAGGAATTCTGGCGTTACGACGCAATCGATATTTGCGTCTCGGCGGCGGGAGGCCTTTGAAAAAGAGACAATCGATTAGGGGCAAAAGCAGGAAATACATAATGCCGGACCAAACGCCGATCGTCGCGGTCAACGATATTTGCAAAACTTTCAAAATCCCTAAGCGCCCGCCTGTCCATGCGCTGCGCCATGTCACCAACCATGTCGACAAGGGCGAGGTCCTGGTGGTCATCGGGCCAAGCGGCTCGGGCAAGAGTACGTTTCTGCGAGCGCTGAACGGATTGCAGCCGGTCGACAGCGGCTCTATCACCATCGACGGCGTGGAACTGACCGATCCCAAAACCAATCTCAACCGGTTGCGCCAGGGAGTAGGCATGGTCTTCCAGCACTTCAACCTGTTCGAGCATAAAACGGCGCTGGAGAACATCACCATGCCGCAAACGGTCGTCCTCAAACGCTCGCGAGGGGAAGCGGAAAAGATCGGCCGCCAGCTGCTCGAGCGGGTCGGTATTGGCGACAAGGCCGACAGTTACCCGAGCGAGCTATCCGGTGGACAACAGCAGCGTGTCGCCATTGCCCGTTCCCTGGCCATGACGCCCAAGGTCATGCTGTTCGACGAGGCCACATCGGCGCTCGATCCCGAAACGATCGGCGGCGTTCTCGACCTGATGAAGGAGTTGGCCGCCGAGGGCACGACCATGGTCGTCGTTACCCACGAGATGGGTTTCGCCCGCGAGGCGGCCGACCGCGTTATTTTCATGGACTTTGGCGAGATCATCGAGGAAGGTATTCCCGAGGTAGTCTTCGACAATCCTCAGCATGAACGCACGCAATTGTTCCTCAACCAGATCATTTAGCGTCCGGTTGAGTTTTGGATAGACCACTATATTCATTTGGCATATACCAAAGAGATTGAATGTCAGGCGCCCTTGGCGAAGGCGGTCAAGGCGCCGCTGGCTACGGGAGAAAACGATCAAAGGGAGATGGGAGAAATGAAGAAAATCACCAAATTGTTTGGATTGGCCCTGGGCGCGCTCGGGCTTGGCGTACTTGCCCAGTCGGCCGCAGCCGATGTGGTGAGTGATATCGTCAAACGCGGTGAAATGCGTGTTGCTGTTCAAACCCAGGGACCGCCAATCAGTTACATTGACACCAATGGCAATCGCACCGGATTCGCGGTTGAACTGGTCCAGATGATGGCTGACGACATCGGTGTAAAACTCAAACTGCTGGATTATGACTGGAAAGGTCTGATCCCGGCGGTGGTTTCCGGCAAGGCCGATTTTCTGGCCGCTGACATGACCCCGAAGGCCACCAGGGCACTGGTTCTGAACTTTACCGACCCGTACATGTACAGCCGCAACGTCATTTACTCCAAAAAGAGCAAATCGTTTGTGACTTGGCAGGACGCCTGCGTCGAAGGCTTGTCAATTGCCGTAACCCAGGGCTCCAGCAATATTGCTGTGCTCAAGGCCAAGTGCCCGCTGGCGACGATCAAGGAATTCGCCGGTGGCGGACCCGCCGTCGCCCAGGCTGTTGCCGCTGACCGGGTTGATGCCGGCATCAACGACGAAGCTTCCGCCAAGGGTTACATGATTGAATATCCGGAATTCCATATTCTGGACGGTGCCCCTGACCGTGGTCCGCTGAGCTTTGCTACCCGGCCGGATGAAACCCACATGCTGGAATGGATGAACAACTACATCTTGCTGATCAAGGCCGATGGGCGTCTGGACAAACTGATAAGCTACTGGATGTTCAGCACCGACTGGAAAACCGACAAAAAACCTGTGCCAAAAGGCTAGGCGTCGAATACGACATATCGAAATAGCACCGGGGCTCCGCCAATTGGTTGGGGCCCCGTTTGTTGTTAACGTGATTGGAAGTGTTTTAGGCGACACGCATGGACTGGATTACAGATTATTATAACTGGCGTGTCGTCATTCAGTTTATCCCGGAATTTCGCACCGGGATTCTGGCCACCCTGTATATTTCCCTGATATCGCTGGTATTGTCGCTGGTCATCGGCACCGCGGTGGCAATCATGCGGATGTCATCGAACCAAATTGTCTGGCGTATTGCGGCCGGTTACGTGCAGGCCATTCGCTCAACCCCATTGTTGATCCAGATATATGTAATCTATTTCAGCCTTCCGGCACTGCCTCTGCTCGGCCGTCGGCTGGATGAACTGGAGGGCGGTATCATCGCTCTCGGTCTTAATGCCGGCGCCTATATGAGCGAAATCATTCGGGCCGGTATCACCTCTATTTCCACCGGTCAGGTCGAGGCAGCACAATCGGTCGGCATGACCTATATGGAGCGCATGCGCCATGTGGTTTTGCCCCAGGCAATTGCCAATGTTTTGCCACCCCTGCTTGGCCAAACAGCGGTTTTGATCAAGGATTCCTCCTTGGTCAGTTTCATCGGTGTGTTTGAACTTTTTGGTGCCGGTTTGACCCTTTTGAGTGACCGGCTGATGCCTACCGAGGCCTTTTTGACCGTTGCCGTCGGCTATTTGATTATTTATTCGATCATGCTGCAGGTTTCCAATTATGCCCAGCGAAAATTGGGAGGAACCCGATAATGATCGATACCATCACATCGACCATGCCATTTCTTGTTGCCGGGTTGTGGGTGACCTTCAAAATTTCCATGGTAACCATTCTGTTCGGAAGCGTGTTGGGTTTTGTCATCGGAATGCTGCGCAACTTGGGTGGCAAGCCCGTACATTTTTTCCTGGGCATTTATATTCACGCCCTTCGGGGAACTCCATTTCTGGTGCATCTCTATGTGATCTATTTCATGTTACCGGCGACGGGAATTTCCTGGCTGCAATTGGAGGCCTTCCCTGCCGCAGTGATTGCCCTCTGCCTCTATACCTCGACCTATGTGGCCGAAATCGTACGGGCCGCCATAGAAGCCGTTCCCACAGGCCAAAGCGAAGCCGCCCGTTCAACCGGCATGACCAGCATGCAAGCCATGTGGTATGTGGTGCTGCCCCAAGCGCTGAAGCTGATGATCCCGCCCATGGGCGGCATCTACGTCATCATCATCAAGGGCACGTCGATTGTCTCGGTCATCGGTATCTCTGAACTGGTCCGGGCGGGCGAACACGCGACCTTGCGCCATCCCAAGGAATTAATGCTGATCTACGGCATGACGGCCTTGATGTATTTTGCCTATTGTTATCCTGTGCTGCGCCTTGCCCGCTGGGCTGAAACCAAATTTGGCAGCATCCGGTTGCCGTCGTGAGCCCCAAGCCTTCTGCGGCAATTGATTTTAGTGAGCAGGTTCCATGAAAATTGTCACCTACAACGTCCAGTTCGGGCTCGGCAGGGATGGCCGATTCGATCTGGAAAGAATAGCCAGCGAAGTTGACGGCGCAGATATCATCGCCCTGCAGGAAGTCGAACGCAATTGGCGACGTAGCGGTAACGTCGATCAACCGGCGTTACTGGGGAAATTTTTGAATAAATACCATTGGGTCTATGGCCCCTACTTCGATGTTGATGCGAGCATAACCCGGCCCGACGGCACGATAGAAAATGTTCGCAGGCAGTTTGGCAATATGATTTTGTCGAAAACACCGATCCTGTCGACCCGGCTTTTCCCGTTGCCGAAGTCGGCCTTGCGCCAACGTCACAACATGGTCGTGGGGGTATTTGAGGGGGTCGTCAAATTGCGGAATGATGGTGCCTTGCGAATATATAACGCCCATTTGGGAGCGCGCTCGCAGCATGATCGCGTGGCGCAAATCATCTCCATACGCGACACCATTCGCCGCGCGCCGGCCGAGGGCGGCGCCTGGACCGGTGATCTTGCCCATAGCTTATGGGAAGATCATGGGCATTTCCTATGGGAAGAGGATTCCACCCCGCCCCCGATGCCCGAATCATTCGTCCTGCTTGGCGATTTCAACCTGGAAGCCAAAGACCCCGAATACGATTATCTGGTCGGTCCCCGGGATGGTGATCTTGGCCGGCTTTCCTCGAGGGAAGAATTTATCGATACCTGGGTGGCGGCTGGAAATGATGAAAACGAGGGGGTTACCTATTTCGCCGGCCGTTCCGCAAGCGACGGGCAAGGCATGCGTATCGACTATGCCTTCATCGATCAAACGATGCAAAAGCGGGTTCGCGGGGCGTGGATCGATGACGCGGCCCAGGGGTCGGACCATCAACCCTATTGGATCGACCTTGATTATGCGCCGACTGACTAGGTTGATTTACCATGCAGGCATCGAAATGTCAGGCTCGCACCACTGGATCATCGGACCAGACATCGAAGGGTTCGACGAATTCTGGCGGCCTATTGAATGTATCTGGGCATCAGCCAGCGTGGCAGCGCCAGAATCAGATCGGGCAACAGGATAACCGCCAGCAACACACCCAACATCGGCAACAAAAGGATAGCCACGTCTCGAAGCGCCTGGATGAGCCTGATTTCTCCGATGGAGGCAGCAATCAGCAAACATAGCCCGTAGGGCGGCGTGACGAGCCCGAAAGCAAGACTG
>PVMK01165112.1_pt1 | contig 10673 bp, 10 predicted proteins | sample 1853481 | NCBI WGS metagenome assembly PVMK01 (sample SAMN08533507, study PRJNA380276) | Marine sediment metagenome, whole genome shotgun sequencing project. | reverse complement strand
AAAGGCACGGTCCTCATGAATAATTTTGATGGTAAAAAAATTGGAGTTGTGAAAGGCACAACTACGCATACAGCCCTGAAAGAGCTGTTTCAGGATTCAAAAATAAATGCTGAAATTGTTCTTGTAGATACAACGACCGATGGACTTAATGCCATGGGAACGGGAAAAATTGATGCCATTGCTGCTGATCAGGTTGTTCTTATTGGCCTGGCTTTAGAATCCTGAAACAGCTCTTTCAGGGCTGTATGCGTAGTTGTGCCTTTCACAACTCCAATTTTTTTACCATCAAAATTATTCATGAGGACCGTGCCTTTCAAGGTCATGAATGAGGCACCGGTAACAAATGTAAGTTGGGTAAAATCAACGAGCTCACTACGGGAAAGGGTTTTGGTGGTTGCCCCGCACAGTATGTCAATCTTGTTATCAGATAACGCACCAAATCGCTCTGCAGCTGTCACAGGAACATATTCAATCTTTACACCTTTACCAATTTTCTCTTCTACTTCATTTACAATATGCAAACAGATATCTATTGAATAACCAACGGGTATACCGTCTTTCCCTACAGAAGACATAGGTGGCTGAGACTCGCGATACCCAATTTTGATTTTTCCGGACTTTTGAATCTGTAAAAGAGTTCCTGTTAACTCTTGAGCTGATAATGGATTAGCTAAAAATACGACCAGTAAAATGGCTGCCAGCAGACCTCTCATGATTTGTTTCTCCTGTAAGGGTTTGAATGATTTAACGACTAACGATTTGATCGCTGATAGATATTATCCTATTTTTTTCAAAAGTCCATATTCCTTGCCAACATCTTAACTTTTGTAAGTAGAAAATCTGATTCAACATGTACACCGTACATCTTGGTATTTTAGGAATGATTCACGACTTTCAATGTATAGCAGTTATCGCAAGTCAGAGACTTAACAATATTGTATGTATGTTTAACTTTTTGGCAGGGGTGGTAACAAGTGAGCTAAACCGTGTTAGGAACAAGAACAAGGTAATGAGAAAAAACGGAATGAATTGGGGAGCAATCCCGAAGTGAATTTTAGCAGAAAATCATAAAAATATTTTTGCTCAAGATGAAATTCATTATAGGGCTGTCAGAACAGGTAAAATTTAGTATATTTCTTATATATAAATAAATTCATGTACTTCATTAACTAATATCTTACAGGAATCAATTATGACTGCCTTTAGTATTCAGCCCATCGGTATCTTACATTGCGATTTAACAGACAGGGCGCACACCCCAAAACTTTATGATGAATCAAGTCATGTCGGAACAATTGAAATCTATCCGGAATTTATCGAAGGTCTTGATGGCATGCAAAAGGGAGATACCATCGTTGTGCTTTTCTGGCTGGATAGAGCAGATCGCTCTATTTTAAAAGTCTATCAAAGGGGTGACAAATCAAAACCAAAACGCGGAATTTTTTCGACACGCAGCCCTGTTAGACCTAATCCTGTAGCAATTTCAGAATTACTGGTCCAGGATATCGATAATAATATTCTCACGGTGAAAGGGCTGGATATACTTGACTCTACCCCTGTAATTGATATAAAGAGAAAAGTATATTAACAAAGATATTATTCGACTGAAGATTGTCATTTATGAAAGTACTAAAAAGCGAGCAGGAATAGAAAAAAAATCTTAATTGATTGTAACATCTGGTTAGGTTCTTTTTTGTTCATGCCCACATCTCCCCTTATGTTAAGTGATTTATATTTGTTCCCAGTGTCAAGTCCTGTCTTTTAATTTTTCCCCTCAATTATGCCAATTGTTTTTGTATGCTTGGTTTCATCTACTCCGTAGAGCCCCTAAAATAAAAAGCCAGGCTTTCTTCGCGTAATAGATAAGCTATTACCTCGGCAACCTGGCTGTCCACCTTGGCGGGCCCTTGGCTTTCCTTCCCTGTCTTGTGGGAGGTTTGGCTTGTTCCAATAAAATGTTAGCACTATAACACTAGTGGAAACACCTATGTCAAGTTGATTTTTTATGTATTTTTAGGTAGATGCCACATTGTGGCAGCCGAGAAGGGTAGGAATAAAGTTAACATGTCTTGCCACCATCTTGAGTTTTGTAATACAGAATCTGACTCAATATATCCACTGGGCAATGTTAACTTTCTATGGTAGCAGAAGTATTCTGGAAAAATCTAAATATTCTGCTTTATTTTATTTTGCTATTTAGAAGTTTTTTAGCTGTCCTGTAACCTACTCTCAGTTTTTCAATTAACTTATCCCTGTCATACATTATTTCTTCTTCTTTTATGTAAAGAAGCGTTATCCACTCATCTTCACAGAAATTCTCTAAAATAACCTTTTGCAATCTACTGTAAGCAGATTTTCCCTCACTTCCGTCAAGCAAAATTGCTAACTGAATATCAGGAAAGAAAAAGTCAAAAAGTCTACCGGATACGTACCACTTAGTTTTAAACTTACCCCGCAGAACACCTTTATTTAGCGAAAGTAAAATTTTCTCCAACTCCTGCCCTGCTTCCGGCAACTTCCGCCAAGCATTGTTTCGTAACTTACGCCTCTTCATACTAATCATATTAGCAATTAGGGAAATTTTTTCCCGAAAAATTCCAGGGAAAACTTGAGGATGTGCAGATGTCTTGCCACAATCTTGAGTTTTGTAATACAAAATCTGATTCAACATATCCACTATACATCTTGATACTTCAGGAATGATTCACGACTCAACATATATAGAGATAATGTTTGGCAGATAACTATCAGAACCTGATGTATTAAATTAAGGAACTACTACTCACTTACATGTATAACTTGACCGGAGACAGTCTTTGCGGAAACTGGGATTGCATAGTAAAAGCCTGTTCCATAAGTATTACCGACAACTGTAGAATTTTTTTCTCCAGTTGATTCCAATAATACTCCATTTGCCCCAAGTTTTGCTGCCTGATTTTGTAGTTCTTTTACTGCGTAATCTAGTTTGTCTTGTTCTGTCCAACCTGCATCACTTGATGCATTTACAATTCCTATAACTTCATAATTCAATGGTTTTTCTAAGTAGATTTTAACTTGGGTAGGGTCTAGTGGTGTTCTCTTGGTGCCGGTGACTAACGCTGAACCGGTTGCACAACCACTTAAAACAACCAAAACAAACATTAAAAAAGCAAGTTTTTTCATGGGAACCTCACTTTTTAAATATCAAAAAGACAAGAAGAATGATTAATACTGGCAAAGAGAATGGACTAACAATCAGTTTTTCTAATATCAACACAAGATTATTCCTTTTTTATATTTTTGTGTAATAGGGCAAGATATCAATAACGCAATAAACCTATAAAACCAAGGCAATAAAAAGCCCCTCCGATTGAAGAAACCTCTTTTGCCAAAGGGGGTGGGGGGAGCAGAACAGGGGTGTGGTTCATTACCATAACAGGCCAGAGAGTTGAAAATTAACCGCTAAAAATGCTCCCGTACACTGTGGACTATCTATAAAACCATACGAATTCCCCAAAAAGGGAGAGGGGGGTCGAATATTTCATTTCCTACCCTTTTTCCATTCATAAGGACTAATTACATGTAATTTATCGTTAGGTAGTGAATATGGTTTTAAAAACCAATTTATGTGCAAAACACCGTTGGTTGTGGGGAATAGTGCGGGGAACAGAAAAAATAGCAAATAAAAAAGGACTCAGGTTATTGCCTAAGTCCTTGATTTTATTTTGGTAGCGGGGAGAGGATTTGAACCTCTGACCTTTGGGTCATGAAACCGATAAAACTACTGGTATTAGTATAAAAAATAACCCTTTGGGTGGAAATAAGGGTGGAAATCATTTTTTAACAACAAAATATTGACTCATAAAAACCTATAAATTTCCTGATATTGCTAAATTTTACCTAGGTAGAATAGAAAATATCCGTCCGGCATGGTGAACCATAGCCGAACAAACTCTTCCTGGAACTAAAATACATCCGGCGGCTCAGCAATTCAGGAAAGAGAAAAAATAATCGATCAATTAGGAATTGCTAAAGGGCTTATTTGATGACTTTTAATTGTACCTTAGAATTGCACATGTACAGTAGACATCTTAACTCGTAAATCGGTTTTAAAAACTTAAGATGTTGGCAGGCAATGTGGAATTTGATTTGTTCTGCCAATCTCTTCTTTCTTCAATTTAGTCAATAAGCTGTATATCTTTACCCTCACGCTCGCGTTTCATAATGCGTACCGCACACATTTCGCCGCACATTGTGCAACTGTCATCATGTTTGGGTTTAGATGATTCCCTATATTTCCTTGCTTTCTCCGGATCAATAGAAAGTTCTATCATTTTTTCCCAGTTCAGATCAGCTCTTGCCTGGCTCATTTGATTATCCCAATTTCTCGCACCTTTTATCCCTTTTGCTATATCTGCTGCATGGGCTGCTATCTGCGCTGCAATAATACCCTCTTTCATATCCTCAAGTGTCGGCAGCCTGAGATGTTCAGCCGGAGTCACATAACAGAGAAAATCCGCGCCATATGTTGCTGCTATGGCGCCGCCAATTGCACTGGTGATATGATCATACCCTGGCGCGACATCGGTTACCAGCGGCCCCAAAACATAAAATGGCGCCTCATGACAGAGCCTTTTTTCCAGCATCATATTCCCTTCAATTTCATTCAAGGCCATATGGCCAGGGCCCTCTATCATTACCTGAACGTTTCTTTCCCATGATTTCTTGGTAAGTTCTCCCAGTACGATGAGTTCCTCAACCTGACAGGCGTCGGTGGAGTCGTGAATACTTCCAGGGCGACAACTGTCGCCAAGGCTTAGGGTGACATCATACTTTTCGCAGATATCAAGAAGCCGGTCATAGTACTCATAAAAAGGATTTTCCCGGTCATTTAATGACATCCAGGCATACAGAAGGGAACCTCCTCGGGAAACTATACTTGTCAGTCTGTCATTTTTTTTGACTTTTTCTGCAGTAGCCCTGTTTAATCCCGCATGAATAGTTATGAAATCCACCCCGTCTTTTGCATGCGTCTCAACAACCTTAAACATTTCATCTGCCGTGATATCCTTTAAATCCTTATCATAAAAGCCTACGGCATCATAAATCGGAACAGTGCCCACCATTGCTGGTGAAATATCAATAAGTTTTCGCCGAAATTCACTGGTTTTACCAAAACAGCTCAAATCCATGATGGCTTCTGCTTTAAGGGCAAGAGCTGTTTTGACTTTTTCAATTTCCGTACCAATATTGCAGCAGTCTTTGGATATGCCGAGGTTTACATTAACCTTGGTTCGCAGTCCTTTGCCGATACCATTGGGGTCTAGATTTGTATGGTTTTTATTTGCTGGAATGATGACTTTTCCGGCAGCAATTAATTCTCGCAAACTTTCAATGTCCATTTGTTCTTTTAATGCGACAATCTCCATCTCCTTTGTGATGATGTTTTTTCTTGCGGCATCCATCTGTGTTGTATAATTCATCTTGCAATCCTCTTTGTCTGTTTATGAGTAAACGAATATTTTATGTTTTATATCTTATCAGGTACATTACCTGAAACCGAAAATGATTTTTCACTCCGACGACCCAAGAACTACATAATCCGTTGCCAGTCTTTGAAAATAGGCTGGTATCCGAGACTTTTGATCGACATTGCTATCTGCTCCACAGTTCTGTCATCTGAAATATCAAACTGTGAGCTTTTATCCTCGGTCTGGGTATGACCGCCCACAGCTGTGGTTGAGCCGGCTGACATTTTTGTTACTCCCAAGCTGATTATCCTATCACGAAACTCTGCCTCCTCTCTTGTAGAGATAGCGATTCCCACACGTGGCATAAAAAGCCGGTAGGCAGTCATAATCTGTACAAGATTTTTATCACTGACCGTATATTGCGGGTTGAATTCACCCACATGTGGCCGCATGCGCGGCAGCGAGATGCTTACCTCAACATCCGGATATCTGTTTTGCAGGTAATTTGCATGGAGGCCTGTTGAAAAGACCTCCTGTTGCCAGCTGTCTAGGCCAAGCAGAGCGCCGATGTTGACTGCCCGGATTCCAGCATTACAAGCACGTTCCGGCGCCTCCAGTCGAAAGTTGAAGTTTTTCTTGGGCCCTTTGACATGGAGTCTGTCATAAAGCGCTCTATTGTAAGTTTCCTGATAAATGGTCAAGGCATCAACACCTGCGTTGATGAGTCGTGCGTACTCATCTTTATCGAGAGCATATATTTCAATATTTATAGCAGTGAAATACCTCTTCAGGATTTTAATGCACTCTATAAGATATTCAATGGTGGCGATTTTTTTTGCATCCCCGGTCAGCACAAGAATATGTTTAAGGCCTGTACGGGCAATCTCTTGCGCCTCTTTTTCAACCTCTTCAAAGGAAAGTTGCTTTCTTATAATTTTGTTTTTTACACTGAATCCACAGTACAGGCATTGGTTCGTACAGTAATTTGACAGGTACATGGGGGTATACAAAACGATGGTTCTGCCAAACTGACAAACCGTCAGCTTATGAGCTCTCTCGGCCATGTCCTCTAAAAGAGGTTCGGTCTTAGACGATAAGAGTGAGAGGAATTCCATCTCGGAAATATTTTGTTTTTGCAGAATATTTTTGATCTGATTTTCTGTTGTGTTATGCAGATAATTCTGTATATCGAAATCATTGTATTTTGCATATTCCTGCTGAAAACTCACTGTCATTCTCCAGGGCTCTTATTCATCGAGAAAACCTGTAAGCGGTGATGATGCATTGGCATTCCAGCTGGTGGGTCCGGGACCGGCAAGGTATGCATGTCTTCCGGCTTTGACAGCTTGGCCAAAGGCTAACGCCATTTGTACAGGATCATCCGCACTGGCAATTGCCGTATTTACCAGACAGGCTGCTGCCCCCATCTCCATTGCTTCACAGGCTTCAGACGGTTTGCCGATTCCTGCATCGACAATAACCGGCAGCGTGATTTCATCAATCAAAATCTGTATGATTTCTTTTGTCTTTAAGCCACGATTGCTGCCAATCGGAGCCCCAAGGGGCATGACGGCGGCGGCTCCGGCATCAACCAACTGTTTTGCAACCATAAGATCAGGGCTTATATAGGGGAGAACGACAAAGTCTTCATTTGCCAGGATTTCTGTAGCTTTCACCGTTGCATAGCCGTCAGGCAGAAGGTACTTATTATCGGATATTACCTCTATTTTTATCCAGTTTCCACAGCCGGAAGCCTTGGCAAGTCGCGCGATACGAACGGCTTCATCAATATTTCTGGCACCGGAGGTATTCGGCAGCAGTTGAATATCCTTTGGAATGTAATTCATGACATTTTCTGTCCTGGCCTCGAAATCTACCCGTCTTAACGCAACTGTAATTACCTGTGAGCCTGACTTTGCAATTATTTCCGGAATCATTGCATCATCAGCATATTTCCCGGTTCCCGTGAACAGCCGGTTTTCAAGGAGTTTGTCTCCGATTTTTAGCCGGTCATCTTCAGCGGCATGTATTACTGGAATATCCACGTTATTAACTTCCTCCCAAAAATTAAAAAACAAAAAAGCCTCTTCCGGTTTTGCAACCATTTGAAGAGGCTAGACTATTTAAGAATATTATTGTTTTTCAGAATCATTCTCGGTTTGAGCCAGCCAGCGGAGATAAAAACCATTTAATACAAAAGTACTTAAAAAAGTTGATAACATGATGAAACTGAAAAGCATATCTCCCATGTGCATGTGGAAATTTGTAGTAATATAGGAAAAAAAGATAATAACAGCCGCAAGGTTAATCAAAGAATTCAAGGCGGATACCTGTGTACGTTTGACGTGAGCCGTTCCCCGCACCGCCAAAACAAATATTCCTATGACCAGTATGCCTTCAGGTCCAAGATATTCAAATAATTTACTGAAATGAACCCAGTCCACTTCACTGACCAAGCGATATCCGATCAATGTGATCAGGGCATATCCCGTATGCTTGAAAAGTGGAAACCTGTCAATCAGACGGACAAAAATACCTGCAACAAACCGCATAAAAAGAATACCGAGCATACCACCCAGCAAGATTACCCATATTTTTTTGGAAATGCCCAGGGCGGCCAGGATACTGTCAATACTGAAGGCAATATCCATCAGTTCCACTTTTATAACAGTGACCCAAAACCCCCCGGCAGTAGTTTTTATTTCAGTGCCTTCCTCTTCCCCGATCAAAAAATGTTCGTAGGCAAGCCAGAGAAGATATCTATTAACTGCAAAGTCCAGAACTTGATCAGGTAGGTACCCAGCCCTATGGCTATAATCCTAAAGAAATAGGCCCCAAAAAGACCGGCAGTCAATGCCCATTGCTGGATGGAGAGATCAAAAGGCCCCAGTTTATAATACTTGTCCTTAGGCAGATGATTTACTAAAAGGGCCAAAACCAAAGCATTATCAAATGACAGCAATCCTTCACTTAACACCAGGCTAAACATAACCAGGATGCCTTCGCCACTCAGCAGGAAAGAGAACTCCTCCCATGAGAAAAAAAGCATAAAATTTTGATAAAGTCCGTCAATAAACCCCATTGCCGTTTCCTTTTATCCCCTTATCTATCAAGAAAAAATTGCCGTTATAAATTATGGTCCTGAATTTCATTATTTATGCGTGATTACCTCTACAGTCTGATCTGCAATCTCCAGTTCCTCTTTTGTGGGAATAACAAAGATAGCCGACCTGCTGTCTTTGTGGTGGATAGGCCTTGGGGTGTTACTCTCACTACTGTTTTCTTTCCGGTCTATTCTTAACCCAAGAATTTCAAGACCTTCGCAGCAGGCAAGCCGCGTATCGGGATCATTCTCGCCAATTCCCGCTGTAAAAACCAGGGCATCAAGTTTTCCTAGTACTGCAGCATAGGCACCGATATATTTTTTTACACTGTAGGTAAACATCTCAAAGGCAAGCTGAGCCCGATTGTCGCCACTATTCCGGCGCTGATGAATGTTACGCATGTCATTTTCGCCGCAGATACCACGGAGTCCGCTCTTATTGTTCAACAGCACATCTATTTCATCTGAACTTAAGCCGGCCATTTTTTCTAAATGAAGCCATATACTCGGATCAATATCGCCACTCCTTGTCCCCATAATGAGACCGGCCAATGGTGTCATTCCCATGGAGGTATCCAGACTTTTGCCGTTTCTTATGGCGCTCATACTACAACCGCTGCCGAGATGAATTGTAATAATGTTTGTCTTATTTAAAGGCTTCCCGAGCATTTCTGCTGCTTTACAGGTAACGTATTTATGCGAGGTGCCATGAAAACCGTATTTACGGATATGGTACTTTTCATAATATTCATAGGGCAGAGCATAGTGGAAAACATACGGGGGCATGGTCTGATAAAAGGCCGTATCGAAAACAGCTACCTGAGGGGCTTCCGGGAAAAGTTCACGGGCCACCTCAATACCCCTTATATTTGCAGGATTGTGCAGAGGCGCGAGGGGAATTACGGCCCTGATCCTATCAAGCACCTTATTGCTTATAAGTGTCGGCTTTCTGAAAAATTCGCCGCCGTGAACGACACGATGACCAACAGCTGTAATTTCTGAACGATTTTTAATAACACCCTGCTTTTCATGGGCAAGAAGATCCGAAACGATTTCCAGGCCCTGCCCATGATCAAGGACAATCTTCTCAAAAACAATTTTCTCTTCCCTGTCCTGCCCCGGATAAATAACATGGTTCACTTTCCCGAGATCTTCACCAACCCGCTCCACTATGCCTTCTGCTGCAACAATTTTTTCGGGCATGCCAAAAAGCTTATACTTGATTGATGAACTGCCGCAGTTGATGACGAGGATATTCATTTCCCCTCCTAATCCTGTTTCTTTTCCATTTTAGCTTATTTTTCCTGCCAGGTATCTCATCGCAGAATGCCGTATACTGCAACACCAAAAAGCAATGCCAATGCAACGCCCCGATATGTTTTCTCGCTTGAGTTCTTGAAATAGCGGGCCCCCACCCAGGCGCTCAACATGAACAGAGGCAGAAACACTGAAGCACGAAGGACGGCCGACCCATTAATCATGTCAGTTGCCAGCATCAAACTGAAAAGCGCCACAAGAGTTATGGCAAAATAGCCGGTAAAATTGGCTCGATTTATTACTGCATGATCGGTGCGGCTCGATAACAAATAAAGAATAACCGGAGGGTTACCCAAGCTTGTTGCCGCTATCATTATTCCTGAAATTGCACCAACTAAAATGGTGGTGCCAAGTCTCTTTTTGCCGTCATACTTCCATCCCACCATTAACAGTAGTACAAAAATCAGCACGACCCATGCAATGCCATGGGTCATTAAATCCGCATTTACATTAATCAGGAGCCATCTCCCTAAAGGCATTAGTAACACAGCAGCAATACCCATCGGGATAATAGTCCGCCATTCAATGTCTTTTCTCACACTTGGAAGCAATTGAACTGTGACCGCGAGATCCATCATAATTATTATGGCAACAGTATCAATGGGCCCAAACATAATAGCGAATATCGGTGCCATGAGCATTCCGGAACCTACACCGATAAAACCGCGCATAAATCCAGCCACCGATGTAACAGTTAATGCCACAAGAAAACTGGAATCAAACATCTTCAAAATTCCTGAAAATTTTCACCTTGCGCGTTGAAAAATGCAAATAATTACTGTTGTGAAAACATATCTCTCAGC
>PVMK01174221.1_pt1 | contig 10674 bp, 6 predicted proteins | sample 1853481 | NCBI WGS metagenome assembly PVMK01 (sample SAMN08533507, study PRJNA380276) | Marine sediment metagenome, whole genome shotgun sequencing project. | reverse complement strand
GGTGCTCTGTATGCGCTGGAAAAACTCGACCCGGCGCAGATGGATGATCCTGTCCGCAATCTTGCTGAGCGCATTATTGACTTCGGCCGGCGCTTATGCGGCCACCAACTTTGCGACGGCGGGTGCCGGCGGCATAAACAACGGCACCATTGCCAATGGTGATGGCACGGGACGGGCACGGATCGAAATCAATTCCGTGCAACTCGCGCTCGTCAAGGAAGCGCGCGACCTCACAGGTGCGGTGTTGGCGGCGAACGCCGATGTCAACCCGGGCCAGGAAATCTATTTTGTACTTTACGTCGATAACATTACCGACTTTTCAGCCTATCGCCTGACGATTCAGGATGCGATAGACGAAACACAATTTACTTACGTCGCTGACAGCCTCGAAACGGCGAGTGTCGTAAGCGGCGCCGACGCCGCCACTCGCTGGGCCGGTGTCTGGACGCCACTGACGGACGCGCTGGGAGGCCCCGATGACGAGGCATCCATCCTCGATACCGGCGGACCCGCGGGTCCGGATCTGCTGACAGTCGGCGACGTACCGGGACAGGCAAACCTGTTCCTGCAAATTCCCGCCCGACCGCAATGGGCGATGCGATTCAGGGTGAGGGTCAACTAATGGGCCGTCTCATCCGACAAATATTCTTTATTGCAGCGTTTTGCCTTGCGCTGCCAGCATTGGCCGGCGCGCAGACGCTGCAAAACTCGGGGTCTGGCGAGCTGAATACGTTCAGCCTCGACCTGACGGAGGCGACAGTAACTCTGAACCGCCTGCCCCTGATCGATGCGGTGAACTCGAGCATCAACGTGGATCCGCCCGTGGTTGCGGCGGACGGTATTGCGTTCAGCACCATCACGGTGACGCTGCGCGATGGCAACAATCAACCGGTGGCCGGCCGCACCGTGTCGGTGGCTTCGAGCCGTGGTGTACTGGACGTGGTCACACAGCCGTTGAATCCGACCGATATCAACGGCGTGACAACCGCAGAAATTCGCTCTGTAAATTCAGGGCTTACCCAGGTGCTTGCGACGGACGTCCTGGATGATGTGTTACTGAACGATCAGCCCGATGTCGGTTTTACCCGGGGTTTGGTGCTGCAACTGACCAAGACGGTTCGTCCCGATCGCGCAATGATCGGTGACGTCGTGACTTACGCGATCGAAATTCAGAATACGACGGCAGACACCGTCGGCAATGTGCGCATCGCAGATACGGCCGCGCCGGTGCTTGCTTATGTCGCAGGTACCGCGAGGCTCGATGGCGTCCCCATTGCCGATCCCGCACAGTCCTCGCCGGCCTACTTCGACATTGGTGATGTGCTGCCGCTCGGCGACACTAATGGAAACGGCGTTGCCGATCCGGGCGAAAGCGGATACGGGGTTCTGACTTACTCGATGGTCGTTGGCGCCGGCGCGCGGCCAGGCAATTACAGCAACCTGGCACTGGCAGTTGATGTTTGCGATGTGTGTGCAGTCTCGGCGCCGGTCACTGCGGAACTCGAAATCGGCGCGGATCCGATCTTCGATCTGGGCACTATCATTGGCAAGGTCTTCCAGGATCTGGATGGTGATGGCTGGCAGGACAGCGGCGAGACCGGTATCGGCGGCGCAATGGTCGCCCTGGACAATGGTGTCTACGCCCTGACGGATGCTCACGGACGCTATCACTTCCCGGCGGTTGAACCGGGGCAGCGCATGGTTAAGCTGAATGTAGCGGCAATCGCCGCAAATGCACGGACGTCCGGCAGAGACAATCAAGTCTTGAGCGTGACCCCGGGATTGTTGGCCAAGGCCAACTTCGGTGTTACCTATGACTTCGATAGCGAATCGATCGGCTCCGCTGGCGTGTACGGCTTGCGAGTCGATACTACCGCCGAAGTACTTGCGGATCGTATCGCCGGCAGCGCGAGCGATCTGAGCTTCGTTGTCAACGGCGTACAAGTCAGCTTCGTCGACGGCGACGTTTCTCTGACCAATACCGATGCGAATGCCATCATTCACATGGGTGAGGACGGTGAGATCGAGCCGTTGCGATTCGCGCTTGGCGGGCAGATCGTCGGCCAGACCGTCGACGCCTGGACTTTGCGCATCTGGCGTGATGACGACGACAACGTCAAGAGTATCCGTGGCAGCGGCGTGATGCCGGACGAGATATTGTGGAGCGACATCGACGAAATTCAGGAGTTGCTGCTGGCGGGTCGCATCTATTCCTATCAGCTGGAAGCACTCATTGGCGATGCGCGCATCACCAGCCGCCGCAGTATGTTTGGCGTCAACCGCACGACGTCAATCGCGCTTGAACTCCGCGGCGGTGCCTTCGCCGTCAATTCTCACGAGTTGACCGCGCATGCAGAGCGGCTCTTGAGTGACGCGGCGAAAATCATGCGCGAACACCCGGACGAGACGATCCACATAAACGGTCATACGGACTCGACCGGCACCTCCCTCGACAACCAGCAGCTCTCCGAAGCGCGAGCCAATGCAGCATTCAACTATCTCGTCGGCGAACTCGAAATGCTGCCAGACCGCTTTATCGTTAAGGGTTTCGGTGAAGATAGTCCGGTTGCGAGCAATTCGACCGATACTGGACGCACGCTGAACCGCAGAGTGGAAATCGTCGGTGAGTTGACCTCGGTCGAGCGCGCACGAATGTACGAGACCCGCACCAACGAATTGCTGGTCGCCATGAACGGCATGGAGTTGGCTGTGGATGACTGGGGTCAGTTCTCGGAGACGCTGGTGATCGCGGACGACGCCAGCGTTGATCTACAGATGATCGACGAAATCGGTCGCAGTATCCAAACGACAGTTAAGCTGCCGTACCTGCATCTTGACTCGCCGGTAGAAGCGGAATATCAGCCATTTGCGGATGACGATTCACGCCGCGCAACACCGGGGCCTGAACCACTCGACGCCCAGTATGCGTATCGCCTGGGCGGCCAGACGGATCCAGGCAACGTCGTTGCAATTGACGGAAATGCTGTCCCGCTCAATACCGACGGCAGCTTCGAGCTGCCGCTGCGCCTTCGCCCGGTAGTAACCGCTATGTTCTCAGCGTCAAAAACGCCAGCGGCCTGGTCCGCTACGCGAACCTGCATTTTGCGGTTTCGACCAGCGTCAATGGGGAAGCCGTTTTGGCGGTTGCGCCAATTCCGGAACTGGTGTTGCAGTTGCCGCCAGATGGTGTACCGGTACGGCATGAAAACCTGGTCGTGCAGGGCTTCACCAGTCCGGGCAACAGCGTTGCGGTAAATGATGTTGAAGCGGAAATTGACAGCGAGGGTCGATTCATTGCAAGCGTGCCGCTCCGCCCGGGCAGGAACGAGATTGTCGCCCGCGTTACCGATCCGAGCGGCCATACAGGCGTCATCAGGCGCGATGTCGATTTCAATACCGATGCCTTGTTCATCATGGCGCTCGCCGACGGCAAGATCAGCCAGCTTCGCCGCAGCGGAAATCTCGCTGCTGCCGGAGCGGATTCCGCTAGTGAAACGGTGATCGATGGCAGGGTTGCGCTCTATCTGAAAGGGAGGGTGCTAGGCAAGTACCTGATTACTGCAGCCTTCGATACCGGGCAGAACGAAATCGGTGAACTTTTCAGCGACCTCGACGCGATCGAAAATGAACGCCTGATTACCAATATCGATCCAGACACCGTGTATCCGGTCTACGGTGATGACAGCACGCTTGTCTTTGACACAGACTCGCAAGGCAAGCTCTATCTCGCACTGGAGAGTGAGCAGTTTGATGCTGTCGTCGGCAACTATGCGTTGAGTTTCACCGATACCGAACTGGCTTCGTACCAGCGAACCCTGTTCGGCACCCATGCGAGTTACGAATCGCAATCCAGGACCAGCGACAATCTCGCGATGACACAGGCCGAAGTGTTCGTTGCCCGGATTGACCAGGTGCCGGTGCATGACGAATTAGTTGCCACTGGTGGATCACTGTATTTCCTGAGCCACACCAACATTATAGAGGGCAGTGAACAGGTATCGCTGCTTATACACGAACAGCACACGGGCCTGTTATTGCAGCGCATCGACCAACAGCGCAACGTGGACTACGACATCAAGTACCGCGAAGGTCGCATCTGGTTCCGCCGTCCGGTGTCGAGCGTAATTGACGACGGTGCATTGATTGGCTCGAATCTCCTCGCGGGAAACCTGATTACGATCCAGGTGAATTACGAAACGCCGGTCGACGGTCTCGAAGCCAGCGTCAGCGGAGCGCGTTTCAAACAATTGTTCGGCGAGGGCAAATTCGGCATTGGCGGCACGTTGATCAACGACGACCACATAAGTTCCGAATACAGTCTGCACGGTATCGATGCCGAGCTGAAGATCAAGGGCACACGAATTGTTGCCGAGTATGCGGAATCCACAGGAAGCGATTCTCTCGTATTCAGAAGTATTGATGGCGGATTGCAATTTGCGTCTGTCGCGACAGGGCCGATGCAGCAAGGATCAGCATACAAAATTGCCGCCGAATTCGATGCTGGCAGTTGGTTCGGCCGGCCGGACCGACTGTTGGGTAATGCGTACTTCAGGGATCTGACAGATGGTTTCGCAGCAAACGGCAACTTCTCGCAAGGCGGCGAACGCCAGTTCGGCGCAGCGCTGACCTACAAGTTTGACGACAGAAATACCTTCCTGATGCGGATCGATGATATGCAGATGGGAGCCGGTGTCTCATCGACCCAGAGTTCATTGTACTGGCGTCACCAGAAGAACAGTCTCTCCATCGAGGCTGAAGTACAGGACCGCCGCAGCAGCATCGCAACTCAGGAGGGTTCGATCGCCGCGCTTCGCGCAAACTATGCGTGGTCTGATCAGATGAGCACCTCAATCGAACATCAGGAATCGCTGTCGGGAGATATCAGCTCGCAGTCGGCGGCGGAAGTCGAGTATGCGCTTAGTGAAAACCTGCGGGCATCGGGGCGATTCGTCACTGGAACCGCCGGTAACGCGTACCAGGGTGGCGCTAGTTGGGATACGCCGCTTGGCCGCTTGTACGCGCAACAGACCATATCCGGTGGCTCGGATTCGAATGATGCGACCGAGGCGACGCTGGTGGGTGCCGAGGCACCATTTGGTGCCGGCGGTACCGTGTATACCGAATACCAATGGAATCACAGTGGACAACAACGCGGCCTGCGCTCCATTGCCGGTATGCGCCGCGACTGGCGCATTACCGAGGGACTGTCGCTGCTCCTGTCCGGTGAGCAGACAATGCTGGGATCCGAAGTGGGCAGCACCAACGAACAGAACGCCCTGGTCGGTGGTCTCAGTTACAGTTTGCACGGCATAAAATTTAGCACACGTAATGAATGGCGCCGTCAGCAAGGCGCGACAGAGCTTAAGCAATTCGCTTCGTTCAACTACGGTGAGATTCGCCTGCCGTCCGGCTTCACGATGCTCGGCGAGTACCGGCGCAGCAATTCCGAAAATCTGCTGCAGCCGGATCAGTCGACCGAATTCGAGGAAGCCAGCCTCGGCTTCGCCATCCGCCCGATCGAAACTGATCGCTGGAATGTGCTGGTCAAGCTTACGCGACTCAATAGCGAGGCAACACCGGGGCAGGTCGATACGCTTTACGACAACAGCACCTCGGATTTGATATCCGCCGACTGGTCATTGCAGCTAAGCCGCAGAATCGAATGGGTCGGCAAGCAGGTATTCAAGAAAAAGCTGACCGAGCTCGGTCCTGCTTTCGAATTCGAGACCAACACGTCGCTGAGTATCCAACGACTCAACTTCCGCATTCCGCTGGATCTGTCACTTGGCGTTGAGTACCGGTTGCTACGACAGAAGGAAGCAGCGGATGACCGGTCCGGCTTCCTCGGCGAACTGATGTGGAATCGATTGGAACACCTCGGTATCGGTGTCGGCTACAACTTTACGGAATTCTCGAGTGACCTTCGCTTCGACAGTGAATACTCGGAGCACGGATGGTTCCTCAGACTGCAGGGTACATACTGATGTTGATTAACAAGTCCAGGCATAAGATCGAACGCAGAAAACCAGGCAGCCGCTTCCGCCGTCGCGCCGCCTTGATGGCTTTGTCTGAATTCGGCCTGGTCGTCGGTTCCGTCGTCGTATTCTTCGTTTTCCTTACGCTAATGATCAGGGTGAATTTCCCGCAGGGCACCACGCTCGGAGAAACCAGGCCCTGGTCGGCTGGACTGCTACGCGATGGCGGCGATGTCGAGCTTGAGTTTAGCTCGACGTCCTCATTTGCTGCACAGGTTTTCGCCGGAGAAATTTTGACGATTCAACGGCGCGTACAACGGCGCGGCTCGAATTCCCTGGTCTGGAGCAAGGCGAATGTCGGCGATACGTTCACGCAAAATGACGCGGTGCAGACATTCGCCAAGTCTACGGCGCTCCTCAAAGTCAACGAACAAAGTCGTATCACGATCGGCCAGAATTCTCTGATCGTGTTCGACAAACGGGCGGCCGATCCATTCGTTTCACAGCAGAGCTCGGCGCTGGTAATGATCGCCGGCGAATTGTCAGGCACCTTGACGAGTGACGACAACGCCGCGTTCGCGTTTGGCGTAAAGTTGCCAAGCAGTGATCTGACGCTCGTACGGAGAGTGCAGGATGAAAATGTCGAATTCCTGGTCACCGTCAACGACGATCAATCGACAACTGTGAATCTGCATGGTGGCACTGCCGAGATCATCGGCCGCGACGGCAAGCGCGTCAAGATTACAGAAAATCAGTCGGTCACGATCGACTCCAGCGGCACCCAAATCACGGTCAGCAACCTGCCAGCGGCGCCGCGCAGCACGGGCCCGGCAAACCGGGAGACGGTAACGTACAGAAACGTACCGGAGATGATCGACTTTACCTGGGACGCGGTGGCGAACGCCGATCGCTATCACATCGTGATTGCGCGAGACGCCGGGTTGTCGGACCGTGTCGTCGACGATGACGTAATAAGCACATCCTTCCGTCATGGAGCACTCGGGCCCGGTGACTATTACTGGCATGTCCGCAGCCGGGCCGCCTGGTCACAAAGCCGGATGAGCACCGTTCGCCGCCTGCGCGTCATTCAGGATACCGCGCCGCCGGTACTCGAACTGGAGTCGCCGCCCGCGACAGTCACAGCAGGTCAATGGCGTCTGCATGGCACGACCGATTCTGGCGCACATCTTTATGTTGACGACCTACCGGTGCCGCACGACAACGGTCGTATCGATCACCTGATAGAGCTGATACCTGGAGCAAACATCATCGTTGTAAAAGCGATGGACGAGGTCGGTAATCTTAGTTACGCATCAATAGCAGTAAATGCAAAGTGAAATCGTTATGAATAAATTTATTTTTCCACTCCGGATGAAAGTATTGATCACTGTACTGACATTTCTGATGATGGTAGTCGGCTTCATCACGGCGACCATGGCGGACCTGTTTCACCAGGACAAGACCGCCTACGTTCGGGACCTCACTGCCTCGGTGACGAGCGACATCAAGAATGAAGTCGATACGATCCTTGGCGGTTACGTCAGTGCAACGCGAGTTTTGTCGGAAGTCCTGTTTGCCGACTACATCGAGCCGGACGCAAAGCAACAACTCGTCAGGCCACTGTTCGTTGCATATCCGGAAATCCTGGCGCTGGTGACGACCAGCCGTGGGGATGAGCCGATTTCAATTTACAACGCGGCCGCTGTTCGTGCGGCAGGCATCGTTGCGGACGAATTGCTGGCATTTTCGTCGCTGCCCGCGCAGGAGTCCGAAGATATGATCGGTGTACATCGTGTGAGACTGGAATCGGGCCAGTACGCGGTGGCAATTACGCTCGAACATCGCCTGTTGCCCAGTGGTGGCACCCGAACCATCGCAGCGATCGCGACCCCGGGACTGTTCAGTCGCGCGGTTGACCGCAGCGACGCATTTCATGCCGTACTGATCGATGCGCAGGGCATGCCGGTTGCTGAAACCGCAGCTCTGGACATGGATGTCGGGTGGGCGACGGCGGCGCTGCAGAAATTCGATAACCTCGAGGACGGCGCCAGCACCGTCATCGATATCCGCGATCAGGATACCGACTATTTTGCGGGTGTTGCGAAAATCGAAGTAGGCGGGCTCAACGTCGTGATCCGCATTTCCGTCAGTGCCGCGTATTTTACTGCGAGACAACTTCTCAGCGATCTGATCATCGTCGGGCTCATCATTATATTCATCGCCTCTATCAGTGCAGTCGTCGTCTCAAGGAAATTTACGGCGCCACTGGAGGCGCTGTCCGCGGCCGTGCGCAAGATCGCAACGGGCGATTTCAACGTCAGTGTCGATATCGAATCGCGCGATGAAATCGGCCAGCTTTCAAACTCGTTTAACGACATGGCCAATGAACTCCTGGTGCGCGAGCGCTCATTAAAGAGTGCGCAGCTGGCACTGGTTCAATCCGAAAAGATGGCGGCGGTCGGTACCTTGAGCGCCGGACTGGCACACGAGGTCAAGAACCCGTTGTCAGCGGTTCTCGGATATGCACAGCTATCGAAGCGCAAACTGACGCAGCCCGACGTTCTCAAGAAGCATCTGGACATCATCGAAAGCGAGACCCGGCGTTGCAACGAAATTATCAGCAACCTGATGCAATTTTCGCGGCAGGAGAAGGGCGAGTTCACGGACGTTAAAATCAATGAGGTAGTTGAAAAGTCCGTTGGCATTGTCGATCACCAGCTCGGATTGAATAATGTCCAGGTCAATATGCAGCTGGCGCCTGATATTCCGGAAATCATCGGAAATCCGAACCAGCTGCAGCAGGTGCTGATGAATCTCTCGATCAACGCCCAGCAGGCGATGGAGCCGGATGGCGGAACTGTCGACATTGCCACATACTGCGATGACGAGCTCCTGTATATAAGTGTTTCGGACACCGGTCCCGGCATCAGCGAGGAAGTGGCCGAGAAAATTTTCGAGCCGTTTTTCACCACCAAGGCGGCTGGAGAAGGAACCGGGCTTGGGCTCTCTGTGACTTATGGAATTATCCGGGATCACAAGGGAGACATCAGGGTCGAGAAGGCAGATGGTGGCGGCGCCCGATTCGTCATCGAGTTGCCACTGCATTTAACACGGGAATCGGTCGCGGCTGCTGCGGAATCCCTGGAGGAAACGTCATGAATATTCTGGTTGCTGACGACGAAGTGGCGATTCGCAGCCTGGTTGGCGAGTTGCTGGCCGACGAAGGTCACGTCGTTACCCTGGCGGAGGACGGCGAGGACGCGCTGGAGAAATTCAAGAAAGAATGGCACGAGATCGTTTTCAGCGACATCCGGATGCCAAAAATGACGGGCATTGAGTTGCTGGGCGAAATCAAAAAGCTGACGGAACTCACCCAGTTCATCATCATGACAAGTCATGCGTCGGTCGACAATTCGATCGCGGCACTCAAGAAGGGCGCTTTCGATTACATTCTGAAACCGTTCGACGATCTGGAGGTTGTTGTCGACGCGGCAAACCGGGCAATCGCCAATCTGTCGGCGATTCGCGAGCAGCAATACCTCCTGAATACCTTGAGCCGGCAGAATGAGGAATTGGGCACGCTCAACAAGAAATTTCGCGAGCTTGCTATCCGTGACGGGCTGACCGGGCTTTTTAATCATCGCCATGGTGAGGACCGGCTGGTTGACGAGGTTGATCGTGCACGCAAATTCAAGCGCAATCTTTCACTCCTGTTCATTGATCTCGATCATTTCAAGTTTTTCAATGACAAACATGGGCACCTGGCCGGCGATGAGGTGTTGCACTCACTGGGCAAACTGATGTCTGGTGCAACGCGGGATTCCGACACGCTTGCGCGCTGGGGCGGTGAGGAGTTCATTATTATCGCGCCTGAGACTGATGAACATCAGGCCTGTAAACTGGCCGAATCGATTCGCAAGCAAGTCGCGGCGTTCGCATTTCCGCATGCAGATCAGCAGCCGCTTGGCTACGTGTCTCTGAGTATAGGTGTCGCCACGATGACGGATGGCATCGACAATGCCGAGGAGCTCCTCCGGCTGGCTGACAAAGCGGTGTACAGAGCAAAGGAATCCGGCAGGAACCGAACCGTATTCTGCCGCAGCGAACTGGAAATGGACGACGTAAAGCCGGTCGAATAATTATTCCTGCAAGATCGATTCGACTTCGCTACGAAAACTCGGGCGACCGCCCAGGAGCCCGAGTTCCTGCCAGACCGGCGCGAGCCGCCGCACGCGGACCCGGAATTCACTTTCATAATATTCCGGGTCGATAAATCCCTGCTGGTACTGGTAGAACATGTTGTCCCAGTGTGTTTGCTGGGCGATCTGCCACTGTTTGAAAATGCCACGCTCCTCCTCGGTGATCCTGTCAAGTGAGGTCAGATCCGTGGGATAACCGAGGCCTGTGAGCTTGACGATCAGTGGTCCAAGGGTTTCGGAACATGCAGCCTGTACCAGCATGCCCTGCAACGCATCCGCCCGCATCTGGTAGGTTTGTGCCAGCGCCAGCAGTTTGTTCTCGTTCATTGAGCGAGTGTTCTGCTTGATCTGCACCGCAAGGTACGCCAGCGTAATGATGACACCGATCGCGCCAAGTAATTCGCCCAGTGCGCCCAGTTCCATGATCGTCATTTTCCTGCCCCCTGATACTCGAGCGGTTGGTCTCGAATATCATAATCGGTTTCGCGGTTCAGCCGCAA
>PVMK01114771.1_pt1 | contig 10674 bp, 11 predicted proteins | sample 1853481 | NCBI WGS metagenome assembly PVMK01 (sample SAMN08533507, study PRJNA380276) | Marine sediment metagenome, whole genome shotgun sequencing project. | reverse complement strand
GTCCAAAGCTCGAACGGTATCTCATTCTCCCGATATGTTTAATTAGTTCGCTGTGCAGATTATGAAGACCAAGCTGCAACACCGTATTCTCGCCATCTCTAATCATTTCTTCTTCTAGTTCCTGGCGGGTCTTCATAATCTGCACAACGAACTAATTAAACATATCGGGAGAATGAGATACCGTTCGAGCTTTGGACAAAACCTCTTAAATCATAGTATTGAAGTTGCTTACCTTACAGGAATAATGGCTACGGAACTTGGATTGGAAACCAACCTCGCCAAACGTGCCGGTCTTCTTCATGATATCGGAAAGACCGTTGATAAAAGTATTGAAGGTCCGCACGCATTGATTGGATATGATTTAACAAAAAAATGTAAAGAAAATCCAATCGTTGTTAATGCTGTTGGTTCACATCATGAAGATATTGAGATGGAACATCCGATTGCCGCTTTAGTGCAGGCAGCAGATGCAATTAGCGGAGCAAGACCTGGTGCAAGACGAGAGCCGCTTGAAAGCTATGTGAAACGATTAGAAAACCTTGAACTGCTTGCTAAGTCGTTTGAAGGCGTTGCTAAAACGTATGCTATTCAGGCAGGCAGGGAAATAAGAGTAGTTGTTGAAAATGAAAAGATTGACGACCTTGTGGCTGATCGTCTTTCGAGGGAAATCGCTTCGAAGATAGAAGAAGATATGGAATATCCGGGACAGATTAAAGTTACGGTTATCCGGGAAGTAAGAAAAATTAGTTATGCTAAATAGTTCAGGGGTGTTCGCCCCTTTTCTATTATCTTTTTATAGGTGATAAAAATAAGAGTAGCAATTACCGGAGGCATTGGTTCGGGGAAGAGCACTTTTGCAAATTACCTTGCTTCCAAAGGTTATGTTGTAATTAATGCTGATGATATTTCAAAAGATATTCTTACTTTCGATGAGAGCGTAATAAAGAAAGTAATTAAAGAGTTTGGCAGCGATTCTTATAAAGATGGAAAATTAAATAAGAAATTTATTGCTGCTAAAGTCTTTACTGATCCAGCTAAACTTAATAAATTGAATTCCATTCTCCACCCGCGAGTACTTCAAAAAATCGATACCTTAATTGGAAAAAAACATAAAGATGAGAAATTCGTTTTTATAGAAGCAGCTTTAATTTACGAAGCAGATATAGAAAAAAAGTTTGATTACGTTGTATTAGTTACCGCCGATTTCAATATAAGATTAAGAAGAAGTGTTGAGAGTGGAAAGTTTAATGAAGAAGATTTTATCAATAGGGATAATAAACAAATTCCACAGGAAGAAAAAGAAAAACGAGCCGATTTTATTTTCTCAAATAATGAAAGTAAAAAAGATTTAATTAAAAAAGCAGATTTACTTTTATTAACTTTAAACTCAGGCTAAATAATTATAATTACTCATACTATTAATATTATACGGGAGTAAAGGGTGTCGGTTATTAATAATATAATTGTTTCAGTTGTACAGGTGCTGCCTAAATCTGTTGTTGGATTTTTTTCCCGCAAATACATCGCAGGGGAATCACTTGATTCAGCCGTTAGTTTAGTTAAAGACTTAAATGCCAAAGGAATATACGCAACGTTAGACGTACTTGGTGAATCAGTTACAAATGAGGAAGAAGCGTTAAGAGCTTTCGAAAATGCAATGAAAGTTTTTGATGCAATTGTTGAACATAACCTTAAGGCAAACATTTCCATAAAACCTACACAACTTGGATTAAGTTTTGATGAACAATTTGCTTGCGAACAAATAAGGAAATTAGTTAAACGTACAAACGAAATTGATAACTTTGTGAGAATTGATATGGAAGATTCTCCATACACAGATGCAACAATAAAAATTTATAAAAGCGTATTTGAAGAGTTTGGCAATGTTGGAATTGTATTGCAATCGTACCTTAAACGAAGTTACAACGATACTGTTATCTTAAATAAGCTTGGAACGAATTACAGAATATGTAAGGGCATTTATGTTGAACCTGCTTCATTAACCTATAAAGATAAACAGATGATACGCGATAATTTTTTAAAAATGTTAGAGTGCATGTTTAAAAACGGAAATTATGTTGGCATAGCAACTCACGATGAATACCTGATAGATAACGCATACCGGCTGATAAAAGAACTTAACATACCTAATAATAAATTTGAATTTCAAATGTTGTTAGGTGTTAGAGAAGATTTAAGAAATAAAATAAACAACGACGGTTATAAGATAAGAATCTATGTGCCGTTTGGTAAAGATTGGTATGCATATTCTATAAGACGAATGCAGGAAAATCCGCAAATAGCTGGTTATATTGTTCAGAATATTTTTTCGTTTAAGAAATGAATGTTTTAGGTATTGAAAGTTCTTGCGATGAAACATCTGCGGCTATTCTATCCGATAATAAGATATTATCAAATCTCATTTCCTCTCAGGATTTTCATGCTGATTACGGCGGAGTAGTTCCTGAATTATCGAGTCGCGCACATTTGCAAATTATTAAACCGCTGGTTGATAAATCATTAAAAGAATCGAATCTTAAATTGGGTGATATCGATCTAATCACGGCAACAGCCGGACCCGGTTTAATCGGTGCATTGCTCGTTGGATTGACTTATGCAAAAGGATTAGCATTCTCTCTAAGCAAGCCCTTTATTGCTGTAAATCATATTGAAGGCCATATTTTTTCCGGCTTTCTGATGGAGGATAAACCTGAGTTTCCTATATTAAGTTTAGTTGTTTCCGGCGGTCATACGCTGCTTCTTTATGTAAAAAGTTTTACTGAGATTCAGCAATTAGGAACCACCGTTGATGATGCTGCCGGCGAAGCTTTTGATAAAGTCTCAAAGATGCTTGCTTTTGGTTATCCCGGCGGTCCGAAAATACAAAATGCATCAAAGATTGGAGACGAAGATAAAATTAAGTTTCCGATCGCGGAGTTGAAAAATACTTATAACTTTTCTTTTAGCGGATTAAAAACATCCGTATTAAGATATATTCAAAAAAACTTTTCGGATGTAAATGATATTCCTGAAAAAGAAAAAAATGATATTGCTGCTTCATTTCAGAAAGCAGTGGTAAATGCTTTGATACAAAACACTGAAAGAGCACTAAATAATTATGATGTGAAATCTATATCTCTTGTTGGCGGTGTTGCTGCAAATGCAAAGCTTAGGAATGAGATAACAATGCTATCTAAAAAATATGATAAGAAGATAATCATTCCTTCTTTTGAATTTTGCGGTGATAATGCTGCAATGATTGCCTTTCGTGGAAAATCCTTATTTGACGCAGGAAGACAGGATAGTTTAAATGTAAAACCATATCCTTCGTTGGGTGAGAATTATTTTCATACAAGTTAATTAAGTAATTTTTTGTAATTTAATAATATGAATGTCTTAGAATCTTTAACCGAATTAAATATTGAATCGCTCTCTAAAGAAGAAAAGAGAGAATTGCTAAAACAGATTCGTGATGAAATTGATTCGATTGATGACTCATTAGTGGAGCTTCTAAATTACAGAGCAACAAGATACGAAATTTTAAGCACGTTGAAGCAGCAGCTTGATTTGAATAACTATTCTCCCAAACGGGAAAAAGAAATAATTGAACGAATTGGTAACAGTAGTAAAAGCAATTTAAGTTCTAAAGATCTGATGCAGATATTTGAAAGAATTATTGATGTCTCGAGGGCAATCCAGAAAAAAGATCGCAACAAGAATTAGGTACCTCTTCTTAATCATCTCATTATGAAATTAAAACTCAAAGAATTACTTTCCACCTCTGAGAGATACCTGCTGTTATCGTTTTTTATTGCAATTTTTTTTATTTCTAGTTACGTTTTTTTTACGCCTAATTATTACCCATCTTCTTCACCAATTCAGTTTGATATAAAAAAAGGCGAACCGTTTTCAAGCATAGTTGAACGGCTGTATCAAAAAAATATTATTCCGAGTAAATCAAATTTTCGTATTGCTGCATTTATTTACGGTGTAGAAAAAAAAGTTCGCGCTGCAAGATATTATATCCCGAACGGATTAAGCTATTTAGATTTACTTGATCTTTTCATAAGCGGTAAATGCTATTTTGCTCGGGATGTTAGATTAAATGATGGGCAAACAATAAAATGGTTAGCCTCAAGACTAAAATGGCAGGTGTTTGTAGATTCCACAGAATTTGTAAATTTAGCAGAAGATACAGTATTCATCGGTGATTTAGGATTAAATATAAATTCTTTGCAAGGTTATTTATTCCCGAAAGATTACGAAATATATGAATACAGTTCTCCAAAAGAAGTATTAAAAATATTTTATAAAGGATCTGAAGAATTTTTTGTTGATAGTTTAGAACGAAGAGCAGAAGAGCTTGGATTTACAATTCACGAAGTGCTAACTTTGGCATCGATAGTTAAAGGAGAAACAAACAATGTTGAAGAGATGCCGCAAATTGCAGGTGTCTATCACAACAGATTGAGAATTGGAATGAGACTTCAGGCGGATCCAACAATTCAATATATTTTACCTGGCGGCTGGAGAAGATTATTACATGAAGATTTGGAAATTGATTCTCCTTATAACACTTATAGGTATGCAGGACTTCCACCGGGACCAATTAATAACCCGGGAAAGAATGCAACACTTGCTGTGCTTTATCCTGAAAAGCATAAGTATTTATATTTTGTTGCTAATGGAAATGGCGGTCACAATTTCAGCAAAACACTAAATGAACATTCACGTAAAGTAAAAGAATACAGACGATGGGTAAGATCGCAAAACAACTGATATTAATTATTTTAACTTTTTTACTTATTAATAGTTGTGCAAATCAGCTCCCACCAGGCGGCGGTGAAGTTGATAAGATTCCGCCGGAGGTTCTGGAAGTTTATCCGCCGGACGGTACGATTAACTATGATGATAATTATTTCGAAATTGAATTTTCTGAATATGTTGACAAGCGATCATTAAAAGATGCTCTTTTTATCTCACCAAATATAGAAGGCAGACTCAACTATGAATGGACAGGAACAAGTATCGCCGTCGAGTTTGTAGAAGGGTTAAAAGAGGACGTTACCTATACAATTACTATTGGAACAGACCTTGTCGATAGAAATAATAAAAACCGGATGGCGAGTTCTTTTACTTTTTCATTTTCAACCGGCAGTACAATAGATCGGAGAACAATAAGCGGGCGTGTTTTCAGCGATGATCAGGAAGGTGTGCTTATCTACGTTTATAAACTAGATGAAGGCGTGGATACATTGTTAAAACGTAAACCTGATTATGTATCACAAACGGGGAATGACGGAAGTTTTAAATTACATGGTTTGGGCGAATCAAGTACAGGCTTTTTGCCATAAAAGATGAATACCGTGACCTGATTTACGATTTGGACCTCGATTTGATTGGCTTACCAAACCAGGATATTTCTTTGCAAGGGTCGGATACTTCTTTTACTGGAATATATTTCAAATTATTTAAAGCTGATACTTCTGCACCAAGATTACTTAAAGGAATTATGACAGATGAACGTCATATTCTTGTAACAGTTACAGAAAAGATCGATGATGATTTGCTAACTTCCGATAACTTTTACGTAATTGATTCAACAACAAATAAGCAGTCTGCAATTTCTTTTGTATTTAGTAAACAAGGAAAGTTTGATGAGATAGTTTTAGTGCCGGAAATAAAGTTAGAGAGTGATAATGATGTTTTTCTAATTGCTAAAATTTTAAAAGATACTGTTAATAATAAATACACAAATGATTTTATTCAGCTAACCGTTTCAGATAGACCTGACACTATTCCTGCGAATGTAACCGCAAGCGAACCGAAAAACAATTCAACTGTTGATTTTATAAATCCTAATATTAAATTTTATTTTAATGATGGATTTAGGAAAGAAGATATACAGCGCAACATAACATTTACAGATACTTTGAACAAAGGAGTTCCTTTCAAAATCAGTTACGATGATGATGCAACTTTGATAGTTTCACCATTAGAAAAACTTATTACAGAAAAAGATTATATCATTACTCTTGATTTAAATGATTTTGTTGATGCAGCAGGGAACATGCAGGACTCAATTTATGAATTTAAATTCAACACAATCTCCGGATTGGATTTTACAGGTGTAACCGGAAAAATATTAAATGTACATTTTCATAAAAATCCAGTTCTTGTTTTAGAAAATATTGAGAATAAAAAGTTAAAATATCAAACAAAGGTTAGTGAAGAAAACTTTAATTTCGAGAGAGTTGAAGCGGGGAAATACATGCTTTGGTGTTACTTAGATGAAGACAGTAATTATCAATATTCTTACGGATGGCCTGATCCAATTAAATTTTCGGAAAGGTTTTCAGTTTATTCCGATACTCTCAAACTTAAACCAAGATGGGTTATAACTGATGTTATGTTTGAATTTAAGTGATTGGAGAGGCTGAATTATAAATTATCTCACCACTCTTAATTGTCATACAGTTGAGATTTCTTCCAATATCATAAACAATATCTGCATACTCCGTTGTATCGAAGATTGAAAAATCTGCTCTCTTACCAATCTCGATGCTGCCAATTTTGTCATTCATTCTAAGTGCTGCTGCTGCATTAATTGTTACTGCATTAATTGTCTCTTCAATAGTCATTCTCATATTCAATGCAGCCAGACTCATTATCAAACTTAAACTTGAAATATGAGAAGAGCCGGGATTAAAATCTGTGGCTAAAGCAATAATAGCATTACTCTCAATCAATTTACGTGCAGGTGCATATTGATATTTAAGGAAAAAGGAAACACCCGGTAAAAGTACAGAAACTGTATCTGCTTTGCCAAGTTTTATTATTCCATCATCCTGTAAAACTTCAAGATGATCAACGCTCACAGCGTTATGTTTTAAAGCGGTATCCAACCCGCCAATTGAGTTAAACTGCTCTGTATGTAATTTTAAATTCAAACCGAGTTCTTTTGCTCTTGAGAAAATCAAATCGATTTCATCAGAAGTAAAAGCAGTCGCTTCACAAAATCCATCACAAAACTTTGCGAGTTTTTGCTCTGCAATATGAGGCAGCATTTTATTAATTATTTCATCAATATATTCATCACGGTTTGTTTTATGTTCCGGGGGGAAAGTGTGTGCACCTAAAAATGTTGGTATTATATCTATCGGATAAATTTCATCCAGGTAATTTATAACCTGTAATAATTTTATCTCATTCTCAAAATCTAAACCGTAACCGCTTTTAATTTCCAAAGTTGTTATACCTTGCGAAATAAAATTTTCAATTCTCGGTTTTACTGTTTTTATTATTTCTTCGAAAGATGATTGTCTGACAGACCTTACGGTAGAATTAATTCCGCCGCCTGATTTTGCGATTTTCTCATAATCAACTCCTGCAAGTTTTTGTCTGAATTCATCGGCTCTTGAACCTGTAAATACTGAGTGAGTATGACATTCCACAAGTCCCGGTAAAACAGTTTTGCCGGTAACATCAATTATTCGATCAATTTTATTTTTGTTTACTGAAGAATTAGGAATGATATCAGCAATTAAATTATCATTTATAACGATGGAATGATCTTCTAATAAATCTATATCAGAAAGATCAGTACCACGTTTTACGTTTTTACCATGTGTATCTAATGTTAAAAGCTGCGAAGGATTGAAAAGCAGTTTTTTCATTCTTCAAAAATATTTACAGTTTCTTGTATAACCCTTGCTTCTGTGTAACCAAGTTGATTTAGTTTAAACTTAAGATTATTGGATTCTGTTATGTCCGTAAAATCACCAATTTTTACTTTATAGAAAGGTGGCTCGAAACTGATATAAACTTCTTTACGTTTAATTTTGGCAAGTATATCGGCTCTAACAGAATTTGCTGCGTCCATATTATCGGTAGCTACAACCAAAACTCTGTAACCATCAACAGTTCTAATAATTTTAAGGTTCCGTGAAAAATTAGAATCCTCAGAATCATTTTCATACTCGTACCATACATCAGAAATCCCTTGGTTATTAGAGATTGTTTCTAATTCAATTTTGGTTTTGTACTGCGTAATATCAAAATCTTCATTTACAGTTACATTTTCATTATCTCCATTTCCATTCGTTTTTTCGTATCTCGAACTTGTTGATGCACTGCAGCCCGCATGAAAAAATATAATTGGGACAAATCCGAGTGTAAATATTAATTTATTCATTTTATAATACTTAGTTAATAAAAAAAAATTAAATTTATGTAAACATAAATAATTTAACGCCATTTAACGAAAAGTGTCTATACTGGCTGATGCAGTTTATTTTGGGATAAACTCTTAATTTTAGTAATTTTACATATTATTTCAAAATTTTAAAAGAAAATGGCAGCAAAAAAATATAAAATATTATTTGTAACCTCAGAAGTTGTCCCGTTTATGAAAACCGGTGGTTTAGCCGATGTTTCTGCAGCATTGCCGCAAGCATTAGCTGAGTTGGGACATGAAGTTAGAATAGTTGTTCCAAAATATGGGGCTGTTGATGACAGAAAATATAAAATTCACGAAGTTGTAAGATTAAAAGATCTGCAAGTAAACATTGGAGGCAAAGAAGTTATATTCTCGCTAAAATCTTGTTTCCTTCCCGGGCAGAGAATAAGGGTACAGATATATTTTCTAGATAATGAAGAATATTTTGGTAGTAGAAACAGTTTATACACCGATTCTATGACAGGAAAGGATCATAAAGATAATGATGAAAGATTTATTCTGCTAAACTTATCGGTGTTTGAACTGATCCAAAAATTAGGATGGATTCCTGATATAATTCATTGCAACGATTGGCAATGCGGGTTGATTCCTGCATACCTTAAGACTGTTTACAAAGATGTAGAACAATTTTCAGAATTCAAAACATTGTTCACGGTTCACAACCTTGCATACCAGGGAATGTTCCCTACATCGAAGTTTAAAAATACAGGTTTACCTGAAGAACTTAATTCTACCAAAGGAATTCAGCAGAACGGTAAAATCAATTTTATGAAAAGCGGACTTTTGTTTGCAGATTTAATTAACACTGTTAGTAATACTTATGCAGATGAAATAAGAACGAGCAATGAACTTGGTGCTGGCTTGAAGGATGTTTTAGCAAAAAGGAAAAAAGATCTTTACGGAATAATAAATGGTATAGATACTAAAGTTTGGAATCCCGAAAAAGACAAACATCTACCTAAGAAGTATACAATTAAAACCATTGAAGCAAAACAAGTAAATAAAAAAGTACTTACTGAAAGATTTGGTTTAGAATATAAAGAAGATGTGCCGATATTCGGTATTATTTCAAGGTTGTATGATTCAAAAGGAATTGACCTTGTACAAAAGATATTTCCAGACTTAATGAAAATGGATGTACAGCTTATTTTACTTGGAACGGGTGATAAAACATATCATACCTTTTTTGATAGGATGAGCACGAAGTATAAAAACAAATTTGCCAGCTACCTTGGTTTCAATGATGAATTAGCTCACATTATTGAGGGTGGTGCAGATATATTTCTAATGCCGTCTAAATATGAACCTTGCGGTTTAAATCAAATGTATAGTCTTAAATATGGTACTATCCCGGTAGTACGTGAGACAGGCGGACTTGCAGATACTGTGATTAGATATGATGAAAAAACAGGTGAGGGAACCGGTTTTATGTTTAAGAAATATGATGCTAAGGCATTCCTTAAAGAAATTAAAAGAGCCGTGAGCGTCTTTGGTGATAAGAAAGCATGGGTGAAGATAATGAAAGCCGGTATGAAATCAGATTTTAGCTGGAACTCTTCAGCTAAAAAATATATCGAGCTTTATAAAACCGTGCTATCAAATAATTAATGACCAACCGAGCTGTATTTCTCGACAGAGATGGAACTTTAAATGAAGATTTGGGTTATTTGGGTGACCCTGGAAAAGTAAAACTTCTTCCGTTTGTTGGCGAAATATTATCTCGCCTTAAGAATGAATTTAATTATTTCCTTTTCGTAATTTCAAATCAATCGGGAATTGCGAGGGGTCTTATTTCCGCCAAACAGGTTGACCAGGTAAATGAGAAAATAAATATTTTGCTAAAAGAATTTAATGTATCAATTGATAAATTTTATTACTGTCCTTTTCATCCTGATTTTAGTACAGTGGAAGAATGCAGCTGCAGGAAACCATCAATTGAAATGGTAGAAAAAGCTGTTAAAGAGTTTGAAATCGATCTTTCTAAATCATTTTTTATCGGTGATTCTGTTGCAGATATTGAATGCGGAATGAATGCCGGTGTTAAAACAATTTTAGTAAAAACAGGTTACGGTAGGGAAACGCTTTATATGTTGCAAAAAGAAAATAAAATTCCAAATTTTGTTGCTGAAAATTTTTTAGACGCTGGAGATTTTATCATAACTGATTTGAACGGAGCATCTACTTGAAATATCCTCTTTCCATTATTGTAATTATTTTATTTTTTGTAATTAATTTTTTATCATGTTCAGATGACCCAACGTCCATCGGAATTGATTTGCTTGACGGCGATTATCTTATAGTCAGCACTTTCGATACACAGGATGACTCAGTAACACAAACTTCTTCGTTCTTTAAAGAAGTTGTTGCACTCGGATTGTCTTCCAAAGTGTTGATCGGAAAAAGAGATGAGGTTGAATCTACCGCATTGATGGACT
>PVMK01125332.1_pt1 | contig 10675 bp, 15 predicted proteins | sample 1853481 | NCBI WGS metagenome assembly PVMK01 (sample SAMN08533507, study PRJNA380276) | Marine sediment metagenome, whole genome shotgun sequencing project. | reverse complement strand
ATGATAGAAGTCTCCGTTTAAGTCAATGTTTCTGTTGCGTACAGTGAGAGTTTCAGGGTCAATCAATTCGGAAAAGGGAATGCCGTCTATCTCAAGATCATCACGCACCGTAACCATCTCTCCTAAACGTCCGTTTTCAAACAAACGGTAGGCTCCCACTCCAAGCTGAGAGGTCAAAAGCGCATCATATAAAGATGCCGGGTTCTGACGGGTTTCATATCCTGTGAGCTGCGACTTAAAACTCTTTTTCTTGCCGGTCCTTTTCAGATAAAGTTTTTCAAGTTCCTTTGCAAGATGTTCTCCTATTTTTGCCTCTGCAAGCCTTATGTTGCCGAACCGGTCTTTTTCCATTTTTTCTTTTTCTTCCTCAGGCAGTTTTTCTACCAGGCCTTCTGCAATACAAAATATTCCATATTCCTTTCCGCTTTTTTCCCGCTTTAAAACAACATCATCCATCAACTGCTGAGCAAGCGTTTTTAAGCTGAAAGAACCCTCCCTTTCAAAATCTTCGGGGATTATCGCCCGGGTCCCCCGGGCAAAGATACTGGCAGCTGCGGTATACCAACCGGCCTTTCTTCCCATCAATTCCACAACATGATAACAGTTGGTGGCCTTTGCGTCATCATACAGACCTCGCACAATTTTGCCGGCTGCTTCTGCTGCGGTAAAAAAGCCAAAGGTCCAGGGGATACCGTAGTAATCATTATCAATGGTCTTGGGGAACATGGATAACCGCACCCTGAAAAAGCATATTTTGTATTTTCTTTAAGTTTTCGTCTGTGCGAGCTCATAAATGTAGTTTGCTGTTTTTAAGGTATCATCTCCCCCGATTGAGATAAGTGCTCCGATCCTCAAATATTCAAAAATTTCCAGAACATTCATCAGTGTTCTTGTTTTTTCCGCATCTTCGAGGTCTTCCGGTTTGTGAATATCCTTGCCCGGATTTGCACGGGCAGTCCTGAGGATAAAACCGCTGGTATCAATAGCCTGTGAAGTAATGTTTTTATCTATTTCAACATAATGAACATTTTTCTCTATTTTTTCTATTGAGGTCTGATTTAAAAATTCATAACCATTTATAAAACCAATGACCTGAATGCCCCGGTCAAGAAACTGTTTTGCCGCGCCCGCAAGCACCCGGTTTCCACCCGGTGCCGGCCCTCCTGAATGAAGAATGGCTGCTTTGAGTTTTTTTGAACGCATCCTGGCAATTGCCGGGGTGGTCTCTTCAATAAATGTTCTTGGAATACGGCTCATTTCATCCTCTTAAATTTTTTATTGAGTTTGATAATTTTTCCCTGTTAATATTTTCAACTCTTCTAACCAAAACAAATATAATTTTATTAACATTACTTAATACTATTTATCATAAAATATAATTTATATCCTTTTTAGTAAAGATTATTATTAAAATATATTTAAAAATAGCCGACCTGGAAAGCAAAGACAATCAATATTTATAGTCATCAAGCTTAAAAAGCAGACTGCTCAGTAAAAGGCAGCAACAGCTTCACTTTAATTATAACTTATATTTAAAATAAAACTAATGACAGATATTTAAGTATGCACCTTTTTTCAAAACAAAAAACACCCGTTTAAACCTGCCGGACAGCAATGGAGAGCATGTCGAGACCCACTCTGACCTGTTGTTTTTTCTTGACTTTTTAATAGAAAAGGTTTTAAATGTTCATTCTTATTATCTTATAGAAAAAACTTAATCTCGGTTGGAGGAATAAATATGAGCAGCAGGCCAGAACTTGAAAAATTAACCGTTGTAAAATTAAGAGAAGTAGCTCACGAATACCCGGAAATAGTCGGTGCAACGGGAATGAAAAAAGCAGATCTTGTCAATTCGATCCTCCAGGCAAGGGGAGAACCTGTTGAAAAAGAAAAGAAAAAAGATCTTGTTCATATTTCACAGGTAAAAAAAGAGATCAAAAAATTAAAAGCAGAAAAAGAAAAAGCCTTAGTTGAAAAAGACAGTCAAAAAGCAGCTACTTTAAGAAAGAAGATCTCAAAACTCAAAAAACAGACCCGGCTTCTGGCAAAAGACAATAAAACTGCGGAAACAAAAGAGAAAAAAGAATAATGAGAGAAAGAATCAGCCAGGACATAAAAAAAGCCATGAAGGACAAGGCTGTTTTAAGGCTTTCCACCCTTAGAATGGCGCTGGCAGATTTTCAGAAAAAAGAAAAAGAAAAGGGAGAGCCTGTTAAGGACGAAGAAGCAATCCAGATCATTCAAAGCATGCTCAGGAAAAGAAAAGATTCTGTAGAACAGTACAGAAAGGCCGGAAGAGAAGAACTGGCCCAAAAAGAAGAGCAGGAAATAACCATATTAAATGAATACCTGCCTGAACAGATGAGCGAAGAACAGGTTAGGGAACTGGCAATAAAAACCATTTCAGGGCTGGGTGTCACGGGCCCTAAAGAAATGGGAAGGGTAATGGGTTCTCTGGTCAAGCAGCTCTCTGGCAAGGCTGACGGTGGAACCATAAGCCGTATCGTAAAAGAGGAACTTCAGAAACTTGCATCATGAAAAAAGGTAAAATAAAAATATCACAAAAAAACATAGAGTCTTTCTGCCATCAAAAGATAGTACAGTTAGAACCGGCTAAAACATTAGTATATTCCCTGCTGTGAAAAGACCGTTTAACTTTAATTATAACTTATATTTGAAATAAAACGAATAACAGATACTTTAGTTTTTACCTTTCTTTAATACAGAAAAAAACCTTTTAAACTTCCCTGCCGACATCCGGACAGAACACCAAAACCCACCCTGACTTATTGTTTTTTCTTGACTTTTTAATGGGAAAGGTTTTAAATGTTTATTCTTATTAATCTATAGAAAAAAACTTAATCTCGGTTGGAGGAATAAATATGAGCAGCAGACCCGAACTTGAAAAATTAACCGTTGTAAAATTAAGAGAGCTTGCACATGAATACCCACAAATTGTCGGAGCAACGGGTATGAAAAAAGAAGAGCTTATTAAGGCAATACTTGAAGCAAGGGGAGAGCCTGTTGAAAAAGAAAAAAAGAAAGATCTGGTTCTTATTTCTCATATAAAAAAAGAGATCAAAAAATTAAAAGAGGAACAAGCCAAAGCCTTAACAGATAAAGACAGCCAAAAAACATCTACATTAAGAAAAAAGATCTCTAAACTCAAAAAACAGACGAGGCTTTTGGCTAAAGACAACAAAGCAGCTGCAGCAGCAGCTGCCAAAGCAGAGAAAAAGAAATAATGAAAGAAAAAATCAGCCAGGACATAAAAAAAGCCATGAAGGAAAAGGCTGTTTTAAGGCTTTCCACCCTTAGAATGGCACTGGCAGAGTTTCAGAAAAAAGAGAAAGAAAAGGGAGAACCGGTTAAGGAAGATGCCGGAATCCAGATCTTTCAAACCATGGTCAGAAAACGAAAAGATTCCGTAGAACAGTATCGAAAAGCCGGAAGAGAAGAGCTGGCCCAAAAAGAAGAGCAGGAGATCCTGATTTTAAAAGAATATCTGCCTGAGCCGCTCACAGAAGAACAGGTTAGAGACCTGGCAATAAAAACCATTTCAGAACTCGGGGTTAAAGGCCCTAAAGAAATGGGAAAGGTAATGGGATCTCTGACTAAACAGCTCTCCGGCAAGGCTGACGGCGGAACCATAAGCCGAATTGTTAAAGAAGAACTACAGAAACTTGAATCATGAAAAAAGGTAAAATAAAAATAGATCCACAGTTTTGTAAAAGCTGCCGTTTTTGTATTGAGAACTGTCCAAAAGACGCAATTGTGCTTTCTGAAAAACTCAACGCAAAAGGTTATGTGGTCGCTGAATTTTTAAATGATAAGAACTGTACCGGATGCGCGACCTGCGCCCTTGTTTGTCCGGAAGCAGCTATTGAGGTATATCGTGACTAAACAGCTCATGTATGGAACACATGCCGTTGCAGAAGCCGCTATTCAGGCGGGCTGTACCTGTTATTTCGGTTATCCCATAACCCCGCAGAACGAACTGCCCGAGTACATGTCCGGCCGTCTAGCAGAAGTCAAAAACGGGGTATTTATCCAGGCAGAAAGTGAACTTGCCGCCATAAACATGGTACTGGGAGCGAGCGTTGCCGGTGCCCGGGCCATGACCTCTTCAAGCAGCCCCGGCATCAGCCTTAAACAGGAGGCTATCTCCTTTCTGGCAGGATCTGAACTTCCTGCGGTTATTGTAAACATTGTCCGCGGCGGACCCGGCCTGGGTAATATTGCACCGGCACAGTCTGATTATTTTCAGGCAACCCGCGGTGGGGGTCACGGAGACTACCGGACACCCGTTTTTGCACCGGCCTCTGTACAGGAAATGGCAGACATGACCTATACTGCCTTTGATGTTGCCGACAAATACAGAACGCCGGTTATGATCTTGGGCGACGGGATGCTGGGACAGCTCATGGAACCGGTGGTGATCCCGAAAAAAAAGAAAACCCTTCCTGAAAGAAAGTATGCTTTAACAGGAGCAAAGGGACGCCCCGGCAGACTGATAAAGTCCCTGATTCTTGATACCAAGGACATGGAAGAACATAACTGGAAACTGATACGGAAATATCAGCGCATCGCGCTTAAAGAAACACGTTTTGAAAGCTACCTCATGGAAGACGCGGACATGGCTGTTATCGCATATGGAACAGCAGCCCGCATTGCAAAGGGAGCGATTAAACGCCTGCGCCAGGAAGATAAGAATATAAAGGTTGGGCTTATTCGACCGATTACCTTGTGGCCTTTCCCGTCTGAAGCTATTCAGGATGCGGCAAAACAGACCCGTGATTTTTTTGTATTTGAAATGAGTGCCGGTCAGATGGTAGAAGATGTCCGGCTGGCCCTTGAGGGATCACGACCTATTCATTTTTATGGAAGACCCGGCGGAATCGTACCTGCAGCAGCAGAACTGGCCCGAAGTATTGCCCGTCATTACTATCAGTCAAAAAGGAAGCAAAAAAGATGAAAAAGGTTTATTCAAGGCCAAAATCTCTAAGAAAAGTTTCCATGCACTATTGCCCGGGGTGCGGACACAGTATCATACACCGACTGCTTGCCGAGCTTATTGATGAGATGAATCTGCGTGAAAAATCTGTTTGCGTTCCCCCTGCGGGATGCGCAGTACTGGCCTATAACTATCTAGATATAGACATGATTGAAGCGCCCCATGGACGGGCCACAGCAGTTGCAACCGGAGTTAAGCGCGTGCTGCCTAAAAACCTGGTGTTCTCTTACCAGGGGGATGGAGACCTGGCCGCCATCGGAACAGCAGAAGCCATCCATGCCGCAAACAGAGGTGAAAACATAACAGTTATCTTTGTGAATAACGCGGTTTATGGAATGACCGGAGGACAGATGGCGCCCACCACACTTGCCGGACAAAAAACCACCACTTCACCGGCAGGAAGAAACACAAAAACCGATGGCCCACCAATAAAAGTTTGCGAACTTTTGTCCGGACTTGAAAATACCGTATACCTCGAACGTGTCGCGGTAAACACGCCCAAAAATATCAGAAAAACAAAAAAGGCGATTCAGAAAGCTTTTGAAATACAGAAAAAGAATATTGGATTCACCCTGGTTGAAATTCTTTCGCCCTGTCCCACAAACTGGAGAATGGACACCATCGCATCCTGCAAATGGATTGACGAGGTGATGGAAAAAGAATTTCCGCTTGGCGTCATAAAAGAGGTAAAATGCTAATCAAAACAATTTTTTCCGGTTTCGGCGGACAAGGCATCATGTCTACCGGTCAGACCCTGGCAAAAGCGGCAATGCTTGAAAACAAGCATGTCACCTATCTGCCGTCCTACGGCGCGGAAGTTAGAGGCGGTACAGCTAACTGTACGGTTACCATATCAGATGATGAGATCGCTTCACCCATTGCCTCTCAACCGGAGTTCGTCGTTGCCCTTAACCAGCCCTCGTTCTTCAGGTTTCAAAACCTTTTACCTTCGGGAGGCTTTATGCTTTATAATTCTTCTCTGGTGGAAGCATCATCTGCCCGGAGAGACATTGAAACACTTGGCATACCGATTACACAACTTGCTACAGATCTGGGTAATGTCAAAGTCGCCAACATGATTATGCTGGGTGCGTTTATCCGTATCAGCAACCTCATATCCTTTAACCGCTTGATAAAAAATCTTCCTGAAATTCTCGGGGCAGGCAAAGCCCGTTTACTAAAAATAAACACCAAAGCTTTTCAAACCGGCTTTAATTATCTGGAGGAATAAAAAATGTTCGTAAAACAGATCTCTATTGTTTTGAAAAACATACCCGGAATGCTCTCTGTCATGAGCGAAATCCTTGGAAAGGAAGGGGTTAACATCCGCGCAATTTCTGTGGCAGACACCTCTGAGGTCAGCACTGTCCGGTTTGTTGTAGACGACCCCACCAAAGCACTGAACATCCTTAAGGGAAATGACTTTTCAGTCTATGAAACAGATGTCCTTGCGGTTGAAACCCCGGATCATCCCGGAGGACTGACAGCAGTAGTAAAACCATTAAATGATGCGGGTATCAATATACATTATCTCTACCCCTTCCTTGGACGTGAGAGTGACCAGGCAATCGTCATCCTTGGGGTGGATAAGATAGAAGAAGCACAGGATGTTTTAAAACAGAATTTTCTAAATGTTCTGGGAAAAGAAATATATAATTTGTAGAATTGATGGATAATACTTATGGCAGACCAGATTTGTGATAGTTGCGGCGAATACCTACCTGAAGGAAGCGCAAAATATACCGTTCATATTCAGGCTGTTGCAGATTTTGACGGTATTATTTATACTGAAGACAGCCCGGGTCAGGAAGAAGAGCCAAAAGATAGTATTTATGCTTCTGTGGAAGAAATGGGAGAAGAAGTCTTTCAGGAAGCTGCCTTTATTCTTTGTGATAGCTGTAAAAGAAAATTCTTGCAGGATCCCTTCAACAGGGGAACCAGTTTTTTTAAGGTATCAAAAAACATTAAATACTTGTTTCATTAAGAGCCATTTATGCCTCTGAATGTCCTCGACTGGATAATAATAATTGTTCTGCTGTTTTTTCTAATTAAAAGCATTATCCGCGGTGCAGCACGTGAAATCTTCCCTCTCCTTGCCTTGTTCCTTGGCGGTTTTTATGCCTGTAAATATTATGTTAAAATATCCCCTTTCCTTGAATCTCTTTTAAGCCAGAAATGGTCTCAAAACATTGTTGCCTTTGTAGCTCTTTTTCTGTCTATTTATATACTGGTAAACCTGATTGGATGGCTAATCTATAAATTAATAAAAACAATTAAATTAGGTTTTCTTGACAGTACAATCGGTGCTTTGATCGGTACGGCAAAAGCTTATATTATGGCCTGTTTCCTCATATTTTTTATCTCTCTTTTTCCACAGGGAAGCAACCTTCTTAAAGATTCTTTTTTCGCCGGTTTCTGCTATCCCGTCATAACTCTGGTTTCGGACTTCTTTCCTGATGAGTTAAAAAAAATTATTGATGAAAAAACAAAGGAATTTCAAAAAAAGGTGTCGTCTTAAAAGACTTGAAAGCCTGATAGCATCCAGAGAAGATCCTCTGTTTTCACGAATTTATTGACTGAAACACCTTCTCTGTGGCACAATTTATAATGTTTCAAGGAACACTTTTCAACTGACTTTATACGAAACAGTAAATTATTCAGAAATATACCCTAATACTTAAGTCATAAAATAAAGGAGAAAAAAATGTCAAAGTATCAGCAAATACCCGTCCCCCCATATCCCGGCGAAAGAGAGCCTGGAAAAGAAAGTCTCGTTAAGGTTGCAGCTCTTCAGATGGAGCCCCACGTCGGAGACAAGGAGCATAACGTGGCAGCAAGCCTTAAAATGATTGATGAAGCCGGTGAAATGGGCGTCAAACTCATGGTTCTGCCTGAACTCTGCAACACCGGTACATCTTCAACTCAAGAGAAGAAGCTTTTGCCCTTTCTGAAGAAGTTCCAGATGGCCCAACCACACAGGAATGGATCAAAGCGGCACAAAAAAATGACGCTTACATCTGTGCCGGAATAAATGAAAGAGAAGGAAACCTTCTTTACAACAGTGTTGTCGTGGTTGGCCCTGAAGGCTATATCGGAACATACAGAAAAACACATCTCTGGAACGAAGAAAAAATGTGGTTTGAGCCGGGCAACCTGGGTTTTCCGGTCTTCTCTCTTCCTTTTGGAAAAATCGGCTGCCGCATCTGTTACGATGTATGGTTCCCGGAAGTCACAACAATCCTTGCGGCACAGGGTGCTGACATCATCTGTGACTGTACAAACTGGGTTGTGGTTGATCCTCTGCAGACAAAAGAAAAACCAACCGCTGCAACCTCTGCTTCCCAGATGTCTCTGATGAATGCGGTATACAGTATCTGTGCTGACCGTGTCGGTGAAGAAAGAGGCTGTACATACATTGGTAACAGCTGCATAACAGATCCTGGCGGTGGATTCGTGGCAGGCCCCGGCGATCCGGACAAAACAGAAATCGTCATGGCGGAAATCAATGTTATGGACGCGCGTCGCCGCCACTGGTCTGACTTTAACAACCCCCATACTGACAGACGTACAGACCTTTATGATGAGTATCTGGGATATTATCCTGACGAAGAATGGTAGAAAACAGGTTCAAACCAGTTTAACCCATATGAACTAAAACGAACCGGAAAGTCCTGAATGCAAAAAAGGGGCTTTTCGGTTTTTTCTAACTATCAACAGGCGACATGAAAAAACTTATTTTTTCCATTATTATTTTTTGTATAGTCATTGCTGCAATTTTTATACTTAACTTTTATTCCTACTGCATCACTCCCTACGGCAACACACCCGTTGACATCACCATAAATATTGCAGAGGGAACAAATTTTAAAAAAGTTTCTGTTCTTCTTGCAGAAAAAAACATCATTAGAAAAAGCATCCGGTTTAACATCCTTGCAAAACTGAAAAACGCGGAACATAAAATAAAAACCGGTGAATACTGTATGACCATGCCGATGTCTCCTGTTGAGGTCCTTGATAAACTCATTAAGGGTGAAGTGATTACCCATTCGGTAACCATCCCGGAAGGAAAAAACATTTTTGACATCGCAAAAATAATGGAGGAAGCCGGTCTGGGGTCCGCTGCCGGAACACTTGAAAAGATGAGAGACCCCCAGTTTATTAAATCCCTGGGAATAGAAGAAGAAAGTCTTGAAGGTTTTTTGTTTCCCGACACCTATTATTTCAACAGGAAAACAGTTCCTGAAAAAATCTTAAGAAGAATGGTTGTAAGACATAGCCGCATCATTAGTCCGGAAATAAAAAAGGAAGCAAAACAAAAGGGCATGACCATAAAAGAGGTTATTATTCTTGCCTCTCTGGTTGAAAAAGAAACAGCCCGGAATTTTGAGAAACCCCTGATTGCCGCTGTTTTTTTGAATCGGTTAAAAAAAGGAATGCGGCTTGAATGCGACCCCACAGTCATTTACGGGGTTAAGCTTAATGACCCGAATTTTAATACGCGCCTTAGAACAAAACACTTAAGAAAAAAGACCCCTTATAATACTTACCGGATCTTTGGCCTGCCAAAAGGACCTATCTGCAACCCGGGGCCTGGGTTCAATAATGGCTGTGCTTAATCCGGCAGAAACCGAGTATCTTTACTTTGTTTCAAAAAATACGGCACCCACAAGTTTTCAACAAGCCTTCGGGAACACAACCAGGCGGTTTATACATTTCAGAAGAAAAAATAAAAATCCGGTTAACCGATATTTAACCGTCGGATTAAAAAGTAAAGGCGGGGCAATTAATCTCCCCGCCCTTATATAAGCATTTAATACTGTTCAGTTAGCACTCTATCTCACAGGCAGGCCAGACAGTACCACCACAGGAAACACCACCACATTTGGGCTCTTCATCACAAACATCACCCTTTCCATCTCCATCAGCGTCAAGTTGATCTATATTACAGTTTAGTTTACAATTGTCTACATCATCCAAGATACCGTCACCGTCAGCATCCCCCACGCCAAAGTAATACGAGTCGGAAGTAACTGACTGTTCAGCACAATCGGTCACCACTGCCTGCATTTCATATATCCCTGCGCCCAGTCTCCATACTTGTTCAGACCACACCCACCGGTAAATGTAGTTGCCTTCTATAATCTCAGGATTCAGAGGAAGATCCTGCACTATCGTTGTAAGCGTCATGGGGTCCGTTGTCCCGGCCACGCGGTACTGCCACTGATGCGTAATACCGCTACAGGAAGCCTGGTCGTCGTAATATTCCCAGAGAATATTCATATTGCCAGGCATCGTTGTTGGTGCAGCAGGGTCAGTGGATAAAGTATTTAAATCCTCCTTAGAATACGGAGCCTCAATAATTTCCGGGGGTTGATCATAAAGATCCCCTCTTTTAATAGCATCCATAATGACTTCGACCGCGGCACTGGTTATCTCCTGGCGGGCAGTATCATCCGGATACGAAAGAACCGTTCCGCTCATAATAACCGTAGTGGGTTCAGCAATAGCAGCGCCTTTGCAGACCGTGACCGGAGTCGCATTATCAGTGTCGCTGCACCAGCCGGATGCATCCATTACGCGTACAGTAAAGTACTCGCTGTCATGAAAGGGAAGAAGCGGGGCTGTTCCAGCCGGATCACCATATTCCAGGCCGTTCTGATC
>PVMK01126943.1_pt1 | contig 10676 bp, 7 predicted proteins | sample 1853481 | NCBI WGS metagenome assembly PVMK01 (sample SAMN08533507, study PRJNA380276) | Marine sediment metagenome, whole genome shotgun sequencing project. | reverse complement strand
CAGTATCGGTGTGTCGGGGTAATCACGCTTACAGCGTGACAAGCGGGTGTCGGAGTAAAATATTGAAAACCTTTCGACACGGAGACGCGGGGACACGGAGCATGGGAGCTTCGGCGCAGGGGAGCGTGGGCGTAAGGCGAACCACTTTCATCTATTCCTGTCATTCCGGAAATTACGACAAAGTCGAAATTGTCCGGAATCCATTTTGTAGTTTGAAATTTGAAATTATATCCTTTGGATAAAAATATGACTGATACTTCTACATATACTTCTACTTCTACTGTCACCGCCGATAACCTGATCCTTTCAGTCCGCGACCTGGCCAAGACATTCCCCGTCAAGGGCGGTGTTCTGGGCAGGATAGTCGGGGGTGTCAAAGCGGTGGACGGGGTCTCCCTGGACATCTGCAGGGGAGAGGTCTTCGGCCTCGTGGGTGAGTCGGGGTGCGGAAAGACGACACTGGGGCGAATGATCCTCAGGCTCATTGAACCGAGCGGCGGCCGGATCTTCTTCGATGGCACCGACATCACTGACCTGGACAGGAACCGGATGCGTGTATTTAGAAAACGCATGCAGATCATCTTCCAGGACCCCGTGGGTTCTCTCAACCCCAGAAAAACTATAGAATCCATAATTGGCGAGCCGCTCCGCATAGCAGGCTTAACAGGTGCCGAAGTCCGGGAAAAGGTGCAGGAGATGGTCGAACTGGTTGGGTTGTCCCCGGACAGCACTGGCCGTTACCCTCACGAGTTCTCCGGTGGACAGCGGCAGAGGATTGGGATTGCCAGGGCACTCATTCTGCATCCAGAATTCCTGGCCGCCGACGAACCTGTTTCAGCCCTCGACGTTTCCATTCAGGCCCAGATCCTGAACCTTCTCATGGATCTCAAAGAGCGCCTGTCTCTCACGATGTTGTTCATATCCCACGATCTGAGGGTGGTTCGCAGCATATGCGACCGGGTGGCTGTAATGTATCTGGGGCGTGTGGTCGAGGAAGGGATAGTCGAAGATCTCTACCAGCGTCCGGTCCATCCTTACACGGAAGAGCTGATAAGAGCCATTCCCGAGCCGGATCCTGAACTGTCCATCCGCAGCGACGGGCTGCCGGGGGAGGTCCCCAGTCCCATGAATCCGCCACCCGGGTGCGCCTTCCACCCGCGCTGCCCCCTGGCGATAGATATCTGCCACCGGGAAACCCCGGAGCTGACCCCGCGGGTAGGGGAAGGGCACCGGGCGGCGTGCTGGGTAAGATAATTCAAAATTCAAAATTCAAAATTCAAAAGGAAACCAGCGGCATTTTCATGCTCATGCATCCAGTGATGTTGTCGGTTAGTGAAGGGATGTTGTTTTGAATCTTGAATCTTGAATCTTGAATAAAGGGATCTAGTATTGTTTTCCATCTATCTCCATATCCCCTTCTGCCGGCGCCTGTGCCCCTACTGCCACTTCTATCGGGTTCCGGAGATAACGGACTGGAAAGTTTATCTCGGGGCTGTGACCAGGGAACTGGATGCCCTGGAGAGTTCCGTTGGAGGGACCCTCCACACGCTATACGTTGGCGGAGGTACTCCCACCGAGCTGCCGCCGGAGTTTTACCGCTTGTTTTTCAAGGTTATCGGGGACCGTTTTGACCTTAATGGCCTCGCGGAGGCTACCATCGAGACCGATGGTGAGGCGAACGAAGACCAGTTGGCAGATTACGCCCGAGCCGGATTCGACAGGGTCAGCATCGGCGTGAAATCTTTCGATCCCCGGATAAGGGATATTCTCGGCGCCGGCGGACTGCCGGAATCAGATCCCGTGGCAAGCGCGCGTTCGGCCGGATACTCTTCCGTAGGACTGGACCTCGTCTATGGTATTGGTGGAGGTGTTGATGCCCAGAGTATGGAGGACTTTGCGGGGGATCTGGAGCAAACCGTCAACCTGGACCCGGACCACATCAGCCTATATATGCTTGAAGGGCCGGAGATCGGGGAACCAACTGAAAGTGAACCCGACCTGGCCGCGGCCATGTTTCGGGAGTCGGCCCGTGTCCTGGGCGCTGCCGGTTATCGGCAGTACGAGATCACCAACTTCGCACGGCCGGAACAGGAAAGCCTGCACAATACGGTGTACTGGGAGGACGGGGATTTCATCGGCCTTGGGCCATCAGCCCACAGCGCGATGACTATTAATGGCACGAGGATCCGGTGGCGAAACCGTCCCGACATAGAGTCCTACCTGAAAGATCCAGTATCTTGCCGGGAGGAGCTTTCCCGGGAAGAGGGAACGGACCGGGCCCGGGAAGCCCTAATAATGGGGCTGCGGATGACAAAGGGGGTGCACAGACCGACCTTTGCCCGCAGGTACGGTTCCGACCCACTGGAGCTACTGAAGCCGCATCTGGCGGAACTGACTGAGTTGGGATTGATAAGGTACAGCGCGGAGAGGGTGAGGCTTACGAAAAAAGGAATGTTGTTTTCTAATGAAGTCTTCGTCTGCATATTGGAGGACTGATAGGATTCAAGATTCAAGATTCAAAATTCAAGAATAAGAGCTTTAACGCAGAGGGCCGCCCCTCGACCAGGCTCGGGAGCAGGCAGGTGAGCTCTTTGGTAGGCCGCTCGACCCGCAGAGGACCGCAGGGAAAATCCAAGGCTGGGGGAATCGCGGTTACTATAAAGGCGTTTAAAAGCTGATTTACCGCAGTGCGGCCGGCTGAAGGCCGCTTCGCAGGGTTACGCAGAGTAGATCTAAACTGGTGAGGGGTAAATCTGGTATTTGAATTGTCTTTCTCTGCGTGCTCTGCGTCTCTGCGTGAGGCTGCTCCTGCCGCTTTTAAAAGAATGCTGTTTCCCTCATTTGCAGTATTACCCTGCGATAAAATAGCTTTTAACGTTTTTAAAGGAAGCGAGTTTTTCTCCTGGCTCCTGGCTACTGGGTACTGGATACTGACCAGAGAAACGCTTATCCTCTTGTGCAATGGCGTTTCTCTGGTTATCTTACCCCCATCTTCCTCCCGGCGTCCCGTGATCCATTGACGCTGAGGGAGCGGTGCGCAAATATGATCGTTTGAACAGGAGAAACGTTTGAGTCCCATCTTAAGTTCAGGACGCCATCACGAGATCCTCATTGCCCTTATCCGGTTCCACATTGGAACAGCGGAACCGGTAGGCTCGAAGACTCTCGTCGAAAGGCGTCAACTGAATATCAGCCCGGCTACCGTAAGAGGCGTTCTCGCTGAGCTCGAAGGTGAGGGTTATCTGAGCCAGCCCCATACTTCCGCCGGCAGGGTCCCTACCGAAAAGGCATATCGCTACTATGTGGACAATCTGCTGGCGCAGCGGTTCTCCGATACCAGGGTCCACGCCAGGCATATCAGGCTGGCCCTTCGGGGGTTCTCCGGCGGGGTAGAAGATCTCCTTAAGTGGACTTCCCGGGTCCTTTCAGATATGTCCCTTTACGCCGGTATCGTCCTTCCTCCAAAACAGGTACGCAGCCTGTTTAAAAAAGTCACCTTCGTGCGCATCAATCGGGAGAGTGTACTCACTGTCCTGGTTTCCGTATCAGGCGTGACCCGCAACAAACTGATCCATACAGGCGAAGATCTCTCGCAGAATGTTCTAGACAGCATGTCCAACTACCTGAACCAGCGGTTTTCCGGTAGGAGTCTGGAGGAAATGAGACAGAGTGTCGAAAAGGACCTGGAGCAGGACCTCGAGAGTTTCGATCTATGGATGAAGGCCGCACTGCACCTTGGCAGACGTATGTTTGATGGCCCGGACAACGATGAAGTATATGTTGAAGGGGGTTCTCGTTTCCTGGACATGCCCGAGTTTATGGCTGATCTGGAAGGCATGAGGGGGATCTTCCGCCTGTTCGAGGAGAAGAGGGGGCTGGTGGCCCTTCTCGACCAGACCATCAAGGCTCAGGACATGATGGTTTTCATCGGATCCGAGACCGGGATGGTGGAGATGAGGGGGATGAGCCTGGTGGTCTCGACATACGGCCGCGAAACAGGGCCCCTGGGAGCTGTAGCTGTAATGGGCCCTTCAAGGATGGATTATAATCAGGTTATCCCCCTTGTCAGGTCCGCGGCGGAGGCTGTGAGCGAGAATTTTTCCAACACCGATAATCCTCAGGAGGGAAATATTTGAAGCGTTCAGACCGAAAAGATAAAGGGAGTGGCAACGGGATCGAGATCCCGTTGGACGATATTGAAGAGACAGTAAGCGAACCTGTCGAGGGCGAGCCTGTTGAGAAGGGATCTGTGACCATCTCCAGAGAAGAGTACGAGATTTTCGTAGCGGAGGCCGCCCGATCCAGGGAACAGTATCTTCTGGCTGTGGCCGATTTCGATAACTTCCGCAAACGCGCGGAAAGGGAGAAAGAGGACGTCGTCTGTTTCGCCAACGAAAAACTCATCCATGAACTTTTGCCCATCCTGGACAATCTTCAAAGAGCTCTTTCCATGGAACTTGATCAGGTGGGGGCCGATAGTATCCTGGAGGGCGTACGCATGGTGAGCAGCCAGCTCCATTCTGTTCTTGGCGCCTGCGGATTGGAGCCGGTAGAAGCTGTCGGTGGTCCTTTTGATCCCCAGCACCATGAGGCTGTTGGAGTCCTGCCTTCCGAGGAACATGATGAGGGAACCGTAATTTCAGAACTTCAAAAAGGATACAGGCTGAAAGGGAGGATCCTGAGGCCTTCCATGGTTCACGTGGCAGCCCAACCATCCGGGACCAACGGCAACGAGGGAGACAACTAACCAGATGACAGCCAGGAGAGACTACTATGAGATCCTTGAGGTCGGGCGTGAATCAGACCCAGAAGAGATAAAAAAGGCCTACCGGAAACTGGCCATTCAATTTCACCCTGACCGGAACCCGGACAACAAGGAGGCAGAGGACAAGTTCAAGGAACTGAGCGAAGCCTATTCCATCCTTTCCGACCAGGAAAAAAAAGGCCTATACGATCAATTCGGTCACGCTGGAGTGTCCGGCAACGGAGGGTTCCCGGGAGGCTTCGATTTTTCCGGTTCCTTCTCGGATATCTTTTCAGACATATTTCAGGACTTCTTCGGAGGCAGCCGATCGGGACGCCAGCAGAGGGGTTTCAGGGGGGACGATCTCCGCTACCGTATGGTGATCACCTTTGAGGAGGCGGTTTTCGGAGCGGAAAAGGAGATCGTCTACCCGAGGCTTACGGAATGTGAGAGGTGTCTTGGGGATGGCGTCGAGCCGGGACACAGCCCTGTCACGTGCGGCGTTTGTGAGGGCATGGGCGAGGTCCGCTACCAGCAGGCCTTCTTTACAATGTCCAGGACCTGCCACAATTGTGGCGGGAGGGGCAAGGTAGTCGAACACCCTTGCACCACTTGCAAGGGCGAGGGCAGGGAGAGGAAGCAGCGCACCCTAACAGTGCGCATCCCTGCGGGAGTGGATAACGGCAACCGTCTCAGGATCAGAAGTGAGGGAGACGGGGGGCTGTTTGGTGGGGGTTCCGGCGACCTGTTCGTACAGATCGAAGTGCAGGAACATCCTTTTTTCCTCAGGGAAAATGACCACATCATCTGCGAGGTCCCTATCCGGATGGAGGTTGCCGCCGCCGGAGGCACGGTTGAAGTACCTACCCTCGAAGGACCCACGGAGTTGAAGATCCCCGGTGGTACCCAGCCGGGACAGGTGTTCAACCTGAGGGGCAAGGGAGTGCCCAGGCTGCAGGGGTCGGGAAGGGGCGACCAGTACGTCCGTATCACCGTTGAGGTTCCCTCCAAAATCACAAAAAAACAGAAGCAGCTCCTTGAGGAATTCACGTCCGAGTCCAGATCTTCCGCCTACAAGGCCGTCTCCCAGTTCTCGAAGAAATTTTCGAAGTACAGGGAGAGGTAGGGGTAGATCGGTAATCGGTAATCGGTAGGATCAGGTGATCAGTAATCGGTAAACGGTGATCGGTAAGATCCAGAGCCCCAGCGCGAACCCGAACCCGAGGCCGTGCACGTATCCCTGAACGGATTATAACTTCCGGGTTCGTTTACGGGAACGTTCACGTTCACGAGATTATCGACCCTGGCCCCTGACCCTTGTTTAATCCTGTTAATCCTGTCTAAATATAGCTTTTCAACGCTTTTGCAGGAACAACGCCTTCACCCTGGATTTCGGGTCCTCGTTTTACTCGGCCCGGAATGACGCAGGTGTTAATCTCCGTTTCCCCGATTCTCCGTTTCGTTCCGAAGGAACGGAGTCTTTCCTACCGTGTCCCCGCATCACCCGCTTGCCCTGAGTCATGCCTATGACTCAATTTTCAATGGTCTAAATCAATTACCGGCAAACCGGGTTCAGACTCGGGGTCGGATTCGGACTCGGGATCTTACCGATAACCGATTACTGATCACCGATCACTGCCTCCCTCCTGTCAGTTGTGCGGTACCATCTTTTCTGATAGATTTCTTATCATTAAATTCTCATTGTCTAAAATGATTGTTAATTAAACGAAGCACGGAGGGTGCCCATGAGCGACACACCTGAAATCTCTCCAAAAGCCCCCATGCCAAATGGTCAGCGTGTACTCACGTACTCGGGGGCCGGACCGGGAAAAACATCCGATCCTGGTATTAAGGGAGGTGTCAGGATCAAGATCGGCTGGAAGATCACGACTATCGTTGTCGTTGTGATGGTTGTGCTCGCAGTCGTCAACATCCTTTTCATTCGTGACAAGTTCAGCACCACCATGAACAGGGAGTTCGAGAGCAAGGCCAAGGCCATTGCCATTACAATAGCCCGGTTCAGCGAGGACAAGCTTGTGAGCCATGACGTTGGGGCCATCCAGTTGCAGGTGGATAGTTACAAGGATGTGCGCGGGGTCAATTACATCCTGGTTCAGGATGGCGAGGCGAAGCTTGCTGCCGGTTTTTTTGAAAAGGGATTCACCGAAGATATCCTTGGTTTGAACCCTGTAACGGGTGAGGAGGAGTACAAGATAGGCCGTTTTGAACTGGAGAGTGTGGGCGACATTCTCGAGGTGGCTGTACCCATCCTCTTCGGGGTCGCTGGTACGGTAAGGGTGGGAATGGATCACGGCCTCATTGTGAGCGAACTTAATCAGATCACGGAAAAGCTGATCACACAGTTCGCCGTTGCTTCGATCCTGGGGGTCATGCTTCTTCACCTGGTTATCATTTACCTGCTCAGGCACATGAAGACAGTCATTAATGTACTTATCCGGGTAGGAGACGGGGATCTCACAGCCAGGCTTAATGTCCCGACCCGCGATGAATTCCTCGATCTTGCAAACCATCTGAACAGTACGTTGGCCCAACTCGGCGCGACAATTGGGAGAGTGGATCAATCCTACGAAAGTATCTCCCAGGCCAACGTGAACATTGCCCAGGTCTATACCGATGTTCAGGAAGGGATGGACCAACAGTCCGGACTGGCATCGGAAACCATGGAATCGGTGATGAGCAATAAAAAAATGATCGACGAGGTCACCGAAGGGATCCATGTTCTTGAAAATTCCTCCAACGACAGTTTTTCCAGTGTCATGGAAATGGGTGCCTCCATAGAGGAAGTTTCCTCCATGTCCGATTCCCTGTTCAAGTCGGTAAACGAGTCCAATAATGCCATCGAGGGTCTGTCTAACTCCATCGAACAGATCGGCAAAAACCTCGCCTCTTTGTCTGGCGCCGCCGAGGAGACGGCAGGTGCCATGAACGAGATGAGCGCAAGCATCGTTCAGGTGCGCGGCACCGCTGAGAGCACAGCGCAGGACGCCGTTAAAATGACCCGTGTGGCTGAGGAAGGGGCACAAGTCTCAAGGAACGCCCAGGCGGGTATGGAAGCTATCAAGGAAAGCTCAGCTCAGGTCAGTCAGACCATATTCCTGGTGTCAGACCGTATCGAGGAGATCGATGAGATCCTGCGTTTTATCACCGATATCACCGGGAAGACCAACCTGCTCGCTTTAAACGCCGCTATCATCGCGGCCCAGGCGGGAGCACAGGGGAAGGGGTTCGGGGTCGTCGCGGATGAGATCAACGAACTGGCCCAGAACACCAAAGCCCAGACCAACCGTATCTCGGATGTGATCGAGGGGCTGAGGGAAGAGGTGGTCAGGGCGGGTGAGGCTGTAGAGAATTCCAACCGGAAGGTGGATGAAGGGGTCAGCCTCACGGGTGAGGTCACCAATGCTCTCGAAGGCATCATGGACAGCACGATGCTTGTCTCACACCGGATCGAAGAGATCGCCCAGACGACCTCGGAACAGGCAAGTACAAGCAACAGGGTCCTCGAGACAACTCAGAACCTCACGGAGTCTGTCGGAAATATCAAGGTACTCAGTGAGCAGCAGTCGGAGGCCGGTGAAAAGCTTCTCCAGATGTCCAGACTTATCCAGCAGGCGGCCGAGAAGGTAAAAATGAGTACCGAGGAACAGACACTGACGAGCCAGCAGATCAACAAGGACCTGACCAGGATAACCGACACAGTGAGGAATATCTCCGAATCCACGGAGATCCAGGTCGTTAACGGTGCGAAGGTGCTGCGGATGACGGAGGACCTCACAGGTGTTATCCAGAGGAACAGGGAAACGGTGCACGGTCTGCAGGGTGTCATCGATGAACTCAACCAGCGTCTGGAGGCTCTGCACCGGGAACTGGAGATATTTAAAACCGAGAAGGATGGGTGAGCAGGGTGAGGAACTGCGTCCGACACGGAGACACCCTTCGACAGGCTCAGGGCAGGCGGGGGACGCGGTGACGCGGGGATAGGGCCGGCACCTCGACGTAGCGACTGAGCGACTTGGCGAAATGGCTTTGAATTGTGATTGATAATGTACTTGTTCTGTCATTGCGAGCCCCATGACTTTCTGTGGGCGTGGCAATCTCGGTTCCTATAGAATCGTTGAAGGCAATTTCAGACAGGATTTACAGAATTAACAGGATGGGGAAACCTGGTGATCGGTGGTCGGTAAAACCGTTTTTACTCACCTCGCCCCACGTACTCCGCACTGCTCTTCCTTCTGGCTCCTGGGTACTGGGTACTGGCTCCTAGAAGGCCATCACTGAGCTCTCCAGCACCGGCCTGTACTGCAGTGCCTCAGCCAGGTGCTCCGGGCTCGGGAACTCCTCCCCATCCAGATCAGCGATAGTCCTCGCCACGCGCAGGATCCGATGATAGCCGCGGGCTGTCAGGGCCATGCTCCGTATGGCCGCCTCCAAGATCTCCCTGTGCCCTTCGCCGACTGGACACACCGCCCTGATGTGGTTCGGACCCAGGTTCGCGTTCAGAAGAGGGAAGCCGGCCTTCGAACGTGCTTTCTGTATACCCCTTCCAGCCAGGACCGTATCCCGTATTTTTTCCGTAGATTCTCCAGAGCCATCCCCCGTGATCATCTCCGGTCCCAGGGCCCTCACCTGGACAACAAGGTCGATGCGGTCCATGAGGGGTCCCGATATGCGCCGGCGGTAGCGGGAGATGGCCGATGGGGGGCAAGTGCAGGGCCTGGTATCGTGACCGAGGTATCCGCATGGACAGGGGTTCGTTGTCCCTATAAGCATGAACCTGGCTGGGAAGGTCACGGATCGGGCAGCCCGGGCCACGACTATTTTACCGTCCTCCATGGGCTGACGGAGAGTCTCAAGGGTGGATCGCTTGAACTCCGACATCTCGTCCAGAAACAGGATGCCCCGGTGGGCGAGGGTGACCTCCCCGGGTCTCGGGTTGGGCCCCCCGCCCGCAAGCCCCACGTGGGAGATGGTGTGATGAGGCGCCCGGAAGGAGGGTGTAGTGATAACCCCGTCCCCCGGCAAGAGGTGCCCTGCAATACTATGGATAGCTGTCACCTCCATGGACTCTTCGGTGGTTAATAGCGGCAGGAGGCCGGGCATCCTCCTTGCCAGCATAGTTTTTCCTGAGCCGGGGGGGCCGGACAGGAGGATATTGTGCCCACCGGCGGCGGCGATAGTGAGGGCTCTTTTGGCCATCTCCTGGCCCGACACCTCACCAAGGTCCGGAACGTCGTCCGGATACCGGACAAGGGGCGGGATTACTTCCTCCAGATCCCGGCGGCCTCTCAGGAACTCCGTTATCTCGGAGAGGTGTGTTGTTGGCAGGGGGGTGCACCCTGTGACGAGGGACGCTTCAGAGGCCATTTCCCTGGGCAGGATCATGCCGACGATCCCTGTTCTTCTCGCCAGCAAGGCAGCAGGGAAGGCAGCCTCCCGGCCAACGATCTCACCGGTAAGGGACAGCTCCCCCATGACCATATAACCGTCAAGGGCGTTTGACGGGAAGGCCTTGAGGGCCGCCAGGATCCCCAGGGCGATTGGCAGGTCGAACCGGCTTCCCTCCTTCTTCAGATCGGCAGGGGCGAGGTTCACCGTGACCCTGGACGGGGGAAGTTCATAGCCGGAATTCCTCAGAGCGGCCAGGACTCTCTCACGACTCTCCCGGATGGCCGTGTCCGCCATGCCCACGATGGTGAGGCCCGGAAGACCCCCCGTCATATCAAGCTCGAGATGGACGGGGACGGCCTCCAGCCCTTTGATGGTGCAGGATAGAACACGAGAAACCATAGTGAAATTCTCCTTTTCGCTTTTTCCATGGATACAGTGCAATCGGAAGGCCAAAAGGGGAATTTCCGAGTTTGGAGTTTGGAGTTTGGAGTTTGGGAGTTTGAAATAGGCAGTTCAAGAACTC
>PVMK01123126.1_pt1 | contig 10677 bp, 9 predicted proteins | sample 1853481 | NCBI WGS metagenome assembly PVMK01 (sample SAMN08533507, study PRJNA380276) | Marine sediment metagenome, whole genome shotgun sequencing project. | reverse complement strand
CGCTATCGGGCGGCTTATCAACCCGCGCAGGCCTTCAGTCCGCGCGGGTTTTAGTTTGGGTATTTCAATGACGTACGATTTCGTCGGGGAAGGGAACGATGCTTGAACGACTGAAAGAAATTGCCAAGAAGCACGAGGACCTCGTGGCGCAACAGGCGGATCCCGAGATCGCCGTCGACCCCAACCGCTCGCGCGAAATCGCCCAAAAGCTGGCCGAGCTCGCGCCGGTGGCGACCGCCTACCGGGAGTACTCGACAATCACCGACGAGCTCGCCGGCGCGAACGAGATCGTCGCCGAGGCTGATGACGACGACATGAGACAGATGGCGGAGGCCGAGGTCGAGGAGCTGAATGAGCGCTGCGAGAAGATCGAAGAACATCTCAAGCTGTTGCTGCTCCCCGTCGATCCCAACGACCGACGCAATGTGATCCTCGAGATCCGCGCCGGAACCGGCGGCGACGAGGCGGCCCTCTTTGCCGGCGAGCTCCTGCGGATGTATGGGCGCTACGCCGAAGGGAGGCGGTGGAAGCTGTCGCTGACCGACTCTTCGGACACCGGTCTCGGCGGCATCAAGGAGGCGGTGGTGGTGATCGAGGGCGAGGGCGCGTATTCGCGACTGAAGTACGAGTCCGGAGTTCACCGGGTGCAGCGGGTACCGGCCACCGAGGCCTCGGGTCGGATCCATACTTCGGCGGCGACGGTGGCGGTGATGCCGGAGGCCGAGGCGGTGGAGGTTTCGGTTGACGAAAAGGACCTCCGAATCGATCGCTTCTGCTCATCGGGTCCGGGAGGTCAAAGCGTCAACACCACGTACTCGGCGGTGCGCATTACCCACTTGCCGAGCGGCCTGGTGGTTTCCTGCCAGGACGAGAAATCCCAGATCCAGAACAAGGCCAAGGCGCTGCGGGTGCTCAAGGCGCGACTGAAGGAGATCGAGGAGCGCGAGCGGGACGCGGAACGAGCCGCCGACCGCCGCTCGAAGATCGGCTCCGGCGATCGCTCCGAAAAGATCCGCACCTACAACTTTCCCCAGGGACGGATCACCGATCACCGAATCGGCCTCACCGTCCATCGGCTGGGGGAGATCCTCGAAGGGAACCTCGATCTCCTCCTCGAACCGCTGATCGAAGAGTTTCAGGCCGAACGCCTGAAAGAGGAACTAAGCTGACCGCGATGTCGGATTGAACCACCAAGACACCAAGACACCAAGCATTCACCAAGAAAATTCCAAAACCTGGCACGCCAAATCGGCCAGAGGAACCAAGGGTCAAATGATCCTCTTGGTGTACTTGGTGCCTTGGTGGTGAGTATTCTTCAATCGGGAACCAGGACGTGGCAACGGTAAATGATCTCATTTCTGATGGTGCGCGATCCCTGCCGCGCCGGGAGGGGATACCAGATCCGCGGCGAGAGGCGGCGTGGCTGCTGGCTCGGGCGTGGGGGGTGGACGAGATCATGCTGCGGATTCGCCCCGAGCGCGAGGTTCCGGCCGAGGTCGTCCAGCGCTACCGCTCGTGGATCGAGCGCCGGGCGGCCGGCGAGCCTGCCCATCATCTGACCGGATCCTGCCCCTTCTGGGGACGCGAGTTCCTGGTGACCCCGGAGGTTCTCATCCCGCGTCCCGAGACCGAGCTCCTGGTGCAGACCGCGCTCGATCTGCCGCTGTCCGCGACTGCGCGGGTCCTCGATGTGGGCGCCGGTTCGGGCTGCATCGCGGTCAGCCTGGCCGCCGAGCGTCCGCGGTGGCAGGTGTGCGCGGTCGATCGCTCCCTTGCCGCGCTGTCGATCGCGCGGTGCAACATCGAGCGCCACGGTGTCGAGGTCAAGCTCATTCTCGGCGATCTTGCGGCGGCCGCCGCCCCTCCGTGGGACCTGGTGGTCGCCAACCTGCCCTACATACCGTCGGCGGATCTCGGGATGCTCCCCGAGGAGGTGCACCACGACCCGCCGAACGCGCTTGACGGCGGCGCCGACGGCCTCGAATTGGTGCGTGCGCTCGTTGCAGATCTTCCGCGCCTGCTGCGGGTCTGCGGCGGTGCGGTCCTGGAGATCGGAGAGAACCAGGCGGATGCGGTGGCGACCGTTGCTGCCGGCGCCGGTCTCGCCGTGGCCCGTCGGGTTCGCGACGCCGGCGGTGTCGAGCGGGTCATCGTGGTTCAGCCGGTCTGAAAAACCACAGAGACACAATCGATGGTTGACTCCGGCATCAACCAGTCGCAGAATGGGTGTTTCCCGTATTTCGGGCGGAGGAGAACATGGTAGGCAAGAACCAGATCGAGCTCGACGGCAAGCAGCACCGGACCGCGGTCATCGCCTTTGGCGGCAACGCGCTCCTGAGACCGCAGGACAACGGCACCCAGGAGGAGCAGTTCACCCTCAGCTGGAAGGCGACCCGTTGGCTGGTCGAGATCATCCACCGCGGCTACGAGCTCGCCATTGTCCACGGCAACGGCCCGCAGGTCGGCAACATCATGATTCAGGTCGAAGAGGCGATCACCAAGATTCCGCCGCAATCACTCGACGTCGCGGTCGCCCAGACCCAGGGTTCGATGGGCTATATGCTCGCCAACCAGCTGCGCAACAGATTCAACGAGGAGCAGTTGGAGAAGGAGATTGCGGCGGTTCTGACCGAGGTTGTGGTCAACCGCGAGGACCCCGCCTTCGAGAACCCCACAAAACCTGTCGGCCCCTACTTCACCGCCTACCGGGCCAATCTACTGATGCAGGAGCACGGCTGGCAGATGGTCGAGGACGCCGGCCGCGGATGGCGCAAGGTGGTGCCGTCGCCGATGCCGCAGGAGATCCTCGGTTGTCACCTGCTCAAGCGGCTGGTCGAAAACGGTGCCGTGCTGGTCGCGGGCGGCGGCGGCGGGATCCCCGTTTACCGGGATGTGGGTGGCTACTACCGCGGCGTCGAGGCGGTGATCGACAAGGACTACGTGGCGTCGATGCTCGCCGCCGAGCTCGAGGCTGATCTTTTCATCATGCTGACCCAGGTGCCGATGGTGGCCGAAAACTTCGGCCGTCCCAACCAGCGGTGGCTGCGGAGGATGCCGCTCGCCAAGGCGCGGGAGATGATAGCGTCGCACCAGTTCCCACCCGGCTCGATGGGGCCAAAGGTGCAGGCGTCGATGGACTTTGTGAAAGAGACCGGCAAGGACGTCCTGATCACCGACGAGGACAGCCTCAAGCAGGCCCTCGACGGCAAGGCCGGCACCTTCCTGGTGGCGGAAGGCGAGGTTGAGTACGCGACTCTGGCCTGAACAGCGTTCCGGCGCGAGCGGTCGATAAAAGCGTTATCCTAGGCAGCATGGCAAGTCTGAGTCTGTGGTTCTACCGGGTGTTGGTGGGCGGGCTGCTGCCTTTGGCGGTGCCGGTCATCAAGATACACCAGCGGCTCACGGGCAAAAGCCGGCCCCGATTCCGTGATCGCCTCGGTCGGTCGTTGCCGGAGCTGCCGCAAGGCGGTGTCTGGATTCAGGCGGTGTCGGTGGGAGAGGTCGAGTTGGCGCGGCGGCTGATCGCCGAGTTCGAGCGCCAGGCACCCGAGCTCCCTCTTTTCCTGACCGCCACCACGGCCACCGGTCTCGATCTCGCGCGCCGCACCCTGGGCGACCAATTGCCGGTGTTTCCGTGTCCCATCGATCTTCCGAGTCCGGTGAGCAGGGTCTTCGAGGCCGCCCGCCCTCGCCTCCTGATACTGGTCGAGACCGAGCTGTGGCCCGAGATGCTCCATCAAGCGGACATTCGCGGCGTTCCGGTGGCAGTCGCCAACGCGCGTCTCTCGGAGAACTCCTTCGCCGCCTACCGCCGGGCGGCCGGCGCTCTGCGTTCGCTGCTCGCGCCGGTGACGCTGGTGCTCGCCCGCTCCGACGCTGACGCCGAGCACTTTGCAGGGTTGGGTGTGTCCGAGGACCGAATCGTTGTGACGGGCAACATCAAGTACGACCTCGAGGCCGACGCGCGGCCGCTCGAGTGGGCCGATGACATCCGTCTCGCGGTGGGTCAGCGGCCGGTCGTGGTCGCCGGTTCGACCATGGAGGGTGAGGAGGCGCAGGTTCTCGATGCGGTTTTCGGACTGGGATCTGACGGAGAACCCCCCTTCCTGATCCTCGCCCCCCGCCATCCAGAGCGCTTCGACGCCGTCGCCAAAGACCTCGAGGATCGTGGTCTGACCTTCGCCCGACGCAGTGATCCGCCGCCTCTTCCCTCGGGTTGTGACGTCTTCCTCATCGACACCATCGGCGAGCTCGCCCGCGCCTACGGTCTCGCCGACCTGGCATTTATCGGCGGCTCATTGGCGCCGACAGGCGGCCACAACCCGCTCGAGGCGGCGGTGTGGGGGGTGCCGGTTCTCAGCGGCCCGCACGTCCACAACTTCCGCGAGGTCTACGACGAGATGACCGCAGCCGGTGGGGCGCGGCTGGTGGACGATGTTGCGGAGCTTCGGGTGGCTGCGGCGGTCTGGCTCGATGATGACAAATTTGCGCGGGCGGCGGGGGCCGCCGGGCGCGATGTGGTTGAGTCGAATCGCGGCGCGAGCGAGCGCACCGTGAGCGCACTGCTCGGTCTTATCGGCGGGGCCTGAGCTCATGGCGTGGCGCTACCTTCTGCTGCCTCTCGCCCCGGTCTACCGCGGCGTGGTGGCCGCGCGTCGGGCATTCTTCAATCGCGGCTGGCTTCGTCGTGCACGGCTCGACGTGCCGGTGATCTCGGTTGGCAATCTGACCTTCGGCGGCACCGGCAAGACGCCGGTGGTGATCGCCCTGGTGCGCGACCTGGTACGGATGGGACGACGGCCGGCGGTGTTGACTCGGGGTTACAAGCGTCGCGACGACAACCAGGTGGTGGTGGTGGGCCCGGAGCCGCGGCAGCGGGTCGACGAGGTCGGTGACGAGCCGCTGGAAATGGCGCGGCGCCTTCCGGGGGTGCCGGTCGTGGTCGACGCCAACCGCGAACGCGGGGGACTGGAGGCGCTGCGCCTCGGCGCCGATGTGGTGGTACTCGACGACGGGTTTCAGCACCTCCGCCTCGAGCGTGATCTCGACATCGTTGTCATCGATGCCGGCGATCCCTGGGGGGGGCATCGGCTGCCGCCGCTGGGGCGCCTGCGCGAGCCGGTCGCGGCGCTCGAGCGGGCCGATGCCGTGCTCATCACCAAGGTGCCGGCCGACTGGCGGCCGGTGGTGGCCGAGATCGAGAGCGCGGTGGATCGTATCGACCCGGCGCTGCAGGTCTTTGTGGCGCGTCTGCGACCGACCCGGATGCGCTTCCCCGACGGCGAGACTCGAGGCCCTGATTGTCTCGCCGGGCAGAGAGTCTTCGCCTTTGCCGGCATCGGGCGGCCCGACGGCGTTTTGGCCGCCCTCGTGGAGACCGGCGCGGAGATTGTCGGCAGCCGCTGGTTTCCCGATCACCATGACTACAGTGACTCCGACGTGAGCGAGGTCGTGGCCGCGGCACAGGCCGCCGCCGCGGTCGCCGTTACCACGGCCAAGGATGCGGTCAAGCTGCCGGAGGGCGCTGAGGTCTGGGTGGTGGAGGCGGAGATGGAGCCGATCGAGGGGAGCTGGCGCGGTCTATGGCGATTGCTTCCGGAGATTGGGTCATGAGCAAGGACCGTTCAGCTCTGAGAAATCACGTCGAGTACGGCGCATTTCGCATCGCCCGCGGGCTCACCGGCTCACTATCGCCGGCGAATTTGGCCGGAATCGGCGACGCTCTCGGAAATCTCTACTCGATGGTCGGCGGCCGGCGGCGCAGGATCATCGACTTCAACCTGGCCCTCGGCTTCCCTGAAAAGACCGACGGCGAGCGGCGTCAGCTCGCGCGCGCGGTGGCGCGGCACTTCGGCCGCTCGGCCCTCGATGCGATCCGCATCCAACGGCTGCGCCCGGAGGAGTTCCTGGCGGCGGTCGAGATCGAAGGGTGGGAGCATGTCGAGCGGGCGGCCGCGCTTGGGCGAGGGGTTTTCTTCCTCACCGCCCACATGGGATCGTGGGAGGTGGCCGCCCTGGTCACCGGCCTCAAGCTCGAGGCTGGGCTGAGTTTGATCAACCGGCCGCTGGACAATCCCCTCCTCGAGGTCGAGCTCGACCGTCTGCGCAAGCTGTACGGCAACCACGTCTTCGGCAAGCACAACATCGCGCGCGAGATGTTGCGCCAGCTCAAGACAGGGGGTGGCGTGGGGATTCTCATCGACCAGAGGGTGCGAGAAGACCAGGGCATCGAGGTGCCCTTCTTCGGCCACCCGGCATGGACCCACCCAATCCTCGCCCGGGTTGCGCGCAAGACCGGCGCGCCGGTGGTGCCCACCTTCGCGCTGCGTGATGCGCCCGGCCGCTACACACTGCGTTACGAGGCACCGTTGATGGCCGAGAACCTCACCGAATCCGAGCGCGACGACGTGCCGCTAACCACCAGCTACATGGCCGTCCTCGAAGCCGCGATCCGCGACCGCCCGGAGCAGTGGCTCTGGTACCACGACCGGTGGAAGCAGCTGAGGTTAGGCACGTCGGCGTAGCCCCAAGCCTCAATCCTCAAGCCGTACCAACGGATGCGTCAAACAGTGCGGGCCGCCGCGGGCGCGCGAGATCTCGTGGCTCGAGAGCATCAGGCAGACCCGCTCGTCGCGGGCGAGGTCGACCTCCTCTGACCCCAGCAGCACATCCTCGGCGGCCACCACCCGAAAGCCCCGGCGTGCGAGCTCTTCGGCGGTCTGAATGTTGCGGTCATAGAGCACGATCACGCCCGGCGCGAGCGCGAAGGCATTGGCGCCATCGGTCCACTGCTCGCGCTGCTGCGCCACCGGGTCGGCGCCGCCACAGGGAACGGGTTCGAGATCGATGCCCCGGGCGGCCAGGGCCTCCAACAAACAACCGCGGTGGCGAGGAACGAGGTCCGACGAGTGGAGGTCCACCTCGTAGGTTTCGGCGGTCTGCGGCCCGTCACCGCAGATCACCGGTTCAAAGACCATCGCCGCATCGCCGTCGATTGGGGTGAAGACCGTGTCGAGGTGCATGTAGGCGCGACGGTGGGGGAGGTGAATGACCTCGAGCCGCCGCGGTCCGTTCTCGAGCTCGGCCAGGGCGGCGGCCAGAACATCCACCGCGGCCGAGTTGGTCCTCTCCGAAACCCCCACCGCCACCACGTCGGATGACATCACGAGGACGTCGCCGCCCTCGAGACACGGCCGATGGGGGCCGAGGAGGTGGCCCAGGTTGCGGGCCTCACCCAGTGGGTCGAGGATGATCGGGGTGTCTTTGAGCTCGGGGTGGAAGCGGAAGATGCAGCGTGACAGCACCCCCTCACGCCAGCGGGCGGCGGTGGCCATGGCCGAGAAGATCACACCGTCGCCGAGAATCACCTGGGGATCGCGCTGGAAGCACCAGTTGGGTAGGGGCGCGAGGCGAAAGAGGTCCTCGACCTCGATGCCGTGCGCGGCATCGCTGGCGAGGATCCCGCCGACCGAAACCGCCACCATCTCTTCGGCCGTAGCGGCGGCGCCGTCCCGCGCAGCTCCTGCGGCGCCTCCGCCCGCAATCGCTCCCACAGCCACGTCCGCGCCTCGTCCCCGGCCAGGGCCTCGGTGAGGAGCTGGTTGGCATCCACCACCTCGATGCCCAGAAGCTGCAGCAGACGCCGGAACCGCCGATGCTCGTCGCGCGCACGGTCTCCAAAGAGGATGTCGTCAAAGAGCAGCTCCTCCATCATTGGCGGCACCATGCGGTCCACCTCAGGTCCCGGCTCGTGGACCAGCACTTTTCGCAGTCTTCCAATTTCAGATGTCACGTGGACCATGCTCGCTCCTTGTCAATGTGGGCCATCATATTCTGATTTTTGTCGTGCGCCTCGGAAGGCGCCCGCCAATAATCAGCAACAAAGGAGGGATTGAAAAAACATTGTCGGCTGGATGAGGAGGTGGGTTGCATTCCGAAAATTCGAAATTCGAAATTCGAAATTCCGCCTCCCGGTATACTCGATCCGGAGGAACAATGACCTCTCTCGACAGCTTTGACCACCCATTGACCGGCCGCTATGCATCGGCCGAGATGCAGCAGCTTTTCTCCACCGGCCACCGCTACACGACCTGGCGGCGGATGTGGCTGGCGCTGGCCGAGGCCGAGCATGAGCTGGGTCTCGATATCCCGGCCGCAGCCATAGAGCAGATGCGGGCCAACCTCGCGGTGACCGAAGAGGATCTCGAGCGGGTGCGGGAGTACGAGAAGCGCACCCGGCACGACGTCATGGCCCACCTCGAGGCTTTTGCCGACCACGCGCCGGCGGCGAAACCGATCCTCCACCTCGGGGCGACCTCGGCTTTTGTTGGTGACAATGCCGAGCTCCTCATCACCCGCGACGCCCTTGATCTGGTGATCACCCGTGTGCTGGCGGTGGCGGCGGCGCTGACCGGTTCTGCCGCGCAATGGGCCGATGAGCCGGTCCTCGGCATGACCCACTTCCAACCGGCCCAGCCGACCACCGTCGGCAAGCGGGCATGCTTGTGGCTGCAGGACTTCCTCCTCGACCTCGAGCGTCTGCGCTTCGAGCGCGAACGCCTCAAGCTGAGGGGCGCCAAGGGCACCACCGGGACCCAGGCCACCTTTCTCGACCTCTTCGACGGCGACCACGACACGGTGCGCGAGCTCGATCGATTGGTCGCCGAGAAGCTCGGCTTTGACGCCACCTATCCGGTGACCGGGCAGACCTATCCGCGCAAGGTCGATGCCTTCGTCCTCGACGCGCTTTCCGGCGTCGCCCAGTCGGCGGCCAAGCTCGCGACCGACATCCGTTTGTTGGCCCGTCTCAAGGAGGTGCGCGAGCCCCTCGCTGATGACCAGATCGGTTCCTCGGCCATGCCCTACAAGGCGAACCCCATGCGCTCGGAACGGGTCACCGCACTGGCGCGGTGGCTCATGAACATGGCCGCCAACCCGGCGCAGACGGCGGCCTCGCAGTGGCTGGAGCGCACCCTCGACGACTCGGCCAACCGCCGGATGGCCCTGCCCGAGGCCTTCCTCACCGCCGACGCCATCCTCACCATCGTCCACAACGTTATCGACGGGCTTCAGGTCTTCCCTGCCATGGTGCGGCGCAACCTCGCAGAGGAGCTGCCGCTGATGGCGTCGGAGGCGATCCTGATGGAGGGCGTGCGGCGGGGCGGTGACCGCCAGGCGCTGCACGAGCGTTTGCGGCTTCACGCCCGCGCCGCCGCGCAGGCGGTCCTCTCCGACGGCGCCGACAATCCGTTCCTCGATCTCGTCGCCGATGATTCCGAGGTGCCGATGGATCGCACCGAGCTCGAGGCCCTCCTCGACCCCGCCCGTTTTGTCGGACGTGCTCCACAACAGGTGCGGGAGTTTTTGGCCGAGGTGGTGCAACCGGTGCTCGAGGAGGCTGGGGAGCTGCCGGAGGCCAAGGATCTTGATGTATAGGGCGAATTCGGAATTCGGAATTCGGAATTCGGAATTGCCATCCATCGCCCTTCGCATTCGCCAAGTGAGTCGGTGGAAACTGAAAACTCAAAACTCAAAACTCAAAACTGCGGCGGCGGCCTTGGGCTGCGTCCTGCTGTCTTTGAGTTGTGCACATCGGGGGGCTGCCCCGGCAACCACGCGACCCTCCGCGCCGCCGCCGGAGGTGACGCCGGTGGACGAGGGGCGGACCGAGAAGGGCATCGCGTCGTGGTATGGCGAGCCCTACCACGGCCGCCGCACCGCCTCGGGCGAGATCTACGACATGCATCGGATGACGGCGGCCCATAAGACTCTGCCCTTCGGCACGGTGGTCAAGTTCAACCGGCGGGACACCGGGGCGGATGTGAAGGTTCGCATCAACGACCGCGGACCCTTCATCGAGGGCCGCATTATCGACCTCTCCTACGCCGCCGCAAAGAAGATCGGGCTCGACCGAGACGGCGTGGCGCCGGTCAAGATCAAGATTGTCGGCCGCGAGGAGATTCAGCCCGCGCCTCCCCCCACGACCTCCCAGGGAGAATGCCAGGGGTGCTTCTGGGTCCAGGTTGGCGCATTCGGTGACCCTGACAATGCGCGGCGGGCCGAGAGAGAGCTCGAGAGATCCGGTGAGGAGGCGGTGGTCCTCGAAGGTGTGGCCGGGCTGTGGAGGGTCCGGGTTGGTCCGTTCGAAAAGGAAAAGGCGGCGGAAAAGGCCCGCAACCGGGTCACCGATGCCTGGCCAGGCGCTCACGTCGTTCCCTGCGGCGGTTGAACCATTGTTGCCCCCGAAATTAACCACAGAGACACGGAGGGCACAGAGCCGCACAGAGATATTTTTTGGTTCGCTCTCTGTGCGATCTCCGTGTCTCTGTGCCTCTGTGGTTCATTCGGTTGCGCTACCATCGCCACGATGTTGAAAACACCTCCCCTTCGCGTCGCGGTTCTTGGCATCGTCGTTGTGCTCCTCTTGCCTTTGCTTGCCAGAGTGGTGGGCCGCCGGAGATTCGGGCCGAGCGGGTGGTGATGGTCTCCTACGACGGGGTCGGAGCGGACCTCGCGTGGCGGTGGATTGCCGACGGCACGGCCGCCTCGGCTGATGGGCTCCGCGGCCTGGCCAAAAACGGCTTCTCGGCGGAGCGGCTGCGGATGGTCGACCCGACGCTGACTGCGGTCAACCACGCCGCCTTGGTGACCGGCGCAACGCGGCCGGCACCGGCATCG
>PVMK01163314.1_pt1 | contig 10678 bp, 7 predicted proteins | sample 1853481 | NCBI WGS metagenome assembly PVMK01 (sample SAMN08533507, study PRJNA380276) | Marine sediment metagenome, whole genome shotgun sequencing project. | reverse complement strand
ATGTAAGTCCATGCGAATATGGGCCAGCGCCAGCTGTTGGTTTCCCGGCGGATGACAGCAAGAGTGGCGGCGCATTGCAGACACCAGGCGTAGAACAACAGCAGGCCCAGCACCATGGGAAGAGTGAACACCGGGCGGCCGTCGGGCCAGGTAGCGGAACGCAGTTTCTCAACCAGGCTGGCTTCTTCAGCTTTTTCACCGACGGCGTAAATTGTGCCCATCACCGCAACCACTACTTCCCGTGCCGGAAAGCCGGCAATGACCGCTGCCGATACACGCCAGTCCCACCCCAGTGGTGCGAACACGGGTTCGATCAGCCTGCCGGCTTGCCCGAGAAAGCTTTGTGAGAGTTGAGCCGCTGCGGCTTTGTTCTCAATGCGCAACAGTTCTTTTGCCAACGGTTCACCACTCAGAGTGGATTCAGCCTGCACAATGGCATTTTGCATCCCGGTTTCAATGGACCCGGCGCGCGGGAAATAGGCCAGAGCCCATACGATGATGGCCACGACAAAAATTATGGTTCCCGCCCGCCTGAGGAAAATGCGTATGCGGTCCAGCAGCTTGATCAATACAGTTTGTAGATTGGGCCAGCGAAATTCGGGCAGTGCCAGTGCAAAATGTGGTTTGGGACCGCGTAAGACGGTTCGTTTCAATAACCATGCCGTGGTGAGCCCACCAACGATGCCCAGCAGGTATAAGCCAAGTAACACCAGGCCCTGAAGGTTCAGCCAGCCGACCGATTCATTCGGAACAAAAGCAGCGATCAGCAGTGCGTAAATCGGCAGACGGGCTGAGCAGGTCATGAAAGGTGCGGCCAGGATGGTCGCGATACGGGCCTTTTTGTCTGGAATCACACGCGTTGCCATGATGGCGGGGACCGCGCAGGCAAAGCTGGAAAGCATCGGAATTACCGACTGGCCTGAGAGGCCGACTGAGCGCATCACGCGATCCATCAGGAATGCGGCCCGTGCCAGGTATCCGGAGTCTTCAAGAATGATGATGAACAGGAACAGGATCAGGATTTGCGGCAGGAATACCAATACGCTGCCGACTCCCGCAATGACACCGTCGCTTAAAAAACTGGAAATTGCACCGTCAGGCAAATGAGTAGCAATCCATCCGGACATTGCGACAGCCAATGCGTCGATCCCCTCCATCAATGGTGTTGCCCATGAAAATACTGCCTGGAAAACCAGCGCCATGATGGCAAAGAATAGAACGGTGGCCGGCCACGGTCGATTGAGCCAGTGCAATACTTTGGCTTCGTAACGCTCCAGCATGGGAGCCTGCTGCTGAGCTTCAGCAAGTACATTGCGAACCCATTGATACCGGTGCCGGGCTTCCACCGCCTGCGGTGGTTCTGCAGCGAACAGGGCGAACCTCGCCTCAACAAGCGGTGGCTTACCCAATTGCTGCTCAAGAGTTTTCGCCTGGTTGCTGTGGGGGTGGAGCAGTGCCTGGATCACGTCAATTCGCGGCACAGGAGCGTTGACTCGTTCGATAAGCCGATCAGCTGTTTTACTCAATTCAGGCCAGGATTCCGGTACTTTCGGCGCCGGGGAATCAGCTACTCCTTCCAGTGCTGCTTTGAGCGCATCGAGCCCCCGTCCGGTGGTTGTAGCCACGGGAAATATCTGGATTCCGCCCAGGTGCCGTTGAAGTACCTCAATTGAAATGTCTATTCCGCTGGCGGTCGCAACATCTGTCATCGTGAGCGCAACAATCATCGGCACCTGCATTTCCATGAGTTGCTGCAGCAGGTAGAGCCCCTGGTACAAATGCGTGGCATCCAGCACCACCAGCAACCCGCAGGGCGCATGCGTATCCGCCATCCTGCCCAGGATTACGTCTACCGCGATACGTTCATCGGCAGAATAGCCGCCCAGGCAGTAAATACCGGGCAAGTCGACCAGTTCGATGGCAGTGGATTCCAGTTGCACCGTTCCGGAATGTTTTTCAACCGTAACGCCCGGGTAGTTCCCGGTGGTCTGGCGCAGACCGGTCAGGCGGTTGAAGAGGGTGCTTTTTCCTGAGTTCGGATTGCCTATGATGGCAAGGGTTGCGGACACGCGCCGACGAATTCCGATCTTTTCGACCGGGACATAGATCGTACTCTTTTTAGTCATTCGTTACGATCGGGGAAACGCTGAAATTGCCGGCCTGTTGTCTGCGAATGGAAATAGCGGTGCCATATACCGAAACTTCCATCGGATCGCCACCGATGGCGGCGTTCTCGAACTGTATTTCTGTTCCTTCGATAAGCCCAAGCACCATCAGGCGGACGACACCAGGCTGTCTGGCGTCCACTTTTTCGATCCGGGCTTTTTGTCCGGGTTGCATTTCCCGTAAGGTCATTTCTACACCGCTAATTGAGAATGATTGTCATTTACGACAATATTAGAGGAAAAATGATCACCAGTACATAGACCCAGATCAAGTAAATGACATTTTTTAAATATAAGGAACGATTGGCGCCATTGCAGAGAGGTTTCCGCGGACCCATTCCCCGTTTTTCATCACGGCAAGGCAGGCGTTCGGTTGAAAATGGTAAAGCCAGTGATTGAGACTGGGGGAATCGATGATCGCCAGGTCGCAAGCGTACCCGGGAAGCAGGGTACCGGCGTGTTGACTCAATGAAACCGTCTTTGCGGCAACAGAGGTCGCTCCTTGCAAGGATTCCTGCGGAGTCATGCCCTGGTGAATGCAGGCCAGGGTCATCGCGAGTGGCAAATGATAGCTGGGCGATGAGCCCGGGTTAAAATCAGTAGCCACGGCAACGGGCACGCCGCTGTCCATCATCTTTCTGGCGGGCATGTAAGTTTCGCCCAGGTAAAGGGAAGCCAGGGGGAGGCTCACTGCTACCGTACCTGACGCTGCCATGGCTTCCACACCGGCGTCGCTGATATATTCGAGGTGTTCCGCCGAAACTGCAGCCAGTTCAGCGGCCAGCTCGGCTCCGCCACCGTTCGAAAGCTGGTCTGCATGAATTTTGATGCCAAGTCCGTGCCTGGCCGCGACAGAAAGAATTTGCCGCGCCTCTTCTATTGAATAGGCGCCCGTCTCCACAAAGACATCACAGAACCTGGCCAGGCCCTGACGGGCGACCTCGGGGATCAGGACATCACACAAGAGCCTGATATATCTGTCACGATGTTGACTGTACTCTGGTGGAATGATGTGTGCGCCCAGGAATGTGGCTACGAGTTCTACTACGTGGGATTCGTTGAGCCGCCGGTACACTTCCAGTTGCTTCAGCTCATTCGCCTCGTCCAGGCCATAACCTGATTTACACTCCACGGTGGTGATTCCCAGGTCAAGCATTTTATCCAGTATGGATTCCGCCTTGCACTGCAATTCGTCCAGGCTGGCGGCCCGGGTTGCGGCGACGGTGCTGGCAATGCCACCACCGGCGCGGGTAATTTCCTGGTAGCTGGCCCCGCGGAGCCTCAGTTCGAATTCATCACCGCGCCAACCGCCAAAGCACAGGTGGGTATGGCAGTCCACCAGGCCGGGAACAACCAGCCGGCGCCCGCAGTCGATGACGGGTTCATCCTGGTATTCAGCCGGTATTTCCGCCATGGATCCAACCCAGCGCACCAGGCATCAGACCATACAAGTGCTGCATTTCCGACCAGGCCGGCATCCTGTTGTGGTCTGTCCGGCGGGCAGGTGGCCAGTTGGGAAATATTGCTAAGTACCCCCACTACTTTAATGGCCCGATGCCGGCTTCAATGGTACTTGCCAGCTCACCGCGGCGGAGAATGTCAGCGCAGGTATCCAGGTCGTTGCGTACTTCGTAGTCCTTGTACGCATGGCCAATTTGCCCTCGCAGCAATTCATGAGCCAACTGGACACCTCTGCCTGGCTTCAGGGGAGCACGGAAATCCAGGGCCTGGGCAACGGTCAGGAATTCGACGGCAAGAACGTGCTCAACATTTCGCAGCACCGGCAAAAGCTTCAGTGCGCTGATCGAACCCATGCTGACATGATCTTCCTGGCCCAGGCTGGTGGGGATGGAATCCACGCTGGCAGGGTGGCACAGGATTTTGTTCTCGGATACCAGGGCTGCGGCCGTATACTGCGGGAATCATAAAACCCGAATTGATGCCCGTGTCCTTCATCAATAACCTTGGCAATCCGTCGTGGCCTTCAAGCAGAAGATAGGTTCGGCGCTCCGAAATACTGGCCAGTTCGGCAAGTGCAATGGCCGCGAAATCCATTGCCAGGGCCAGCGGCTGACCGTGAAAATTGCCGGCCGAAATGATGTCGCCATTATTGAACACCAGGGGGTTATCGGTCACCGAATTCAGTTCGATCTCAATGGTGTGCGCGGAATTAGCCAGCGCATCGCGGCTGGCTCCGTGCACCTGGGGTACACAACGCAGGCTGTAGGAATCCTGGACCTTGCCACAATCCCGGTGTGAATCCATGATCTCGCTGTGCTCGAGCAGCTTGCGCATGTTGTCAGCTACGGCGATCTGGCCTTTATGGGGACGAATCTTGTGCACACGCTCATCAAAGGGGTTTGCGCTGCCCTGCAGCGCCTCCAGGCTCATCGCAGCCAGTATATCTGCATCTTTTTGCAGCACCAGTGCGCGCTCCAGCACAAAAGCGCCGTAGGCGGCCATCAGTTGCGTGCCGTTAATCAGTGCGAGTCCATCCTTGGCTTTTAGCTGAATCGGCTCGATGCCGGCCCGCTGCAATGCATCCGCGGCATCGAGCTTGTCTGTTTCTGTTTCATTCCATACCTCACCCCGGCCGATCAAAGGCAGGCACATATGCGCCAGTGGAGCCAGATCCCCTGAAGCGCCCACGCTTCCCCGGCTTGGCACCCACGGTGTCAGGTCCATTTGTTCGAAGCTCAGCAACTGCTTGAAAGTCGTACGGGAAATACCGGACTGGCCCAGGCCAAGGGCATGGATTTTCAGTTGCAGCATGAGGCGGGTAATTTCGGGGGGTACAGGATCCCCCACGCCACAGGCATGGCTCAAAAGGAGGTTTTGTTGCAGTGCAGCCAGTTGATCGTCATCGATTCTCTTGTTTGCCAGCACGCCAAAACCGGTGTTGATGCCGTACAGAGCACTGCCGCCTTCCAGGGCTCGCAATACAATGTCCCGGCTACGGCTGAGCGCAGTTTGATCTTTGCGCAGGGCCTTCATGCTGGCAGCGAGATCAGCGTACAGGGTGGGGATACGTATAGCCTGGCTCATATGCCCCGGGGGACCGTTATCAGTGTCTTGTAATTTTGCAAATTTGCACCCATTATCTTGCCTGAAAAGTCCGTAAAATACAGGGACGCTTATTATAAGGGAACCCGGCTCCGGTAGCCGGGTCTTTATTCTCTGGGGAATTCAATAAAGAATTCCGCAAAAAGAAGTTTAAGGATGATCAAATGGCCTGGATATTCCGCCCAAGAATCTGGTTTTTGCTGGTAGCCGTCGCCTGCTCTGTCTTGCTTGGCTACGGATATTATGTACAGCACGTGCTATTTATCGATCCCTGCCCCTTGTGTGTGCTGCAGCGGCTGGCTTTCATCTGGATCGGCGCTGTTTCGCTGCTGGCTTTCATTCACAATCCCGCTGCCAAAGGGTACTGGGTCTACTCCGGCCTCTTGCTGCTGGGCGCCCTGGCAGGCTCAGCAATTGCCGGCCGTCATGTGTGGCTGCAAAGCCTGACGCCGAACCAGGTGCCGGACTGTGGAATGGGTCTGAATTACATGCTCGAAACCATGCCGTTTTTTGAGGTTCTGTCTGAAGTATTTTATGGTTCCGGTGAATGCGCCGACATTAACTGGGCATTCCTGGGTCTGAGCATGCCGAGCTGGTCTTTGCTCTGGTACATTGGGTTGGCAATCGCTACTATTGTTGTTCTTGTGAAGAATAGTAAAGCAAAAGTCTGAATTTAATGAATAATTTCAGTTCTATAGATCACTTAAGCTCAGTGCAGGAAAAGAATATTCCTGAAAACTGGAGCCCGGACTCGTGGCGGAAATTTCCAGCGCTCCAGCAGGCCACCTATCCGGACCCTGAAGCTCTTGAGAATGCGCTTCATGATCTGGCTGAACTGCCTCCCCTGGTCACTTCCTGGGAAATTCTATCGCTGCGGGAGCAGATTGCGGAAGCACAGGCTGGCAAACGGTTTTTGCTGCAGGGGGGTGATTGCGCTGAGAGTTTCCAGGAATGCAATTCATCCCTGATCACCAACCGGCTCAAGGTACTGCTCCAGATGAGTCTTGCCCTGGTGCATGGACTACAGATGCCGGTGGTTCGGATTGGCCGCTTTGCGGGACAATACGCCAAGCCAAGATCTTCTGACACGGAAACCCGCGACGGTGTGACCCTGCCAAGTTTTCGAGGTGACCTGGTCAATGCACTGGAATTCACCGAAAAAGCCAGAATACCGGACCCGCAGCGCCTGATCCAGGCCCATTCGCTCTCGGCAATGACCATGAACTTCGTCCGTTCCCTGGTGGATGGTGGATTTGCCGATGTTCACCACACTGAATACTGGAACCTCAGTTGGGTAGAGCATTCTCCACTGGCGGATGAATTTCATAAGCTGACGGAAAGCCTTAGCCAATCCCTGCGTTTCATGGAGACCATCATGGGACGGGACATTGGCAGATTGAGACGCGTTGACTTTTTTACCTCGCATGAAGCATTGCACCTGCATTATGAACAGGCCCAGACACGGCAAGTTCCCCGGCAATGGGGCTGGTTCAACCTGGGAACCCATTTCCCGTGGATCGGTATGCGGACAGCGGACCTGGATGGCGCCCATGTTGAATATTTTCGTGGAATCCGCAATCCGCTGGGTATCAAGGTTGGCCCGGAATGACGAGCGACTGGCTTGCCGGTTTGCTGGAAAAATTGAATCCGGAGCGGGAGGCGGGCCGTATTGTTTTGATTCATCGCATGGGTGAAGACAAGATTGAGGCATGCCTCCCGGGTCTGATCAACGCGGTGCATGAGACCGGAAGTCCCGTGTTGTGGATATCCGACCCCATGCATGGCAATACCGAATCGACCCGGGATGGGATCAAGACCCGCCGTTTCCGGAAAATTTTGCGGGAGATGGAACTGGCCTTCGAAATCCATCGTGACAACAAATCATGGTTGGGCGGCGTGCACCTTGAATTGACCGGTGAGGACGTGACTGAGTGTACCGGCGGCGCCAGGGATCTGTCAGATGAGACTTGAAACGGGCCTACAAATCCACTGTGGATCCGCGGCTGAATTATGAACAGTCTCTGGAAATGGCGATGTTCATAGTGCAAAAGCACGTCCAGATTACCTGAATGCCAGCCTTGATTTCCCCGGTTCAAGGGTCTCTTTAAACTAATTGGCGGTATACGCTTCCTCGTCCTGTGTGCCCTGGTGTTTGCACAAGCGGTAACAGTGCTGCATGCACAGGAATTTCTCGCCAGTCATACCCTGAGTTTTCCGCAGTACAAAAATCAGTATGTTCATGTCATTCTGACCCTGCCGGTCAACGGCGATCAGATTGAACTGAGCCTGCCCAACTGGACACCGGGCTCCTACCTGATCCGGGATTACGCGACGCACCTCGAGAATTTCGAGGCCAGCGGTGAGGACGGCCAACATCTTGACCAGATCAAAGTAGCCAAGAACCGGTGGCGCATATCAACTGCGGGTATCCGGGAGTTGACCGTAAGCTACGATGTATGGGCGGGTGAGCTGCACGTTGGTTCGAGCTGGATTTCGTCAGATTTCGCACTGATCAACGGCGCCGGGGTTTTTCTTTACACGGAAGAGAGCCGGAACTGGCCCCAGCAAGTGGTCGTGAACAAGCCGGCGTCCTGGAGCACTGTACATACCACGATAAAACCAGGGCCGGGTGCTGATGAATTCCTGGCACGGGATTACGATGAACTCATCGACAGCCCCATCGTTGCCGGCAACGCTCCTTATTACCCATTTGAAGTAGATGGGCAGGCGTATGCGCTGGTCAATACCGGGGAAACTGGCTGGTGGAATGGCAAACGTTCAGCCCGGGACGTCGCAACGCTGGTAAAAGCGCAACAGAAATTCTGGGGGGTCAATCCCTTTGACCGCGAGTACCTGTTCTTGAATTTCCAGTTGGAGAGCGCGGGGTGGCCTGGAACACGACCACAGCACAGTGCTGATGAGCAGCAAGTGGGCCATGCGCGACAGTAAAGACTACATCAAGTGGCTGGCGCTCGTGTCGCATGAGTTTTTTCACTCATGGAACGTAAGGCGGATGAGGCCGGAGGCGCTGGCCAGGATACGATTATGACAAGGAAGTGTATACCCGGGAATTGTGGCTTGCCGAAGGTCTGACCAGCTATTACGACAACCTGTTGCTGTTTCGCTCCGCACTGATTGAAGTAAACGATTATTTCGAGTTGCTGGCGGCTGAATTTCGCAATTATGAGACCACTCCCGGGTCGCAAGGTCAGGTCGGCCGAACTCGCTTCCTTTGATTCGTGGATCAAGCATTACGTGCCCGATGCCAATGGCGTCAACAGCACGGTTTCCTATTATCGCAAGGGCTCATTGATTGGCTTCGTAGCCGATTCAGCCATCCGTCGCGAAACCGGCGGCAAGGCCAGCCTGGATACCGTGATGCGCAAAATGTATTCACTGTATGGCCCGGATGGGCAAGGGCGGGGAAGCTATCCACCGGGTGCATTCGAAGCCGTGGTGGAGTCTGTCGCCGGTCCGGATGTCAGGGTAATGATCGATGAGCTGCTACAGACCACTACCGACCCGGGCCTGGATGAGGCGCTGGATTGGTATGGTTTGAAACTGGATCGCGCGCCCGCCCGTTCAGCAGCAAAAAAGTCCGGCGGCCCGGCCCCCGCCGGTTTTGGCTTGACCTGGGGCAAAGAAGATTCCTTGTTGATTGTCGAGCACGTGATCCTCGGTAGCACGGGAGCGGCCGCGGGTATTTTACCAGGCGACGAATTGCTGGCCATTAACGGTTCACGAATGACGGTAAAAAATATTGATAAAAGAGTACGGCAACTGTTGCCGGGTGAAACCGTTGAACTGACACTGGTGCGGCAGGAACAATTGCTGACTTTGCCGGTACGTGTCCAGTCCGCCATTCCGGAAAACTACGTCATCAAACTCAAATCAGATATTGGATTCCGGCAGAAGGCCCGCTTGAAAGCCTGGCTGGGCCGGGACCTGAAGTTTGGCAACTAGCCCGCATATTGCACGAGTTGCGGGCTGGCCCCGGTTAAATTCGACAGGTTCTCGGGGCAGGATCAGGAAGTTTCTTTTTCGCGGCTCGCACGTTTACGCTCGTGTTCGAGCAGATGAACTTTTCGAAGCCGGATGGCTTGCGGCGTTACCTCTACCAGTTCATCGTCCTCGATAAATTCCAGTGCCTGCTCCAGGGTCATTTTCTGCGGTGCCGCAAGCTGGACCGCGTCGTCTTTGAGCACCGTGCGGATATTGGTTAACTGTTTTCCCTTGAGGGGATTCACCGTGAGGTCGTTCGCGCGGGTGTGAATACCCACTATCTGGCCCCCATAAACCTCCACACCGGGCTCAATGATCATCCGTCCACGTTCCTGCAGGTTGAACAGGGCATAAGGCAGGGCCTTGCCCGTGCCGTTGGAGATCAGGACACCATTTTTCCGCCTGGAAATATCGCCGGGATGATAGGGACCGTAGTGATCGAATACATGGAACATCAGGCCCGTACCTGCCGTCAGCGTCCGGAACTCCGACTGGAAGCCAATCAGGCCGCGTGCGGGAATCATGTAGTCCAGCCGCACCCGGCCCTTGCCGTCCGGCTGCATGTTCTGCATGATTCCGCGGCGTTCACCAAGGCGCTCCATCACCGACCCCTGGTAGTCGGCTTCCAGGTCTACTACCAGTTGTTCAAAGGGCTCTTCTTTCCCGTGATCGGTTTCGTGCACGATCACTTCGGGCCTTGAAATGGCCAGCTCATAGCCCTCCCGGCGCATGGTTTCTATCAGGATCGACAGATGCAACTCACCCCGGCCTGACACCTTAAAGCGCTCCGCGTTTTCCATCTCTTCGACTCGCAAGGCCACGTTATGGCTGGCTTCGCGCAGCAGGCGCTCGCGCAACTGCCGGCTGGTCAGGTATTTTCCTTCGCGGCCGGCAAAGGGTGAACTATTGACCCTGAAGGTCATGCTGATGGTGGGTTCATCTACCGTCATCGTGGGCAGCGCTTCCGGCGTGTTCCGGTCGCACAGTGTGTCGGAGATCCGAAGCTTGTCCACGCCGGTCACGGCGATGATGTCGCCCGCCTGGGCAGACGGGACTTCGACACGGTTAAGCCCGTGAAAGCCCAGTACCTGCAGTATCCTGCCATTGCGCCGCTCGCCATCACGGTCGATCACGCAGATTTGCTGGTTGGGCTTCGCGCTGCCCCTCTGTATCCTTCCGATGCCTATTACACCCACGTAAGAATTGTAATCCAGTGAAGAAATACGCATCTGGAACGGCCCGTCGATATCAACAGCCGGTGGAGCTACCTCCCGCACGATGGTTTCGAACAGGGGTGTCATATCTCCCTCACGTACCGTGTCCTCCATGCCAGCATACCCGTGCAGCGCCGAAGCATAGACAACCGGGAAATCCAGCTGCTCATCCGTCGCACCGAGCTGGTCGAACAATTCGAAAGTCTGGTCCAGAACCCAGTGAGGGCGGGCGCC
>PVMK01125073.1_pt1 | contig 10680 bp, 12 predicted proteins | sample 1853481 | NCBI WGS metagenome assembly PVMK01 (sample SAMN08533507, study PRJNA380276) | Marine sediment metagenome, whole genome shotgun sequencing project. | reverse complement strand
ATTGATCTACAACGTTTTGAGGGCCGGGCTTTTACTCAAAGGAGGCATAAGGGCTGCGCTTATCTGAGTGCTTCTGCTGATTTCAAGTAACTATCACATGCCTCTGATTTAACTTCGTCATCACCGGCCTTCTTAATGCACTTTTCGTAGTTTTTAATCAGTGAGAGTCTTTCATTATTAACTTTAGCTACGGACTTATTGGCCCGTCGGTCAGCATTCCCGCAACCGGATATCATTACGATGACTGCGAAGACGCATACGCACTGTTTTACTTTCATTTTCAAATTCCCCTAGTCGGCCTGCAAAAGAATCAGGCCATGATAACAAAAATAGTTACGTCCCACACAATGGAGGTATATTACCCGGAAGTCCACCGCAAGCCTTGTCCAATACGAGATGATACTGAACGGGAGCCGTGTTTCTAACACGAAATGATACTGAACTAGCCTGATTTCTGTTCATGATGGAAGGATGAATACCATCATGAATGACAACGACATCAAAACACTGCCGCAGGTACGCGCCTTTCTCGACGGCACCCGGACGGTCGAATTCTCTATGCATACCAAGTCTGAGCGGTATGATTTTGTACGGCGCACTCTCATCCGGCTCGCCTATCACACCTTGTCGAAGCCCGATAAAGGGGCAGTGCTCAGCTTTCTGGTCCATGTTAGTGGCTATTCACGGATACAAGTGAAGCGGCTCGTCAAAACCTGGTTAAAGCACGGACGACTGCGACCGGGTACCAGCGCGAGTAATGGCTTTACTCGCAAGTACACGGATGCCGATCGACGCCTTTTGGCCGAATTGGATGAACTGCATGAGACACTCTCGGGACAGGCCACCAAAAAGCTTTGTGAGCGCGCCTGGCAGCTGTTTGATCTCCCGGCCTATCAGTGCCTGGCCGGTATCTCGGTATCGCACCTGTATAACCTGAGACATTCCAGCACTTACCAGCGGGCGCGTCGCAAGTTTGAAAAAACGCGATCGAAAAAATCCCCTATTGGTGAACGCAGAAAGCCTCAACCGGATGGTCAGCCCGGTTATATTCGAGTCGATACAGTCCACCAAGGTGACCAGGACGGCGTCAAAGGACTCTATCATATCAATGCCGTTGACGAGGTTACCCAATTTGATATCGTCTGTGCTGTTGAAAAAATCTCCGAACGTTACCTGATTCCAGTACTCGAACAGCTACTGGATCAATTCCCTTTTATCATTGTCAGCTTTCATGCGGATAACGGCTCTGAGTACATCAATCAGCATGTGGTTAAGCTGCTCAAGAAGCTCCTGATTGAACTGACGAAATCTCGCGCCAGACATTCCAATGATAATGCCCTGGTCGAATCAAAGAATGGCTCTATTGTCAGAAAACATTTGGGATATAGCCACATCCAGCAGCACTGGGCACCGTTAGTGGATCAGTTTCACCAACACTATTTGAACCCTTATATCAATTATCATCGGCCCTGTTTTTTCCCTGTCATAAAAACCAATGCCAAGGGCAAGCAGGTGAAGACTTATCCTTATGAAGCCATGATGACACCTTTCGAAAAGTTCAAATCACTGGACGACGCTCATCAATATCTGAAGCCCGGTATCACCATGGAAGAACTGGATGCAATCGCTATGTCAATCAACGATAATGAAGCAGCTCAACAGCTTAAGGACGCTAAACAACAACTCTTTAAAACCATCGCTGAACAGAGTAATCAGGCGGCATAGCGGGAACCCCCCAACAGCTATCAGGTTCCGGAGTTCAGTATCATTTGTCTATTGGAATATACTCCGCAGACGAAGGGCAGGCACTAATTTGATATTTTCTATGGATCTGGCGGCCGCTTTGTCCTATCTGCGGACGGATGAGCTGTACTATAGAAACTGACTGAAAACGACTGAGGCTATGTGTAAACTCGAAGAAGTATTTTTCGATTGGGCTGAGAGTGACTCATATGTCGATATCGGGAGGTGAACGGAGATGCTTGTCTGGCTAGCGCGGTTCATCGAGCGACACCCCAGGCTCCATGCTCTGCTACTACGCGTCTGGCGGTCTTTTCCCCCGCGCCTAGCCGGTTTTCTCAAGGGCCTGTTTACTAGGAGCTGGGTGGTGGGGGCAGCGGCTGTAATGATCGATGAAGAGGTCTCGCCCCCCGAACTGCTTCTGGTCGAACACAGCTACCGGGCCAGAGGTGCCTGGGGGCTGCCTGGCGGGTCTCTGGATTCGATCCCCGGTGATCCCACCCGACCCGGAAGCCCCTCGTCGCCGGATGATGTGCTGGAGTCCGCACTGCGGCGTGAGGTGGCGGAGGAACTGGGCATCGAAATCACGGCGGTTCGTCTGCTGCGTGTCGATGCGATCCCCTACGTTGCTGAAGAGCCCGGGCCCTACCGGCTGGATTTTTTTTACCGGTGCTCTCCCCAGCAGGGATTTGCAGTGCTGCGCCAGGACCTGGCATCCGGACGGCTCAAGCCGCACTCACCCGAGATTAGCCAGATGCGCCTGGTGCCGTTGCCCGACCTGAATGACTATGACCTGTATTCATCGGATGCCAGGTTGCTGCGCGAGGACCTGCGCCGGCTCGAGCCGGGACTCATGCGACTTGCGTCGAGTGAGACGTGAACGACTACCGACTCAATTGACATCGACCCCGCTTATTTCATTAGTGCCAAACCATTGACTGGAATCAAATACTGTACAAGCGATCTGATGCATAGTGGGCATGCCGCAATATAATCATGAAGGCTGGAGAGCTATGCTTGGTCAATTCCGCGTTGTCTCGTACCCGGAAGGGTGCGAGCACAGTCCTGAATTTTCGGGAGAATGAACATTGCCGTGTTAGTCCACAGACACGGCTGTTTTAAGGTGCTCGGTTTTAGTTGGAGCAGGGGAAAAGCATGTTTTCTGATATGAGACTTCAAAGAAAAGTTCAACTCAGCCCTGTAAACGGTCGAATGCTACCCGCTATCTCGCTATGTCTGCTATTTTCGATCCCCTTTACTGGGACCGCAGCGCAAGAGGAAGAGGCTACTTCGTCCAGCAAATTAGCTGATTCGATAGTCAGTATCGAGGACAGCATAAACAGGTTACGACCTCTGGTAAAAGAAACCGGGAAGACTACCGCCGCCGATAGCGAGGCGCTGGTATTTCGTCTTGACCAGCGCATCATTAGGCTTATACGTGATGTGGCCAAACTGACCCGTTACACCGCCTCACTGTCAGAAGATGACCCTGATCGACTGCTACTGGAGGAACGCCTGCGTGAGGATCTCTCCAAGACCGACCAGATGTTATTTCAGCGCATCCAGGAACTCGATGAACGAATCAGGGTGAACGACGAAAGATCCCAAGCTGCCGGCGAATCCGAGAAATACGCGCTGCAGGCTTATGCACATGGCCTGGAAGGACTGCGCCTGGGCTTTTATGCCTCACTCGTTGATCTGATCGAAAGTAGGGAGATGCTGGGACTTTCTGCTGAAACATTACGACAACAAATGGATGTATTGTTGTACCAAGATGCCGAAACAATCTCTGCCCGAATCGAGCTTTTTAGAACCACCTTGCAGGAGATGAGCAAAAGGCTCGCCGGGGACGCGACCAATACCGGCATGCAGGCGGTGGTAAATGAGATCAAAATGGCGCATGCCATAGAGGTCGGCCGCCTGGAGTCCCTTGTGAAGCTTATGACGCGACTCGATATTGACACGGTTTTGTATCGGTCGGTCCTGCTGCGAGAGAGTAGCGGCGTATCGCTGCGCCTATTCGACAGCCAGGCGGTTAAGGCAACACTGGAGGACAGCTGGGAAAGCGTCCGCGGCGCAGCAGCCAAGAACCTGCCTGACCTCCTTTTGAAGTTTCTGGCATTCCTGCTGATACTGTTTGCGTTCCGCGCACTTTCACACATGGCAAAGCGACTCGTCAGCTCGGCACTGAACAGGTCGACCAGCCAGATTTTCCACACTACTGAAAGACGTCCTGCATCCGTTTCCGGTGCCGCCGTAATGCTGTTGGGGATTCTGGTGGCACTGTCACAGGTCGGTGTCTCCCTGGGCCCGGCATTGGCAGGCCTGGGTGTCGCTGGCTTGATCATGGGCTTCGCACTGCAGGACACACTAGGCAATTTCGCAGCTGGCGGCATGATCCTCTTTTACCGACCTTATGACGTGGATGATTCTCGTGGAAGTCGCCGGCGCTATTGGCCTGGTAAAGAAAATGACCCTGGTGTCGACAACCATCAACACTTTCGACAATCAGACCCTGATCATACCCAACAGCAAAATATGGGGCGACGTGATCAAGAATGTCACCGCCCAGAGGACAAGGCGCGTGGATCTCGAGTTCGGCATAAGTTATGGCGATGATATCGACAAAGCGGAGCGAATACTAAAAGAGATCGTAGAGTCGCATGACAAGGTTCTCGCGGAACCCGCACCCAATATCCGGCTGCACAAGCTTGGCGAGTCCTCCGTTAACTTCGTGGTGCGGCCCTGGACCAAAACTCCAGACTACTGGGAGGTCTACTGGGATATTACCCGCGAGGTGAAAGTGCGTTTCGATCGCGACGGTATCTCTATTCCATTTCCACAACGAGATGTACACATTCACCAACAGGATACCCGGGTGGAACCCGGCAGGGTGACCTGAACCGCCGCACACCCCGCTCCTGCCCATGGAATATCGTGCCCCCCCGGGCATACCTTCAATCCATGCCACTACCGTGAGTCGGGCTCTGACTGGCTAGAGTATGGCACCGGATTGCTCCGTATCACCGTTTCTAGTACCACATGGAGACCCCCCAGCTCTGCTGGGGAGGCACGCAAAGTTTGACAATTCCGGAAGTCCCATAGTAACTCCCAAGTGTGAGCCGCCAAGCACAACACAAGAGAGAAACCATGAGACAAGTAAACAGTTTAAATCACACCCGATGGGAGTGTAAGTACCACATAGTGTTTATACTCAAATACCGGAGGAAAGCACTCTTCGGTCAGCTTCGAAGGGAACTGGCAGATGTTTTTCACAGATTGGCTAGGCAAAAGGAGTGCCTGATAGAAGAGGGACATATGATGCCCGACCACGTCCATATGATGATCTCGATCCCGCCGAAATACGCGGTATCGCAGGTTGTGGGATATATCAAAGGAAAGAGCGCGATTCACATTGCACGGAGCCATTTTGGTCGTCAGAGAAATTTTGTGGGTCAGCACTTCTGGGCCAGAGGATATTTTGTATCGACAGTGGGCCGAGATGAAAAAGTGATTCGCGAATATATCCGGCATCAGGAAAAAGAAGACCGACGAATCGAACAGATGAAGTTAGTATGACGAAACCGCCCCCTTCAGGGGGCTCAAGGAGCCGTAAGGCTCCGTAATAGCCGCTTTGAGCGGCTCACAAACTAAAGCCCCCGGCTTTGCCGGGGGATATTTACTACCTTGCTGGAATGGAACCTCAGAATCGTAAAATCCGCTGGCTTGAGCGTCTCGGGAGCCAGTTGCCAACGCTGGAACGTGACGAGCGAAAAGCGCTGCTGGAAGGCGTGGCCATTGCCGCCGCGCTGGTGCCACCTTTGTGCGTCGTCGGTATCGGCTTGACCAATGATCAGCCCTCTGTCGCTATGAATGCGGCGATTCTCCTGCTAACCAACCTAGTCGCCATCATCCTGGCGGCGGCGAGCGCGTTCGCTTTGCTCGGTATTCGCGGCTCCGGGACTGATGCTGGCATGCTTCCCTGGGTGCAGAAGGCTTCCCTGGTCTCATCATGTTGACGGCCGTTCTGCTTTTGCCGTTCACGATTAACGTGGTGGAACAGAAGCGACTTGGCCAGGCCAGACCACTTACTTATCCTGTGGGTGGCGAATTCCTATTTTATTCATAGCATCAACAAGTTAGTTATTTCCGTTGAACTAGCAGTTCTCACCACATCACACTGCCTCGAGTACGTCAGTTTCACCGGGTATTACTGGAGCCACTACCCCCCCCTAGACCCCATACTTGTTTTCACGATCCTCAATATATCTACCCGCGATTTCTGAGGGGATTTCTTATAGGCCTGACCCGGATCACCATGTAATCACTGCCAAGCTGCTGGACATTGGCACCAGAGTGGCAATCTGTGGAGTGCTTTGCCCTGGGTCCTTACCTACCCCATGCCCCGGCCAAGATGCTCTCCAATGGGCCCTGACAGACAGGCTGGGAGGCGTTCTGGGGGATTACCCTGGGTGGCGGCTTTACTGGCCAAAGCGGATCCTCGCCGGTAGTCGAACCCGGAAGCTGGATGTCGGTTTTGTCCTAACTTGAGACATTAGGGCTATACTGTGCCGAGGGGCCGCTCCTTACACACCGTCCGTTCGCAAATTGGGATTTGACGCCAATCCCATCGAAACCCATCAGGCCGTAACCACCACGTTAGGGACGGCCAGTCGCTGGGGAAATTCGTCTCTCTGAGGGTCAGCTATGTCGCCAGAAGCGGACATCGCAATGGATGAATAAACAAGTTATGGCCGATTTTAGCTATTTGATCATAATGCCGCCCGATTCTGTGGGCATCTTCGACATTAGCGGCGTTTCGCGACTTTTTTGCGGTACATGCCTGTAAGAACAGCAGGTATATAATGATCGGCCAAAAAATATGAAATGGCTTTGTCACGCATCTTCGGTTGGGCTTTGTTCGGTTTCGGTTGTGTATCCGCAATGGGGACTTCGGCAAGCGCGAAACCATCACCCTCATCCATGACACGAGCGCAAACCTGACCATTAGCGTCCATCACCTTGGCTTGCTTATCAAAACCTGTCTCGACAATAATTTCCGATGCTTTTGGTAAATGACGCCACAAATCGGGGCGACCGGATAAATAAACAAATGAGGTGAGTCCGGCTCGTGGCAATGTCGAGCGGAATGTCCCTGCCCCTGTTGTATGAACAACAGGTACCCCGAGCCATGCTGCATGATCTTCAATATCTTTACCCGGAAAATATTCTTCTTCTGTATAGACACGACGCAATAAAGGGCCAAGTTTTTTTGCGGGATAGCGTTTACCATCCGGCATAATGAGATCGGGTACGGACATTTTTGGGGGACTACTGAGAACCAGTATTAAATCGACCTTTCCCGCATACATTTCCCAGAGATTTTTGTGAGCAGCATCCCAGCAAATCAGCATACCGATTTTGCCGAGAGCCGTATCCGCGATAGTTGGCTGCCAATCAGGATTCTTGGCGAAGTAGGCGCGTTCAAACATCCAGGGATAGCACTTATCGTAACGCCATTGACGCCCGTCGGGTGCAACGAGAAAAGCAGAATTGTAGATATTATCGTTTTCGCAAAATAGGAATGTGCCAGCAATATGAACGTTGTACTGGCTTGCAGTTGTCTTCATCCAATCGAGTGTCATGCCATCTTCGGATTCAGCATTATCATAATTGGCGTCGATGTATTGATAACCTGTATTAAAGACTTCCGGCAAGGCGACGAGATCCGCCCCTGCTGCTGCGGCATCTTGAACTAATTTTGCGGCGCGTTTCAGGCGTTCGGCAGTGGGAGCAGGTGTAACATCCATTTGCGTCGTTGCAAGTCTGATGCTTTTCATTTCATCCCCTAATATCGATCTTATAGAAGAAAATATCGTGGAGAGTACGTCCGCTTTGTGGGCGGTAGCTGCCCCTGAGCATAGCAGAACCTGTACTGCCGCTCATAGGACAACCCGGCCTCTCGCAACTTCCAGCCTCCGCCCTGGAGCGGGCTTCACGGAATGACCGTAGTTGGCACATTCCGGCCGCCTGATCGGCTGAAATCCGTGCTCTCGAAGGGCCGTTATGTCGTGGAAGCGGACTGATTTCGGATAAGCGGGGCAGGCCGGGAACCTCCTATCGCCTATAATGAACCGTGTCATATTCCCCAATTACACCAAGCTCCCTGCCCAGCTTCAACGGATCGATGTTACCTTCGACCAGCTCCCCGGTGTTCTCATCCTCGACACAGTACATGCCGAATTCATGCCAGTCTTTTGAATTGCGCAAGCACCGTTTCAGCTTCTGTCGTTGCTGCTCTAAAGCATGGTTGATCTTCTCGAGTAGTTTGCGCTCATCATGGGTCATCGCGTCGCTCTCCGGCGTTTATTTATAGTCAGCGAATCACTATAAGACCATACTTCGGGTGTGTCTATTGATCTGGCTCATTTTTTAGCGCAATGCAAAGGCGGGGCAGGCCAGCTAAGGATACTGGCCTTCACGACTCAGAGCGGGTGAGTATCTATATTGAGGTGAAAGAGGAAGTTGCCGCCGAGGAGGGTTGGGCTGATCATCGGGGTTAACGAATGTCCGTAGTGTTCTATGAACAGCCGGATGGTCTACACTTGGGTGTAAGGCAGAAAAATACTCAGAAGAGGTTAGTGAGAATGACACAGTACGCCCAGTTCAAGGTTGCAGCCGTTCAGGCCGATCCCGTTTACTTCGATCGAGAAGCATCGACCGAGAAGGCATGCCACCTTATCCAGAAGGCAGGCGGACTGGGTGCCACGCTGGCTGCCTTTGGCGAGACATGGCTGCCTGGCTATCCATTTTTTGTCTGGGGTTCATTGGCACCGGCGATAGAGGTCGAGTACCTGGCAAACGCTGTTGAAATCCCCAGCGCCACCACTGATCGATTATGCGAAGCGGCTCGCCAAGCCAGTATTGATGTTGTCATCGGTGTGGCCGAGAGAGATTCACAGACAAAGGGCACGGTTTACTGCACGCTGCTATTCATCGGGAGTGACGGCACGATCCTAGGGCGGCACCGGAAGCTCAAGCCAACGCACCGGGAACGGACTATCTGGGGTGAAGGGGACGGAAGTAGTCTCACCGTTTATGATCGCCCTTACGGGAGAATCAGCGGCCTCAACTGCTGGGAACATAATATGGTACTTCCTGGGTACGCACTGATGTCTCAGGGCACCCAAATCCACATTGCTGCTTGGCCTGGGCAGCACCAAAGCCTCTCGCGCCATATATTCTTATCCAGGGCCTTTGCCTCCCAGGCCGCCGCTTACGTCATTGCTGTGGGTTCGCTTCTATCAACCGACCGAATTCGAGAAGAGTACAAGGATCTTGCCAACAGTGTTCCAGAAGCATATAGGGGGCTGATCGCAGATTTTGGGGGAGAGAGCTGCATCATCGATCCTAGGGGAGAAGTCATCGCTGGACCTGCCGAAGGGGAGACTATCCTCATAGCCGATTGTTCCATGGAAGACATCTACGCTGCCAAGGGGACCTGCGATGTTGGCGGGCACTATTCTAGACCAGATGTCTTTCAGTTGAACGTCAACCGAACCTCGCATGATCACTGCCGCGCTGTGCAAAAGCAGCGGCAAGATCATGAAGCTGTCGAATCCGAAATGGCACCCGAAGACCAAACGTGATGCCACCAAAGGTGGTCAGTCATATTGACGGCTCCTAGCACACAAGGGTTCTTCAAAAAGTTAGAATCGACGCCCCTCGACCGGCCGGAAAGTGGTGGGAACGGCCGTTCTGTCCTACTTTGAGACGTTTGGGCTACACTGATGTAACTCTCTGAAGATGTTAAAAGTAATGAGTGAATTTGAAGAGCTCGAAGCGATAATCGGCTTACATGATATTGCTATGTCATCGATGATGTATTACCTCAGCATTATGAGCGGATACTTGATTGTCGCATATGCTGTGGGCAGATCACTGACACGAACCCAAGTTATTTTTATTACAACTCTGTTTGTTGTCTTCGCCATATTTGCAGTCTGGTCCACGGTTGGGCATATGGCTAACGCCAGGAAAATTCAGTGGCAATCTGAAGCAGCGAGCCCATTAGTCACTTGGATCGAACCTCACGCATTAGTACTATTCATGCAGGTATTGGGGATCGTGGGTGCTCTAAAGTTTATGTGGGACATCAGGCACACTAAATCTGAGTGACTTTTTCCCTTTGTGGTGTAAGCCGACATGATAGGGGGCTGCCAGCATCCAGGCTGATGTCCGCAATGTCCTAACAGCGGTCTTTAGTCCAGAATGATGTAGGGGTCTGCTTTCGACGCGTAAGGGACATTGTCATTCTGCTGAGTTACCCTTTATCAATCGATAATAATGGGGGAGTCGGGATGAACTGGGACGCGATAGGAGTTGTAGGAGAAATAGTCGGTGCTTTAACTGTACTGATCACACTAATCTATCTTGCGACTCAAATTAGACAGTCGAATCGAATAGGCATTACCGCATCTGAAGCTAACTTTCGAATGATGGCCCAAGCTTTTGATCAGAGCATTGTTGAAATGCCAGAAGGGCCATTTCTCGACAAACTTCTAGAAAAAGAACCAGACTTCACCCCCGCTCAGCGCTTAAAAACTATCTATCTCGCTAGATCGGCAGTCAATCTCTGGGCATTTGTAGACTCCTCATACAGGAATAAACTTATCGATGAGCTTACATATCAAGCTACCATTAGATCTATACGAATAGTATTTGACGAAGCTCCTGGGCTAGCAGTCGGTTTTAAGTGGTTAGCGGAAGAATATGAGATACACAAACATGCCGAAATTTCTCCTATCTATAAAACGATTATCTCGGAACTAGACAAGAGGGTTTACATGAAATAGATGGAAGGAATGCTGACGGTATCGACTGGCCGCAGTTGGCACAAAGCGGACTAAATATGGTCTGAAATCAGGCCCGAATTTTGTC
>PVMK01122699.1_pt1 | contig 10681 bp, 11 predicted proteins | sample 1853481 | NCBI WGS metagenome assembly PVMK01 (sample SAMN08533507, study PRJNA380276) | Marine sediment metagenome, whole genome shotgun sequencing project. | reverse complement strand
CGAGATACCATAATTCCCGGTACAGATAAATGCCAGTACCGAGAAAGTTATTCCCTCGTTCCTCATTAACTTTTCCATTTTCAATCCTGTGTGCAGTATAAAAACCGGTTTCAATTTGGGGAAGGTTATCAATAAGAGGTGGTGGTTGAAGTAATGTTTTCGGACCACTGCATTGTACAATCAGTAATGCTAATAAAAAGGTAATCAACAAGTTTGCAATTCGAGATGCCATTCTTACTCTTATAATAATCAAAATTATAAAAAACGTTACTAATTCTGTATCACTACATTTATGTAATTCAATGATACAATATTCCAAAATCTAAAAAGCCTCCCCAATACCAAAATAGATTCCTCTATTACCATAGAATGCCGGAAATTCAATACATGATTAATAATCAGAATTCTAACACACATCTGGCCGAGAATATATAGGATAATTAATTTTTCAAATTTAATTGATAGGCTTCTTCTAAAGTTGAATAAGTCGAATCAATCATAATTACATTTAACAAATATCCATCTGTTTCTTTTATAAGGCTTATATAGTGAAATCTCCGATATTTATCTTCACTGTTAAAGTTGTCTAAATACCGTGCATCATCGCCAACCAGCAAGGGCTGTTGGGGCCCGCCACCGCCACCGATTACAAGAAAATCTTTCCCTTCTAAAATAAAATGTTCAAACGCGTGTGTGTGCCCGGTAAAAAACAACTTAGCTTTTTTCGATTTTAAATAACCCGGTACAAAATATTGCTGCACATTTTCCGACGGAGCCACACGGGTACTATTGGTATATGGAGAATAATGAGTTCCTACAGCAATTATTTGGATTGAGGAATCACGGTCTAATTCATCCAGCTCATCGTTATACCAGCTGTTTTGTTTGGTAATTTCTTCATCACTCATATTTCCAAAATTGGAATTGAGTAATACAACAGCCAGAGAATCAACCCGCACAGAATAACCTGTCCGTGAATGCTGAGGAAACCTCTTTTGGAAATTTTTTTCTCCCCTCTCGGGCATGAAAATAAGTTCATGGTTTCCCATAACCGGGTAAAAAGGAATTTCTTTTTCGCTCAGGCTATCAAGGAATATATCAATTGTGTTCCAACTAGGATTATGATACCCTTCCGTGACTAAATCACCCATGTGAAAAACTGAACGTGGATTGTGTTCAATAATATCACTGAATAGTAACTGTCTTACTGCCTTGTTGTTATTAGTTATATTCCACAGGTATTCAGCCGTTAACATTCCCTGTGTGTCGCTGATAAAAATATATTCTTTTGATGAATCCTGATTCTTTTGTTGATTACCAGTAGCAGCAATTGATATAGATAACAAGAAAAGTAGAAATGGTATTAAAAGAACGAACATAAATTCATTAATTAAACCAACAAGTTTCTTCACGAGATACAGTGATAAAAGATTTAATTGATGAGTGCTATGTGGATTCATAGTTATATTTTTTCCAGATAAAATTATAGTTTACGTCTTCAAGCTTTTTGCTTATTATTAATCGGGAAACAAACTTAAAATAGTCATCCCGATTTGTCGGATATGTTCCTGAATCTCAAGATATTATTAATAATCATATTCTTCCAGTAAAAAGACAATCGGCTTCGTTAAAAAATTATTATTAATAATATATTATTTAAACATCGATGTTTATTAGTGTGTTAATAATAATCGTAGAGCAACGTACTTATTTTACAGCACTAAACTTGTGCAAATCATTGATACAGTTCTCAAATTTCTAGAAAGCGTCCTCAATACCAAAATAGAGTCCACTATTCCCATCAATACCAAACCCGATGTCCATTCTTAGGTTTACTTTTTCCTCTTTGTTGAATAAAAAACGTAATCCAAAACCATAACTATACTTTAAATCATTTAAACTAAATTTGGTCAGTTCAGATGCAACATCCCCGGCTCCGGCAAAAACTACAAATCCAAATCTCCACCAAAAATATTGACGGTATTCCAATTGCAATGTCATATAATTTTTATCTCTGTACCTTCCTTCAAAATAACCACGCATGCGATTCTGACCCCCAAGTTCGGGCAATTTATAAAATGGAACATCACCTTGGGTAGTAGCAAAATAAAAATTACCTGCGAGGACATGATCCGGAGAAAAAGAATTGTAATGCCGTACATCAAGCTCAAAAGAGTGGAAAACGAAATCACTTAAATCAGGATAAACGACAAATTTAAAGTATTGATATCCACCACTATTTGGGAAAAATAAATTATCTCTTGTGTCCCATACTAAATCAGTTCCAAACCCATAAAGCGTACCACCATCACTTCCGGTTACTTCATTATCTATCAAATAAATATTATTTTGCTTGTCCTCAATTTCTGTATCATCATAATCAAATATGATTCCGGTTCGGTCAGCTGAAAACCAAACGGTGGAACTTGAAATGTTAATGTAGCTGAAATATTATTTAGCGTATACGGTTCATTCCCTGTATCAACAGTGTTATTTCCTATGCCCCAAAATTTGTCAATGAAATGACCGAAATTAAAAGGTAATTCAAGATATATTTTATTCTTTGAAAAATATAGTACGGGTTTAATAGATATATTATATTGACCGTTAGTAGAATACCATCCACCGATGGTTACTTTTGAAGGTAACATATCTTTGTGAGAGGAGGTATAGAAAATGAAAATCCCTCCCAGACCAAATGCTAACTCGGTTTCCGGGGTATAGTAAGCATATGGATATCCGTTAAAAGTGAATCCTCTTTCACTTGTACTGTCCTCCTCACCGACTAAAGTTTCTATTATTTCGCCTTCATCCTGGGCAGTAGTTATCTCACAGAATAGAAAAATTAAAAAAGTAATAAATAAAAACTGATATTTAACATTGATAATTTTATAGAACATAGTTACCTCCATTTTAAAAATTTATTATTTTGGTAAAATTCACTAACCTTCGAATTTTAATTTGATAAAGATAATCTGTAACCACTAATTCGTCATTAGGTCTACTGCGTGATGTCTGCCAGTTAAAAAGAAATTCAAACCGCCAGTTATTCGATTCGTTATATCCCAAACCAACACCGGCCCTGCTCAGATCCCTGAATATTTCTTCAATTTCATCAATCACCGATACAAATATTTCAGCATAAAAAGGTATAAACCAAAATGAATCAGGGCCCGCTTTAATTATATCAAGCCGGCCAGCTAGTTTATAGCGCATACGAAATTCAAAACTCGATTCCCAATCATTTGTCCTAAAAGAAAATCGTTCTTCAAACCTGATCAAATGATTAAACAATATTTTTTCAAATCTCGGCCAATTCAACTTTATCCCCTGCCAGGGCCTAATCTCAAATCTGTCCGATATTAATTCGTTGAAAGAATAAAAGAAACCTATGCCCCCTTGAACTTCCCATAATTTGGAAATATGATATCGAACTGAGGGACGTGCATATATTCTGTGCCAGCCATCTTCCCGTAGAACTGTTCTGTAACCAGAATCACCATAGTATTCTAATTTTTCGTTGATATAAAAATGAGAGATGAAATAAAACCATATTTGATTATTGACAATACTCTCAGTGCTCTCGATTGACTGACTTGTTAATTCTTTAAATGGTACTAAAACAATCCAAAACAAAATCAGGTAGCTAAACTTAATTATCCGCATATGTTGTTTATAACCATTCATAATTATTGTAACTGCAATTTCTACCGAGTAAATAGAATACTTTAGAGAAATATATAGTTCTCTCTTACAATACAGGAAAAAATACATCCCAAAGCAGATGGACACAATAACATCTTAGTGGTATACGGAAAACCAGTAGAAAGCGGCCAATCGCCGATAGCGCTTTATTGGATGTATTCGTACTGGGGACTCAAGTTGATCGTGGAGGTATAATAAAGTGTAAAATGATAGGTGTTTTAAATCTATTGAATAGCGGCGAACAAGATGATACACTGATAGCAATCCATTTCAATTAAGCTTTAAAATAGTATATAATTCAAAAAGGTTTGAATTTAAGAATCACTTGAACCATCCTTTCCAATAAAAAAATCCTAACATTGTAATGGCAACGGTAAACATAACTGCAAGTACAATGAAGTAGGCGTATGTATCATCCAACTCCGGCATATTCTGGAAGTTCATACCATAAATACCAGCAATTAACGTTAGAGGCATGAATATGGCTGAAATTATTGTAAGAATACGAATACGACTCTCAGTTTTTCCCTGCTGATCCATCAGATGCTGATTTTGCAGTTCCTCCAAACGTCGCTTAACATATTCAACGCCCTCTCTTAAAGTCTTGATAACATTAGCTTTACTTCTGTAAACTGTTGAAAATGATTCTGCTGAAATAGGAATGCTTAAATTAAACTCCAGACTCTCCGCCAAAACTTGATACTCGAAAAAAACAGTCAACATATGTTGACATTTAGTCATCAACTCTTCTAAATGTTCAACTGTATAGCTTTTATCTCCTTGCTTTAATCCTTCACTATGCTGTTCAACTTCAAGTCTCAGCCGATTAAAATATATTACTTCTTCATCAATAAATGTCCTAACAACATGAATCATTACCGAATTCATGTTATTGTCTGGGCCCGGTCGATCAATCCACCAGCGTTTTATAAATTGTTCTATTTGAGGAATTTCACTTTTATGAATTGTTATTATGGTTTCTGACAATACAACCAAGTGATACCATTTTTCATCTTTGAACCAGGCAGTTGGTGCTGCATTAGCTTTAATAAAAAAATCATCCTGCTCAATCCAGTCATACCAATTATCTCCAGTAATAAAATCAGCAATAAATTCTCCTTTGCTATTTAGATTATCCAAAAGTTCTACAATCTCATCTTTAGTAGCATGTTCAACATTCACCCAACGGATTACACCATCCTTGCACCAGCTGCTTTCTGGTTTAGGATCTGATAGCAAATCTACTTTTCCTTTTTCTTTAACTTCAAGAACCCTTATTTTCATAATATACCTCCTATTACTAATTATACTTACAAAATCTTTTCAAATTATTGGTGTTCTGGAAGTAATCCTTCGATATTTGAATTCATTACGGAAAGAAAATCACCAGTTTCAGGTTTATTAGCACATGGATTGAATACTGCAATTCTTACTCCAAGTGCATTTAATTTTTTCTCAATTTCAGGTAGTGGTTTATCTTCCCACAACATAATATCAGACGGAGCATTTTCTAATTTATTACTTAATCCATTCCACATCTTTTCACTTAGCATTTCGTCCGGTTCAAAATGTTCACTTATGATATTTAAATGGTAGGCTTTAGATAAGTATTGATAAACCGGATGTGATGCATATAAAATTTTATCTTTAAGATTACTTGCAGTTTCTTGCATTTTAGTATCGATCGAAACTAAATCGGATTTTAGCGATAGAAAATTTTGCTCGATTTCTTCTTTATTTGAAGGAACTAGTAATATTAAGGCATCCTTTATTGCTTCAGCCTGATTTATACAAAGCTTAAAATCAAGCCAGGTGGTAAATGCAGTTTCAGAGTGTTCATGTTCTCCTTCCAAACCATGGCTGTGTGTAACTTTATCATCTATCTTTATCAGTTGTTCATCTAACCCCTTTAAACTGTTAATTATTTTGGTTGTAGGAACTGATATTGTACTTAGCCATTTTTCATAACCGGCACCATTAAGAATAATCAAATCTGCATTCTGCATAATAGAAATATCATCTATATTTGGTTTCCAGTATGACGGATCATCAGAATCCTCAGCAGGAAATTGCACATCAACCTCAGGAACTAATCTTACTGTAAAATAAAATAAAGGATAATTCGATACCACAATTACAGGTTTTTTATTCAGCATCATTTTTTACCTGCCTTGTATTTTCCCCATCATCCTTAGAGCATCCTATTTGAATAACAATCAAAACGATAAATATAAATTTTATTGAGGTTTGAATCTTTTTCATTTTCATCAATTCCATTTTGCTATATAATCTTTATTAATAGATCACCAAAAAAACTGATAACACTGGTAAAAATAATTGCTAAACAAACTCCCGAAATAACAACAATTATAATCTCAGTGCTTAAAATCCCCTTTTAATCGCTGCTTTGTACCGCCGATTTTTTTGATGGTTTCTATTTCGCGTTTTCTCATTCTAACCGATAGTGCAAAAACTAATGACATTATACAAAATGCCGCTATTGCAACCCCGGATCCGGCGAGTATAACATAATCCCGCACAACAAACACAGTATTCAGTAAATCATTTATTACGGTTAACGGAACTATCATCTGAATGGAAGCTTCGGTCTCCTGATATCTCCCACGAATTAAAATTCCTGCTTTTTTATTTTGCGGAACTACAATTACAGCATCTATTGGAAATTCATCCGGGTTACCATGGAAGTGAAATGAATCTAAATTATCCGGTGTAATTTCCGTATAGGAAAGTACCGAAGCATTTACTACAATATTTTCTTCATCCATCTCTATTACACTGCGCTCATCTGTTGCTTCTGTTACATTCTGGTGACCATGTGCAAGCCCCGAAATTACCCAGGCGGATTTAACATCAACAAATACTGCATTATCATCTGCGTTTCCAGCTGCTTCCAGAATTCCCACGATTGGCATTTTGAGAGGGAATGTACCTGCAACATCAAATGCTCCGGCTGGTGTAGAAAAAACAAAATCACCTACAGACAAGGATAAAGCTTGGGCAACGTTTGCGCCTACCACACACTCACCCAGCATCGCAAATTTACGGCCTTCTAAAACATTCAATTTACGATAGTCAAAATATTCAAGTGTAGTTCCCACTATTGGAAACTCTTCCACTAAATAGCGCAGATGTAAAGGAATGCCATATGCAAGACCTGATTCTGAAATAAGGGAAACCTGGCTAAAGGAAATTGACTCAAGCGTAGGTTTTCTAAAGTAAAGTGCGTTAAGTGTTAAATCAGATGAACTTCCTTTTGGCCCGATAAGAATCGGCGTACTCTCCGCACGGGCAGTTAATTTACTGCCGCCTTGTTCAACTGTTACAAACAGGCCTGCCGGGAGGAATAGAATTAAACTGATCGACCCGATTAGAACGAAAGTCTTCCCTTTATTAAATTGCAGATATTTCCAGGCCATATAAAATATATCATTCATGCCGCCACCTCGTTCATATCGAAGGACATATCGAACCTTCCGACTAAATCCTGATCGTGTGTTACGATAATCAGCGGCGCAGCTTTGGTTTCGGAATAACGAAAGAGCATGTCAATAACATGATCTCGATTCACACGGTCCAAATTACCAGTAGGTTCATCACACAGCAGTAGAATCGGATTTGTAACTAAAGCTCGGCAGACCGCAACACGCTGCCGTTCACCCTGCGAAAGATGCCCCGGGTAACGGTTGAGTTTATCTCCCAGCCCGATTTCGGAGCATAATTTTTTTGCATTATCTATCACTTCATTATTTAATTTTAATACAGGCGATACTCTGAACGGGAGAAGTACATTATCCAATACACTTAAATATTCCAGCAGCTCAAACTCCTGAAAAACCAGTCCCATCTTTAATGCTCTATAGTCCTGTCGGTCCTCGTGACCAAGCTCCGCTATATTATAATCTGCTACAACTATACTTCCTTTGCCAGGGGTAAGTATACCGGCTAATAAATTTAATAGGGTTGTTTTGCCAATGCCGCTTGGACCGACTATTGCCAATTTCTCATTAGCCTGTACTTTAAAATCGTCTATAGTAATTTGGAAGTCGCCAACATCGTAACGAAAATTTAAGTTGTTTATTTTTACGACGAACTCTTCCATGGTAGAATCTCCCTTTCTTCCTTTTTGAGAACCAGCTTTGTTATTTTCCATTTTTCATCTTCAACACGAATGGTTAAATCTCCAAAATATATGTTTTGCCGGTCATGAATATGCTTTAAATGCTTTACACGTGCGGTTACAATCCATTTACACGGATATGTATATGACCTTTCTGTTTTGCGATGACTTTTTAAAGAATCAACTTTCATTACGCTAACATCTTTTACTGTTATAGTTGCACCCTGCCGTGTTCCGGCACTCAATCGTCTCCGGCTGTCAAGATAAACATCCGCAATTAGATCATCAGCCAGGTTAGCTTCCAATCTATCAAAGGCATCGTTTTCATTTCCAGGTTAAAAGCCAGGTAAGTGTCAGAAGAAGTTTTTCCAATATATATGTTGCTTCAGACGAACTTGGCGCACCCGGTGAAGAAAACGGATTATTAATTTTAATTGTTCCCAGAGGCAAAGTGAAAAAAGCTAATAATAATATTACCCAATGTCTTATTTCTTTATCTGCTTCCTCTCCCAATTTAAAGGCACGTTTACGGGGCCATAACAGTATCGCTGTACCAACTAGAATTATTGTGATCAAAGGTAAAGGGAAAAATCCCATTGCTAATTCTGAAGCCACTTCCACTTTAAACCAATCGCCGTATTCCCAAATACGCCAGAGGAAAGCCAGGCTTACTGTTATAGCTCCAAAAACTAGGATGCTTGTTTTACCACTTGAAGAATTAAATTTTTTAGGTGTCAGTCGGTAAAGGATATAAAATATAAATAGTAGCAAAGAAACCATTCCAACTGAGTTGGCAACGGGAAGAGTTGAATATTTTTGTAGCAGATGCCCGACAAAATTCCCGGAATACATAAGAGCTGTACCTAGAACTATTAATAGCAGCCAATTTGGTAATTTGGTTTTTATTAGGATTGTTATTCCTAAAAAGGCAAGAAAGCCATATACAATAAATGTTGCTAATGGTAAGATAACTCCCATAAAACTAAGTACTGTTCCTGCAATAGCAAAGACAAGAGCTAAAATTGCAATAGATATTCCACTGGATTCTAATTTCAATTTTGACCAAACACCTAATACAATAATTGTAATTAAAATAAAAAGTGGTACTGCAGGTTCAGAGCTTACGATAAATAGCAACGTGCTAATTTCATAAATAAAAATGGCTGCACTAAGTATGCCCAGGATGTAACTAACGTAATAAATTATTTTTTCGCTTCGATCATTTAAAAATATTTTTGTAAGTATTCTGAACTCTGTTGTTAATAGTATTAAAAGTATAAACCCAAACACTGCACCGAATGCTGTAAATATGGATACGATATAATTTTCAGCGAACGAAAGACCTATTATTAAATCCGTTTGGGGATGAGCGGCACCATAAATTAAACCAATTAAAAACATTACAATCCATAAAGGATGGTGCCAGCCTAAATTTATATCATGTTCCGATCGAATATTATCATATGCAATAAATAAAGCAGTTAGTGAGGTAAGTGCTGTTGGTAAGTATAATGACATCACAATCCAATATTGGTCTGCGAGCCATAGCCCTAAACTTTGTGCAATAGCAAACGCTATAATTCCCCAAACCATTTCACGGATTTTCAGTTTTAGAAATACTAAAAGCATTATAAGTATTACAAGCTCAAGTCTATTAAAGACAAGTTTCATGCCTTTAATGCTACTCTCAAATACAAGTTTAAAAAATGAGGGAGGAGGCGGTACTACAAAATAGGCTCTGGTAGGCAGTAATACTTCGCTGTAAATTCTTCCATCCAATGTTTCAATTGTTAACTGAATTTGCTGCGATGTTCCAAGAAGACCGCTAACACCGATTGGTACACCAACTAGGTCTTCCGGATTACACTTTGCGTTCCAGGTTCTAATTACCGAACCACTTATACCTTTTTCATTAACATCGCCTTGGACAATAAATATTTTAGGTAAAATGGGTTTGGCCTTCAATACTCTTCCATTTATCAGCGGCAAAGTAAATACAATTTCAAAATTTGATGAACTTATTTCTTTAATTTTCAGTGAAGCGGGATTTGAAACATCAGCTTTTAGATTTATAGAAAATACTACGCCAAACAAAATCAGAAATATCGTAAAAGATTTCAATTTATTTCGCCTCCAAGAGCTTCAATTACTGCTTCATCATATACTACTTTATAGCGTGGAACTAATTCGGAATAAAATTGAACTTCTGCTGCTTTACGGTTTTCATAACTCATATCGGTTATTACCTTCTGTAAAACTTCTTTTAATTCAGGAATTCTTGATTCAGTACGTTCTGTAATTTTAACAATGTGCATACCATAGCTACTTTCGATTGGGCCAGTCCACTCTCCAATTGGTAAGGCTATTACTTTTGAACCAAAACCACTTCCAAACGAACGCTCGAGACCTTCTTCAGTTATATCATTGTGTATATTATTAAGCATAGATACATCACCATAATTAAACAGTTCTTCAGGTGAGGGATTTCGCTCCTCCAACCTTTCAAGTGTTTGCTGCGCAATGTTATTTATGTTATCGCCTCTTTTATCTCTGTTCAGATAAACTTGCTCAAGATCAACAATGGCTGAAGCCTGTAACGTTCTTTACGAAGTGCAAAGTAAGCTTCAATATCTTCATCTTTCAGATTTGATATATCGGTTTGGGTAACACCCATCATTGTAATTTTTCTTACCATTGCAAGACGAACCGTTGGATCAGACTCATCAAGATTTCTGGAAATGGCTTCACGGTAGAGCACCTCATCTTTAATATACTGCTCAATTCCTTTTTTCAGCTCATCAGCCGTAGCCGGTTCCAGGTTCTCATAAATTTTGCATG
>PVMK01115348.1_pt1 | contig 10681 bp, 6 predicted proteins | sample 1853481 | NCBI WGS metagenome assembly PVMK01 (sample SAMN08533507, study PRJNA380276) | Marine sediment metagenome, whole genome shotgun sequencing project. | reverse complement strand
ATCCAGGGCACCTTTGCCCAGAAAATCCATGACTGTCACAGATGCGGATATTACCGCCTGATGCAGTCTGCAAAGTAACTATTCTTTGGAATAAAAAAAGGGGCAGACTATCAATAAACTGATAGCCCGCCCCCTCCCAGATGTTATCAACATCTAACGATTCTTGAACTAAGCTGCCAAAGCACAGTTTGTCTTGTGATTCATTATGGTCTGCATTTCCTCAATGCTGAGAACGGAATCCTCAGCTTTGAGCATATATACGATACAGTCCGGGCAGATGTCCATAGCTGTCCTGTAATCATTAAGTTCACCGGCAATTTCCCAGCACGGTGTTTCAGGACGACTTTTGGCAGGACACTCCTGCGCAGTATCACAATTCATAATCTTCCAACATGGCCAATCGCATTTTTCTCCCATACATGAACCTCTAACTCTATTATTAAAACTTTCAGGATAAAGTCAGGGTCTCCCAACTTTTTCCTGAGTTGAAACGCAAGACGTTTTGTCGGCTTGATTGAAGGATTATTTCTCGCCCATTGAACAATGATTTTCAAGCCACGAAAAAACAAACCTTTTGCATAAACTATACTATGCCAAAAGATATACTATAAGTCAATATATAATCGAGTTGTTATTTTTTAAGTCAGCATCTGCTCCATAAGCATCGTGCTTAAATCTGAAAGATATGAGAAGGGAGAGGTATAATAAAAATGCGGGGATCTGCTGAGAGCTTTAACTCTTTTTAAATTTCCCTAGACATTTCTGGGCACTGTGACTTTCAGCAGGGCTCCTCTTCCAAGGGAGGAATCAAATGAGAACGTACCTCCAAGATTCTCGGCGCGCTCCCGAATATTGCTGAGCCCCATTCCACCTTTGCCTGCAATTGAATCAATTTCAAAGCCAATACCGTCGTCAAACACCTGAATTTCTGTATTTTCTTCTTTTATGTTAACTTTAACAGTAACCATGGTTGCGGAGGAATGTTTCAGGGTATTATTTAAGGCCTCCTGGACAATCCGGTAGAAAGTATCCTCTTCCAGTTCCGATAATATCATTCCCTCTTCCATAACCAGTTGCCCCTTAATGCCGGAACGGCTTTCCACGGCATCCAACCGTTGCTGAATGGCTCCCCTGAACCCCTCTTTTTTCAGAATTTCCGGGCGCAAATTATAGATGAGCAGCCGCATCTCTTTCAAGGTTTCCTGAACAGTGTCGTTGAGTTCGGCAAGACTTTGACGGGTTTTCTTTAATTCTCCGGCCTCAGCAAGATAACGCGCAGTTTCTGCCAGAAGTGATACGCTGTATAACGACTGGGAAACAGAATCGTGAAGCTCCCGTGCAAGCCTGCTCCGTTCCGCCATTATTGCAGTTTCTTTTGCAAGATTTTTCCGCTTTTCAATTTCACCGGCTAATTTTTTATGGGCTTCCTTAAGAGGGGTCACATCCCAAAAACTTTCTATTGCCTGGAGGACCCGCCCCTTATCATCTTTCAGGTAGGAAATGCTTTTGGAAACGATGTGAGGATTTCCGGATTTATCCACTATATTAATTTCCCGGTTCTCAACTTTCTTCATCAATGGATCTTCAAAGTTCAACGCGCATTCCTTGCATCTCTGGTCAACTGCAACTCTTTGATAGATACAGGGCTTGCCGACAACCTCTTCTGCCGAATATCCGGTTATGCGTTCCGCCGCCAGATTCCATGATGTAACTATTCTGTCTTTATTGACGGTAAAAATTGCTGCAGGCGAGGTCATGAGGATGCTCTGCAGTTCATTTCTCTGCAACTCCTCCTGCCTGGCCAGGTTCCATTTTTCAGTCAGCGAGAATGACAGCTGGATAATTTCCTCATGATCAAAAGGCTTACGCAGCAATATAAGTTTTTCCGGGGTGCCGACCGCCTGAATGATCTCCTCCAGTGACCGGTCGGAATAAGCGGTGACAATAACAATCTCAATATTGGGATCCAAGTCCCGGATACGGGCTGCTGTAGAAATTCCATCCCAGCCGGGCGGCATACGGATATCAATAAAGGCAAGGGCAAACGGTTTATCTTCTGCCAGTCCATTCTGCACCAGGGTAAAGCCTTCCTGCCCCTGGGCAGCCATTTCAAGGGTAAACTCCTGCTTCTCATTATCATCCAATGCAAGTAACCGGCTGATCTGGTCCCTTTTGTTTCCGGACTTATCTAAAGCAGGGGCGATGATCCTCTGATATGTATCCCTGATATCAGGATCATCATCTATGACTAAAATTCGTCTGTTATACATGTTATCTCGGTATACGGTATGAGGTCCCGGTATTTACAAATTAACCATTTGCGTCCTCTATGTGTCTTACTATTATTTTTTTCTTTTGCCTTCAACCTTTGACCTTGCGCCAGGTAAGCGAGCGTAGCGAGACTCCGTTAATCATCCATATGCGCATCAGGCGAAGCCTCAGCACTTTCAGCGCCATCGAGAATAGCCCTGACCCTTGCAGCTAACTGGCTCGGGCTGAAAGGTTTCTGCATAAAAAATGAGCGCTGGATATCCTGGAGGTCCTGTGGGGCTATCTCAGAGGTATGGCCGCTGATAAACAGGACCGGCAGGTTATCAAACTTGATGCGGAATGTTTCAGCCACAGCCTTGCCGCTTAATCCCGGCATAACCACATCGGTGATAAGCATATCCATTTTTTCATCGAATTCATGAATCATCCGGATGGCTTTCTCGCTGCCGTTTGCTTCAATCACCTTATAGCCAAAGATTTCCAGACCAGCTGTAATGGCTGCCAGGACATCTTTGCTGTCTTCCACAAGCAGGATGGTCTCGCTGCCCTGCTGCAGGTCAACAGCCTTTTTTTTCTCTTCATCGCTGGGTTTGTGTTCTCCCTCTTTAGGCAGGTAAATCAGGATGGTCGTGCCCTGACCCAGCTCGCTTTCAAGCATGATGTGCCCCTTATGCTGCCTTACAATTCCAAAAACCGTTGAGAGGCCGATGCCGGTTCCATAGCCAAAAGGCTTGGTGGTAAAAAATGGATCAAATATGCGTTCCTGTGTTTTTTCGTCTAAACCCACTCCCGTGTCACTTACTGCCATAAGGACAAAATCGCCTGAAAAGAAATTTCTCTCAGCATCCAACAAAGGATCTGACGCAGAAATGGATTCATTCCTGGTAGTAATGGTAATACGCCCACTCTCCTCAATAGCGTCCTTGGCATTTACTATCAGGTTGATCAGGACCTGCCCCAGTCTTCCCGTGTCAGCCTTTGTGAACCAGAGATCTCTTGCCAGGTTATATTCCAGCTTAATATCCTCCCGTATAAGCCGGTTCAGCATTTTTCCCATATTCTCAACAATTAAGCTGACATTGACCCTGCGGGTGTCCAACACCTGCTGCCGACTGTAGGCAAGAATCTGTTTGGTCAGGTCTGCTGCTCTAGTGGCACTCTCTCTTATGATATCAAAACTTTCCTGTATTTTATCATACTGGCCCTTTTTAAGGTGCATTTCACCAAGCTGGGCATACCCTATAATAGGGGTAAGAATATTATTAAAGTCATGGGCGATGCCTCCGGCAAGAGTACCCAAAGCTTCCAACTTCTGGGCCTGGTGATACCGCTCTTCCAACATGAATTTCTCTGCTTGCATCTTTTTGCGTTCACTGATATCACGATCTATGCCATGCAAGCCGACTATTTTGTCCTTGCCGCCTGTCACCGGTGTTGCACTGGATTCTACGAAAATAACTTTACCGTCCTTCGAAAGAACCTGCCGCTCAACTCCCTGAAAACCACGGAAATTATCTAAACATTGCTGAAATTGTTTTTTAAACTCCTCAACTGAATCCGGAGCGACAAGCGTATCAAACAACGATTGGCCTAAAAGCTCTTCCGGCATATACCCATACAAATCTTCGCAAACCGGGGAGCAATACATGAATGTGCCCTTGTTATCAACTTCCCAGACCCAATCGCTGGTCGTCTCCACCAGTGATCTGAAACGCTCCTCGGATTCATGCAGAGCCTCTTCAGCCTCTTTGCGTGACGTTATATCCCAGAAACTTTCCACCATGCCGATGGTTTCATTGTTCCTGTCTTTGAGGAGAGAAGCATTTAATGAAATGGTCCGCAGTTTTCCAGCCTTATCCTGAAAGATTATTTCAGCTTCATGATCACTCTGGGCCGCAAGACCGTCTGGACTGCATTTCCGACAAAGCGACCCACCGGCTATTTCTTGAAATATACAGGGATTCATAATTACTTCTTCTGCACTGTATCCGGTAATCTGCTCAGCTGCCGGATTCCAGGAGGTGATCCTGCACTGCATGTCCGTCGTAAAAATGGCAGCCGGTGTGGTTGTAACAATTGTTGCCAACTCTTTACGCTGCTTTTCTTCAATCCTGAATATTTCCCATTTTGCACATAAAGAAAGAGCTATCTGTTTCAGTTCGTCCAGGTCAAACGGCTTCCTGAGGTAGAGCAGTTTATGGGGCGGGGTGACGGCCTTGGCTATCTCTTCCCTTGACCTGTCAGCATAGGCTGTCACAATGACAATTTCTATATCAGGATCAATAGCACGGATCTGCACGGCTGTTTCCATGCCATCCCAACCGGGCGGCATCCTGACATCGATAAAGGCAATTGCAAACGGTCTATTTTCCTGAAGAAATTTTTCAACAAGTTGAAGGCCTGCCTGCCCCTGGGATGCAAAACTGACATCAAAATTTTCCTGGTCAGGCAGACCCGTTAACCCGGCATCTGCAACCAACTCTTCCATCTTTTTCTGGGCGGTAAATTTTCCTTCAAGCTGCTGGGGAGCCAGAATGGCCTTGTAGGCTTCCCAGACATCAGGGTCATCATCAATGACAATTATTCTGTTATTTGATGTTTTTTCTATTTGGTTATATGTCTTCATTGTCATTCACATTTTTATTCGTCCTTGAAAACCCGGTCCTCAGGGCCTGGTTAGAGTCAGTTGGCTCAGCCGGAACCATTAATTAATAAAAGGCACAAAGGCACAGAGGCACAAAGTGACCGTAAGACAAAGCAGTGTAAAGGTATTTAAGTGCACACAACGTAACCATGTTATTTTGTTACCAGTTTTTTAAACTCTGTGCCTTTGTGCCTTTGTGCCTGATGACATTATTATTGTAAGCGGCAGCAAAGTTGCCCCTTCAAGGGGCGATCAAAGCCGGGTTCTCAGAGCCCGGATTCTTTACTATTCTCATCATCCCTGGAGAGAGGAAGATGAATAATAAATTCGGCACCCATGCCTGGCCCGTTGCTTTTTGCTTCAATGGACCCTTTATTGGCTATGAGAAAATTAGCGCATGAATGCAAACCAAAACCCGATCCTTCCCTTTTGGATGTATATCCGAAGGTGAAAAGTTTTTCCTTATCTTCCGGGGCAAAGCCCATGCCCGAATCTTTTATTGCTATAGATATAAATTCACCATCGCTGTCGAGATGAATGGAAACAGCAAGAGTCCGCTCATCCGGATCCGTATCTCTCATAGCCTCTAAGGCATTTTTAACGAGGTTTACCATGACTTGCAGAAGCTTGGACTGCTCTATCCTGATAGTCGGAAGATTCGGATCAAGATCCTTCGTTATTGAAACAGAATATTTGGTGATTGATTCTTCAAGCATCTCCAGGGAGTCCAGCACAACCTTGTTGACATTTACATTTTCAATATTGCCTGAAAGCCTGGCATAACGAAGCTGCAGATGAATTATCGACTCAATGTGTTCATGCTTCGCACGTATGCGCTTGATTTCATTGTTGATATGATCATACTCCTCGATGACTGCATCCGGCAGTACGGTAACTATCTGCTTGAGCTGTTCTTTTTCATCCTGGGGTAAAGCGGTGGGGTCAGCTATAACCTTATAAAGACGCGCCATTATCTCCTTAATATGGTTACGGATCCTGCTCTCATTAGTTTTCTTAATTAACAGGGCTGTACTGACCTTGGCCGGGGTGATTGCATTGCCGATATTATGCAGGATGCCAACTGCCATTTCAGCCATGCCGGCCTCGTGTGCCTGATGCAACAGGTTTGCCTGAGCCATTTTCAGGTCCCTTGTCCGTTCCTCAACCTTGTGCTCCAGATTTCTGCTGTATTGTTCAAGCTGCTCATGTGATGTATCCAACTTTTCTGTCATGGAATTGAATGAATCAGACAGGTGAGTAAACTCTTGACAGGAAAGGCCGTCCATCCAGATCCTGTGTTTGAGATCCCCCTTCGAGATTTTCTGAACCCCATCGCTTAAAATACGCATGGAACGGATAAAAGTACGGGTAAAAAGAAAAGATACCAGCGCTCCTACCAGAAAGAAAAAAAGCGTGATAGCAATAAAGGTTCTCTTGAGGCTGTTTATTTTATCGGTCCATTCCTGTCTCAGGGCGGCCATATCAGTGTCTAACTTTTTAAGGGAATAGCCGCACCGCAGGAATCCGGCCAGGTTTGCTCCACTGTATACCGGAGTGACTACCTCCATTACCTTGACAGAATTACCGTCTTCCTGCACTTCCATATCAAAAAACCGCACTGGAGTAAGTCGTTCTTCAGCCGTCAGCCTGGCCAGAAATATCTTGCTCTCCATTGCAGCTATCGATACGGAAGTTGTATCCTCCAGGGTATGACCAATCATTATTGAGTCATTGTGGGCCAGTATCCTGCGATTGGGGGCCATAATGTAGGAATATATTATTTCCGAATTTTCACTGACCACATCACTGATCAGGGCATTCAAAAAGGAAAAATCAAAACCGGTAAGGGCCTGGCCGGCACTGAGAGCGAGACTGTGCACCATAGAGGAACTGCTATGTTCAAGATCTTGCCGCATCTGTACTATCATACGATCAAGATGTGAATTTTGAAAAGCTATCTCTTGCCGGAAAAAATATACGGCCAGGGTGGGAAAGAGAAGGCAGAGCAGAATAAAATTCATCACAATCAGATAGACCAGGATCGACGGCTGCCATCGACCAGTCCCTTTGATTTTTCTTCTGCCCTGTCCGGGTTTTTTCTATACTCATCTGTCAATTACTTTCGTTGCCTGATCCAGAGCGTTCTGGCTTATCCGCAAACCGATCTTATTAGCGGTTTTTAAATTAATATACAGGCGGGTGCCAATGGGAGGCATAACGCCGATCCTGCCTGGCTGCTGATTATATTGCAGGATACTTTTTGAAATTGAGGCAGCCTGGCTCCCCATATTTTTCTGATCAGGATCAACACTGAGAACTACTCCGAGTTTCGCAACATTTTCGGACGGCCCCAAACATATAATCTTATTGTTGATACAGCGGCGCTCAAGCCATGAAATATTTTCAAGGGTATAAACAATCGGGTCCGATAGGATCCAGTAGCTGTCAATCTTGCCCTCCATGCCTTTGAAAGCGCGCTGAAACTCCTGCGGATTCTCGATGACCTTTTCAACTAATTTCAGGTTGAGGATCTCAGCAGATTTCCTGGCCGCTTCTATAAATTGACTTGAATGCTCCCTACTGTAGATTACCCCTATCTGATTGATCTCGGATGAAAGCATGGAGAGGTTGGCAAGGTACGTTCCGGGCGCCACATCATAGGCAATTCCAGCAACATTGCCCTGGCGGCCAATAAGACCATAACGCTCCCAGTTAAGAACCATGGCAAAAACAACCGGTATCTCCGGGTGATCTGCGGTCCAGATCTTACTGATCACTGCAGCCTTGGCGCCGAGAGCAAAGATAAGTTTCGGTTTCAGGTTGATGATTTCAGCCATTACGTCAGACGCCAGCTCCACATCGCCCTTGAGGTTGTAAAGCTTTACAGGCAGATTAACCTCTGCAGTAAAGCTGGCGATAGGATCGGAATACGCCCCTTCCTCATCGCTTAGCAAAATCACAACCGGTTGCTCGCTGCCGGCCAGCAACATGGTCGGCCCAGCCAACCATACAATGGCAAACAACAGTACAACGATTTTATTGAGTAAAGTTCTGCCAATCATCGAATTTCAACATTTCCATTATTTTGTTATGGGGTTGAGCTGAAGTCATTTTCTTGAATGCCTCAACCAATTTCTTCACATCGCCTGACTCCACCCTGCCCTCCAGATAACAAAGAACAGGCATAGGTACTGTGATACTCCTATGAAGATTTTTTATCGTTTGAATGATTCTGGGATTTATATCTGAAATGACCTGCAAATTATCCTGAGCCACCAGGGCCATTTTTACCTGACCAAGAACAAGGGCCAAAATTGCATCAAGATCTTTCGGAACACTGATAATATTTAATTGCTGGATACTGACCGGCTCGTCTGCGAGCAACTCTTTAATGACTGCGGTTGTTCCATTTGACCCCATAGTTGTCATGGCAAATGATATGATGTCATAGTCATTTGCAGCAGCCGCATTAACTTGTGAAGCCAGAAGAATTTTCTTGTATGAAGTGGAGCCGTTGCGCACAGGGACAAGAAGCGGATGCAAGCCGAGATCCTTGCCGTATTGGCGATAATACCACTCAGGCACAAGGATAAATGATGGTCGATTTTCATTGTTCAAACGATGAAAATCGACAAAATGAGTGAATGGTTGAAAGGTGTAGGAAAAATTATTTTCGGAAAAATACGCTTGAAACTCCTGCTTCAGACGACCAAGATTACTTTGGGGTGAGTCAGGATTAAAATAGTAGAATTCTCTGGGAAGGGTACTGTTCGATGAAATTGTAGATGTACAAACGCTTTGCCCAGCCAAAATGGAAAACAAGACAAAACATGCTACCAAAGCACTATACAGAAAGGCACTTTTCCGCAAAATAATGCACCACGCCCATTATTTAAGAATCACCCCTTATATTACAAATTGCGCAAGATGAAAAATCAGAGACACTTAACGCCCATTTATGATTAAAGCATATTGTCGGAATTGTATCAACCTCCATTACTGTATTTCATGGGCTGCTTTTGCATTTCTGTCAAACAAGTCACCAATAAATTCAAGGGGTAATTTACCATAGAAAAAATCAAAAATTATACCATGTACAGACATACAAAAAAGGGGGGGGCAATTGCACACCCGCTGGAGGAGATAACGCTAACCCGGAAATTTCACAAGCCGAGACGCCGGATAGACAAAGTGTAAGGGGATTGAGCTATACTTTAGTATGTGAAACGCCTTACACTGCAGGCTATACGGATGTATCGGCTTCCCATTTGCCTTCCCTGACCCTGATTATATGTGCTTTATGAAAGTGGTGCCCCCGGCCCGATTCGAACGGGCGGCACCAGGATTAGGAATCCTAAAAATAGGTCTTTTCAACTCTCTTACTTTACTTCCATTTACCTTACTTTATTTATAGAAAACAATTAGTTATTAATATCGGTAAATAAAGGTAAACATAGTTATTCATAGGGATACATTTAAGCATTTGTTGACCAAATGTTGACCAAAATGTCATTCCCCTCCGCTTCATTTAATCTGGCATCCAACCATTCTGTATAATCATTCATAGCCTTTTTCAGATCATCCTCAGAAGGTGCCAGGTAGTGAACGTCCATACCATTTAAACTATGGCCGAGAATGGTATCTCTGTACTCCTTCTGGATCCCTGCATCGAGCATGTTGGTTTTAATGGTCCTTCTGAAATCATGGAAGCACAAACCATCTGTCAGGTTCCTGCCATAATCAATACCGGCTTTTTCACACGCAGTTTTAAATGACCGTCTTAACCCGCCTGGATCCATTATCGGGTTTCCAAGATAGGTGAACACAAAATCATGGTAGTTGTTATCTTTGAGTCTTGGTTTGCGCGGCCGGAGTTTATTCAGCACTTCCAAAACATGATGGTTGAGGGGGATTACTTTCGATTTATTTTCTTTTACAACTGCAGCCGGTAGTCGTATTAATCCTTTCTCGAAGTCAACATGCCTCCAACGCAGGTTTCTTATTTCACCCCGCCTCATGCCTGTATTAAATGCAGTGACGATTATTGGCTTTAGATGGTCGGCTGCCACGTTTACCAGACTTATATACTCATCTATGCTGGCTTTCCTCTTTCGCGCGTTACTGCCCTTCTCAAGCATGTTTTGGAGGCTCTTGAAAGCAAGCACAGCATCACCGCTGATTTTCTTATTAACGAAGGCTTTATTTACCATTGTGCCGACAACAGATATTTCATAGTCAACAGTCCGGGGCTTTACCGTCTTGCGTCGCATTAACTGGTAATTTTCAAGGTCAACATTTCGTACATCGTTTACAAAACTACTGCCGAACACCTTATTAAAATTCCCTATTCCAGATGAAAGACGGTCAAACGATTTCAACTTCTTTACTTTTTCAAGATTAAGATACCATTCGGTCATTTCATTGAAGGTAGTATCTGTGCCTGGCAGCATATCGAAGTGACGGTTTTCTTTTTTCTGAACCTTACGCTTACCATCTGCTGCCTTTGCATCTTCTCTGCTATAACCGATATACTCCCTGCGTTGCTGATATTTTGTTTTACCGGAGCCGTCTTTAATCGGTATGCGGTAATCAGACCAATACCTTACTTTTTCCTTCTGCCGTTTCAGCTTGTCCAGGTCAGCGCCACACACGCATTTCTTGTTTTTTAATGTCTGCTTCTTGTGGCACATCGGACATTCTAATAAAATAGCCATGACTAAACCCCCTTCAAAATAAAAAATGCCAAGTGCGTCTAACCCTGATAGG
>PVMK01114822.1_pt1 | contig 10681 bp, 8 predicted proteins | sample 1853481 | NCBI WGS metagenome assembly PVMK01 (sample SAMN08533507, study PRJNA380276) | Marine sediment metagenome, whole genome shotgun sequencing project. | reverse complement strand
TATAAGTGAACAAGTGTTTTGCCTGGGGTATTAGTTAAAAGATAATTATCTTTTAACTAATACCCCAGGCAAAACACTTGTTCACTTATACTACAAATATTCACCGCCTATGGCTGACTATATTAGAGATCAGGAATATTTAAGATTATTAACCAGGATTGTTTTGGCACCACTGGTAATATTTGTATCATACCCATTAACCTTCCTGATTCTGATCTTAACAATATTCTTATTGCTGGTATTACTTAGATTAAAAAAAATGAATTTTAAGGTAAATCAACTTTTGTGAGTTAAGAAAACTAGTGGTACCCTGATATGTTCAGAAAATACTGAATATAATATTTCTGTAGGGATTATCCTTAATTAAGACATTATATAATGTAGCAGATTTGTAGCAGAAAGTAGCGAAATGGACGGAATTAACAGGAAAACACAAGAATAGACAGACACCAATAAAGTTATTTATTTCAGCACATTAGCTGTAAACTCAGGCCAGAAGCCAGTTTGCGAATTTACCTTAAAAACGCTCTCATAACCCGAAGGTCGCAGGTTCAAATCCTGTCCCCGCTACCATTTAAAACCAAGGACTTAGAGTTCGACTCTGAGTCCTTTTTTATGTTTTGGGGGCTATTTTCTAACGGATTTCTAACGGACTTGAAAGAATCTTCCAATAAATCCGCCTGTTGACGATTAAATCCCTCATCATTAAACAGGTGTCCGTAGGTGTCCAGGGTAATCTTGATACTTGAATGGCCTAACTGTGTTGATAGGTATTTGATATTTTGTCCTGCATGTATTCTTATGCTTGCATTGGTATGTCTTAGGCTGTGAAATGACACATGTCTCAATCCTGCTCTTCTTAAGGATGAATTGAAATGTCTCTTAACCACATTGTCATGCTGAGATAGATTACCTTCTGTACTTGGGAAGATAACATTATACTCATTGACTGGACAGGCCAATTTCCATTCTCTGAGTTCACTTACAAGCATGTCAGGTATATCAACCTTTCTGATAGAATACTTTGACTTCGGAGTTTGGAACTGTCCTTTCCAGAGTGTACGTCTTACATGAATCTGTTTTGAGTTCCAATCAACATCTCCCCACTGCAAACCCCACAACTCACCTGCCCTTAGACCTGTCATAACATCCGTCATAATCGCCACACGATAATGCACAGAAGCATTGGCCAATACCCTTTCCACTTCATCTGGATTAAGTATCTCTATCTCTGATTTTATTATCTTTGGTCGCTCAATATGGTCAGCAGGATTATTCCTGGTATATCCCCACCTATAAGCATGTTTGAGCATGAGTTTCATAACAACAATTTCATTACAAACAGTTTTAGCTGATACTGTTTTAAGCCTTTTCGCAATATAGCTCTGTAACTTTCCTGTTGTTATGGCTGTTAGATAGGTCTCACCAAAAACTGGCTTCATGAGTCTGTTAACTATGTCTTTATAACCCACAAGCGTAGAAGGCTTGACACTAACCTCTGCATAGTCCCTAATCCACTGGTCACCAAAATCATTGAATTTTATCTCTGGCATTTCTTTGTAAGTTCCATCATCAATTTCTTTAAGCACTTCAGTGAGTTTCTTCTGAGCAGATTTCTTTGTGCAGTCTTTACCACTAAACCACTTGCGTTTTGATCCTATAGCAATGACAGCATAATATCGTCCACTCTTATTCTGAATACTTCCTCTCATGATTTCTCCTTTCTCTTTTTCTTACCCTTTATCTTGGATTCACCTCCTTTTAATTCCAGCCATTGCAGGGCATATATTAAAAATGGTGGAATTTTTCTCTCTCCTCGTTCCCATCTGGAAACACACATTTTTGATACACCTAGCATCTCTGCTAGTTGAACTTGATTAAAGTTAAATTTTAACTTCCATTGTTTTAGTTCATCAGGTGCCATACTATATAGTAACCATTGGTTACGTTAATGTCAAGATAAAAATAAAGATAACCCAAATAAATCGTTAAATTTAAAGAAAAAGTGAAAACTCACTAAATCAGTCTTATGAACGATTCTCAAATTTCTGATTTTTAAGCATTTATCTGTATTATCAATGACATGGTATAAGACAATGTTCTGCAGATACTCCCCTCTTATTAATAAATTTGACTCAGTATATTTTTGTAATTGACAGGCAAGATGCCATTGTGTTAATTAATAAGAATTATTAAAGTTCGACATGATTTAAGAAAGAGCATTCAATGAAGTCAATATTATTATATGTGATTTGTACTATATTGATAGCAGGTTTTCTTATCCAATATAGTCAAGCTATTGCTGAGAATCATGAGGAAGAGATAGTGACTGAGCCAGATGAATATGAAGAAGACCATCCAGCTGAGATAGAAGAGTCTGGTGAGGACCAACTTGTTGAGCCAGATGAATATGAAGAAGACCATCCAGATGAAATAGAGAGATATTAGCTTTAGTCCTTTTTGTTTCTTTTAACTTGCAATCGTCAATTAGAACTTCACACCAGAGCAATCATAACATGCTGCAATCTTCATTTATTTGCACCATTGCACGAGTTTTGATGAGATTTTTCTTAGATTTCTAATGACTCATTAGTCATATCAGTAAAATGGGATTATGCTGAGTATCGTTGAGTCGGGTGGGCCGAGGGAACCTCCCCCTCAGCCTCCCACAGATCCGTACGTGACAGTCTCCCGTCATACGGCTCCTGTCAGCCATCCTCTTGAAACCTCCCGGTTCCAAGCCTACATAGAAAGATTAAGTTCCTCCCAGTTTCCCGGTTGACTTGCTGTCTCTATGAGCTGACTCATCTCCTTCGCTCCATTCTCATTACAAGAACTTCTTCACTACTACGGGATGATCCGCCCCTGTGCTCCGCATCGGTACTCTCATTCTTGTGGGTCCTCCACTTGAATTTCTCCCTTATCATCAGAACGACAGGTTCCCACGTTCCACACAAAAGCCTGAATCAAGTTCACGCCGCCTTAATACCGGATGCCATCCAGTCGGTAAACAGGTATCCTCTGAACTTGTCCTGAGACAGGAAAACCCCTCAGTTTTGACATCGTCCTTAAGATTTCGATACGTCATCAGCGGTTCATTTTCATTCGTCTCCTTGACTCACACCTGACACGATCCTCTGTCATGCCTTTTCCTTAACGCTCACCAGAATGACTCTTACTCAATGCAGCTTAAGGTGGTTTGAAGCCTGCTCCTGTAAACCGGCTCCGAGAGACCTACTCTCATCTTTCATGCAGCTTCGTGGCACACTAATCCCCTCTTATCAATAATCCCATTAAATTCAATAATTGCAAGGTTACTAATGTAAATCAATGACTGACTATATGGATTCTCCCTAGAACCGATTAAGAATTAATCCTGTTCAATTAATAAAAGACGTTTCTCTAAAGAATAAATTGTTTTATTCCGAGATATAAAAGGGGAATATAGCGGATGCAATATAAAGGATTAGACAGAAAAATCACATTCAACTATAAAAAGTTTAAAAACACTTTTCTTATTTTATTATTACTATTTTTAGTTTTTGGATGCGGTAATTTAATTGATGGCAATACTTACTTAACAGCTTTTGGTGATGAAAGCAACGACAGTACTCCTTTAACAGATTTTAGCTATGGAAATAGAAGTGACAGTGGCAGTTCAGTTTTAGATGGATCTGTAAAGTTATCTTGGGTTGCTCCGAATACTAATGCTGATGGTACTAAATTAACTGACCTTAGTGGATACATTGTATATTATGGGGAAAAAACTGATACTGACAACACTTATTCAATAGATGTCGGAAATTCAACATTTATTAAAATTAATGACTTATCATTTGGCACATGGTGTTTTGCTGTCACTTCATATGATATTGATGGAAACGAAAGTGATTATTCATTTGAAGTTTGTAAAGATATCTAATTAGATTGAAGGATAGTTAACTATACTAGAGAAATAAAAGAAAGTCATGGAAATAACCAAGCTTTTTTTCATGCTCACTTTCAACCTGTAATAATCATATTTAAAACTTTAACAGTTTATTGACAACAGATATATATACTCAACTGTAGATTCATCATGAATCACTGATAAATATGTAATATCCTCATTTCTGAACTTAATCTGTTTTGAAGATAATAGAGATAAAGACGCATTTCTGCCCTCAATCATACCTAACGATAACCGATAGAAATCATCATTCTGAATGGATTTCATTTATAACCATTAATTATCAATGATTAGTAAAAGGCTCTGATTTTGAAGACTCATCAGTCTTATCGAGTATTTGTAACATTTTAAAATTCAACACTAATCCCCTCTTATCATTGACATTGTTTCATTGCAGATTCCATTGATAATTTGCTTAAATCTTGATTTTCGTAGCGGTCTGGATTCTGGTGATTTTTTACTAAGATATTGTTTTTTTAAGAGGTCTGAATGTCAATGAATTTACAAAATCATGATGTTTTTGATGTTTTCTCCTTGCCACTTGATTATTTCCAATATTCACTCTTGGAAGCTAAAAAGCCATTGTTATTTTTTATTGAATATGTGAAGACTAAATGCTAAACTAAAATACTTTCTGACCTTGCTATAATCACGCTTTATATGATTTTCACCAACAATAAACTTCTGTCTTTAAAGGGGGGGGTAAAATGATAAAGTATATTCTCCTTCTTATTGTTAATCTCGTTATTATGTTTTCTGAAAAGTTCAATAAATTTGCTTCAGAGTAAGAGATATGAAAGCTATTACAAGAATCAGTTTCCTTTTTATCCTGTATCCAATCCTTGCTTTGAATTTTATTGTTGTGGGCAATATATATTCTCAAACATTTGATATTGAGAGACCTGTTGCTGTCAAAATCATTGATGGATTCAATGGATTTTTAAATGTGAGAAATGGCCCTGGAAAACGCTTTGCAGTGATGACCAAAGTAAAAGTTGGTCATGAATTCGTAGCCTATGAAAAGGAAATAAAGGAAAACGAAACATGGTATCGCATATACCTTCCCAATGCATCAGGAACAGCATCTGGATGGATTGCCGGCTCACATGATGACTGTTCTAACAATATTTGCTCAGAGGAAGATCCCAATTCTTTTATAGTAGTGATAAATGATACATATAAGATAAGGACTGATTCGGGAACAGCCAGAAGCAAAGAAATAAAAATTAATAATAAATATTGGGACAATAAGAATAAAATATATAGAAATCAAGCAATTAATGTTTATCTATGGGAAGGCCAACAATTTGTTACCAGTGAAAAAAAATATGAAGGTAGAGATGCTGATGATCCAGGTAATATATGTAACACAGGTCTTTGGTATAAAATTTATCTTCCTGATCGTGATCATGACAATAAATATTTCTATGAAGTTAATCTGAATGCTACCGGTTGTCCGAATGATACCGATTGTCCTGAACTGGATAGTTCTATGGGATGGATTTGTGGTGATGTCGTTAATGATATTTCAGAATTATCTGTATCACTCAGTTCCGATCCGACTCATGGGATTTCTCCATTATCTGTAAATTTTATCGCAAATGTTAATGACAGTGCATCAGAATATTACAACTATTATTTTTGGTGGAATTGTGATTATCCGGGATTTGATATAGCATCAGCAAGAGCAGCATGTGGGAATCCTGAAAAATCATCTCTAGGATCGGTCTTAAAAAAAGTTAACTCTAAACAGAAGATTGTATCTCATACATATCTGGATATTTTTCAATATACAGCTAAGATCATTGTCGAAGCAGATGGGGTTTTGACAGAATCAAGAACAAATGTCAATGTTGGTGCTTCTACTTTAAATGTGATAACAGATCCATCTTATGGTGGAGTAGAACATATATTAGGCTTTGGTTATGGTTTGCCATATGGTGGTAACTTGGGTATTAATTATGAGCTTGGACTGACCAGATACCTGGCTTCGACCATTGGTGTTGGATATATAGATAAACACTTAGGTTGGAACGTTGGAGCCAGGTTATACTACCCATTCAGAAATAATACGATAAGGGTTCGAACAACTGCATTATATGGTACCAATTTTATTTTAAAAGATGGGCCACGGAATAATGAAATAATAGAAGATATCTCCATTGGTCTTGGAGTCCACTGGAGACGTGAGAAAAGTTTTAATTTTGACGTAGACATCTTTTATCTATTTTATGATGATAGACCAGGATATGAAAATAATAATATTATCAAAATAGCTATAGGCTCTAGCTATAACTGGTAATCTTCAACTTGAGAAACACGGCTAATCATTGATAATTAATTATCCTCAATATTCTGATTCATCATTTTCATTGATAATAGAGATAAATCCTCATCTCATGAGCTGATGCAATTTCATTGATAAATATGTATTGAACTAAACCGCTGGCGCGGTAGTTTAACTACGTGCCTTTGATGAGCAAATATCATGCAGATTTCTGCAATAATCACTAAGTAGTTCATTACAATACTTCTATAAGAGCGTCTGTACAGGCGTTTATTCCCCACAATTATGGAGGTATACCATGACAGCAATGCGTGAAAGAATGATCAAGGAGATGACAGTAATGAGGTTGTCAGCAAATACGCACAGATCATATCTTAATGCAGTATCAGGACTTGCAAGATATTACAATCAAGCGCCTGAGAAGATGAATAAACAGATGATACAGGATTACCTGTTTCATTTGATGCAGGAGAGGAAACTTCAATGGAGCACCTGTAATGTTATCGTGCATGGCCTAAGATTTTTCTACACGAAGATACTTAGTATGGATGCAGAGTCTCTAAACATGCCGCCATATAAGAAAGTGAATAAACTACCTGAGATTCTCAGCACAGATGAGGTTGAGCGTCTATTGTGTGCTGTGACCAATCAGAAACACAGGACAGTACTGATGAGTGCCTATGCAGCAGGATTGAGGTTAAGCGAAATAGTGAATCTGAAACTTGGGGATATCGACAGTAAACGTATGATGATACACGTGAAGCAGGGCAAGGGAAGTAAAGACCGTTATACGATCTTATCCAAACGGCTCTTAGAACAGTTGCGGATATACTGGAAGGGGTACCGTCCTTCAGAGTGGCTGTTTAGCGGAAGAAAACCGGGACAACCGATATCACCAAGTACCGCTGCAGCGATATACTACAATGCAAAGGATAAGGCAGGGATAAAAAAAGGCAAAGGGATTCATACACTGAGGCATTGTTTTGCCACACATCTGCTTGAGGCCGGGGTAGATCTTCGTACCATACAGGTGCTGATGGGACATAGCTCGATAATGACAACTATCATATACCTGAAAGTAAGTAGAAAGCGGCTGTCTTCAGTGCAAAGCCCCCTGGATTTGTTGAATATAAAAAACAATAGAAAATATCCCGGGTAGTAGCTTCCATGCCTGTATTAGCCAGGCACTCCTCAGAGGTCTGCAGGGGGCGATTGCAGGAAGCCAGCAAGGCAAGACCCAAATGGGAAGTAGCCGATATATTTCGTTTATATGGGAAACAATATTGTCTTGATCACTCGTTGCCCTTATCTCACCTTAAGGTTATGCATTGCATACAGGTATGCCGTACCTCCTGGCTTGGCGGCCATGTTGAACAGTGCGACTCCTGCGGCTTTGAAAGATATGCCTACAACTCCTGCCGTAACAGACATTGTCCAAAGTGTCAGGCGTTAACAAAAGCAAAATGGCTTGAACATAGAAAATCTGAACTGCTTCCTGTGGGATATTTCCATACTGTTTTCACCATTCCTCACGAGTTGAATCCTCTTGCTCTGCGTAACAAAAAGGCGGTTTATACCATACTGTTCAAAGCAGCCTCTGAAACTCTGATGGAATTTGGCAAAAACAATCTACACGGACAACTAGGATTGTTGGCCATCTTACATACATGGGACCAAAAGCTTTTGGATCACTTCCATCTGCATTGTGTTGTTGCCGGAGGGACATTGTCTTTCGACAAAAGCAGGTGGATTTCAGCAAGGGACAATTTCCTCTTCTCCGTAACAGCCCTTTCAATAGTCTTCAGAGCAAAGTTTACCCAATACCTCATGAAAGCATTCTTCAAAGGGGATCTTATCTTTCCGGGCAACATCTCCATGCTTGGCTCTGAAAAAGAGTTTTTGCTCTTTATGAAAGGGGTAAAGCAGAAAGACTGGGTTGTCTATTGTAAAAAACCTTTTGCTGGTCCTCAGCAGGTGCTTGATTACATCGGCAGATACACCCATAGGGTAGCTATATCCAATCAACGGATTGTCAATGTTGAAAATGACAACGTTACCTTTACCTACAGGGACAGAAGGAACAACAATACACTGAAAACCATGACATTAAAAGCTGAAGAGTTTATCAGGCGTTTCCTTTTGCACGTGATTCCCAATGGCTTCGTACGGATTAGGCATTTCGGTTTCCTTGCTAACCGCTACAAAAAAGAAAACATTCAACATTGCAGAGAGATTATTGGATATTCAGAACAAATACACGAAACTACTGAAAAGAACTACCAGCAACACATGCTTGAATTAACCGGTATTGATATAACCTTATGCCCATGCTGTAAGAAAGGCTCTATGATAGTTATTGAGGAAATCCCGGCACAGTTCAAAGCTACCCCACAATACATGGATTCCTCTTGATGCATGAAATTAATTTCTCAGGATTAACAGATTATAAAAAACACTGCGCGTTATATTGGGACAGGTATGTCTCAATAAGACTGTTTTACTGGAAAATATGCAGTTTACTTCCTGCTCAAATCTTTCTATATGCGCTTAGTTACCATTTGTCTCATACAACTTTATAATTCATAACTGCTCATCTTCAATATTTCCCCTTACAATACCCATAGAAATTAACTCGCTTAATATCCTACTCTCAGCGGCTTAGTTCAATATGTTTTAACCCCAATGCCTTCGGCACTGTCGTTAAAACACTCTGTATTATCAATGATTCACTGAGACTCTGATATTGATGATTGTCAGTTTAAGTCAATAAAAAGGCAGAGCCATATGTGAACTGTTTTAAATTCCCTACCTATAAAATTAAAAGTAAAATAAAGGATTTGAAATGACCAAGTTCCAGATTAATGATAGTAATGTTTCAATACCCGCAGGAATGCAGAGTGCTGCTCTGCTCAATATAAGGGTATAAACTCTATATGCAAGGTAGGCGCACCGTCCTTAACACCGTTATACGATTCTGCTGTGCGCTTACCTGTGCCTGCAATAATGATTGCCAACGAATTTCTGCTTCTCCACCCCTCACGATTTACAATCTCCTGTATCACAGAGGCAATATCTGGTGTCTGCTGGTCTACTCCGGCTTCACCCTCTATTGTCCATGGTAAAACCTCCCAGATTACTTCTTCATAAGTCAGTGGCCTGGATGAGATATTCCCGCTCTTAGAGGTAAAGGTTTGGGCGTGATTAACATCTTCACCCTGAATCGTAAGATATGTATACTCCGAATCTGTCTCATCCGCTTGGAACTGGACATACGCATTGGTGATAGTTGCCCACTGAGGGATTTCTACCTGATTGAATCGTATCCCCACGACTTGGTTTAATCCGTCATATGTCATTTCAAGATCAGAGCTGGTTATATTCATTTTGCCTGAAGCGTACTCCTCAGCAGCATCAGAGTCACTCCCTACTTGTACCTCCACAATCCAACATTTTGCAGCATCGTCACATGTTTCTTCTGATGTAGTAAGAGAAGTCTGGATAAACTCACCTATAATATTAGAATATCCGCTTTCATTTCCCTGTGTATCATATGCAGTAATAGCAAAAAAATGTGTGAGCCCGTCAGCTAAATTATTAATCTGATAATTTGTTACATTACCGACATCTATGGTATTAGAGAATTCATCTAATTCTGTACCATAATAGATTTTATAACCTGCTAGGTCAGTAAGTAATGTTCCATCTGCATTTGTAGAAGAAGACATCCAAGAAAGTGTAGCTTGACCTGCAAAGAGAGAGGTAGCATATAAAAGAATAATTAAATGGAGTGTTAGTCCAATACACTGTTGTTTATATTTTATATACCGTAGCAAGAATTTTCCTATATTTAAACAGGTTATTTCTTAATTTTAATTCTAAATCTGCTGAGTTAAGCAGGTGTAAAGGTTTTATTAAGTTTTGATTAAATTAAAAAGATGGTATTGCCATATTATTAACACTTAGTTGTGAAATAGCAATATACTTATAACTGGTATAACTATTTTATATATGGCCGTTTGCGCAGATATGTAAATAGATAACGATTGCCATTAATAATCTTCAATGTTTCCTGAATGACAGTTCATTGATAATTCTGATAAATAAATGAATTATAGGATATTGCCAATCCTCTATAAGACTGATTTATCTTTGAAAATCAGAGTGATTGAGGATCATTGATTATTTCTAGTTATAAATGAAATCCTCCAGAATGATGGTTTCTATCGGTTATCGTCAGATATGGGTAAGATCAGAAATGCGTCTTTATCTCTATTATCTTCAAAACAGCTTAAGTTCAGAAATAAGGATATTACATATTTATCTGCAATCTATTAGGGTCTTAATGTGAGGATTACATCATGATATGAATGATCAGCAGAGATTATACAATTGTGGATTATCGGTTGCAAGTTATAAGAGCATGAACGTGATGATAAATAATATTG
>PVMK01157128.1_pt1 | contig 10682 bp, 9 predicted proteins | sample 1853481 | NCBI WGS metagenome assembly PVMK01 (sample SAMN08533507, study PRJNA380276) | Marine sediment metagenome, whole genome shotgun sequencing project. | reverse complement strand
CGTAATCGTGGGGAACATCAAAAGATCGATTCATATAAGATTTGCAGAAGATATCTACAAAAATTAGCTATTATGGATGTATAGCCGGAATCTATCACTCAGCCATTTTTAATATTTCGACATGAAATCTAAACACTGCAATTGTCCGAATAGATAGTGTCTGGATAGCGTCAACCTATTAAAACTTCCAATTGACGTTGAAGGCTAAAAAGAAGATATCGTTGCGTTCATAATCTCCTCTTAGCAGATCATTTTTAATTTTGGCATCACCGTAATCGGCATATACGAATGAGCCACCCACATTTAGTCTTTCGCTCCATTGATATTGCACCCCGGTCGCATAACGGACCTGCCGATCAATGGGCATATCCGGCGTTCGGTCGTCAGCATCTACCGGCGAAGTGTCATAGGCAAAACCGAGTTGCAACAACCAGGCAGAATTGTCGGCCGCTATGTCTGTTTATTCTTTATTATCCGCTTGCTGCTCGGCGGTTTGCTGCTCTGGAGGCTGAGACCTGAGGTGAATCATATCGACTGGGATTAGGTCAAACTCCACCACCACAGGCTCGCCAATGTCCTCCGACAAGTATTCTCGAAACAGGTCAGCGCGTTTCTGTAAGCTTAGCGCGCCTGGATTGTCTATCAATTCATCCCTTGGAGATAAAGCTTTGACATGGACGTGAAGGAGACCGTCACGGTACGTGACATTGAGCGATTCGAACTTGGCCCTGTCTGTCACTATATCGGACCGATCGCGCGCTATCTTAACGAATAGGCGAACGACTCTGTGCTTCACATAGAGCCTGTGCAGCGAATGTTGCAAAGGCTGAATCAGAAGCGCTGAAAGCCCCACAAATAACACTAACACGAGTAGCGCTTTCTTCCACTCGCCATAGCGTTGGGAGACAAAGACCAAAATCGCGATCGTGACTATACCTATAAGGTTGGTCAAAAAGAGCATAAAGGCACCGACGGCGATGTCGGTGCCACCGGAGAAGAGTCCAAATTGGCTTAATGACAGTCCCGCCTCTGCGGTGGCTTTACGCCCCAGGGCCATACCTATCCCAGACACGGCCAGCGGTGGAACCAAGGCTACCGCAATGGCGACGCCTGCGATCGAATTGATGATGCTGCGGCGTGTGTTGGCAAAGGCAGCCGCGCCACCCGCCGCCATAGCAACGCCAAGGTCTATCAGCGTTGGCGCTGTGCGGTTCAGGATCTCGGAGCCGGTGATTCTCAACCCAAACAAAAGCGTAATGAGGTATGCAATCCCCACTACCAGGATTATACCGGCAATGACGGTCACGATTGACCGGCTGATCAACCGCCTTTCAAGTACCACCAGGCCATACGAGAGGCTCATAATGGGAGCCATCAGCGGCGCAATGATCATGGCGCCAATGATCGCTGGGGCGCTGTTCGCAATGAGACCAAATGTGGCTATAGTGGCGGCGAGTCCCAACATGAAGAAGAAACCAAAGGAGGGAATAGAGACCTGGTTCATTTGCAGAATCAAGTCGGTGGCGGGCACTGCGTCCTCCAGGTAAGGCGCCCAGCCGCTCGTGTGTTTACGCCATATTCGAGCCAAGAACCAATCTTTCATTTTGATGAGAACTCGCTTTTTCCTGAGTGGATTATGCAAAAATATGAGTTGTGCAATGGTTTCAGCCACAGCTCAACATATGGAAACGTCAAATTAGCGATGGTGTGTATAATCCCACTACCAAAGTCCTTGTACTCTTGTCAACCCCAAAGGTATTCGGCGCCGAGAGTGACCGTTTTATAGGGGGTCCTGATAAGATCAGCGGCAGCGTGGTTGGTGTTATCGTAGGTATTCCCACTGACAAACCCTGGATTGCCGGAGTTTACATAGCCATAAACCAGGTTTGAGCAAATAGTGGCATCAAAAAGGGCAAGTCTGCCTTTTGCTCTTAGCGTTTTCTTGCAAACGCCAGTCTATGCCTTACGGTTGTTGCTCACCGCTCTTGTTCTCTTTCTTCTTTTCCTCGCTGCCCATTTTTTGTTGTTGGCCGTCCGCAGTCTCATCCGATTTTTTGCCGGCCTCGCTGCCAGTCTCCGGCTCATCTACCTTTCTAAAGATTACGAACTCACCCTCTGATCCGGTGAAGAGGCCCTTCTCCATCCCCTCCTCACGGTTGTCACGCGGTTCGTATGGCTTGATGCCGGCGCACCCGGTGACCAGCAATGCCACCAGCAATGGACCGATCCACAGCACTTTTCGTCTATGTGTTCTCGATATACCCATCAGAACTTCACCCTTGCCCCGATTGATACAAGGCTGATGTCATGGACACTGGGCTCAACATCCCGATCGAGCGAGTAAAGGCGATATAGCAAGTAAATGTCAGTGCCGTACTCCTCGAAAAATTGGACCGCCGCCGCACCTACCGAATAGCCGTCGTCATTTACCGTGGGTTGATTCTGTGTTCGAGTGTAATCGACTTCAAAAGCCGTCTCGCCGAAGGAAAAGAATCTCGTTAGCCATCCAAGCTTGCCGTAAAGGTTTTGGGCATCATCCTGGTTGTCACGCTCCAACATACCAGCGGACAGGGTGAGATTCAACCCGGTGTCCTCATGCAATAGTGAAAAGGAGCCGTCGTATTGCGAGTCGGTGTCGTCCTCGTTGGGATCAGCTAAACCCACGGCACCGATGGCCTTGAAGCCATAGCCTTGCCCCCCCCACCACAAAGCCGCATCATAGCGCTGATCGCTGACAGCCGCGGCGGAGAGGTGGAAACCATGGTATGTGGGCGTGTCATAGCGCACCCTGTTTCTCCGGTTCAAACCGTCAAAGCTTTGGAAAGCCTCAGCGATCGAGAGATCCGTGAGGGTGTCATCGTCGGTTTGCCGGAACAACATCCCCCCGGCAGTGTCCGCGACGGTCACGTATGAGATCACGTCGGTTCGGGATAGATCGCGTGAGGCGCTGCCGTAGGCTGCCGAGAAACCCTTGCCTAAGGAAAGCTTGCCGAAGCGCTTGCTGTCAAGGGTCGCCTCCGTGATGCGCTGTTCGAAAATGTCGCCGGTCTCCTCGTTGTCTTGACTGACGTCTCCGGCCTTATTCGGAGCAATTGTGAGTTCAATCATCGAGCCGAGGGTCAAGTCTTCGGTGACCTTGGCGGTGCCAGCAAAGCGGACACGACTTTCGGCGTTGTCATTGTCAACGAAGTAGGCGTCGGTGTCTTTACCGTCGTCCACGATGTTCACAGCCCGGTTGACCCACCCTGAAATGGATAGCTTGACCCGCTCCCCACCACCCGTAGTAACGGCTTTTTTATCGGGCGGCGGCACTTTGGTGGAAGCCACCTCCGGCTTTGCAGCGGGCTTCTCGGCGGCAACGGGTGCCTCTTCCGTATCGGCATCCTTGACCAGGGATTCCATCTGTTTCTGAAGGTCCTGCAGCAACTGTCTTTGTGCATCGAGCTGCTTTTGCTGAGCCTCAATCTGTTTCTGCTGAACCTCGTTCTGTCTCTGCTGCGCATCAATAACACGCTGCAACTCCTGCATTTTTCCGACATCCTGGGCGAACGCCGGCATCGCAAGGAATGCCAGACCGATGATTCCACCAGCTAGAAGCAGAAGGTGGCGAAAGGAAAAAGTTTTCATGGTATACTCCTTAATTATTCAAAGTTCTCTAACGCTGTCCTAACCGAATCCATAGTTATTTCCTGCAAGGCAGGATGTATGTAAATTATTTTGTTGAGATCATCCACTGTGGCGTCAAAGGTTATGGCGTAAATTAACTGGTGGATCATGATGGAAGCTTCTTCCCCTATCGAACAGAACACCTCCATTGTTGAAGGACTGGTCAGTCATGAATTGGCATTGAATAACAAACTGCGGATCCTTCCAATACGATGGTTCCATCAGAAGTAATGACGCGTGTTTCCAATTCTGTGATGGGTTTATCTTCTCTGACTTTAAGAACCTTGACTTCACCCGTAATCTTATCACCTGGACGCACAGGTGCTCTAAAACTCCAATTCACTTGTAGGAAAACAGTGCCTGGCCCGGGAAGATCCTCTGAAACAACCGCATTGAGGATTGCACTTGTCACGCCGCCTTGAACGACAATTCCTCCAAAGCGCGTGGCACGGGCAACCTGCAAATCATAATGTAATGGGTTTCGATCGCCGCTGATTTCAGTAAAGAGCTCAATATCATGCGACGTTACCTTCCGGGAGCGTTTGGCGATCTGTCCAACTTCGGGAATTCCATTCGGCCATACTTCTTTTCCTGCAGTCATCGAAGTGTCTCCTTTTTCTCAAGCCTCTGGATACTCTTGTGGCTATTAATTTACTTCCCCTCCCTTCCTTCATCCACAGGTTCACCCGACTCATCATCGTGCCTCATATGTTCCGCTGTGACACTCAATTGGACTTGTGGAAGTTCTTCTTCATCCACGGGCGGTGCCTCAGCGGGAGTACCAGGCGTGATTCCCCATGCCTCTGGGCTGAGGTCAGCAAGAGTTTTTACCAGTATATGTCGTTTATAATAATCAGCCTCAATCTGGGTGCGCAGCATTTTTGAATCTTCTGGAAAAATCTTTTCCAGCGCAGTAAATCTGTCTTCTCCGCCTAAGAATTCCTGGATCGTTCCATCAGGAATTCCTGCATCAACAATGAGCGGATTTTTACCCTCATTGGCAAGAGTGGGATTAAAGCGATAAAGCGGCCAGTACCCTGTATCCACAGCTCTTTTTTCTTCTTCCTGGACGACACCCATACCCTTCCTGATTCCATGGCTGATACAGGGTGCGTAGCAGAGGATAAGTGAGGGACCTGGATACTTTTCAGCCTCTGTGAAAGCTTTGAGCATCTGTTGCTTGTTTGCGCCCATTGAGACAGATGCTACGTAAATATATTCATAGAGTATGGCCAGACGGCCCATGCTCTTTTTACATGTCCTCTTGCCGGAGTATGCAAATTTTACTGTTGCTCCCTTGGGTGTTGCCTTGGAAACCTGTCCGCCGGTGTTTGAATACACCTCTGTATCCATGACCAGCACGTTAACATCTTCACCCGAGGCGAGCACGTGGTCCAATCCGCCGAATCCAATGTCGTAGGCCCAGCCGTCTCCCCCGATAATCCATATCGACTTTTTAATTAAGAGGTCTGACATTGAATAAATATCTTGAAGGAGTTGATTTCTTTCAGTCTGTTCCAGTATTTCCTTGACTTTGCCTCCATACTCTTTGGACTTTTCAGCATCATCCATCGCCCCTAACCATCCACTCATGGCCTCTTTCAAATCACCGGAGATATCAGTATCCACAGCTTCTTTAACCAGGCCGGCAAGCTTGGCCCGACGGTGTTTGATGGCCATGGCCATCCCATATCCATACTCAGCGTTATCCTCAAAAAGCGAGTTCCCCCACGCGGGTCCATGACCTTCTTTATTTACGCAATACGCGGTGGAAGGCGCTGATGCACCCCAGATAGACGAACATCCAGTGGCATTAGCAATGAACATCCGTTCGCCGAAGAGCTGGGTCAGGACCTTCACGTACGGTGTCTCACCACAACCTGCGCATGCTCCTGAAAACTCCATGAGGGACTGCTGAAACTGGCTCCCCCTGACACTATTCCGTTCCAGAAGGTTGTCTTTGTAAGACACGGTAGCGGCAAAATCGAAGTTGGGCACCTGTTCTGCCGTCTGTGATGCAAGCGGATTCATTTCCAGCGCCTTTTCCTTGGCTGGACAGACATCCTCGCAACTCCCGCAGCCCATACAGTCAAGCGTATTGATCTGGATACGGAGGCGTAGGCCCTCAAGATCTTCCCCCTGAGCCTCAAGAGTCGAAAAAGACGATGGAGCATCCGACATCTCTTCTTCAGTTACGAGTACAGGACGTATGGCGCTGTGGGGACAAACAAAAGCACACTGAATACATAGTATGCAGTTGTTCTCGATCCACTTAGGCACATTGATGGCCACACCCCGTTTCTCGTACCTGGAAGTGGCTGGCGGAAATAGACCGTTTGGACTGAAGGCGCTCACCGGGAGATGATCACCCTTTTGAGCAAGGATAGGACGCATGACATTCTGTATAAATTCGGGCTCCTCAGCTTTTTCTTCAATTTCAGCGACCGCATCTTTCCATGACCGGGGATATTTTATCTCTTCAAGACCTTCAACCGCCTGATCAACGGCGTCCAGATTCATCTGGATGATCTTATCACCCTTTTTGCTGTAGGTTTTCTTGATAGATTCCTTGAGCAGGGCCACTGCTTTTTCGAAGGGAAGAATATTTGCGAGCTTGAAGAATGCCGTCTGCATGATCATGTTGATTCGTCCGCTCAAACCGATCTGCTCCGCGATCGCAACGGCATCAACTCTGAAAAATTTCAACTCCTTCTGTGCGATTACCCTGCGCATATCCGCGGGAAGATGTTTTTCCATCTCATCCAGGGTCCAGGATGAGTTCAGGAGGAACGTGCCACCCGCCTTGATGCCCTCAAGAATATCGTACATCGCGACATAGATCGAGTTGTGGCAGGCAATGAAATCCGCGTGATTGATGAGATACGTCGACTGTATGGGCTTATGACCAAACCTGAGATGAGAAACCGTGAGGCCGCCTGATTTCTTCGAATCATAGGCAAAATATGCCTGCGCAAACATGTCCGTATTGTCACCTATTATCTTGATAGCACTCTTGTTGGCGCCCACGGTACCATCCGCACCAAGTCCCCAGAACTTGCACTGCACCGTTCCCTCGGGGGTGGTGTCGAGAGATGAACCATTAACTTCAAGCGAAGTGTGGGACACATCATCGACAATACCGACCGTGAAATGGTTTCTCGTCTTCTCTGTGCTCATGTTGTCAAACACTGCTTTTATCATGGAAGGCGTAAACTCCTTGGAACCAAGCCCGTATCTGCCACCGACTACCTGCCGGTTTTCGCCTCGTTCCATCATCGTTGCACACACATCCAGATACAGAGGGTCACCCGGAGCACCTGGTTCCTTGGTCCTGTCGAGCACGGTGATTTTTTTCGCAGACGCTGGAAGCACATCAAAAAAGGCTTCCGGAACAAACGGTCTGAAAAGCCTCACTTTGACCACGCCCACCTTCTCATCCGATGCGGTTAAATGATTTACCACCTCCTCAATGGCCTCACATGAAGATCCCATAGAGACAATCACCCGCTCTGCGTCCGGGTGGCCCACATAGTCAAAGAGCCGGTAGTGACGACCGGTTAGATCACCCACCTTTTTCATGGAGTCAGCTACGATACGAGGGATTCTCTCATAGAACGGATTAGCCGCTTCCTTCCCCTGAAAGAAAATATCAGGGTTCTGGGTCGTACCACGGATGGAGGGATGTTCCGGATTCATGGCATGGGTTTTAAAATTCTTGATCTTTTCCATGTTCACCAGACGGGCAATATCTTCATACTCTATCATTTCCACTTTCTGGATCTCGTGTGAGGTCCTGTACCCGTCAAAAAAGTGGAGAAATGGCACGCTCGATTCAATCGTAGAGAGGTGTGAAACCAGGGCCAGGTCCATTGCCTCCTGGGCCGAACTGGATGCCAGTATTGAAAAACCCGTATGTCGGCATGCCATAACATCGCTGTGCTCACCAAAAATCGAGAGTGCATGACCGGCAACCGCCCGTGCGGCTACATGGAACACGCACGGAAGCAGCTCGCCGGCTATCTTATGCATATTAGGAATCATGAGCAGCAGCCCCTGAGAGGCCGTAAAAGTACTCGTGAGGGCTCCCGCCGCAAGTGAGCCGTGAATTGCTCCTGCAGCACCTGCCTCGGACTGGAGCATGACTACGGAAACTTCCTGCCCAAAGATATTCTTTCTGCCTTTGGCAGCCCACTCATCAATCAGCTCGGCCATGGGTGACGCAGGTGATATGGGATAGATCATGGCGTGTCGCTCAGGCATCACGCCACGTGAGCTGCAGCGGTATTCCCATCAATTGTTTTCATTGTTTTTGCCATATTAATTTCCTTTGTCTGTGTTGTGACCGCCCAAAATCAGACGTAGCGTTTATCAACGCAGCCACCGATCGTATCAGGGGAGCTTGTGTGTAAAGTCTTCTTCTTCTGTTAACACGTGTCCCTCGGGGAGAGGCTCTATTTCGCCCTCATAGAGAGCGCGTCTCTCTGGCTCCATGGCATCCAGCCTTTTCCGGGCTTCTTCGGGAGTCACGGCCTCCAGGGTGCCATCTTCGTTTTGCACAATCACACCGCTTTCTTTGACAAGTTTGTTTCGTCGCTTGCGCTCCTCCTTGTCGGGCACGCAGATGAGCTGGCAATTGGAGCAGACATAGTAGATCGGATTAGGCGAAAAGGTGTGGTAACGTCCGCCAGGTGCTGCGGGGCGCTTGTTAAACCTCTCGAGGTTCATGGGTGCCACAGCAATGACCTCTTCATCGGTCAGGGGAAGTGGAAATCGCCCCGTTGCCCAGGTGGACCATTTTCCGGAGTGATCCAGGCCGGAGAAGCCACCGCAAACAAACCCGCAGGGCAGGCTGCCTTTCTTCTCCCCGTACTGGTGTTCGTGCCCGCCCATGGTGACAGTTACCAGATCCTGACCGCGCAGCGTTTTGGATGGACATGTGCCACAACACTGGAGGCAGTTGTAGTAGTCACAGTAGTTTTCAGATTTATCCAGGGGTTTGGTGGGCTCAAGCTCAGCCTCAGTCAGCAAGCCGCCTAAAATGACGGCAGGTCCGTAATCATTTGTCAGCAGGTTACCGGAAAAACCCAAAAAGCCCACGCCGGATGCCGCAGCCAAATAGCGCAGACTGATGTCAGGATACATATACTTCTTATCTTCCGGAGGCCCCTCGCGGTAGACTTCATTGACTGCCAGCGGCACGGAAGGGTAGCCTTGGACTTTCAGAAAATTGGCTAGCTTTACGGCGATGCCGTCGCCCAAAGACGACACCCGGATATAATTGGTTTCATAGGTTAGCCGGTCTTTTTTCCCCAGGTAGTCCGGGATTGCATCCAGATTCAAAGGCAAGGCGAACACAATCGCGGATTTTGCACTCGGCATTACGTAGGATAAATCCGCAGAAGGAGGTCCGCCTTCCAATGTTTCCGGTGTGGCAATGCCCGCGTGTACGACCCCTTCGACCTTGAGGTATTTCATAATAATTTCATTTGTTACTTCCATAGCTTATCTCCTTCTTACTCTGTGCAGACCATTCTCATAGCCAGTAAATAGTGGCCCTTAAAACAGCTAGTTAAAGAACACATGGGCTAATTATCTAGGACAGCCCCAAACAAATCGTAGGTGGTGCGGTTTCGTACTCACCGCAACCCACCTTCTCAACGCGTGTTCTACAACTCAAACGTCAGGAGACCTGGCCCCCAACCCTTGATCCGATAAAGGGTTGCCTTGGCGATAGGCCCTTCACAACCTCTTACCTGTAGAGCGGAATCCGAGAGAGGATCGCATCGGAGATGATGTCCGGGACTTCTATTGACGGCCAGTGCCCAGATTCCTCGATCTTGTAGAGGTCCGTGGTCGGACTCCACAGTTTGATCCGATCAGCCATCGCTATTACGGCGACCGGGTCCTGGACGCCCCAGTAAAGACTCAGTGGCGCGGTACGGAAATGAGCGAACGTACCGATCCAGCGGTCGTAGAACTCTTTCCGCTCGTCCAGGTAGCGCAGGGTCTGTGCGATGATCAGGTCACCGTCTTTGGCAAACACTTGGGCCGTTTGGGCGTTAAGGATTTCGTCGGTGGCGTTACCCTTTCCGTACGAGCTTCGCATACCTTCGGCGAACTCCTTGAAGTCGAGATGCTTGGTTGCGGCTTTGTCTGGTTTTTTAAGCAGTTCCACTTGCATTGGCACCAGCTCAACCATATCGACCAGCGAGGAGCCGTCCAGCAGGATTGCATGGCGGATTTTGAAAGACAGCTTCCCTTCGTCCTGCCGTGTCATCAATTCCAGGCCGACGGTCTGGCCCATATCGTGGGCGACCAGCACAACTTCCTTCAGCCCTTCGGCTTTCGCCACAGCCTCATACAGGTCAGCCTGTCTCATCAGCGAAAAATTGTCCTTGTATGTCCCCTTTAAGGGCTTGTCGCTTTGGCCAAAGCCAATCATGTCGGCAACAACGATCTTGGTCTTTTTTGCGACCGGAGGTACCACGTTGGAAAAGTCCCATGACGAACCAGGGAAGCCGTGCACAACCAGCACTCCATGTCCCTCGACCGGTGCCCTTCCTGATGAATGGACAAAGATATCAAGGCCCTCGAATTTCATGTACTTGCCTTCGGAGACCCAGTCCTTCACGGTCTGGGGAACGGGGTACTTGTCCTCGGCCATTACGCCAGTAACAAAGAAGAACATCAAACTCATTACGGTCAGAACTGTGAAAAATCTGCTTACGGTTTTCATTTGATCCTCCTTTATTGGAATGATTTGTTTCCTATATTTTTCTAACCGTTAGAAATACCAGATAAATGGTCATCACCAGTGGTTGACCATATGAAACTGTCCAATAATGCGTAATGCAATTTAAAGATTACATAAAATATAAGTATTATAAGGATTTTGTTAAAGTCAAGATAACTTTCTTGATAAAGGAGTCCGGAAAGGAGGAAATCTTTTTCACATTGCTCAAAGAAATTAATTGGATATTACTTTTTCCAATACATAATATTTTGAAAGGTATCGG
>PVMK01125999.1_pt1 | contig 10682 bp, 11 predicted proteins | sample 1853481 | NCBI WGS metagenome assembly PVMK01 (sample SAMN08533507, study PRJNA380276) | Marine sediment metagenome, whole genome shotgun sequencing project. | reverse complement strand
ATGATAACGAAGCTCACCGCATCTGTGTAGCTGTAATCTTGATCTTGATATTGTCGTAAGATTGAGTCTGCTGTCTCTTCAAGTATACTATCAGAATAGATTTTGACCACCCGTGGACTCGATGCGATATTCTCCAGGAAGGCAACAGCCGCCTGATTTCCAATACCGCGGCGTATCAAAATGTATGTTTCAGCAATAATAAGATTGGTCGTTTTTAAAGGGTGATAGCTGGATAGCAGTTTAGGGTAAATCTCTACAGCCTCATTATGATGTTGATCAGACCTGTCTGCCAGAGCATACTAGGCGCTTGTATCCACAAATGATGTATTCCGTCCCATGTAATAGCCCTATTTTTCTAATGAAACCAAATAGTCATCATGCTTTTCAGCGATATCTTTTTTCCCCGAGGCTCCAAGGTTCATGATGTTGAGCGCCGGGTCTTTTTCCAGTGGAAGGCTGGCGATAAAATTAGAGATACATGAGCGGATTATGGCGGCCTTGGACTTCCCGCTGGTCTTGGACAAAAGGCCAATAATTCTTTGCTGTTCCGGATCCAAATAGATTTGAACAGGGATTTTCTTGAGTTTTTTCATTGTAAAGCTCCAGATGTTATATAAAGTGACATACACGATACTGATATACAAAAAAGTGATTGTCAAGCAGAAAAAATAAGAGAAGAAACACTTGACAGGATTTACAGGGTTTTCGAGATAAATAGAGGAGATTTAACAAGGCGGTCGTTCAGCCCGCCTTTTCGCTGGGCGGGAGGGAAAAATTAGAGCATTGGCGGTCTGAAACGCTGTTCTTTTGTGCTGAGATAGAAATGAAACATACTGAAATAATAAAGAATATTTTGATTTTTTACCATTTATCCACAATTTTTAGCCGACATATTTAGAGCAGATAGCAGTCCAATCTGATACAAAGGATTGAAAAATGGTTTCGATTGAAAAGATATCACGAAAATTTAGAAAGGTCATAATCCAACATTATGGCGTAATTTAATTGAGGTCACTAAAATTCCTTAGATACTATATTATCTATTGATTGGATCTGTAATCCAGGGGGCGGAGCTGTGTTGAGCATGTCGATATGACAAAAGATTAGGCGCATCGCACCTGCCTATCGCAGCCGCATTTATCAGTATTATGTAAAGGCCGGCAAACAATCAATTACTCCAGAGAGCATTTGTGGCCTAAAACCTCATTCCCGTATATTAATCACTAATCACGATGTGACCTCAGGATTTCAAATTTCTTATATTATTGACATCATTGATTTCCATTTGTATTTTTCCAAGAAGTAGTATTGTCGTGATAAAAAAAAATAAATTAAAGGGGAATACTATGGCTGTTCCATTACAAGCAAAAACATATACCCACATTGGATCTGACCCTGAAATCGCCGATGGAAAACCTATAATTGTTGGGACTCGAATTACTGTCAGATGTATTGCTGGATATTATCAGATGGGGATGAGCGTTGACGAAATTCTAACAACTTTGCCCCACTTAACGCCCTCACAGGTCCATTCAGCTTTGGCATACTATTTTGACCATCAAGAGGAGGTTGACATGGATCTGGCTGAATCTTCAGATGTGGAGTTCTGGAAAGCACAGATTGCGCCGCATCCTAATCAGAAAGCCCCGAACGTATGAAAATCGAGTTGTTTTTGGACGAAGATGTACATTCAGGGTTGGCGCATGCCTTGCGCAAAAGAGGATATGATGCCATTCATGCTCAGGAACGGGAGCGGAAAGGACGGTCTGATTCAGATCAGCTTCTATTTGCCATACAGCAAGAACGGTGTCTTTTTACTTTCAATGTGAAAGATTTTGTTATCCTTTATAACCAGCATGCAAAAAGCTAACAAGAACACTGGGGGATCATTGTTTCAAAACAACTCCCATTCAGAGAAACGATGTCAAGATTGTTACACCTGCTTCAGCGTACTCCCAAAGAAACAATGAAGAACCATTTAGAGTTCTTGTAGATTCTCTTAATCACTCCAATTACTTGCGTGCTAAATCGAAAAAAACAAACCGTGAAATCCATTCAACCGGAGTCAAAATAATAAAAATGAGATTAATGTACTAATCAAGACGAGCGCCCCCAATTCAATCTGCTCCAAAACCCTTTGCGCTCTTCGCGCCTTGGCGGTTCAAAAAATTGTACTGGGGCAGTTTGAAAAACAAAAACGAAACGCGCGATTTCAACCCCGTCACCCTTTTCACGTTATCAGGTAATGTGCCGGCGCTTCAGCGGTGAGAAAACCAAACGACCCTGACCCTCAGTACTCGGAAAGCGGGGTAAACAGCACCAAGCTCTCATCGCTGCAGAGCGTAAATATCAGCTACTTTAATGATTTATTTATTTTTTATGGATGTCCCGGTAGTTCCCCCAGATTACGATCAATCGCTCCTGAGAGCATTGACGGTCTGAAATGCTGTTCTTTTGTGCTGAGATAGAAATGAAACATACTGAAATAAAAAAGAATATTTTGAATATTGCCACAGATATTTTCAGAGACACCCAGGTTCTTTTTGCATATCTGTATGGCAGTTATGCGGTTGATCAGGCGCACCCCTTCAGCGATTTGGATATCGGTATATATGTGCCCCGTTTGTCTCAGAGAGAAAAACTGGATTTGGAAATGACTCTGGCATTGGAGATAGATAAAAAACTTAAGCAGGGGCCGGCGAGTGATGTCCGCATATTGAATTCCCTTCCTTTGGCTGTTGCAGGAAAGATTATTACGGAAGGAGTGTTAATTTATTGTCGTGACGATAAAGCCCGGGTAGATTACGAAACGATCATTCGATGTGCATATTTTGATTTTTTACCATTTATCCACAATTATCAGCGGACATATTTGGAGCAGATAGCAGTCCAATCCGATCCAGATTTTCACAAAAAATGAAACTATTTTGAAGAAATTTATTAAAGAAAAAATTAATCATTTATTTAGAAGACTAGGCTTCGAAATCAAACGTTTTAATGCGGTTTCCTCAAAATTTTCACGTGTTCACAAATTTTTCTCAGACCACCAATTCGATACCGTATTAGATGTTGGTGCTTCTGATGGGACATACGCTAACTATTTGAGGGAATTGGGATTTAATGGCCGAATAATCTCTTTTGAACCCTTATCCGAAGTTTATCCGAAAATTGTTGAACATAGTAAAAAGGATATAAATTGGATTGTAGCCCCCAGAATGGCGTTAGGAGCTGAGGATGGTATAAAGTCAATTAATATTGCAGCCAATTCTACTAGCAGCTCTATTCTTGAAATGGAAGATGCTCATTTACTTGGTTCACCGGAATCGAAATTTGTCGGATCAGAGTTGGTCAATGTTTTTAAATTGGATAAGGTTGTCGGTAAATATGTTAACCCTAGAAATATTGTATTTTTAAAATTAGATGTGCAAGGCTATGAATTTGAAGTGCTTGAAGGTGCCCATAAGACGCTTCCATTTATCAAAGGGTTGCAAATTGAGATAGCCATAGAGCCTCTATATAAAAATCAATTAATATTTAAGGAGATGTTAAATTACGTAGCACAGCTGGGATATGAATTATGGGACATACAGCCATGCTTCAGGGATAAGTTAACCGGAAAATTGCTTCAGTTTGACGGGATATTTGTGCGTAGCTTTTAAAGTTATACTTGGATAAATGTTGCAAAAAAGACGGCTATTAATAAATGCAATAATGTCAGTCGTACAAGTTATAGTAACAAGTACGGTGCTTTTTATACTCTACAGATTTTTATTGAAAACAATTGGAGTTGAACAGCTCGGAATATGGTCCTTAATGATAGCAATTACATCGGTTGTTCAAATAACAAACTTTGGCCTTTCTGCTAGTGTAGTAAAGTTCGTTGCTAAATATACTGCCCTTAAAAGGAATGAGCAAGTTTCAATTTTACTGCAAACTGCTATAATTTCTCTGGCAGTTGTTTCTTGTTGTGTTTTATTTGTAGCATTTCCTATTGTATCGTTGTTACTTGAAATATTAGTTCCTGACAAACATCTCACTCTGGCGCTTTCAATACTCCCGTCTGCCTTGCTATCATTTTGGCTAATGGTCCTCTCAAGCACAATTTTGTCCGGCTTTGACGGAATTCAACGAATACACCTTAGAAACTTTATTTTAATGGGAGCGACATTGATTAATTTAATTCTATGTGTATTACTTGTGCCCATATATGGCCTATTAGGTGTAGCTTTTGCCAGGATATTTCAATATTTGGTTGTACTGATCATAAGTTGGCTATTAATGAGAAGATATATTCCAATGCTGCCGATTGTTCCAATAAAATGGGACCGAAAAATATTAAAAGAGATTCTTCCTTATAGTCTTAGTTTCCAAGCTATATCTTTTATGAACCTGTTTTTTGATCCAATCACAAAGGCATTGCTTGCAAAATTTGGTGAGATTTCTACCGTCGGATACTATGAAATGGCTCAAAAAATGGTTCTACTGTTTCGTTCAATAGTAGTATCTGCTAATCAGGTTATGGTACCCGCCTTTGCGGGCTTAAAAGAAAATTATCCTGAAAAAATAGCATCGATATATTTAAAGTCTTACAGGCTAATACTTTTTCTGTCGTTACCGCTATTCTCATCAATTATATTATCTACTCCAATAATTTCTAAACTGTGGATAGGAAATTACGAGAAAGATTTCGTTTTATTTGGAACTATCCTTGCCACAGGTTGGTTTTTTAGCACCCTGAGTGTCCCAGCTTACTTTGCTAACATGGGGACAGGAGATCTTCGCTGGAATTTATTAGGACAAAGTACAATAGGTGTAATAAATATTTTATTGGGTATAATTATGGGAATGGCATTTGGTGGGACTGGCGTCGTAGCCGCATGGTCAATTTCACTGATTTTTGGCAGCTGTATAATACATTTAGCTTTTCATTTTAACCATAAAATACCATTAATTCAAATAATTCCTAAACGATATCGATATTTTGCAATAATATGCCTAAGTTGCTTATTCCCTGCAATCCTTGTACAGACGAAAGTAGATAACACTTTTAAAATTCTTTCTTTATACGGAAGTATCATTGGCTTATGCTTGTGTGTCATTGGGATTCATTTATGGTTTCATCCAACGCGAAGGCAAATTTCAGGCTGGATATCAAATGACTTATTAAAAATTGTTTAGATATGTTCCTATAAGAAAAAAAACATATGTAATTAAATGAGAACTCTTGCCACCCCAATATCACGAAAATATTTACCGAAAAATTGGAATGACTATTTAAAGAAATTACTATTAATAATAGCTTTTTGGGGTTTTACCCGAATCGCCATGGTAGGTGACCAAGACCTCCTTGTTAAAATTGGATGGGTGATCTTGGTTTCACTAATTACCTTTTCTTGTGAGGATATTCTTGTCTTATGGTGTTTCCTCTCCTTATTTGTCATATTTCCATCCTCGATCTGGTATTTAGACGGTGATTTTGGCTTTTTATACAGAAAATTTATTTTATTGGAAAACGAGATCTATGATTTCAAGCCAAATGAAATATTTTTGATTATCTTTTCCATTAAAATATTTGCCAAAGGTATTTTCCCTGCCACACGCCTAAAATTTCCAAATACCCCTTTTAATCGGGGTGCCTTGGTATTTTTTATAGCAATTCTCATTGGATTAATTGTAGGAATTCAAAACGAACACCCAATTCGTGCAATTTTTTTAGCTTCCGAATTTAGAATTCTCATTGAAGGATTCGTTTTTTTTTATATAGCATATTATTGCATAAAGAATTACAAAGATCTGAAAAACACCATCCAAATTTTTATCTATTTTCTTCTCATAAAAGGTATTGTTGCAATACTTGAAGCTACTGGATTAATACCTAAAATATTCTACACTAGTGGTTACTCGATATCAAACTATACATCTGTTGTCAGTGGTATCCATGATTTAAATCTGTTTATTTTTGCCATTATAATTCTATTGTCTTTTTTATGGTTTTCATCGGGCGAAAAACTAAATTATTTAATCAATCGTAAATTAGTAATTATATTTAGCTTATTCTTTACCACCATAGTGATTTTGTCTTTTAGGAGAACAAACTATGTAATGTTGCTCGCTGGATTATCAATATTATTGGTTAAACTAAATTTACGTAGATTAATTATACCTACAGTGTCGCTATTATTTATAGGTCTCTCTATCATATTACTTTTGAATATAACCGAACTTAATAAATATCCGATTGTCAAATTCATACAATTGAGATTTGCCTTTTTTGATGCCGCAGACCAATATGAACAGGTAATAGTGTCGAATAACGCTCATATTAGGGATTTTTTATTAGGAATTGATTTTATAAAAGAAAATACATTATGGGGTTTAGGGGTAGGCAGCAGATTTTATGCAGATCGATCAATGGTCTACGAAACAAGCTTCATTCATAATGGCGTTCTCCATTCATGGGTAAAATTCGGTTTATTCGGCGCCATAGCTTATATACTGTTCTATTATTACGCAATAAAAGCATGTTCACTAAAAAGATATAATCTGATTTCGAGGCACTGGATTCCTTTAGCTACATTTTCATTTATTGTCTCCAACCTGATTTCTGAGCTTTTTATGCCCCCCTTTTATCAAAACTTTCAAAAGACCTCACTTATCTTTTTTTCTCTTAGTTTAGTCATAAGATTTAATGGTTTAGTAGAAAGGCAAATTAAAGATAGCATGATAAGTGACAAAAACTGAAGTGCACAATTGCTGAGGAAATTAAATGCTGCCAAAAATATCAATTACCACTCCCTCGCTTAATCAAGAAATGTTTCTTGAAGAGACAATTTTGAGCGTTTTGAAACAGGATTACCCGAATCTGGAGTATATTATAATTGATGGAGGATCATCAGACAACTCAGTAGGTATCATCAAGAAATACGAAGACCACTTGTCGTATTGGGTCAGTGAAAAAGATAGAGGGCAGGCTGATGCAATTAATAAAGGATTTTTACAATCTACAGGTGATGCCTTAAACTGGCTCAACTCCGACGATTTGCTTGTGCCTGGAGCGCTGCGAGCAGTTGGAGAAGCCTATTCAAAATTTCCAAAATCAGAGTTCTGGTTTGGAGATTTCAATGTAATTGACAAACAAGGACAAATAATTTGTACTAGAAAAAGTCCGTTTTTCAGTTACCACCAACTCTTTTATGGAAGACAGTTGAGTTCTCAGCCGGCAGTATTTTTTAGACGACAAGTACTTGAGAAGATAGGGTATCTCAATGAAAAATACGATTTCTGTTTAGATTTAGAGTTTTGGATCAGGGCTGCACGAATGCGATGCCAATTCCAACAAATAAAAAAAAAATTGGCTTCAACGAGATTGCATGACGCTGCTAAAACAACTCTGCTTCAAAAGGTGCTCTATAAAGAGCATAAAAGTATTTTAAATAGATATGGTGGCTTGGGAATTGCGGAAGGCTACGCGATTGAAGACTATTATTTTACTTTTTTAAACAAATTTTGGCGATGTGTTTCCGCTGCAAATCGATGCTTTTACAGAGGAGACTGGAGTCTTGGGCAAATAGGCAACGCACTGGAACTTGTGAAGAGTACCGATTCCCACCTGAATTGATCTGACAAAATGTAAATTGGTTAGATAAAATTGACCTATAGTTTTATGTTACACTCATAGCGTAATCTTATATCAAGAAAAAGAATTTATCCTATACTAGAGCTAAGATTATGAGGATATGCCTTCTGGGAGGGTTTTATAGGAATTCTGATGAGGGAATGAAAAAAGTCAGCAATACCATAAATCGAAGGTTGTCATTTAAACATGATATTATTTACCTAAATCCAAAGGAATTATTTAAAAAGAAAAACATTGATAATATCCGAATGTTTCAGCCCGAAATTATTCATTATCTTCATGGACCTACAATACGAAGCCTAATCCTTCTGAAAGCGGTCAAACTCATAACTAACACCAGCGCAAAGCTAATTTGCTCGGCTACAAGACCTTTCTTTTCAAAGTTCAGCAAATGGGCTGTATACTTATTTAGACCTGATTTGGTTTTAACTCAATCTGTTACATTTGAAGATTTCTTCAAAAGAAGGGGATGCGATGTTCATTTTTTACCTAATGGTGTTGACTGTCAGGAATTCTGCCCGGTAATTGATTCTGAAAAAATCCTTATTAAACAAAATTTGGGCTTGTCCTTGGACAAAAAAATTGTCCTTCATGTAGGGCAATTTAAAGCCAACAGGAACCTTGAGATTTTTAAAGAAATACAGATGGTTGAAAACTTGCAAGTAGTAATTGTTGGAGGAACCACAGAAACTGCGGATGAAACGTTAAAGAACGATTTACAGAGAGCAGGAATAAAAATTTTTCATGAATATTTTGACGATATTGCAGCATTTTATAAGATGGCAGATTTATATATTTTTCCTCTCAAAGATACTGGCGACAAACTTCCTGATTCATACGATCAGATGGGAGCTATTGATATTCCTCTATCCGTCCTTGAAGCAATGGCTTGTAATTTACCAGTCCTCACAACAAAATTTGGCGCTCTACCGAGAATACTTGAAAACAGCAATGGATTAACATTTTGCCGCACCGATGATGATATTTTGAATGCGGTTAAAAGGAGCTTCAATGGGGTATCTATCAATACCCGCCAAAAAGTTATACCCTACAACTGGGACAGAGTCATTGACCAACTCGAAAAAATCTATAAAGGTATTATTATAAGTGAGCCAGTCGCAGCTATATTTTAGGCTCATCAATGTTGTCGGTATCGATGGGTCAGGAAAAACAAAACTTTGCAAGGCACTGTTGCATGAGATTCAAAAACGTTATCCTGCTGCTGAGTATGCTCACTCATATCATGAGCCGTTTATTTTAAAGCCCATGAAATCGATAGCAAGGGCTATTTTTATGCGTGGTACTGACGAATCTAAGGACTATTCGCGATATCGGGAGCGAAAGTTTTGTGCCAGTAACCGGCACAAAATCCTGTCAAGCGTGTATGGCTTTGTCTGGATTTTGGACTACCTTCTTCAGGCCATGATTAGAGTTGGATTTCTGAGTATTATGGGGAGACGGATAATCATTGATCGGTATGTCTTCGATACTGTTCTTAATGCCTCGCTAACAGCAAATTGGCCCCCAGGTATAACTCATCGGATACTTGGAGCCTTACTGAAAATTTTGCCAAGGCCTGATGTTGTCTTTTTGATTGACCTGCCAGAGGTAGTTGCGTTCGAAAGGAAGAAAGATATTCAGTCAGTTGAATATTTAGAAGAGCGTCGCCACCTTTATTTGGAAATGGCGGATATATACGGTTTTATCAAACTTGACGGTCGGGACGAACCCAAAGCCATCTTAGCACAGGCTATGGGAGGTCTGGTTGACACAAATTCCATGTAGATTTCTCAAAAGATAAAAAGTGACAGCTCAAAATAGAATTAACGTTCTTTTCATCCATGCTAATAACTATGACATTGGTGGTTCGGATTACTGTCTTTTTAAGCTCGTTGCAACATTGGACCGCAGCCGGTTCAATTCGTTGGTTTTGCTGGGTTTAGAGACAAAAATTACTGAAAAATACAGGGAGCATGGAGTCCCAGTAAAAATCATACCTATGAATAGGGTTCGCAAGACTAAAAACCTTCTTTATCAGCTTCAATTTATTTTCCTTTTCTTTCCTACTGTGCTGAAGATTGCATCATTAATTAAGAAATATCAAATTGACATTTCTCATTCCAATGATTTTCTGGATATTTATGGTCCAATTGCAGCCAGGCTGGCAGGTGTGAAATCCATACAGCACGTTCGATTAATCATGCATAGGCCGATTTGGCTCAAAAAGATCATTTGTGCCGAAATAGAAAAATTAAATGCCCGTATAGTTGTGGTCTCAGATAATGTTGGCCGGGCTATGTTCAGTAAAAACAGTAGTCTTCATCCTAAGGTAGTCACATGTTACGATTGGCTTGACATGGAAATTGTGGGACACAGTGAAGGGAGAGGTCAATTTCGCAAAGAAATTGGAGTGAATGAAGACCATGTGCTTATCGGAGCAGTTGGGCGCCTTGAGCCATGGAAAGGACAACATGTCTTTGTTAAGGCTGCCGCCCGGGTAGCTAAGTGCTATTCTAATGCGAGGTTTGTTATAGTTGGCGGAAAAGTTACGGGGCGAGGTCGCGAAAAGTACGAAGATGAACTTCGGGCTATCGCATCTAAATTTCAAATTGACGATAAGGTACATTTTGCGGGTCATCGCAATGATATTTCCAATGTTATGGCGGCTCTAGATATATATGTCCATTGTTCTGTAGATCCGGACCCTCTCCCGGGAGTTGTTATGGAAGCAATGGAAATGGGAAAGCCGGTGGTTGGCCCTAGGGCAGGGGGTGTGCCGGAACAAATTGATGAGGGTAAAACCGGATTGCTCTATAATCCAGGCGATTATCAAACCATGGCCGAAACGATCTGCCAACTTATTGCATCACCTGAATTGGCAAGAGACTATGGAGTTGCTGGAAAACAGAGAGCACTGACTGTCTTTAATAAAGAGCATTTGTGCAGGAAAATGGAAAATGTCTATGAGGACATGCTGAATGGATGAAGTTACTACGGCTGACCTTGTTAAATTGATAGGAACGGCGTTCCTATCAATTTAACAAGG